>Ga0182012_10002351_pt1 | contig 20432 bp, 19 predicted proteins | sample 612S2SmetaG_FD_120486 | JGI IMG/M metagenome (GOLD analysis project Ga0182012, IMG submission 120486) | Permafrost microbial communities from Stordalen Mire, Sweden - 612S2S metaG | ecosystem: Environmental > Terrestrial > Soil > Wetlands > Permafrost | place: Sweden: Stordalen | collected...
GCCCGCCTCCGCTTCACCGGCAGTCCCAGATTAAAACGGTTGCCGACTCTAGGGGAACAAATTATCATGGAATGGTAAACAGTCTCTTAACTGTTTGTCTCAGCCCAGGGGGCAGGTTCAGCTGCCTCCAATGCTGCTTCCATCTGCACATCTATTTCATCGCGCAAAGTCTCTAACGTTGGTTTTACCAACACATCGGGCATGACCCCCTTGCCTTCAATCATCTCGTCATCCCACATGTACCAAGCTGTTAGCGGGATGCGCAGGCGATATTCGCCCGGCAATTTGAAGTTTGCAGCGCCTAAAACCTGCCCCGGCGTTTGCGAGCCAACAAGAGTTGCAACCTTACTCTTGGAGGCGAACGCCGCAATCATCTCCGCGGCGCTTCGTGTGAATTCGTCAACCAAAATCACGGTCTTCCCGTGAAAGGGTTGCTTCCCAAAGGATTCTGTCCACAGTCCGAGCGACCTATCTCGGTGTAGCAATCCGAACCGTAACGCCATAGTCCACAACCCAAGCTTCTGGCCTGGTATACGGCTGATCGGCGTTACCGTATTCATCGAACGACCACTCGCCCGGCCCTTACGTGTCAGGCTGTAGCCAGTTGGCCGTCGGTCGGGGACCAAATAGCTCATGACCCGCAGAGAGCCAAGACCACCTCCAGGATTACCTCGCAGATCAATAATCAGGTGATTGCAACCGTCTGCCTTTAGCTTGGCCACTGTTTGATCAAATGATCGCGCAAAATCAAAGCCGACAGCTCCGGGAAATGTCGCCACACGGACAAGACCAATGTGGCCCGGAAGAACCTCATCAGAGATTGGCTTCGGCATCGACATGGGCGGCCGATCTTTTTCCGTTGAATTTGGCAAAGACAACTTTACGGCCTTACAGGACGCATCGCGATTTGATTGGAGCAAGACTTCGTGTGTTTTGCCTAGTTGGAATTTTGGTTCTTCGGGTGGGGAAAGTCTCCTACCATCTACGGAAAGGACCGCATCGCCCAAACGGATACCGGACAGCTCTGCGACGCCGCCTTTCAGAAGGTGCTGCACATACCATCCATAGCTGTCCCCATTGGGGAAAGCGCGCAATTGAGCGCCGATTGAAAGCTGGGCTGGTAATTGGCGTCCGGAAGCGTGAAAGAACGCCATATGGCTAAGGCCAAATTCGGAAAGCCATGCGTTGATTCGCAGTTCAAACTGCTCGTCAGAGGCCTCTTGGAAGTCCCGGGCGTAATCGTGAAGTGTGGCAGCTTTCTCTTCCACCTCCTTCAACGACCACCATGGGTGAAATAGCTTCTCCGCAATCAGCTCTTCAATTTTCTGAACAATGACCATCCGATCTTGTTGGCCGCTCATCGTTGGCTAATCTCCTTAAGCTTCGTAGACGGAATCAATGTAGTTCCCTCCCCAATGACGGTGAACGCCGCCCAATCGGCAGGCGGAGTATCCGGTCCGAATTTGTCCAGCAATTCGTTCTGACTCAATGAGAGCGCCTCGGCAACCGTCTTCCCATCGCGAACTTGAGTATAAAAACGCTTCATCAGAAACAACGAGTAGTTGTCGTCGATCTGCCACAGTGTTGAGACCACTGATTTCGCGCCGACCATGAGAAAGATCCGGGCCAGATTCGCAATGCCTTCTTCACCCTGCATATGTCCAACAGCGGTCTCGCAAGCCGACAAAACCACCAAGTCCGCATTCAGCCGCAGCCCAAGAATCTCGCGAGATTCAAGAAGCCCGTCGTCCGCTGGTGGATTTGGGCGAAACAGGAGTGCGGCACGTTCGACGTTCTTATCATTCGCTTTTCCGTGAACCGCCAAATGGATAATTCGGAATTGGTCAAGCGGTGCGTTTTTAAAGTGTGTCTCTGTGCCGTCCTTGCCGATCTGGAGTACCGCATCGTTAGCGCTCAAAGTCTGGGCGGCGCTACGCACCTCCTCTTCCGTACCTGGCAAGCCCGGCATTTTCGAAGGATCAATATCGTAATCAGTTCCGCGGGTGGTAGCCTTCCCCGCCGTATTCTCGCCGTACTCAACGCCGCCAACTGCCAGCAGCATTCGCGGCGCTTCCGCCTTGTGCGTTCGGCGTTGCAAAACAAGCGCGCCGGCGGATGGCAAAAGCCAAACCGTACGTTTGCGAACTAAGAGCTCGCCGGTTTGGTCTACCAAGGCTGCGAAGGGGACTAGATTCAAGACGCCATCGGGCACCAAAATGATCGACGAAACATTTTGCGTCAAGCCAAGTGGCTCGATTAGCAAGGCGTACAGTTGTCGCGCGGCTTTGCTATAGTCCTGCCTCGCTTTCACCTGTGAGAGGTACGCGGCAGCCGCCGCTTCGATTGTCGCCCTCGGAGCAAGCCTTACGATCTTCGCTTCGGACCGGTTAATCTTCAGGCAAAAGGATTCGTCCGTTCCGAGAACAAATTCAAGAATTGTTTCATTGCGCCCAAGTTCTCTTTGGACCAGCCCCAGGCTGATTTCCGATGAGGGATTGATGGACGGAAGTTGTTTCGTTTCCGAAAGCTTCGTCCACCGGGCTTGTTCCGCGAAAAACAACTTGTCCGATAGGATTCGCCGCTCTCGCTGTGTTCGAGCCTTTACCAGACCGACCTTCAAGCGGCGCACTTCGTCCTCCGTCTTTATGTCCGTTACGTCCGCCGCCACCGGATGAAGCAACCTCTCCGCCACGATTCGGCCACGAACTTCCTCGATGATGCGAAACGCTTCCTCTGGGCGTCCTCGATCCGTGGCCAACGTAAAATGATCGGCAAAAATGGCGCTTGCCTCCGTCAATATCGCTGATCGCACTGGTAAATCCGGCGCGCGGGCGACAAAGCCTTCAACAATGTCCGTAGCCCGCTGGAGCAGTTCGTTGGCCTTCGCCTTCCTGCCAAGTGCGGATTCAACAGCGGCGAGCGTTCGAAGCCTGGCTGGTGCAAGGTAAATGTCGCTGCTGCCTCCAGTCGCCGCAACGGCGACTGCTGCTACCGCCTCAGCCCTTCGAAAATCATGTTGCTGCCGATAGACGTCAGCCAGTTTCATTTCGCACTCGCTGAATAGACGGGATTGCCGTGCGCCTGGAAGGCCAGCGGCTCGGTTTAGGCTGCGGGCGGCTTCCGGCCATTGGTGTTGTTCCATGGCGACATCCGCCGCAAACAAGAACAATTGAGCAAGCTTGATGTTCTTTTGCCGAATTTCGGCCTCATGTTTCGCTTCACTGATGAGGCTTAGCGCCGGGCCAAATTCCTTCTTGTTGATCAGCGCTTGAATCTTTCCTGCCACGGCGACGAACGGGTAGCCGGCGTCGGGTGTTTTCTTTGCAAGGCCAATTGCCTGGTCGAGATATTGAATGGCTTGATCGTTTGATTGGCGTAAGGCGAGGCCCGTGCCAATCGCGCCTAGATACCTGATTCGAGCCCCGACGTCGCCGGTCTGATGTGCGTAAATCAAGGCACCCGCCACCGCCTTCATCGCTGCGGCTGAGTCACCCCGGAGGAATTGCTGAAATCCTAATTCCGCTCGGGCACGCGATTCCCACCGCTTGTCGCCGAGATTCTGCGCGGTCTTGAGAGCCTCGGTCCAGTCTGCAAAGGCCGGGCCACTGTCGATTTCGCCGTCTATGTCGCCCTTGACGACCAGACACATCAGCCGCAGCCGCAAATCGCCTTGCAAAGGAGCTGAGTCCAATTCCCTCCCAAGAAAATCGGAAGTTGCTGGAAGATCAAGAGTCTCCATCGACGCCCTAATCTCGCCTAGCTTGGCGTATCCTGTTTTCGGGACGTCTCCTTCACGCTCGAACAACTTCGCCGCTTGATGGTAAAGCGGCCCGGCATCGGACCAATTGAAAAGATCGGCAAATTGGTCTGCCCGCAGAAGCAGATCGACAGCATTCGTTTCAGCGCAAGCCGAAACCGGCTGCAGAAGTGCCGCCGCGAGAAAGAAAGAACCCACTCTCCGAAAAAGCATGCATCTTCCCCAATGCAGAGATTCATTAAGTTAGACGCCTATCGTGTAGGACTTGTTGCGGGACGAGCAGTTGACTAAGTACGGCTTGTATTACGGCACTGGCCGAACGAGCTATTCCACAATTGCCGTTGATGTATGCCACGCTCCATTGGGCAACATGCGAGATCGAACCGAATATTCGCCAGGCAAAAATTTCGATAGATCAACTATCGCGGTGAAACTAGTTAGCCCCTTGTCAATTAAGGCCTTCGAGGTTGCGGAAGCCAGAACGTTATTCTTTGTGTCCAGGAATTGTAGCTCGTAAGGGCCATCATCACTGCCTCTGGCCAAATAGACGGTTAGGTTAATTACTCTGGCTGGTAGGCGCTGCTTTTGCAATGCGGGGCTTTGCACCGGCGGAGGTTCGGCCCCACGGACGACTTCTCCTTCGGCCGTTCCCTCAAAATTGAAAACAGCAGCTTCGTAGCGATTCGCCACCTTCGAGCCTGGGTCATCGGAATGCCGGCTTGAAATCATTCGGTTAATGCCAAGCGTGACGGCGATCAAGAGAATCGCGGCAAGTGCCCCCCAGATCATGCTCTGATTCCGGCGTTTTATCGCGGCTCTGGCATCTCGAAGCTTTACAAACTCCACAAAACATGGCGAACACTTCCACAAGTGTTCCCACACTGGATCTTCGCGCGAAACTCTCTTTGCCGCCATGGACCCAAGAACTTGGGCATCTGGACACCCATTCCGCGTTGGGTTCGGATACGCGCGCAGCATCAACTCTTCTAACGGGTCCATGGATTTCGAATCGTGATTCATTCCTTGGTCTTCAGCCAGTTCGTCACGTGCCGCTTCGCACGGGAAAGCAAAGTGCGGCTGTTGTCTTTGGAAATGCCCAATTGCTGACTAATCTCTTCGTGACTCCATCCTTCCAAACGCCGTTTGTAGACCTCGCGTTCCACTGGCGACAAATTATCGAGCAGATCTTCCAACAAGACTTGGGCTTCGATCTCTGAGCCGCCTCCCTTGCCATTCCGAAAATCATCAAAGTATTCCGGCGCATGAAAGGCAATGGGTTCAACTGCGGCTTGGCGCCGCTTTTTCTTGGAAAGTTCGAAGAAGGCCTTTGTGGCGTATTGCAGAACATTTTGAATCTCCCCAGCAACTGCTCTATCGGCAATTGTCTTGGCTCGTTGAAGTATTGCATCAACATCAGCGTCCGGATGCTGAATCGCGCGCGTCACCGCCTCGGCAAGCTGCGCCCGAATGTGGTCCGGAACGTTCGCGCCGAGGTACGCGGATAAATTTACACGGTCATTGCTGGCCATGCGAAGAGCCGGGGGAAACTCTGAACACTTTCCTTTAGCTTCACTCGTTAGGAGCGCGCGACGCAAGTCCTTTTCGATTGCTCTGTCACATTTTGTCGTTGCTGCGGCGCTAAAAAGTTTGGCGGCGAATTGTCCGTACCGGTGTATCCCTCCAAAACTCCGTGGGAAAGCCCTCCGTGGCAAAACGGAGCACTAACCAAAAATGCCATTGGAGCATACCGCCCGGTGGAGTTTGGCTAGAAGCTGAAGTGCCTTTGCTTAGCGGACGAATCCCACTGCTTAATTGGTAGAAGTTGTCAGCCATTCGAGAATTGCCGCCCCTTCAAAATAAATGGCGACCGGCACTCGTCAATATTCCTATCTGTTTGACGGATGTGCCGGTTCAGCTGAAAGTTGAGAAAGAGTTTAAGGGGATAGGACCCGCAGAATCCCTCGAATCGATTCCGGCGTCTAAAATGGGAGTGATTCGAAAGGAACGCTATGGTTATCGAAATCACGGGAATAGTCGGACACACACGGACCGAGCCCGAGCGCGCTGTCGTCTCCTTGGGAGAGACCGTACGCTGGATCGTCCGCGCTGGCGGCAACGGAGCGAAGTCCATCGAGTGGCAGGTATATTTCAGGCAGGGCAGCCCTTTCCGGGAACATTCCTGGAAGATGACGACTGAGGGGAAATCGGAGAACGATGACGCCGCACATGCTGGGGTGATCGATGCCGGCGAAACACAGCAGCCCGGCGAGTACAAGTATGGTGTGCGCGCTGTCGACACCTCCACGAACCAAGAGCTCAGCGACGACGATCCGTTTCTCATCGTGCGATTCCGATAGTTTCTGTGAGTCCTCATGAACATTGAAGTGATGAGCATCGGCGCGGACTTATACCCTGACATTTCCGCGTCGATCCGCCTGCTCAATGGCATCCAGAGTGAGTTTCGATTTACCGCCATCCCAGAGACAAACCGCCTCGAAGGTCTGACGTTTCAGAGGGAGCGTTATACGACCAAGGACGTTTGGGCATTCATGGAAGCCTACCGGAAAAGAGCCGGGGGCCAGCATCCGTGTATTCTGGGCTTCTTAGACCGGCCTCTGTCGTCAGACAATCTCGCCAATCTTTTCGGATCACGCAACGCTGATGACGGTTTCGCCGTCGCGACTCTCGTCGGTCATGTCCAGTTCGTGAGCGACCCCAAGCGCTACATCGCCTACTATCTGGTTCGCTACGCACTCAGTTTCGTGAAGCCTGATCTGCGCTCGCACAACGACACGGCGCGAAAAGACTGTTACTTTCACAAGAAACTGTACAAGCCCGACATCAAAGCGTCCATGTATTCTGGAAAGATTTGCGATTCTTGCATGGCCGAGATAGACAAGTGCACCTCTCCGCAACAACGTCAGGCCCTAAAGGCGATGCGGGAAGTGGTCAGCGGGCAGTACCCGTATGCCTTGGTCATGAAGGGCGGTGGCATTAAGAGCCTCGCGTTCGCGGGTGCTCTTCTGGAACTGGAAAAGTACTTCTCTTTTGATGTTTTCGCTGGTGCCTCAGCCGGCGCGATCGCGTCCGTCTTGTTGGCGGCCGGGTACCGGCCAATCGAATTACGGGACGTCCTCCGTGGAACCAACTTCGGGACATTTCTCGACGCATCGCGCCTTCGATCCATTTGGAACCTCCTTACGACATATGGGCTCTACAGCGGCGACGCCTTTGAGCGCTGGATCAGAGGGCTACTCGCCGAAAAGATCCCCGCGATGGGCCGTATCGAAATGCAACATTTGAATGAGGCGGTACTCTACGCCTGTAGTCCCGGTAACGGGACTGTCGTGTTTGCGTCACGAGGGCTGAACAAGAATGTAGACGCGGCATTCGCCACCAGGTGCAGCATGTCCATTCCGTTCTTCTTTCGCCCGATGATGATCGAACAAAAGCGGGTCTATGACGGGGGTATGAGGAACAACTTCCCCGTTGCCAAGTTCTTGGCCGACAACCCTGGGAGACCATTTCTCGCCCTTTATCTCGGTGCCCCACTGGGATTCCGGACAACAAGGACGATCTTCACTGAACTGCTGGACATCTGGATCGGCGGTGATGAATTGGCCGTTGTCGATGCGCATGCAGATAGCGTCGTCGTAATCGATCCTCGCCCCATTTCCACTCTGGACTTCACGCTAACCGCGAACGAAGCTGAATTTCTCTTGAAGGCAGGTCAAGCCGCCGCGTTGCGTTTGATCCAGCGACGCAAACTTGACGGCGGACCCAGCGAAGCGGATGTTCGCCAAGCGCAGAGCGAGGCGGAGGCCCTGAGATCGACGGTTGTTGCCGCAAGACGAGCTTCGACCGTACGGCAAAGGGTTGTTGCGATTCTCCTACTGCTGGTGGCCGCGGCTATCGTTGTCGGAATTCGATTCGTTTGGAAAGCGCATTGACGGGGCCGGGACCTTCCGGAGACCGGTCCTCGGATATCCTTATCGTTACGGTGACCCTGCGGTGTGGAGCGCATTCCGGGAGGCGGAGACGCGCTCCGTGAGGGGAAATCTCGTGCGAAGATTCTAGCTGGAGGTTAAACCCATGAGTTCAGTACGGGCAAAGCGGCATATGCGTGAGAAGATCGTGGGCGCAGTCTGTCTAGTCGTGAGTGGGGCTGGAATCGGTTGGCTGATGGGACTTTCGATGTCGCCCGTACTGCACATAGTAGTTGCGGGCCTCTTGACCGCTATTGCTGGAGCGGTGGCTGCGCTGACTGGGCTGAACGGAACCGCCGGCCCCGAAGCCATGGAGGAATCTCCTCCAAAAAAGCCGGAAGACTCCGCGCCCTCCGCTCCGCCAGCAAAGTTACAGAATCGCTTCGAGCCTCGTCACGTAACGGCTGTTCCGCTCGCCTGCCTTATTGTTGGCATCGTTTTAGGCTCATCTCTCGGGATATACGGTCGAACTCAAGATTGGCTCGGAGCGGACCCGAAGGCGCTGGTAGCAAAGTGGCAACTCACCAAGCTTCCAGATGACCAGATAGCCAAACGGTTATTTGATCAGCTCTATCCCCCCGTTGCTTTGTTAGGGGGCAAGAGCAAGGGTAGTGAGCAAGGCGATAAGAATGCCGAGGCCGCATCCAGTCCGCAGGTTGCTGCCCGCTTGGCAGGCGGTTTATTCGGATCGGTGGCGCCAGACGAATACAAGGAATTTCGGTCAGCTCCTGACAAAGATCTTCGGCGCTTGATGCAGGCCTCCAAGAATGTTCGTGTCAGAAACTTTGCCGGACGCTGTGGCGATGCGCTGTGCCTGAGAGCTGCCGTGGAGGAATTACTATGGTCAGAGCAGCCCTAGCGACGTTTCTACTCGCGGTAGTCAGCACGTCGATCCCTCTCCATGCCGAGAGCAATGGTGCTTATGATCAGTACGTTTACCTCGTCAAGGCTAGCGACTGTCAACATGCTCCTAGGGACCGGGCCTTGACTGGCTTTCGTGTTCGTGGACTTACCGGCATCGTTACGGCTCTTCATGGCGTTGCGGATAGTGGAAACATCACTGTCACCAGTGTCGATGGCAAGGTTAGAAGCGCATCGGTTCGGATATCCAAGGTAGATTTGAAGAATGATGTCGCCTTGCTCACCTCGCCGGAATTCGACCGGGCACCAGCGGACGGCCTCGACCTGGCCGCAAATCCCAACGTGTTGCCTAACGCCAAGGCGTATGTGGTTGGCTATCCACTCGGAACCTACCTCGAACCCACAAAATTGCCTTTCACCGTCGGTGAGCCGCCCCGGTACGAACTTGGCCGAAAGCTCGATGTACAACTGCGTGAAGCGCTTCAGCAGCGGAAGAGTCCAGATCCCTCCATCAATGTACTGTTCTTGATCGGGCCTATTCATCCGGGGCACTCGGGTGCACCAGTGCTTGACAGTAGTAGCCGAGTGATCGCCATCGCCAACGGCAGCATTCGGTTGGCGGCGGGCTATGGGTGGGCCATTCCCTTCCAGGCAGTAACATGGAGAACGATTCAAGGCAATCTCGACTTTCAGACCCTCAAGTCGCGGGCACCGAACATTGCACTCTTCTCGTTCGATGAGAATCCACACGTTGTACAGGAGCGCATCAGCCTATCACTGGACGCGATCAAAGAGGATACATCCAGAATTCTAAAGCTTCAGACTTTAGCGGCCAGTAAGGACCGACTCCAAATTCTGCGGGACTACGTTCCCAGAATTGGAGACAACACCGTAAGGTTCGGTGAACGAAGTATAGCCTTGGCGGAATGCATCAATGCAGGCGTGTTTCAAGGTTCCGCCGCCTTCGAGAAGGCGGACGAATTGGTCAGCCAGTCGTACACCCTGGAGGAGCAGCGAATCGGCTTCCCACAACTGGTCGCGTCGCTGGTTCCTCTTGCCCCCAAGTATTTGGACTTTATTACGCAAGCGGGGCGAGTCCCCGCTCCTGTGCCATCCCGAAGCATTCCAGCCGAAAGATCGCGCGCTTCGGAGTTCTGGTGGGCTGTGTTTCAGCAGACTCTCGCGGAATACCCGGAGGTCACTCTCGCCGCACTCTCGGATCCCCGCTTCGCTGCCAATCGGTACTCGCCTCTTGATAGGCTTTGCGCCAATGTCCCCGAAGCGACACTTGCGAGGATGGAAGCCTATCCCTCTCGAAGCGTTCGGGGGTTAGCCGCAATCCAAAGGGCGACCCGGTCGCGGGAACAGGAGCGCGACGCCGTGCCCGTAATAAGGGAACTGGTCAACGCCGATGGTGACGAAGATCTGCATCTCGCAGCGGAGCTTCTAGGTCTGGCGAAGCGACACGCAATAATCGATGCGCCGCTCGCACAGAAGGCGCTGGCAATACTAAAGACAGATGGCCCTGTGGTCTCGGAATCACTGGGCAGATCGATTGGCGAGCCAGATCGCGGACGCGGTAGAGAATTTCGCCTGAGCGCTGCTGAGGAATACCTCGTTTGGTCCGTACAGTTTGAACAGATTTCACGAACTGTTGAGGACCCGATCATGAAGGCGGTTGAAAGCTATGAGGTAACCCTCCAATCGTTTGAGTCGAAGAAACCTGATCGCGGGAACGGCGACCTGTACGTTCGCGCCTGTGTCCGAGCCCTCATCTCACTTAACAAGGGCATGTATGGCGTCGGAACGCGCCTCGAAAAGAGGGTGTCCTTCGATGAGTACGTTTTGCTTCGACGGGCCTTCTCGCATTCTCCGGAGACATTAGACGCAATTAACCTTGCACACTTGAAGGCGAAGTGGGACGCCGCCGTAGAAGGTAGTCAATATGATCCATAACATCCATAACACAAACTCTTGCTATGACTATGGACAGGCATCGCGCCCTGCTCTCCGAGCTCGCGTCGAGATGCGAAAGGACGCAAAAACTATGACTACGGCTGCCTCGACACCGACCTTAACCATCGAGCTCACAGAGAATTACGCCCGTTACGTTCTCGAAGCGTTGCAGATGCTCGAAGCCAAATGGCTCCACATCAAACACACCAGCACTAACGAAGACCAACAGGCCGACTTCGGTATGGACGCTCTGGACCTACACGGAACACGGAATCCATCGAGCGCGAAGCGGTCAAGGCATTTGGCCCGAGCGTTACGAATTTTTCGCGGGAACTCTGAACACTTTCCTTTAGCTTCACTCGAAGCGTCATCGCTTCGCAAGTTTTTTTCGATTTGTTCGTCACATTTTGGCTTCGAAACGGCGCTATATAAACAGACGGCAAAATGGTTTTGCCGCCTCCCCCAAGCCATAGCAGCGGGGTAGCCCTAGGTCACGAAAGGACTACTAAAAAGTAATGGCACAACTTGCAACGGAAACAAACAATCCGCTATCCCATCTGATCGAAGCAGCCTGCGAAGCTGCGATTAGAAGAGCGATGAACATAACGGACTTGGCACCGCGCCGTCTTATCTCAATCAAAGAAGCCGCCGTATATTTCGCCATTTCCGAGCGCGAGGTTTACAACATGCTCGCGAACAATGAACTGCAAGGCGTTCGACATGGCCGGCGCGTGATGATTGATTTGCGCGATGCCGAGCGATGGATTGAGGGCAAGAAGTCCTAAACTGGGAATCGATGCGTCGAAAAATTTCAACTGGAAGCGTTTTTCAAAAAAACTATAGGGATCGGTCTGGCGAAACTCGCAAGTCAACGACCTGGTTTTTGAAGTTCTACGTCAGCGGCAAGCCGATTGAAGTTTCCACCGGCACGAACGACTACGATGATGCCGTAACGCTACTTCGCGAGAAAATGGCCGCAGCCTCCAAGAAATCATACGCCTATACCGAAGATCCAGATAAGGTGACGGTCAATCAACTCTTGGACCTTGTCATCGAAGACTACAGAGACAATAAACGGAATACAACCGACGATGCACAGAAGCGCATTGACAAGCATCTACGTCCTTTTTTCGGACAGAAGCGTGCAATCGACATCGGCACGAAGCTACTCAAGGAATATCGGCACAAACGGGAAGCCAGCGGAGACGCCGAGGCGACTATAAACAAAGAACTAACGTGGGTGCGACGTGGGTTCAGGCTGGGATTCCGCCACGAGCCGAAACTCGTTTTGAACGTCCCATACTTTCCGATCACCAACCCGGACAACGTTCGCGAGGGCATCATCCCTCATGAGAAATACCGGGAAGTCAGAAATTCATTGCCGCCCTACGCTCGCTTATCTTTTGTAATTTCGTACCACACTGGCGCGCGCAAGGGCGAAATCCGCAAGATCCGCCAAGAGATGATCGACTGGAACACCTCTCGAATCGAACTTCAGAAGAAAACGACGAAGAACAAGACCGCCAGATATCTCCCAATCTACGGTGACATGGCAGCGGAAATCGAAATGGCCATTGCGGCTGCGGATTCGCAGTGTCCGTTTCTCGTGCAGCACGAGGGGAAATCAGTCTTTGACTTTGAAAAAGCGTGGAGGACCGCATGTCAGGCAGCGGGAATTCCGCAGGCCTTGTACCACGATCTGCGAAGAACTGCGCTCACAAACATGATTGAGGCAGGCTTCAGCGAGAAGGAAGCTATGGAGATCAGTGGCCACAAGACGCGAGCTGTATTCGACCGTTACCATATCGTTTCCTCGCGGCGGCTGAAAGAATTGGGCAAGAAGATGGAAGCGCACCTAGCGGCACTCGGAAGTCCGGTGCTAGACAATGGTGCTAGACAAAATAAGGAGCAAACGCAAGATGCTGAAAAATATGGTGAGCCGGGCGGGACTCGAACCCGCAGGGGGTATTTCCACATCGTAAGTTATTGATTTCACGTTCCTCTAGAACCTATAAAATGGCTCAAAATGGCATATGTAGTGACACTGTGGTGACAGCAGGTTTTTACCACTTGGCATTCTAGTGAAGCGAAGGGGTGCTCCGGTTGTGCCACGTTGTTCGGTGTGCGCATTGGGACCGCCCGTGTTTTTCACGAGAAAGCTGGCGAGCTGATCGCACAGGGTGTGCCTTGTGACGAGTACAGTGAGCGCCCCGGCGTAACAAAAATACTCAATAGCATGGCTAGGGGGGTGAGTTGGCTCGCCAGCAGTTGCGGCGCGGAACCGGAGCTTAAGATGTCCCGGCGCACAAAAACGAAAAACGGCCCGCTACCTTCTATAGGCGGCGGGCCATTTCTTTTTTAATGTTGAGGGGCGCGTCGGTTACTGAATGGATGGCGGCGCGGCGGTCAGATCCGCCTCGATGTTGATATACCATCAGCCTTGCTGTGTCTGCTCTACGACGATACGGGTGATCTGGTTGTTTGGCAATGTGATGGCGGGGCAGTCTATCCAGCCGGGTACGCCCGGCAGAAGAATGCGATGCTTCGCCCGGTCAATCTTGACCTCGTCCGGCTGGTATTCGCCGCGTAGAGGACGGCGGGATCGTCGCTCAGCTAGACGCTCGGATAATCTGCTCATAAAAATATGGTGGCGCGACCGTCGAAACGTTCTCAGGGGACGCATATGGCTCGACAACAAACTTGACGCGTTGGTTACGCATTTGGTGAACGTCTCGTGCGTCTACGACACTCTCCGACACACGCTTCCCGCCTGGACGACGCGAACCAGAAGAGCGCAGTCGCCGCAAGAAATCCTCTGGGTATCCCGCATCTCTTAGATCGCGTTTGTGAAGGAGGTATCGTCGGCCCTTCCAGTCGGGCAGGTAGAGATCGCGCCATTTTGTTTTTATCGGCTGGAGCGGGGCTCTGATGATGATTGGTATCGCTTTCATAATTGCATTGATTGAAGAGGGACAACCCTTGTGTTATCAAAATAGTGGTGGCCCGGTCGAAAACTTCTTCACCACCTGCTGGTATCCACCGCACGCTCACCTCTCGCATCGGGCTGCTCGCCCTGATGACCAACCGGGCATGACCTTCCTCGGGCTCCGGCGACCGATGCCAATTGGTCCAGGCGGCACGGATCACGATCAGATGCGCGAAGACGACGAGGGCGGCGATGGGAGTGAGGCAGATGGAAGCTGTCACTGGACACGCGGCGTGAGTGGGGCACCCATGTTGTCTGTGCCCTCGGGCCAGACGTTTTCTGGTCCGGGTTGGATGGCCTCGATCCAGTCGCGGAAGAACTCTTCGAAGGGCGGCATTTTTTCACCGGCCCGCTTTTTGATTTTTTGTTCGGCGAGATAGTGGATCGTCGCTCTTATTTCGACGGGATCGGTGATTGGGCGGGCAGGCTCTTTTATTTTTTGTTTTGGCATCGGGCCACCTCTCTTGTGGGGATTCGCGCTCACAGTTGATCTGAGCCCACGAGGTCGGATCTTTGCTCAATCATATTCGCGAACGTCGCGCCAAGGGTGGATTGAGCACTTAGCTTCCACTTGTGGCCGTAGATCCAATTTGCTTCAGCGGCAATTCTTGCGTGTAGGTCTGGTCCAGCGGCGAGAGTGAGCATCCATCCCGGTACCCTGTAGCGTTCGGCGAACAGAGCTGTCGCTAGACTGCCGGGCGCGGGCACTTCATCGTAGAATAGGTATCCGCGCTCTTTCAGTTGATCTTTGATATCGTACGAATTCTTGTAACAGATGATTTCCACCACGCCTGCGGCGGTGCCCCGCGCGTAAAATGTAGGCCCGACCGCTTTCTCTTCTGTTCGCTTTTTATCGCGGTAACAATCAGAGCAATGTCCGTCGCTCTCGAACCACGCAATTTTGCGCTGGCGGTCTCTCTCCGGCCCGTATAGGTCGATACGAGCAGAGTGACCGCACGAATAATTGATGTCGTATTTAGCCATTCGGTAGCTCCTGAGACTCATACAACGACAACGCACGCAGCACAGCATCAGTGTGTGTTTGGCCGTGCTGATCCTTCACTACCAGCATTCCTTCTTCATCTTTAATGAGCCGACCATCATAACGGCGGGCCGCTTCCTCCTTACAGAAGGCCGCGTGCTTCGGAGATCTGATCGGCACGTCGTATTGTTCATCGGCGTCGGTTTCCAATTCCTGTTTAATCCTCGCGCCTTCCGCGAGCATTTGTTTCGCAACCTGCACAAGATCTTCTTTCGACTGGGGATCTGCATTCTCTAAGTCCTCCTCCGTGATGGCCGAGAAAGCTTTTGACGTTGCTCGCATCGCATTAAGTGAATTTTGTATGGCCCGGTCTAGTGGTTCTTTCATTGCTGTTTCCTCCATTTGTCTGTCCACACCTCCACTTACCTGGAGCGGCGCTCTTCAGGGTAGGATGTCGTGGCTGAATAATGCTGAGCATGGTCCGGCTGCGTCCGGTGGCTCCATACGCGCGACACGGCTACAACGAGTCGAACGCGCTACAGCCTCGCTCCATCCGGCAGCGGGCTTGATCCGAGCATCGACGGCACCGGTAATCGGGAGCCGGGTGGTTTAGATCGCCTCTCGCGCCACTGAGACCGCTACTCGGGATTCATCCGGCAAAGTCGCGAATTGCGGATAGGTCTCCAGTACAAGTGCATCGACGCGGTCTCTCAAGATCTCATATGCCCGCTCTCCCGTGTACCCGCGATTGATCAGACTCCACAAAGACTCGTAGTTAGTTAGGTTGTGCCTGATACAGTTCACCGCAGTTCGATTGTTAAAGAAGAATGGTCCCGGATCACCTCTATAGTTGCCTCCGTGAGTCATCAGCGCTAGGTGCTCAATTTCTTGGGTTGTCTTGCCCGCCACAATTGTGATCCGGGCCTCTCGGATGTGCTCTTCCATGTTTGTGATTTTTGTGATTACACCCATCGCGGCGGAGGCTTTGCGCGATTCGCTTGCAGCAAGCCATGCCACAAACTTTTTGGATCGCTCAATTTTCTTCGCGCGAGCCTTCAGGTAGAATTTCATCGGCGATGCGCATTTGTAGATCGGGTTTTCACGCTCATCATCGTGAACTGGTAGGAAGATTTTGATCGCCGTCGCGGTCCAGCCCCTCTCTTTTAGGTCCGGCACGCTGAACAGGTCCTGTCGCTGGGGCATCCTTATTCACCTTTCTGTGTTGAGTTTCCCGATTGGCTGAGATCTGGGGCTCCGCCACGATATCCGGCCAAGTTTTTGCCGTTCCAATGTCGCTTGACGGGACCGCCGCGAGAACAAGCTCTTTCAAAGTTGGGTTAGGCGCAACAACGGCACCTCGGAAACGGGAAGAGCTATAGCAAGCGCCTGCCGCAAGTTGGACGCTTTCCGCGTCTTCAAGAATGATATGCTTACTACTCTTAGCATGTCAACAAGTAATCATGCTAGCAGGGAGCATTGTTATCTTGTAAGCAAAGAATTCGCGACTTTCAAGAATCCCTGAGAACAGGGCAGAATCGAGTTGAGAAGATGGTCGCCGGGCGAACGAAGCTCTACTTTGAACGTGTGAGCGAATCCCGGATACGGCCAAGCCTGGAAAAGCTTTCGCACGCTAACCATCCAAGCGGGCGCAGAATCGCAACCCCAACTGGCATTTCTGAGCACCACTCTTCTGCGCAAATCAACGGAAACTCTAGTACGTTCGACTCTTTTCCCAAGGCAAATCAGATGCTCGGTTAGGCTCACGCCGAACTGCAAGTTTTAGATTTGGCTAAATCTGCATTTTGTCGGTGGCACGGTTTCTTTTAGGCAGGGGAGAATCTTTCGTCGATTCCATGGATCGGTTTGTTAGTGCCCGTCAGAAAGAACATCATTTTGGGCAACGAAACCACCGTCAGTGGCGGGCCGGTAGGTTTGAGGACTCAGACTTCTGACAACATTTGCTGATATATCAAAGACACAGATGACATGGATTTAAGCCGACGCATAATTTGCTCTGAAGGAGGTCGGTGACCTCTTGGAGACCTTGTCGCAGAGACTGATACCCTAATCGGTTATCTTTTAAGGATGAGCCCAGATTCTCCCCAAGCAAAAGGTGGGCGCACTAGGGCCTCGCGTCTGAGTGCGGGAAGTCGCAAAGAAATCGCAGCGAAAGCCGCAGAGGCCCGTTGGGGATTTGCGTTACCTCAAGCTACACATTCGGGAGATCTCGTTGTTGGAAATAGGAGCATCACGTGCGCGGTTTTGCAAAACGGAAAGCGCGTCTTAACGCAGGGAACATTCCTCGCAGCAATCGGGATACCACAGAAGACCAAGTCGCGGGCAGTCGGTTTAAGGCTGATCGAAGGATTGCCAGAGTTCCTCGTTGAGGAAAATCTTAGGTCCTTTCTGACCGACGATCTGAAACAGTCCACAACTCCGATTGTGTTTCGAAATCTGGAGAGTTTACGCTCGGTTGGATATGACGCTCTACTGCTACCACTAGTTTGTGAACTTTACCTGAAGGTAAGAGATCAGGGGAAATTATACAATTCCCAGAAGCCTATCGCCACCGCTTGTGATGCCCTGACAAAGGGCCTGAAGGATGGCATCATCGCCTCGGTAGATGAGGTCACAGGCTATCAAGAACAAAGGGCGATGGAAGAATTAATGCACATAATAGACACTTATCTGGAAAAGGATTATCGGGGCTGGACTCCGTTATTCCCCAGGAATTTCTTTCGTGAGATCTACCGTATAAGCGGATGGGCTCGTAAACCAGGGACCGCCAAGAACTCTGTATTTGTAAAGCATCTAATAAAAGATCACGTTTTCGGGCATCTCCCCGAGGAAGTTCTTGAGGACCTAAGACGACTACGTTCTAGTGAAAACCAGCGCCGACTGCGTTGGTCAGATTTCGCGGCGGACACTGGGAATACGTACCTAGATCAACAGATCGCGATGCTCACGACACTGATGAAAATCTCAGATGATCAAAAGGAATTGGACCGTTACCTCGTCAAGATGTTCGGAGCATCCCCTGCGAAGTTTCGGGAGCGATCACCCTTAGCAATTACGGGCGATTCAAATGAACAGCCTTGACCCTAGAATGTGCTAGGGGTCTCTCGTTGCGATCATCTCAAGGAGATTTTCGTTCGCACACTTGCAACCAGTCGCAATGCCACTCCACATTCCAGCCTCTTCAGGAAGGCGTGACCGGCAGATCGACATTCGGTTGGCCTAATCAAATCAACGTCGCCTCACTGAAACCCCGCTAAAGTTTTGTTTCGCGCGTATGGCGCATCGCTGCCGGATCTGTTCTATAGTTCGCGATCAACTCAAAGGCTATGCGGGAGAATCGTGGCAGAACACGGGCATCATTCCCGCGCCCACCTTTTTGCTTGGCAAACATTATCTTGCCATGCTTGCTAACTCTGGCATATACTCTTTGTGAAGACCAAGAACTCCCGGCGTAGCGCGTAGCCGCGCTACGCCGGAACCATCAAGAGCCGTTGTCGCTCGATGGAGTAGATGCCGCTGGGCTCGCCTACCAAGAGCTGCTCGCATATGCGATGGCCTAATCAGGAGGCGTGTAATCCCAAGCCAATCGACTAAGGAAAGCGATATTTTCATGGCTAAATCATCAATTGAATGGACGGAAAAAACCTGGAATCCGACGACCGGCTGCGATCACGCAAGCCCAGGTTGTGATCACTGCTACGCCGAAACACTTTCGCACCGGCTGAAAGCTATGGGCCAACCAAAGTACGCGAACGACTTTAAGCTGACGCTGCATCCCGACACTCTCGAACTACCTTTAGCATGGCGAAAAGCCTCTGACATTTTCGTCAATTCAATGTCGGATCTGTTCCACGTTGATGTGCCGCTCGATTTCATTTTGAAGGTTTTCGACACGATGCGGCGGGCGCACTGGCATCGATTTCAAATCTTGACAAAACGCTCCGGGAGATTGCTCGGGTTTTCGGAGCAAATCGATTGGCCGCCGAACGTCTGGATGGGCGTCTCTGTTGAATCGGCTGATTACGCTTCTCGCATCGATCACTTGAGAGCGACCAGCGCGAAGATCAAGTTCCTTTCGCTGGAGCCTCTGCTTGGGCCGCTCGACAATCTGGATCTGACCGGCATCGACTGGGCGATTGTTGGCGGCGAATCCGGCCACGGAGCGCGGCCTATGCAAAAGATCTTGGTGGAATCCATCCTTCACCAATGCGACACGCAGAACGTAGCGTTTTTCTGTAAGCAATGGGGCGGCGTACGCAAGAAGGTGGCTGGGCGCGAACTGAACGGTAGGACGTACGACGCGAAGCCGAAGCTTATCCAAATAGAAAAGGCAAAGTCATGAATTGCCCTCAAATGCGGTCATGGATCTAAGGAGTTAGGATAGTCCAAACCGCTGGATAGGAGTAGCACCAGTGACCGATGAACCCATCAAGCCGCGACTGTCGCTTGTCCCGCGAAGCCAGCCGGGTAGCGGCGACCCGCCAGATCCACCAGAAGACGACTATTACGAACCCAATGCTGACGCGCAGAAACTCTTGTTTGTGTCGAATAGGACAGACTGGGGGACCGCCGCCCCTTTTCTGATGACGCAAGTCAATAAGTACAATGATCCACCAACACTGTTTCGGCGGGGGGACACCATCGTGGAGTTGGTCACGGAGCCACTCACGCTAGACGGCCAGGAGTCTCCGACTGGCACCATGATCAAGGTGGACGCGCTACGGCTGGCGAAGCGCATGGGGGCCTGCGTACGGTGCGTCAAAGAAACCAAAGGTGAATACTACCCCTGCCCAATGCCACTCGGCCCCGCTAAGTATGCGCTAATTGATCCAGGTAGATCTGGCCTCCCGGAACTTACGGAGATCGTTCACACGCCCATGATGCTTGGGGACGGCACCATAGTTGACAAGGCTGGATACACACCAAGCAGTAAACGCTTTCTCGTATTGCCGACTGGCTTTAGAATTATTCCACGCCCGCCGCCGTCGAAGGAAGCCGCCGTCGAAGCGTATGGATACCTGGACAACCTGCTAAAGGAATTTCCGTTTGCGAATGCGGCCAGCCGGAAGAATGCGGTGGGAGCCATTTTAGGAATGGTCGGAAAAAAGGTCATCAACGCGCCATATCCGCTTCTTTTCGTGAACGCTCCCGGTGGCAACACAGACGGTGGCAATGGGAAAACGTTGTTGTGTAACGCGCTGATCGGTATAGCCCACGGCGTTGAAATCCATTTCAACATCTGGCCCAGAGGTGAAACCGCGCTCCGCAAGCAACTCGTCGCTAACGTAGCAGTAGCCCAACCAGCCACCTTGTTTGATAACCTGCCGACGAACCTTTGTGTCGATCTGGGTCCGCTCAATGGCTGGTTGACCGGCACCAAAGTACAAGACAGGGCGATGGGTAGATCGTCCAATGTATTTGGTGACTTACGCGGCCACCAAATCCTGGCTAACGGCAACGGTGTAACATTCCGAGGCGAGTCTCGACGGCGCTGTGTGGAGATTCTATTGGACAAGCCGCCCCGCAACTTCGTATACGAGTACCCTTTTCTTCAGAGGTATATTCTTGAGCACCAATCAGAAATTAGCGCGTCACTTCTGACGATCTTAGAAAGCTGGCGCGTGATATCGGATCGAGACGGACCCCCCGGAGAAGGCCAAACTCCTATCATCAAATCTTTTGAGCGGTGGAGCATGAGCACCGGCAGCATGATGTACCTGTGTGATGCGGGGCAAGACTACCTCGGAAACTTCGGCGAGGGTGGGAATGACGAAGATACCGCCGCCGTGGAACTAGCCTTCTTTGAGACTGTTGAGAGTATCTCCCACTCTGAATGGGTGACGGCGGGTGAAATGTGGGAAGTGATTGATGATTTGCTCAAGGACC
>Ga0182012_10002352_pt1 | contig 20425 bp, 21 predicted proteins | sample 612S2SmetaG_FD_120486 | JGI IMG/M metagenome (GOLD analysis project Ga0182012, IMG submission 120486) | Permafrost microbial communities from Stordalen Mire, Sweden - 612S2S metaG | ecosystem: Environmental > Terrestrial > Soil > Wetlands > Permafrost | place: Sweden: Stordalen | collected...
GGCTCCGGTTGCTGGGAACACTCCCAGTCCGTTTCAACGAAGAGTAAGGAGTCGACCGGTGAACAAGGCCGAGTTAGTAGATGCAATTGTTGCCGAGAGTGGCGCAGCCAAGAACACGGTAGCGGAGGTCCTCAAGGCCTTTGAAGAAGTGGTCGTAAAAGGTGTAACGGGTGGGGAGAAGATCGTACTTTCGGGCTTTTTGTCTTTCGAGCGTGTCGAGCGCAAAGCTCGCACCGCCCGCAACCCACAGACCGGCGAAGCCATTCAGGTCCAGGCGTCACGTGCGCCCAAGGTGTCCATTGGTTCTACGTTCAAAAAGGCAGTCAAGAGCGCAATGTAGGCCATCGCCTCAACGAAAAACCCCCGGGCGAGCCCGGGGGTTTTTCGTTTTAGGAGGAAAGCTCAGTCGACGAGAACGTCAACGAGCTTTCGGCCGCCTCGGTAACCAAACTTCACGGTTCCTTCAGCGAGCGCGAATAGGGTGTCATCTTTGCCAATCCCCACGTTCTTACCCGGGTGAAACAGGGTACCCCGTTGGCGGATGATGATGCTCCCAGTCTTTACGGCCGTGCCGTCGAATGTCTTGACGCCCAGGCGTTGGGCGTTCGAGTCGCGACCGTTTCGAGTAGAACCGCCGCCTTTGGTCTTTGACATCTCAGCTCCTTGGCCTATTTAGGCGAAATCTTGGTGATCTCGACCGTCGAATACTTCTGGCGGTGACCCCAACGCTTACGCTGGATCGCCTTGGGCTTATACGTAAGGGCGCGGATCTTGGGGCCCTTTTCGCCACCGATGATCTTCGCGCTGACGCTCGCTCCCTTGAGGGCGGGTCCGGCCACGACCGTGTCGCCGTCCACGAGCAACACGGGCTCAAAAGCAATGGATTCACCCACCTGCTCGCGGCGAAGGTCCACGCGGACCACTTGGCCCTCGGTGACGCGTTCTTGGGACGTTCCTACTCGGATCACGGCGTACATAAGGTTTCCATACTAGCAAGTGGCGAGCGGGTCAGAGTCCCGTGGCGACCACGAAACCGCGTCCGTCACAGACCGCGCACACCGAGGAGACCGACTCCAAAAGGCCCTCGTTGACGCGCTTTCGCGTCATCTCCACGAGCCCCAGTTCGGAGATGTCAAAGACCTGGGTGCGGGTCTTGTCGCGCGAGAGGGCCTGGCGAAGTGCCGAGGCGACAGCCTCGCGATTGCCTTTGGCCTCCATGTCAATGAAGTCGATCACGATGATCCCGCCAATGTCGCGCAGGCGCAATTGGCGAGCCACTTCCTCGGCCGCTTCAAGATTATTGCGAAAGACCGTCTCTTCGAGGTTCGTGGTTCCGACGTTCTTGCCGGTGTTGACGTCAATGACCGTCAGAGCCTCGGTGCGCTCGATGATGAGCGACCCGCCCGAAGGTAGGAACACCTTGCGATCCAGAGCCCGGTGGAGTTGCTCGTGCACGAAATAGCGCTCGAACAGCGGCAGTTCCTCACTCTGGCGGTCGTAGTACTCAATGCGGTCCGCGAGCTCGGGATTGACCGCGAGCACGTATTCGCGCACTTTCTCAAAAAGCTCGAGGTCGTCAATGATGACCCCGCGATAGTCCTCGTTGAGTTCCTCGCGCAGCACTCGAACCGCGAGGTCCAGGTCCCGGTAGACGAGGCGCGGTTGGTTCGATTTCGCTACTTCGGCTTCGATTGCGGCCCACTTTTCCGCGAGCGAAGTGACGTCGCGCGCGAGGTCTTCGGCGGTGACCCCCTCGGCGGCGGTACGGATGATGATCCCGTGTCGTTCGGGCTTGACGTCATCGATGATCTTGCGCAGTCGGCGCCGTTCCCCGTCGGGCAGACGCTTGGAGATGCCGATCGTGGACGAATTGGGTACCAGCACCGCGAAGCGTCCCGGGATCGAGACCTCCTGGGTAAGCCGCGCGCCCTTGGCCCCGATGGCGTTCTTGGTGACCTGGCAAACAACGGTCTGGCCGGCACGAATCATCTCTTCGATTCGACGACCGTTCTGGGTCGGACCCTCGACGTCCTCGTCGTCAAAGGAGATGTCGCCGCGATACAGTACAGCGTTCTTGGGGATACCAATGTCCACGAAGGCGAGTTCCATTCCCGGCAGCACGTTCTGGATTCGACCCACGTAGATGTTGCCGTCGATCTGGTTGGTCTCGTCGGCGGCCTTGGCGACCGTGTACTCGACCATCGAACGGCCCTCGAGGGTGGCGATGTGCGTCGCCTCTTTGGTGGCGTGCACGCACATCAAGTAGCGACCCTGGGCCCGGGTGCGCCGTTCACCGCCGCGACGGCGTCGGCCCTTGGCGCGTCCCGCTCCATTCTCCAAGGTTCCCGCCTCGGGGGCGGACGCCTCTACGGGCGCGTCGGTGTTGCGGGGCTGGTTCTGGCTGCGCTGCTGGCTGCCCTGACCTCCCCGGCCTCTACCGCCGCGGCGCCGGCGATTACCGCCCGGCGCCGGGCCACTCGGGGACTGCGGGGTCGCGGTTCCGGGCCGGGTGTCGCCAATTTGGGGTGCGGGACGGGTATCGCCAATACGAGGGCTAGCGGATGAGACTGACTGACGTGGATTGCTGGTTTCGTCGCTCACGACGGGTACTCCTTGAGTTCTTGAGGGTGGGTCGGTGCGAAGCACCGATGCTGAGGGTTGTGGCGCGGATGAGTGGCTGCGCGCCGATTGGGTAAGGGGAAGGGTCGAACGCGGACGCCAAGAGAAGGACCACTAACCAGATAAGTAGGGTCACTTCACTGTCGTGTACCACGGTGTCCTCAATGCTTGCGGGGACGGGGTAGGGACCGCGTCCTTGCTACGTTCTCATCGCGCACCGTACATTTTGCACAACTGCGCCCAACAGGACCAAGGCTACTCGGCTTTCACCTCAACCGGTCGTATTGGACGTCGTGGTCGTGGTAGCAGTCTTGGTGGCGTTCTTGGCAGCGGGCAGTTTGAGCTGTGCTTTTAAGACGACGGGACCCACTGGGTGTGCCACGAGGTAGTTGAAGGCCTCTGCGACGACTGGCGCCGCGGCGTCGGCGCCGTAGCCACCTTCGGCGACGACGCACAGCACCACGTACTGGGGATGGGTGGCGGGCCCGAAGCCCACGAACCATGAGTTCGGCTCCTCACCCGGTGCGTTACTCGCGGTGCCAGTCTTGCCGGCGATCGGGTAGCTCGCGAGCGAGAAGTTGACGATGTGCGCGAATGTGCCGTTCGCGGTACCGCGAGAACTTTCGACGACGCCTTCGAGTCCTTGAAGGATTGGATCGCGGATGCTCGCGGGCAGGTTCACGTGACCGAGCACGTGCGGCTGATAGCGCACGACGACCTTGTTGTGGGCGTTGATGATCGCGGCGGCGACCTCTGGCTCGTAGCGGGTGCCGCCGTTGGCGAAGGTGGCGTAGGCGTTGGCCATCTCGATGGGCGTGACGGCTGTCGTGCCCTGGCCGAAGGCCATCTCGATGTTGTCACCGGTGTACCAGGCGACGTTGGGAAAATTCGTCGGCGATTCGGCGTGCAAGATCCTTCGCACCGCCGGCGAGTCGACGCGTCCCTCGGTCTCATTGGGCAAATCGACGTTCGTGTACTGGTCGAGTCCGTAGCGGTGCGCGACGTTCTGGATCGGCGTCTGTCCGTACTTCGTTTGATTCGCCCAGAACAGGTAGCCGAGGTTATAGAAGTAGTAGTCCGAGGAAACCGTCAGAGCGAGGGGGAGGTCCACGAAGCCCGCACCCTGATTGTCGTCGTCGTGGAACACACAACCATGACCACCCTGGAGACAACCCGGGACCTTGTAGGTACCGGTGTCGTCGATGAGCTTGTCGGCGGGAAAGATTCCGGTTTGGAGTGCGGCGGTCGCCGTGACCAACTTGAACGTACTACCCGGCGTGTAGAGACCCTGGATGGCGTAGTTGTTGAACGCGCCCTCAGTGATCAACTGCTTGAACGCAGCGTTCGACAAGCCGTTCACGAAAGAGTCGAGGTTAAAGGACGGATAACTCGACATCGCGAGTACTGCACCGGTGTTGACGTTCATCACAATGGCCGCACCGTTGGGCGCCTGGGGGTGCTTCTTGGTGGTGGGGTCCACAGAGTCTCTCACCGCGAGGATGTCGTTCGCGAGGTATCCGTCGAGCGCCTTCTGCAAGCCGGTGTCGATATTGAGCACCACCGAATCGCCCACCGTTGGATTCGTGGTCTTCACCGAGCCGAGAATGTCGCCGTAGGCGTTCACCTCGAGGTTGCTCGTCCCGTCGTGACCACGCAGGTACTGCTCGTAGTACGCCTCGATGCCGGTCTTGCCGATCACCGAGTCGGTTTGGTAACCCGCATTGGGATTGGCCTTGATTTCCGCGCCCGTGATGGGCCCGACGTAGCCCAGTACCTGGGCCCCGAGCGAGCCACCATTGGGATAGGTTCGCGTCGCCACGTTGAGCACGGAGACACCCGGAAACTCCTTGGGGTGCAGTTTGATGAACTCCACCTCGCTCGCTGGAGCGTCGGCGAGGATGGGCGCGGGTTGATACGGGTCGTACTGAGGGTTCGAAAGGTCCGCGTTGATCTGCTTGACACTGAGGCCCGTGAGCGACGCGAGTGCGCCCTTGATCGGAGGATAAAGCGCCGCCTCGGCGCGCGAGAGTCGAATTTCGACCGTGGTGACGTTGGCGACGAGCGGCTGTCCGTTGCGCGCGAGGATCAGCCCCCTGGTCGCGGGAATCGTGGTCACGCGAAGTGAGTTCTCGTTCACGGTCGCCACGGAACTGTTGTGGTCCACGACCTGGAGGATGAAGAGTCGCGCCAAGATGATGATGAGCAGCACCAAGAAAAACCCACCAATGAGCCGCCAACGCAGTGCGGGTCGGCTGCGCACCTCGTCTGGTCCCGCGACGAGGTCGCGGATTCCCACTGACTTGGGCTCGTTGATGACCCTTCCGCGCCCGCGAAAGGGATTGAGGGTAACCCACGGGCGCCATAACCGAGAAAACCAGGTGCCCGTCGGTCGGTCGCGCCAGTTGTTCTTCAACGCCGTGCCCGTTCACCCACCGACGCGACGCCACGCGCCACGCGCGTAATCGGGCGCGCGAGCACCAAGAAGGCCAGGGCGTTGACGACCATCATCGCGACGAGACTGCCCCGCCACAGTTCGAAGCTAAAGGCGAACGCGCCACCGAAGGTGTAGATCACCGGGGCGGCGAAGCCCGCGAGTGCCGCCAGCGCCGGCGTCACCCAGTAGGCGGCCGAATCGAGGTCACCAACGCCTTCACGTCCGAGCAGGGACGCACTGTAAGCGAGGACCAGTGCGACGATCGCGGTGAGTCCAAAGGGGGTCGTGGCGTGGGTGTCGACGAGGACCCCACCCAGTAGCGCCACGTACAGAGCAAGATTCGTGAAACCCGCCAGACCCACCGCCACGGGCCACAGCCACACGAGCATCACGACCGTGCCAGCGAATCGAAGCGACGAGAGAATCTCGAGTTGGATGGCGACCACGAACAACGTGACGATCGTCGCGGGCAGTACCGTCCTTCTCACGTCGTCGGCTCCCACAGCACGACGTCGACGTAACTGAGATGGCGAAGGTCGGCCGTGGGTCGAAGCGTGAGGTTGTAGGTCGCGGCCCCCGGGGTAAGAGAGATCGTCCTGACCTTCGCGACGGGTAGACCCGGTGGAAAGAGCCCTCCCTGAAGCCCGTCGGTGGCGAGCAGTGTCCCCGGACCGACCGACGTCGACAGGGGAATCGACGTGGCGGCGAGGCCGTTGTTGACTCCTCGCCCACTCACCAGGATGTTCGCCGTGCCCTTGCTAAAGGTGACCCCGATCACCGAACTGGTGTCGCTGATGAGCCGCACGGTGGCCCCGTTGGGCGTGGTCGAAAGCACACTTCCCACCAGACCTCCGTTGGCGACAACCGGCATCCCCACGAGCAGCCCCTGATTGCGCCCCTTGTCAATGTCCACGGTCGCCGCGAAGTTGGTTGGTGACAGTGTCGTGACTTGGGCCGCGACCGTCGGCAGCGAGCCCACGAAGGGGACGTCGAGCTGGGTCGTGACCTGCTCGAGTTGGCGCTCGAAGGACCACGTCTCGCTTTCTCGTTGTTGGGCCTTACCGAGCTCGTAACGAAGTTTTTGGTTCTGCGCGACGACGTCGCCGTAGTTGATCGCACCGGCGAGGAAGTGCCCGACCGGGCGAGCCACTTCGTTGACGCTCCAGTTAAAGGGGCTCACCACGGTGTTCGCCGCGCTTCGCAGTCCCGAGAAGACGCCACCAGTCGCGTAGAGCACTACGACCACCACGGTGAGTGCGGCGCCGAGGATCAATACCCTACGTCGCGAGCGAACGGTGGCCATGGTTTACGGCTTAGCGCGTGGGCGTGGTCTTCAACAAACGCGCAAAGGTATCAAGTTCCTCAAGGCACATTCCGCTACCCAGAGCCACGCAGTTAAGCGGGTCGTCGGCGACGATGAAGGGCATGTTGCACTCGGATTCCAGGCGAACGGCGAGGCCGTTCAGCAACGCACCGCCGCCCGTGAGCACGACACCTTGTTCCATGAGGTCCGAGGAGAGTTCGGGAGGGGTGCGGTCGAGGGTGACCTTCACCGCGTCGATGATCGCCTGGAGGGGCTCTTCAATCGCGGCACGGATCTGCTCGGTGGAGATGACCACGGTCTTAGGTAGTCCCGTCACGAGGTCACGACCGCGGATCTCGGCGCGCAACTCCTGCTCAAGCGGGAACGCCGAACCCAACTGGATCTTGATCTCCTCTGCGGTACGTTCACCGAGGGCGAGCTGAAACTCCTTCTTCACGAACGCTACGAGGGCCTCGTCCAATTCGTCGCCGCCTACGCGGATCGACTGGCTCGTAACGATGCCGCCGAGCGAGATCACCGCGACCTCGGTCGTGCCACCGCCGATGTCCACGACCATGTTGCCGGTCGGCTCGTGGATTGGCAGGCCGGCGCCGATGGCGGCGGCCATCGGCTCTTCGATGATGTAGGCCTTGCGGGCCCCGGCGAACTCGGCCGCTTCCATTACCGCGCGTTGCTCTACCCCGGTGATGCCCGAAGGGACGCAAATGATCATGCGGGGCTTGGCGAAACGACGTTGGTGGACGCGGTGTATGAAGTAGCGAAGCATCTTCTCGCAGATTTCGAAGTCCGCGATAACCCCGTCCTTCAGCGGCCTGATCGCTTGGATGTTGCTCGGAGTTCGTCCGATCATGCGCTTGGCTTCGGCGCCCACGGCGAGTGGCTTGCCGTCCTTCACGTCAACGGCGACCACCGAAGGCTCGTTCAAGATGATGCCGCGACCACGCACGTAGACCAGTGTGTTGGCCGTGCCGAGGTCGACCGCCATGTCACGACCGAGCAACGAGAATCGATTATCTGCCATAAAACCCTTTAACGAGAGCCCGACGCACGCCCTCTATTCACCCTCAAGGCTAGGGCAAGACCAGCGAGACCACCCGCAATTCTTACTTACGTCAAATCTGGGAAGAAAATCTCTATTTCGCGCTGAGCCGACTCGGCGGAATCCGAGCCATGGATCAGGTTTTCGGCCATATTAAAGGCCAGGTCCCCACGAATCGTGCCCGGAGCGGCCTGCTTGGGGTCGGTGGCCCCCATGAGGTTGCGCACCACCTTCCAGGTGTCGCTGGAGCCCTCGACCACGCACACCAACGCCGGGCCACGCGTGATGAACGCGACGAGGTCCGCGTAGAAGGGCTTTCCCTCGTGTTCGGCGTAGTGGCGCTGCGCGGTGGGAACGTCGATGCTACGAAGTTCGCACGAGGTCACGTGAAGTTGCTTGGCTTCGAGTCGCGAAAGAATGACCCCGATGAGCCCGCGCTCGACGCCGTCAGGCTTGACGATGACGAGCGTACGTTCCACAAAGTAAAAATCTAACAGTCCTAGCTGAGGTGGCGCGACGTGACGTGAATAACCTCGCCGCGCACCTCGGCGACGAGGTAGAGACTGCCCGCGACCACGATGAGGTCCTCGTCGGTGGAACGCTCACGAGCGTGCGCCAAGGCGGCGGTGCCACTGGGGTGTTCGAAGGCGATCCCACCGTGTCGACGAACGGCGTCGGCCACTTGCGAGGCGGGGACCGCCCTCGGCGAGTGAGGGGCACAACAGTGGAACTCCGTGAAACCGAGTGCCACCAGGGGTGCGACCATGTCGTCGATATCGCGACCGCTCAACATGCCGAGCACGCAACGCCGCTCGCCCTGTACGAAGAACGCACCGTCCAGCGTGGCGCACAAGGCGCGCACTCCCGCGGGGTTGTGCGCACCATCAACGACGATCATGGGTTTACGCGAAATCAACTCCATACGCCCGGGCATTCGCGCGACCCTTAACGTCGAGGCCACCACATCTTGACCGAGCGCGCGCCCGAGGAATGCCTCGGCGGCGACGATGGCGGTCGCGGCGTTGACGCCCTGGTGAATGCCGTGCAGCGAAACGAGCACGTCCTCGTAGCGTTCGAAGGGCGTGCGCACGGTGATCGCTCGCCCACCAAGTGCCAGTTCATTGCGCTCGAGTACAAAGGAGTCGTCGAGTAACCAAAGTTCGGCCGCGAGTTCGTTCGCCTGACGTTGGGCGATCTCGACCACGATGGCGTCGTTGGTGGCGACGATCGCGATGGCTTCGCGGCGAAAAATGCCCACCTTATCGTTGGCAATCGCGCTGATGGTCGGACCGAGCACCGCGGTGTGGTCGAGGTCGACGTTGGTGAGCACGGCGACTTTGGAGTCAATGACGTTGGTGGAGTCCCACGTACCACCCATCCCGACTTCGATGACCGCCACGTCGACTCCCTCGTCGGAGAAGCGCAACAACGCCGCCACCGTCAACAATTCGAACCTGGTCAGTTCAATCCCGCTCACCGACTCAACGTCGGCGAGCCTCGAAAGCAGGGCAATGAATGCCTCGTCGTCGACCGGATCGGCGTTTACCGCAATCCGCTCGTTGATGGCGTGTAGATCGGGGCTCGTGAAAGTTCCCACCCGCAGGCCCATCGCCCCGAGCAGGGCACTGGTGAGCGTGGTCGTGGTGCCCTTGCCGTTGGTGCCGGTGACGTGGATTGACGGGTAGTCGCCCTGGGGGTCCCCGAGCAGGGCCAACGTGTCCACCATGGGCTGGAGGGTGGGGACAGGTTGTCGATTCGGTGCGAGACGTTCGAAGTCGACGTGCGTTTCCAGCCAGGTCAACGCCTCGACGTACGTGCGAAATCGCACGGTTTAGCTGGCGCGACGAGTACGCGTCGCCTTTCGCATTTCGTAGGTGGGCGCGGTCTTCTCTCGAACGCTTTCGGCACTCACGATGCAGCGGTGCACGTCAGAACGTCCCGGCACGTCGTACATTGCTTCTAAGAGCACGCTCTCGAGAATCGAGCGCAGACCCCTCGCACCGGTCTGACGTTCCAGGGCGAGTTCCGCGATCGCTTCAAGTGCGTCAGGTTCGATCACGAGCTCGACGCCATCCATGGCGAGCACCTGCTGGAACTGCTTGACGAGTGAGTTCTTGGGCTCGGTCAACACGCTGATCAGCATGTGCAGATCGAGTTGCTGGACTGCACCCACGATAGGCAGTCGACCGATGAATTCGGGAATAAGACCGAACTTGACCAAGTCCTCCGGTAGGGCGTGACGAAAGAGTTCGACGTCGCCATTACGTTTGGATTCAACGGGCTGATTAAAGCCCATCGACTTCTTGCCGAGACGGCGCTCGATGATCTCCTCGAGGCCGGAGAACGCTCCCCCGCATATGAACAGGATGTTCGAGGTATCGATGGTGATGAATTCCTGGTGTGGGTGCTTGCGCCCCCCCTGGGGCGGAACGCTCGCCACGGTGCCTTCGAGAATCTTGAGCAGGGCCTGCTGGACACCCTCACCCGAAACGTCCCGGGTGATCGACGGGTTCTCGGCCTTTCGAGCGATCTTGTCGATCTCGTCGATGTAGATGATGCCGCGCTCGGCGCGCTTCACGTCAAAGTCTGCCGCCGACAACAGTTTCAAAAGGATGTTCTCGACGTCCTCGCCCACGTAACCCGCCTCGGTCAGGGCCGTGGCGTCCGCAATGGCAAAGGGCACGTTGAGCATGCGCGCGAGCGTCTGGGCGAGGAATGTCTTGCCGCACCCGGTGGGCCCTAGTAGCAACACGTTGGACTTGGCGACCTCAACATCGTCTTCGTGCAGCGGTCCGGTCTGAATTCGTTTGTAATGGTTGTAGACCGCTACTGACAAGATCTTCTTCGCGTCGATTTGTCCTATGACGAAGTCGTCGAGGAACGACGAAATCTCACGCGGAGTGGGAAGGTCCTCCAGGACGAACTCGGGACGGTCGCCGAACTCGTCGGCGATGATGTCGTTGCAGAGATCAATGCACTCGTCGCAGATGTAGACGCTCGGTCCCGCGATGAGCTTCTTGACCTGTTTTTGACCCTTGGCACAAAAACTGCACTTTATGAGGTCGGTACTCTCGCCAAACTTAGCCACGGTCGCCCCCCGCAATGATTTGAGCGCACAGAGCCACGCACTCGTTGCAGATGAAGACTTCGGGCCCGGCGACAATCTTGTTCACGTGCTCTTGGTCTTTTGCGCAGAAACTGCACCGAACCAGGTCGTTTTCTTGCACCAACTGTGACACCACTAACCTCCGACACGACCTCCGCCCGACCATCCTAGGAGCCGTGAACCCGGAAAAACGGTACCTAGATTCGAGCCGAGAGGACATCGTCAATGAGGCCATATTCCACGGCTTCTTGTGCGCCGATGATGTAATCACGGTCGGTGTCCTTGGTGATTCGTTCCACGGTCTGACCAGTGTCAGAGGCGAGCATCGAGTTGAGCATGTCCTTCATGCGAAGGATCTCACGCGCTTGGATCTCGATGTCCGAAGCTTGTCCCCCGACCCCGCCCCAAGGCTGGTGCAGGAGCACGCGCGCGTGGGGCAGCGCGTAGCGCTTGCCCTTGGTGCCCGCCGCGAGTAACACCGCGGCCGCGGAGGCCGCCTGGCCAAAGCAGAACGTCGAAACGTCTGGCTTGATGTACTTCATGGTGTCATAGACAGCGAGCAATCCGGTGATGTCCCCACCGGGTGAGTTGATATAGAGACTGATGTCCTTATCGGGGTCTTCGGACTCGAGGAAGAGCATCTGGGCACAGATCAGGTTCGCAATCGTGTCGTCGATCGGCGTGCCAAGAAAGATGATCCTTTCACGCAACAGACGACTGTAGAGGTCATAGGCGCGTTCGCCGCGGTTCGACGATTCGACCACCGTAGGGACGAGATAGTTCTGGACTCGAAAGTGTTCGTTCACGGCACCAGCCTAGGCGTCGGCGTCCTCGGACTGATCCGAGGGCGTCGTTTCTTCAACAATCTCGGTGCTCTCGGCTTCGCTCTGCTCGGACTGATCCGCGCGCAGGAGTTCGCGGTCTATTTCAACGCCGTCAGGGTCCACGAAAGTGACGTTCTCACTCAGCCACCGCGAAGCCTTCATCTTGGCGACCTCGGCGTGAAAGGACATGACGCGTCCGGAATTACGAAGGTTCTCTCGCAGCACATCCGCTTCGACGTTCATCGCCTTCGCGGTGGTCTCCAGTTCTTCGTCAATCTCTTCTTGACTTGGTTCCAGGTGTTCGGCCCTTACGAGAGCCCGCATCGCCAGGTCGATCCGCACCGCGCGCACGGCGTCTTCACGCAACGTGGCGAGCAATTGGTCGGGTGATTGATTGGTCACTTGAAGGAACATCTCGAGGTTCATCTTCTGCTCGGAGAGTCGGTGTCCGAGGTCGTGCAGTCGCTCGTTGGTCTCAGAATCCACGAGTACCTCAGGCACGAGGTCGGCGCTCACGAGGTCGCCGAGCGCCACAAGCATGGCGTCGCGCTGGGAGAGCTGTGCCTCGACGACCTTTCGCTGACGCATCTGGGTGAGAATCACTTCACGCATCTCCTCAACGCTCTTCCATTCGGTGTTCTCCTCGACCCATTCATCAGTGAGTTCGGGCAGAACGCGCTCCTTCACCTGCTTGAGTTGCATCGTGTACGTCGCGACGATTCCACCACCGAGATTGCCGTTCATCTTCAGTTCTTCGCCAGCCTTCAGTCCGAGGATCAAATCGTCGACGCCACCGGTGATGGTGCCCGAACCGACGGTGTACATGTAATCGCTCATCTCTAGGGGCTCGACGTCGGTCGCGATCTGTTGGACGTGCAAGTCCATCGTGACGAGGTCACCGTTTTGAATCGGCCGCTCGACGTCACGAAGCGTCGCGTCGGTCTCACGGAACCGGTCAATCTGGGTATCCACTTCGCTGTCGAGCACGTTGGGCGATGGAATGGTCACTCGAAGATCGCGCTCGCCTTCGATCGCAATCTCGGGGCGCACTTCGACCTCGGCTTCGAAGGTCAGCGGGCCCTCGCTCTCGCCGGCGGTGATATTGATGTCGGGTTGACCAATCGGGTCGCTCAGGGTGTCGGCGACGGCCCGGGCGTAAAAGTCGGGCATCGACTCACATATTGCTTCGGAGCGCAGCGCCTCGAGCCCACCCATGTGCGCGATGAGGACGTTCTTGGGGACCTTGCCCTTGCGAAATCCCTTGATACTGACCTGCTTGGCCATGGTCGCCGCGGTCTCGTCGAGGGCGAGGGCCATCTCGGTTTCGTCTACCTCGACGATCAACTTGATTCGATTGTTGTCTAGGAATGTCGGTGTGGCGCGCATAAGAGGATTTAGCCTACCGGCAGTTGCCCGAGGGCTAAATCATGATGCTCAGGTTCTCGGCGAAGGACGCCGCCAGGTCTCGATTCCCGCGGATGTCGGTAGCCGACGCGCCTAAGAACGCTTCGGCGCTGATGCGCCCGGCGCATCGACGCCAGAAGAGCGCCACTGGCGTTGTCACCTCGAGCGTGGCGGGTTGGGCGAGCGAGACGAGGGCACGGGCGCGTCCGTCGCGCAGTTCGAGAAAAATGGCGCGGGCCTGGCGGCCACTCAAGTTCACCTGCAAGGTCGTCCCGTCGGGGCTCTGCATTTTCTTGGCGAGTATGAAGGGAAGCGCCGACTCGAAGCGATTGACCACGATCTCCTCGCCCGCGCCGTGATCGTCCTCGGGTTGCAACAGCGCGTCGCGGATGTCTTGAAGGTGGATCCAACTATCGAGCACCCGTGTTTCTTGGAACCGGTGATAGGGCCGCTCCCCCTCGGGACTCCAACCCACCTTGTCCCACTCCTCCTCGCTCAGGGACCGAAGCGCCGCGAGCGAACGCCGCGCCGCGTCACAGAATTCGTCGAGTACCTGAATGCCTGGTTCTTGGCGGTGCGCCCGAACGAAAGCCTCATTGATCTCGCCAATGGGGTTACGCACGTGCGTGGGCCACGGTCCGTCGAAGGCCGGTACGGGCGTACCGTGAAGCATCAATTCGAAGCCAAGCAAGTGGCTCAGCACGTCGCGCACGTTCCACCCGGGACATGGCGTCACTAACTCGTAGGCGGACTCGGGCTGTGGGCGCACGAGCCTATCTATTGCGGTCCAGGTCTCATCTAGTGCATCGGTGATCCATTCGTATGCCATAGTCCTCCCGTCACTTCTCGGTTGCAGCCTACGAACGTGGCTGGATCAATAGTGACACCACTGAATATGTGTAACGATGGCACGACGGGAAGTAGCGCAGCTTGGTTAGCGCGCCTGGTTTGGGACCAGGAGGCCGCGGGTTCGAATCCCGCCTTCCCGACCACATTCCCGACCACCTAGCCTTCACCCCATTTGACGGGACCGGGGCTCGTGAACGCTCGGGTGGTCAACGGTCGGTGGCGACGTGCTCCAATTCGGTGAACGAATCGCTGATCACCTGGCGCAACGAACGCTCCTCGCTCTGACTCACCCAGCTTTCAAAGGCGATGCGAAAGACAGCAATTCCCGCTTCGGCCGCCAGGCTCGCCGTTGGTTCTTTCACGCCACGCTGGCGCAGGGCGTTGGCTATCGCCGCGGCCAGCACTGCCAACTTGATCAATTCGCGCTCTTGCAACTCTGGGTTCGCCGCGATGATCGACTGGCGCTGTTGGACACCCTCACGGCGTTCTTCGAACATGGCGCTGACGCCCTCGAGTGCCTGGGCGACCGCGACCAGGGGAGAGGTCAAAGGCGCGGCGTGCAGGACGCTGTCGACCAGAGAATCCTGCAGCGCTCGCGCCCCCCAAAAGAGGACCTCGCGCTTGTCGGCGAAATGACGGAAAAACGTCCGCTCGGTCAGTCCCGCCTGCTCGGCGATTTCGGCGACCGTCGTGCGTTCGAATCCTTGCTCGAAGTAGAGCTGCATGGCGGCCTGTTGGAGTCGACCACTTGCGTTCGGCTCCCAGCGACCCATCGAGCCATCGTACTTGACGTCAGGAAATGACATGGTCGGTGCGAGAGCGAAATCTACTTGCACGACGTCGAACCCAGCCTGATCGGTATCGCGCGACAAGAATGCGACAAATCCGCTTCAGTAGGCTTCATGCGTGAAGCGAGGAAAAATCACGGTCGACGTCGCGGAGCTGCGTGTCGTGCGTGAGGGAAGCGAGATACTTCACTCGCTGAGCTTTCGCGCGAGCGAGGGAGAACTTATTGGCCTGCTCGGTCCGAGCGGGAGTGGCAAGAGTACTTTGATGCGATCTCTGCTCGGCGTCCAGGTAATCGCCGGTGGCGCACTGCAGATCCTAACCAAACCTGCGGGCGCGCGGTCGTTGCGAGGAAAGCTCGGCTACATGGCACAGGGATCGGCGGTGTACCTCGATCTCAGCGTCGAAGAAAACCTCCACTACTTCGCCGGCGTGCTCAATGAGCCTCGCGAGGAAGTGGCCCGCGTCCTTGAGGTCGTGTCTCTCACCTCCTTCGCCCGACGCGTTGTCTCGTCACTGTCGGGTGGCGAGCGCACCCGCGTTTCGCTCGCCACCGCGCTCCTTGGCTCTCCGCCAATCCTCATCCTGGACGAACCGACGGTCGGACTCGACCCGATCTTGCGCCGCGACCTGTGGGATACCTTCAAGAAGCTCGCAGAGTCGGGCACCACGGTCCTTGTCTCCAGCCACGTAATGGATGAAGCGGCACGCTGCGAACGTCTTCTACTACTGCGAGACGGCCACTTGCTTTTCGACGACTCCCCCACGAATCTTCTCGCCGCGTCGAAGTCGTCGAGCTACGACGACGCATTCGAACGACTCATCGAGCAGCACTCGTGAATCTACGACGAGTGCTGCTCACCACCCGACGTATTCTTCAACAGCTCCGTCACGATCCGAGGACCATTGGCTTGCTGCTGCTCGTCCCGTCAGCTCTCATTGGTCTTCTCGCGTGGACACTCTCGCGACGGCCAAGTTCGTTTGCGTCCATAGGACCACAACTGCTCGGGGTCTTCCCGCTCATCGTGATGTTCTTGGTGACGTCGGTCATCACGTTGCGCGAGCGTACCGTTGGCACGCTCGAGCGTCTCTTCACCCTTCCACTGACCAAGGGAGAATTCATCGCGGGCTACGCCTTCGCGTTCGGTTTGCTCGCCGTTGTCCAAAGTATGCTGGTGGCGACACTTTCCTACACCTGGTTCGGGCTCTCCCACCAGGGCATACCGTGGCGAATAGGCCTCGTGGCGCTGTGTGCAGGTCTGCTCGGGACCGCTCTCGGGTTAGCGCTCAGCGCCGTCGCACACTCAGAGTTTCAAGCCGTTCAGTTCATGCCAGCCTTTATCCTGCCCCAGTTACTGCTGTGCGGACTCTTCGTGCCGGTGGGTCAACTGCCCGCCGCCCTTCGACTCATCGCCGACGTCCTACCCATGACCGCCGCGATTCACGCCATCGCCCCCTGGCAGTCCACGGCGTTCTACACGGACCAGTTCGCCATCATGGTCGCCTACATCCTGGGCGCACTCGCCGCGGGGGCGGCCACGATTCGCCGCAAGACGAAATAAGCGCAATCGACGAGAACTGCTCACCAGAGCGCCAGCGGAGTCGATCGACTCCCTGAAAGACTGGAACCATGATTTGGGGCGTGGTCGCCATGGTCTTTCTGGGTGCGGTGATAGTGACACGCGTCCTTGGCCTCAAGCGAATCAGCGCCCAGTGGGCGATTGAAGAAGGCGACACCGCGCGAGCTCGCGCCCTGACACTCGCTGGTCGTCTCGTCGTCGCGGGGTCCGTCATTGCGGTCCTTGGCGGATTGTTGAACGTCGGAGCCATCGTCGGCGTTGGCTTCGCGCTCATCGCACTCAGCATCACCCCGCCGCTCTACTACGTAGGACGCAAGCACCGGAGCCGCCAGGGCTGAATGATCTAGGTTGCTCGCGGTGCCGGGGCCGCTCTAGTGCTCCTCGCGCACGACGAGCACCGGACAGTGCGAATAGTGAACGCACTGGGTCGACACCGAACCCATCAAGAGTCCCATGAATCCCCCGACTCCCCTCGAGCCAATCACGAGCAACGTCGCCTCACGACTCGCTTCGATGAGCACTTCGGACGGGTTGCCGGGAGTGGCCAACCACTCGACCACGATTCCTTCGGTCGAAGGAGCCTTGGCGACCAGACCCTGCAAGAACTCTCTCGCATGACCCTCTACTTGATCGTAGTAATCGTTACCCGTGGATCCCGTTAAGCCCGACGCCAGAACCGGGTAGGCGTAGGTGACGTGCAACATGGCATCGCGCAGTCGGGCTTCTTCGACGGCGAATTCGAGCGCGGTCATCGCCAACGGCGAGCCGTCAACGCCCACGACAATGAGTGGAACTGCGTGAAGGTCGGTCATGTGTTACCAACTCCTTGATAGAAGATGCGTTCGTTCATTTGAAGCGACGTCACGTCAGTGCGCCTCGGCTTGGGTGCTACCAAGACGCTCGGTCACCAAGGTCGGCGTGTCGCGATTGAGCGTCTGGCCGCGGAAGAAAGCCGGACGGAAGACCTGCATGGTGAACATCAAAATGACACCGATGAGGAGAATTCCGACATCGAGCGTGAACACACCACCGATCTCGCGACCGAAAATCCTTAGGTGCGTGCTGCTGTTTGCCGGATTCCAGTAGTACCAGAACGACCAACCGAGGATGAAGTACAAGATGAGACCGCCAATCAGCGGCATGACGCCCTGGACGAAGAAATTCTTCACGCTCGTGGTCAAGTTACGACGGTAGTACCACACGCAGGAGAATCCGGTGAGACCGTAGTAGAAGGCGATCATCACACCGAGGGCGGAGACCGAGTCGACAATCACCGCACCAGCCGAGATGAAGTTCATGATGACATAGAGCACAATCGATACCACTCCGAAAGTGACGGTCGCTACCGTCGGCGTGAGGAAGCGCCTATGCATCTTGGCAAAAACGTCGGGCACCGCCTTGTGCACGGACATGGATAGGAGGGTTCGCGCGGTGGGCAAAATTGTCGTTTGGGTCGACGCGGCGGCCGACGACAGAACCATCAGCAACAAGAGATGCGAGAGAATCGACGCGAACGTCGAGTGCCCGAAGATCGCCGGACCCAAGATGGAAAGCACATCGTTCGCGTGGGCTGAATTACCAAGCCCAATTCCATTTGAACCAATCCCAGCAAAAGACTGCACCGCGAGGATCACCAACGCGTAGATACCGAGCAGGAAGAACGTCGAGATGACGCCCGCCTTGCCCGGCACGGTTTCGGCGTCGGCGGTCTCCTCGTTGAGGTTGAGCGCGGTATCCCAACCCCAATAGATGAACAGCATGAGCGAAAGTCCCACGACGAAATTGCTGAAGTGCTTGACCGCAAAGGGATTGAACCAACTAAGGGCCGGTACGAGATGGCCGACCGGAGCGCTGCCGTTACCCACCCTGATCAGTGCCCAGACCGACAAAACCGTCAGCATCGTCAGTTCGATGCCGAGAAGCGCCTTTTGGAAATTGGCCGAGACTTCGATCCCCACGTAACAGATCCAAGTCATGAAGATGATCCACGCGATGCCAACGAGCAGCACCCACGGACTCGACGCGTCGTTACCGATTCCCGTGGCGTTAAAGAGGTCAAAGACGTACTGACCCGCGATTTGAGCGAGGCTCGCCATGACGATGATGTCCGCCATAAGCACTCCCCAGCCACCCATCCAACCCACTCGTGGCGTGAAGGCCCGCGTGGCCCAGGTGAACGAGGCCCCGCAGTCGGGATCGGCCTTGTTCATCTGTTGGAACGCAATCGAGACGAAGAACATCGGAACGAACGCGAGTATCGTCACGATCGGAGCCTGCAAGCCAATCGCCACGACCACGAAGCCCAGCGTCGCCGCCAAGCTGTACGCGGGCGCGGTCGAGGCAATGCCGATGACCACACTTGAGATCAACCCAAGCGCGCCAGACTTGAGGCCCTTTTCAGGCGCGCGATTGGCAGGTTCTACGATCAAAGCCACGGTTCCCCATCCCCTTTAACTTTGAATGGAAACCTAGTCTTTCGACGTCAGCAATTCCAACAGCACGCGATGAATTTGAGATGAAGTTACACAGGTCCCTTCGCCCAACGCAGGGTCAAGTCCCGTGGCGCGGCTTAGGACCAGTTGCGCCCCCGGCAGGAGTCGAACCCGCAGCCTGACGGGTAGAAACCGTCTGCTCTATCCAGTTGAGCTACAGGGGCCTACGTCAATCGTACCGAACAAACAATTCGCCGGGGTGAAGGGCTGTAGCCCTTGTGCAATACTTAGAAGTCTTGGTGGGCGTAGCTCAGTTGGTTAGAGCGCCAGGTTGTGGTCCTGGAGGTCGCGGGTTCGACCCCCGTCGCTCACCCCACGTTGACTACTCACCTCATTATCCGTCGCGCGATCTCGGGGGGGAATCGGAACCGAATTTGACGTGTAGATTTCGCTCAGACAGCCCTGCAGGGCCTGAAGGGGGAAATGCTCATGACAATCGTTCGTGACTCTTTTTACATCAACGGCGAATGGGTGAAGGCCACCTCGAGCGAAACGCTTGAGGTGGCGTCTTCGGGAACCGGCGAACTCTACGCGACCGTTCCCGCGGGCACCGTTGAAGAAGCCAACCTTGCCGTCGAAGCCGCCGCGGCGGCGTTCACCGCGTGGGCCAACACGAGTCCGAAGGAGCGCGGCGAATTCCTCGTTCGAATATCGGAGAAGCTCGCCGAACGTTCCGACGAGATCGCACTCGACATCGCCAACGAAGTCGGTATGCCACTGATGCTCGCCAAGGGCATCCAGGCGGGTCTGCCGACGATGACTTTCGCCGACAACGCCAAGCGCGCCGCGGAGTTCACGTGGGAGCAAGAAGTCGGCAACTCCACACTGGTGCGCGAACCCGTGGGCGTCGTCGCAGCGATTACTCCGTGGAACTATCCCCTGCACCAGATTGCCAACAAAGTCGCGGCATCCCTCGCGGCGGGATGCACCATCGTCGTCAAGCCCAGCGAAGTCGCCCCCATAAACGCTTTTATCCTGGCTGACATCATCCACGAGATCGGCCTGCCCAAGGGTGTGTTCAACATGGTGACGGGTACCGGACCGGTGGTGGGCGAAGCGATCGTCGCCCATCCCAAGACCGACATGGTTTCCTTCACGGGTTCGACTCGAGCAGGTAAGCGCGTGATGCAGATCGCCGCTGAGATGGTGAAGCGCGTTTCGCTGGAACTCGGTGGCAAGTCCGCCAACATCATCCTCGAGGATGCGGACATTCCTAAGGCCGTCGCTGACGGCGTGTTCAAGTGCTACCTGAATTCTGGCCAGACCTGTTCAGCCCTGACTCGCATGGTGGTACCGCGCTCGAAGCTCGCCGAGATTGAGGACATCGCGGTCGCCACTGCGGCCTCCTTCGCGCCCGCCGACCCGATCACCGGCTCCAGCTTGCTTGGCCCTCTCGTCAGCGCCGCGCAGCAACAACGCGTTCGCGACTACATCAACAAAGGAATCGACGAGGGTGCGCGCATCGTGTGCGGTGGCGTGAATCCTCCCGAGGGCCTCGAGCAGGGCTACTACATCGAACCGACCATCTTCTCGGACGTCACGAACGACATGACCATTGCCCAGGAGGAGATCTTCGGTCCGGTACTCTCAATCATTCCCTACGACACCGAAGATGAAGCAATCGCGATCGCCAACGACTCGATTTACGGCCTCGCGGGTGGCGTGTGGGCGGCCACCGACGAGAAAGCATTCGAAGTGGCGCGAAAGATTCGCACGGGTCAGGTCGAGATCAACGGCGGAAGCTTCAACGTCATTGCTCCCTTTGGTGGCTACAGGCAGTCAGGAATCGGACGTGAATTGGGACAACATGGCTTCGAAGAATTCCTCGAGGTTAAGGCCATCCAGCACAATTAATCAGATGAGCCGCCAACGAACGTCGGTATAGACTCATCTCGCGCCGGTAGCTCAATTGGCAGAGCATTTGACTCTTAATCAACAGGTTCCGGGTTCAAGTCCCGGCCGGCGCAC
>Ga0182012_10002353_pt1 | contig 20425 bp, 12 predicted proteins | sample 612S2SmetaG_FD_120486 | JGI IMG/M metagenome (GOLD analysis project Ga0182012, IMG submission 120486) | Permafrost microbial communities from Stordalen Mire, Sweden - 612S2S metaG | ecosystem: Environmental > Terrestrial > Soil > Wetlands > Permafrost | place: Sweden: Stordalen | collected...
CGGCCGTCGGAGGTCAGGGCGTACGCCCTGACCTCCGACGGCCGGAGCCAGGCGCAACGCACCCAACACCAACGCCGAACGGTAATCGCCAGATAGACGCGGATTCAGACCGCCATTTACAGCTATCAAGCGGGCACAGAGTTGGCACAAAGTTTCACAGAAAAGCCATTGCGTTTATGGCGCGTGGCACACCCGCGCCAACCGGCCGAGCAACAAGAGCCAAATAAAAATTTAGGCTCTTGGCGCTTTTTGTTTGTATACGGCGGGGCACTGTGCTGGCGGATGGACCGCAAGCAAAATGTTTAACACGGAGGATTGGGCGAGGGCACGAAGCGCACGGAGAAGGCGCTTATTGCGCTTCGCGCGGTGCTCGCATCGCGTCAGACGGTTCGAGTTCAGGCATCTCTTTGGTTGAGGATCGACCGGTGAGTTGCGGGCGACCGGTTTCGTGCGTCCGCGTCAACAATCGACGCCATCAGCGCCAAAATATATGACGACGCAGGTCCGGCGCTTATGCAACAGCAGGCAGAAAGTCGCGATTTCTACAAATCGACCGGAATTCAGTCGGCATAAGTAATGTCCCAGCGAGTGCCGCCATTCTTCGGCGGTTCGCACCAGACCGGGACGGCGTTGCGTGTCCGCACGTTCGGTTCGTGGCCCATAGCGCCGCGGACGGCGCGGAAGACGGCGCCGTGCGCCACCACCAGAACCAGCGGCGGGCGGGCGATGCAGCGGTTGATTGCGGCGACGGATCGGGCGGTCAGTGCCGGGAAGCTTTCCGCCCCCTCCGGTGTCATTAGGCCATCCACCCAGTCCTGAAACCCCCAGGCCGCCATCGGCTTGCCTTCCTGCACGCCGAACGAGACCTCCCGCAGCCCGTCGTCGAACTGCACCGGCAGGCCGAGTTCAGCCGCGGCGATCTCGGCGGTGACCCGAGCGCGCCCCAACGGGGAGGAAACGATGCTGTGGATGCCGCGGTTGCGCAGCAACAGTGAGGCAGACCGAGCCTGCGCCAGCCCGGTTTCGTTGAGCGGGATGTCGACGGACCCCTGCGACAGGTCCTTGGCGTTCCAGTCCGTCTCACCGTGGCGCAGGAACCAGAACGCGACTGGGTGGATCTTGTCGGCAGGTTGGGTGCTCATCGGGTCAGGCCAGCCCTTCCTGTTGCATTACCCGCTGGACAGCGGGGCGGGCGAGCATGCGATCGAGATGGGCGGCGCAGTTGGCGGGCAGGGGCAGGCCGACGCGTCTGGACCAGAGTTCGACGTAGAAGATGGCGGCGTCGGCGATGGAGAATTTGCCGACGGCGTACTCCTTGCCTTCCAGCGCCTTGTCGAGCAGGGCGAAGCCCTTGGTGGCGAGTTCCTTGCCGCGGGTCTTTACGGTTTCCTCGTCGGCCGCGCTGGGGGTGAAGTTGGACGGGCGGAACTGCCGGCCAAAGCCCTGCATGTGAATAGTTGCAACGGCGTAGTCAAGCAGTTCCAGGGCGCGGGCCTGCTGGTCGATGTCGTCCGGCAGCAGGTTGGCGAACGGATTGGTGCGCGCCAGCCAATAGGCAATCGCGGGAAACTCCGTGAGAATCGAACCATCGTCCTTGGCCAGCGTGGGCACCTTCGACTTCGGGTTCACCTCGACGAAGCCCGGCTTGTATTGCTCGCCCTGCTGGAGGTTGACGCGTTCGGACTCGTACGGCTTGCCGATCTCCTCCAGCAGCACGTGGATGCCGATCGAGCAGGCGCCGGGTGCGTAATAGAGTTTCATGCGAGTCTCCTTCCGGTTTCGGTTGGTTCGTGCCAGGCGCCGACAGCGGGACGGTCGAGGCCGAGGTTCTCCCGCAGCGTAGCGCCCGTGTAGTCGGTATGGAACAGGCCACGCCGTTGCAGTTCGGGGACAACGAGGCGCGAAAAGTCTTCGTAGGCGCCGGGCACGTGGGAGGCCGCGACGACGAAGCCGTCACAGGCGCGGGTGGCGAACCATTCTTCCATGCCGTCGGCGACGTCCCTGGGGTTGCCGACGAAGCGGGGGTGGTCGTGGAAGGTGCCGCGGCCGCTGATGTCGATAAAGTCGCGCGGGGTGGGCAGGCGGTTGCCGAGTTCGCGTTTGATGCGGTCGCGCATGCCCTGTACACCGGTCCAACTGTCGAGTTGTTCCTGGGTGAACGGCTCGTGGATCGGCTGTTTGGAGAAGTCGAAGTTGAGGACTTCGGAGAGCAGCGACAGGCTGTCGATTTGCTTCGGCAGCGTGTCAATAAGGGCGGCGTGGTCTTCGGCTTCCGAGCGGGTTTCGGCGACGACGGTGTAGATTCCGGTGCAGACGAGGACTTTTTCGGGGTCACGGCCGGCGGCCTCGACCTGCGCCTTGAAGTTCGTGTAGTCCCGGCGGGCCTGAGCCAGCCCGTGGTAGTTGACGAATATGCACTCGGCCCAGCGGGCGGCGAAGCGTTGGCCGCGGCCGGACTGACCGGCCTGGATCAGGACCGGGTGGCCCTGGGCCGATCTGGGGACGGTAAAGGGGCCGCGGGACTGGAAATACGCGCCCTTGTGGTCGAGGCGGTGGACCTTCTCGGGGTGGGCAAACAGGCCGGATTCACGGTCGGCGACGATGGCGTCGTCTTCCCAGGCGTCCCATTGGCCCATGACGACTTCCATGAACTCGTCCGCCCGGTCGTAGCGTTTGTCGTGCTCGCCGTGGGACAGGTGGCCCATATTCAGGGCCTCCCCGTCGTTCATCGAGGTGACGATGTTCCAGGCGGCGCGGCCGTCGGTGAGCAGATCGAGGGTGGCGAAGACGCGGGCGACGTGGAAGGGTTCGAAGTAGGTGGTGGAGAAGGTCGCGCCGAGGCCGAGGCGTTCGGTGGCCATCCCCATGACGGTGAGGATGGTGATCGGGTCCATTTTGACGCAGCGGATGCCGTTGGCGACGGTATGGGCGTGGTCGCCGCCGAACAGGTCGGGCATCGCGAGGCGGTCGTCGAAGAAGCCGAGATGGAATTTTCCGGCTTCGAGCGCTCGGCCGATGCGGCGGTAATATTCGGCAGAGGTGAAGTCTTGCCGGGCTTGGGGATGGCGCCAGGAGCCGACGAAGTTGGTACAGTTCTGCGCCTGCAGGAAGCCGACCAAGGTCATTTGGCGCATCGAGTTGGTCCCCTCCGCCGCGGTATCGGCCGGTTATAGTCGTGGCGGCGGCAGGCGGGAAGGGTGGGGGGTCTGATGGGGTAAGGTGGTCTCCGAGGTGTGGCTGAAGGGGGACCCAACAGACACAGCCACGCGGTTCGCTTGGCTGTAAGGGTCTTGCGCTGGCCGGGAAAGTTGCCTAGAAGGCTCGTCCGGATCGGAGCGCGGGCGTAGCTCAGGGGTAGAGCACAACCTTGCCAAGGTTGGGGTCGAGGGTTCGAATCCCTTCGCCCGCTCCAGATTTTCCTTAGAAAATCAAGAAGTTGAAAGCGGTCCTTCGGGGCCGTTTTTGCTTAGAGGGCCTAGAGTGCGGGGCAATCTTAGCAAAATCAACGCACTCTGCAGGAAGTCGCCGGATACTCCGTCGTGCGTTTGGCAGCCCCCGTGTGCCGCTCTGCCCATGTCTGCACCCTCCCCGGCGAGGTTGCCGGGGAGCCTACCGATCGGATTGCCAGGAGTTGCACGCGTGGGCATGAGCGCGGCGTCATTCGTCGAGCGGTGGATCGGTCTCACCGCGCTCTCGGCGATTCGCCGATGGGCGATCGGCCCCCGAGACAGACCTTGAACCGCTGGCCATTTTGGCCACAAATAGCGCAAGCGAATTTCTTCGGGCGGGACATGCAAACGCTATCGGCCAGGGACGCGAAGTACAACTTCGGTCGGCTTATCGACACGGCCAGGGCCGAACCGGTTACCGTCGAGAAGCATGGTCGGCCGGTCGTGGTCGTTTTGGCGGTCGAGGAATACGAGCGCTTGAAAACAATCGAGGCGGAGCAGAACGCGAACGTGGCCGGCTACGGCGACAAACGATGATTCGGGGTGAAATGGCTGATCAAGCGCAAATGAAAGGGCTCATCGCGGTGGCCATCAAGCTTGACGGCACAACGGAAAAGGTTGGCTGACGGATGGACGTCTTTGACCTCGATCGCCGCGTCGTCAGCGAATACAGCGACTTCGCTAGATCGTTTACGAAGATGCGTTCGACGGATATCCGTGCGCGTATCGACGAGCAGTATGCGAGCGATCGGTTTTGGCCTGAGCCTATCCTTCAGCTCAACCCTCACTTCCAGGTCGGCGCGTCTGTCGGCGACCTCGTGACTGGCGGCCTGCTGCACGCCGATACGGCGAGATTTTTCCGGCAACCAAGCGCCGGCAAGGGGGACCCGGGACCGCCCTTCGATCTGTATAAACATCAGGTCGAGGCGATCCAAAGAGGCTCCTCGGGTGCCAGCTATGTCGTGACTACTGGGACTGGCTCGGGCAAATCTCTTTGCTTCTTCATACCGATTATCGACAAAATCCTTCGTGAACGGGCGACAGGCGGACCACGTCGAACGCGCGCCATTGTAATCTATCCGATGAACGCGCTGGCGAACTCGCAACAGGAAGAGCTTGGCAAATTCGCCCGAAATGCTCCGGGCCTTGTGGAATTCGCCCGGTATACTGGTCAGGAGTCGAACGAGGTCCGCCAGTCGATCGCCAAATCTCCGCCCGACATACTGCTCACGAATTTCATGATGCTGGAGCTTCTTCTGACCCGGCAGGAGGCGCTCGACCGGCAGGTCATCAAGAATTGCGAAGGTCTGGAATTTCTGGTGCTGGACGAACTGCACACGTATCGTGGGCGGCAGGGTGCCGATGTCGCGATGCTGGTGCGCCGACTGCGCGAACGGTTGACACCGAGTGGCCAGCTCCAGTGCATCGGCACCTCGGCAACCATGGCGAGCGAAGGATCGACAGAGGGCCGCAACCGTGTGGTTGCCGAAGTCGCGTCCCGCCTTTTCGCGGCTGATGTGCGCCCGGATAATGTCATTACCGAGACACTGCGCAGGGCGACGGAACCGACCCTTTCGGCCGAACGTGTGCGGCCACAGCTCGCCGCCGCCATTCAAGCTGGCGTGGAGCCAAGTATCAGTGACGAGGGCTTGCGTCAGTCGCCCCTCGCAATCTGGGTCGAAACTGTCTTGGGTGTCACACGCGAGTCAGATATTGAGCCGAAGTTAGTCCGAGCGACCCCCCGCACCCTTAAAGCAGCCTCCGAGCGGCTCGCCTCTGATGCTGGCGTCGATGAATCCTCGGCGAAGGCCGGACTACAGAACCTTCTTGCAATAGCTAGCAAACCGGAACGGGATCGCCGTGGTGTCGGCTCCGCCCGCCCCTTCTTCGCATTTAAGCTGCATCAGTTTTTGTCTGGGGCGGGACGCGCGTTCGCTACGCTTGAGGCACCAGGTGATCGGCTTGTGACCCTCGACGCTCAGCAATTCGCACCCGGCCGTCCTGACGGCGTGCGCCTTTATGCCCTCCACTTCTGCCGCACTTGCGGTCAGGAGCATCATCCTGTCCGGCTGGTTGATGATGAGAAGGGCAGTCACTTTCTGGCTCGCGACATCGATGAGATGGCCGACGAGGGTGACACCGAGCCACACACGGGACCGACGACGGAACGTCCGGGCTTCCTTATGCTTGAGCCGTCAGACGACGAATTCACATTCCAGGGGCGCGAAGAAGATTTTCCGGAAGAATGGCTTGAGGAGACCAAGCGCGGTGAGATCCGGCTGAAGGCTAGCTACCGACGCCATAGGCCAGAGCGACGCCTAGTCCTTCCAGACGGAACCGAATCCGTGACCGGTCACGCGGCATGGTTTCTGCCCGGCAAGTTCAGGTTCTGCCCCTCATGCTCCCAGACTCATGATGCCCGAGGGCGTGATGGCAATCGCCTGGCAAGCCTGTCAGCGGAAGGGCGGTCGTCGGCAACCACGGTGCTCGTGTCCTCCGTCTTGCGCTGGTTCCACGAACCGGATCAATTTGTTGAGCCCGATAAGCGCAAGCTGCTCGGCTTTACCGATAACCGACAAGATGCGGCGCTTCAGGCTGGGCATTTCAACGACTTCATCTTCGTGTCGCTTTTTCGAGCTGCTACTCTCCGCGCACTCGAAGAGGCTGGGGATCAGGGCCTTGACCCAGCGAGATCAGGGGCGGCTCTGCAGAAGGCGTTGGGATTTTTTCCGGTCGACCTGGATCGCCGGCCAGACTGGATGCTCAATCCAAGTTTAGAAGGCTTTCAAACGGAGGACGCGGAGAAAGCGCTGCGCGACGTTCTTGCTCATCGCCTATGGATCGATCAGCGAAAAGGTTGGCGCTACACAAACCCGAACCTCGAGCAACTAGGTCTGATCCGCATTGTTTACCGCGGCCTAAAGGACTTCGCAGCGAAGCACGATCTGTTTGCCTCTGGTTCACCGGTGCTTGGTGCTGCGACACCGCACCAACGGGTTCAGGTCCTGAACGAACTTTTCAATCATATGCGCCAGGGGCTAGCAATCGAGGTTGAGGACCTAGAGCCAAGCGCACTCGAAGTCAAAGCCCGGCTTAGCCGCCAGTATCTGCGGCCCCCTTGGGGCTTTGCGCCGGAAGAAAACCCGCGCAGCTGGACGCAGCTTATCCTCGATCCGCCGGCAAAGGACCGGTTAAAGGCTCGAGATGAAAGTCTTCTGTTGCGCGGCGGTGCGCGAAGCCAACTCGGAAGGCGACTGCGGTCGAAGAGCCTTTGGGGGCGGTCTCTCGATATGCATGAAACGAACCAGCTTATCAGGGGTCTACTGGCGGCGGCCGAACGGTATGGCTACGTGGTTCGATTTCGGTCTGCGTTCGGGGAGGACGTGCCCGCGTGGCGTCTTAAGCCGTCCGCCCTCCGGTTTGCAGTCGGCGAAGGCCAGGCGCAGACCGCGCGCGATAATCCGTTTTTTCGCGATCTCTACTGCAATTTGGCTGACCTTCTTGGGGTGGCGGGTGGGCGTGCCATCTTCGGATTCGAGGCTAGAGAACATACTGCACAGGTCGACAGCGTTCGCCGGCAATACCGCGAAAGCCGGTTTCGACTTGGCGAGGACGATCGCAAGTTGTTGGCGGAGCACGCGGAGAAAGAGCCGGACGATCCCGAGCCGCCGAGGTTCCTGCCCGCGCTTTTTTGCTCTCCCACGATGGAGCTCGGCGTCGACATTTCTGCACTTGACGCAGTTTATATGCGCAATGTTCCGCCGACACCTGCCAACTATGCCCAGCGCAGCGGGCGGGCCGGACGTGGCGGTCAGCCTGCTTTGGTGCTGACGTACTGCGCTGCGCAGAGCCCCCACGATCAATATTACTTCCGGGACCCCGCCGCGATGGTCAAGGGCGTCGTGCGCGCGCCGACACTTGATCTCGCCAACAGGGATCTGATCACGAGCCATCTGAATGCAATTTGGCTGGCGGCGAGCGAAGCCGCTCTGTCCGCCAATATCGCGGAGGTTCTGGACACCGCGTCCGACGATCTACCGGTACGAGCTGATCTTGCCGAATCGCTATCAAAGCCGCGCGTCGCCGCTACAGCCGCAGGCTCCATGAAGCAGGTCTTGAAGATGATCAGTTCGGAGCTCACGCCAGAGCGGGCGCCTTGGGCTGAGAATCAGGCTTTGCTGGCGGAGCGAACCTCCAATGCTGCCTTCGAAGCTTTCGGTAAATCCTTTAACCGCTGGCGCGAACAAGTGTCAGCGGCAGAGATGCAAAAAGCTCAGGCTGAGAAGATTCTAAGCGATCGATCAATCACAGACATCAGACAGCGCCAAGATGCCAACCAAATGCGTAACCAAGCTGAGCAACAGATCAATTTGCTGCTGAACGGCCGGGCGAGCGCAAGCAGCGATTATTACACATACCGTTACCTCGCGACGGAAGGGTTCTTGCCGGGCTACAACTTCCCGCGTCTGCCGCTGCAAGCCTTCGTCCCCGCCTCTCGTGATGGCTCTCGTTCGCAAGTCTATTTGCAGAGAGCACGGTTTCTTGGCATCTCTGAGTTCGGTCCGCGGTCAATCGTCTACCATGAAGGCCGCGGATATCGGGTCGTACGTGCACTGTTGGGCGCGGGTGCGAGGGACCCCGACGGTGCGATTTCGACGGATGCGATTTTTGTGTGCCCGAGCTGTGGCGCTGGGTACTTCGGGACGGCCCCTGAGCGTTGTGTTTCCTGTGGTTCAACCCTCGGCGACGCGGACATCGTTCGCAATGTACTTCGTATCGAAAGTGTTGCGACGCGCGCGGCCGAGCGAATCACGGCCAATGATGAGGAACGTCAGCGTCAGGGTTTCGAGTTGCAAACGACGTTTGAATGGCCTCAACGCGACGGTCACCGCGATGTCCGTGAGATGACCTTTCGTGACGGAGAGGTTCCTGTGGCGCGGTTTGTTTACGGCGCTGGAGCCCGCATCGTTAGGCTGAATCTGGGGCTTCGCCGGCGCAAGCAGAAGACGGTTCGAGGATTCGATATCGACCCTGTGCAGGGTTGGTGGAAAAAATTCGACGAAGCAGAGGACGACGACGGCGATCCGCGCCGTGTTGGAAGCCAGCGGGTTGTTCCCGCCGTAGAAGACCACAAGAACGCGCTGTTACTGACCATGCAGCCGCCGCCGGCCGACGTTACCGTCTTTGCTACGGTACAGCATGCGCTCATACGTGGCTTTGAGCAGGTTTTCGAACTTGAGGAGGGCGAACTCCTCGGTGAACCTACGCCAAACCGCGATAACCGCCGATCGCTCTTGTTCTATGAAGCAACCGAAGGGGGCGCAGGCGTACTTTCGGAAGTCTCACGGCGACCAGGGGTGCTATCGGAGGTTGCCCGCCGGGCGCTGGAGGTCATGCATTTCGTGCCGCCGGCTGATATAACGCAGACCACCACAGCGGAAGTCCTGGCCACCGATCGCGAGCGAGAGACCTGCGTGGCCGGCTGCTATCGCTGCCTGCTCTCCTATTACAACCAGCCAGATCACGAATTGATCGACCGGCACCGTGAGGAGGCTATCGCCATCTTGTTGAGCCTCGCCAGAGCCGCCGCAACCGAGGACGCGGCAAGCGCCGGCGCGGCATCAAAGGGCGGGTCAAATGATGGTGCTGGTATGGGGCTTGTCGATGCTTTGGTTGCGCATGGCGTCGACCGACCGGACGACATTCGAGAAGGCCTCAATGGCCAAACTTTGGTTTGGCGGAAGCTATACCTCGCACTGGCACCAGACGATGAGGAAGCGGACCTCAAGGAGAAGGGCTTCGAGGTGGTTGTCTATTCGCCGGGAGATGGCGCTGATTTAGCCGCACTCGCAAAGCGTCTTCAATCGATGCTTTCTGGAGCGGCATAGGTGATGGCTGACGACGGTCTGGCATTTTCGCCTGGGGATCTCGTCCGCGCCCGCGGGCGGGAGTGGATCGTGCTGCCGGGCGCAGATCCAGACGTTATGAGGCTTCGCCCGTTATCGGGATCGGAGGAGGACGTCCAAAAGCTATCGCCCCGCCTGGAATTCGAGCCAGTCGTATCCGCGAGCTTTGCTCCGCCTGACGGCACCACTTTCGGTCCAAGCGAAGCTGCCCTCCTTTTGAAAGATTCCCTCCGGCTATCCTTGCGACGTGGCGCCGGTCCATTCCGTGGCATTGGCCGCATTGGTTTCGAGCCGCGAGCCTATCAGCTCGTGCCTCTGTTGATGGCGCTTAAGCTCGATGTCGTTCGCCTCCTGATTGCTGATGATGTGGGAATCGGAAAGACGATTGAGGCCGGCCTGATCCTGCGTGAACTTTATGATCGCGGCGAAATTGATGGCGCCACCGTGCTCTGTCCGCCCCACCTAGTGGAGCAGTGGGTGAGCGAGTTGGAGTCAAAGTTCGCGATCCAGGCGGCGGCTGTAACGGCTTCTTCGGCTGGGCGCTTGGAGCGAGACCTACCTTCCGGCGAGAGCGTCTTCAGGGCCTACCCGTTTACGGTTGTCAGTCTGGATTTCATCAAATCACCGCAGAGGCGGAATGAGTTCCTGGCTCGCGCTCAGGAGTTCGTCATCGTTGATGAGGCTCATGCCTGCGTAGCCCGCGGCGATGCGCGACATCGGAGGTTCGACCTGCTGCGCGATCTGGCCGCCAACGAAGATCGCCACCTGGTCATGCTGACGGCGACGCCTCACAGCGGCGATGAGCAGGGTTATTGGAATCTGTTGTCGCTTCTGCATTCTGATTTCGGCCGGCTGGGTGAAGTCTCACCCGACGAGCGCCAGCGGTTAAGAGTGCGCCTTGCCGCCCATTTTGTTCAGCGCCGCCGAATAGATATCGACGCGTGGAAAAGCCAGAAAGGCACTTTCCCCAAGCATGAACGCTTGGAGGAGGATTATCGCCTCGATGGACGCCACGAGGCATTCCTCTTCGAGGTGCTCGACTACTGTGCCGAAATCGTCGAGCGCAAAGGCGAGGATGCGCGCCGCCAGAGACTGGCGTTCTGGGGTACGCTTGCCCTCATGCGCTGCGTCGCATCGAGCCCCGCAGCTGCCCTGAAAGCCCTCAGAACGCGCGCCCAGCTCGACGCTCCGGAAGATGAGGCCGAGGCGATTGCCGAGGCTGTGTTCGACAGCGAGGCAGATGATCGTCCGGACGATGACGTCGAGCCCGCCGCCGACATCGGCGATCCGGCGCTGCAAAAGCTAATCGAGACCGCTACCGCGCTCGCGGCTGAACCGGAGCGCGACCCCAAACTAAAGGCGCTGGTAAAGGACCTTGAGCCTCTGCTGAACAAGGGGTTCAGCCCCGTGATCTTCTGCCGCTACATCGCAACCGCGGAAACTGTGGCGCGGGCGCTGAGCAAGCGGTTCAAGGGTTGGGAGGTGATGAGCATCACCGGTGAGCTTCCGCCTGATGAACGGCGGGCTCGGATAGATCTGCTGGGCAAGAACGAAAAGCGCATTCTGGTGGCGACGGACTGCCTTTCCGAAGGCATCAATCTTCAGGAAAGCTTCGATGCCATCGTCCATTATGATCTCTCCTGGAATCCGACGCGGCACCAGCAACGCGAGGGGCGCGTCGATCGTTTCGGTCAGAGGAGCCCCGAGGTGCGCTCCATCTTGATGTACGGGGCGAATAACCCCGTCGATGGCGCCGTCCTGCAGGTCATCCTTCGTAAGGCCGACACGATCCGCAAGGAAACCGGCGTCCCTATCCCCATGCCTGGTGACGAGCGGTCCCTGACCGAGGCGCTGATGAAGGCAGTGCTGTTGCGGCGGCGCGAGGTACGACAGGCGACCTTTTTCGATATCGGCTTGATGGACGAGGCCAAGCGGATCGACCGTGCCTGGACGGATGCTGCCGAGAACGAGAAGAAAAGCAGGACAGTTTTTGCCCAAAATACGTTGCGGCCGGAAGAGGTCTTACCAGAATGGTCGGCAACCGAAGCTGCCCTTGGAGGAGAAGCCGAGACCGAGCGGTTCGTCACGCGGGCGTTGCGGCGCCTGGGCGCACCACTGGATCGCCAGGGGGCGAGTTTTATCGCACCGCTGGCCGCTGTCGAACCAGTTGTTCGCGAACGCCTTGAGGCGGAGGACCTCGCTCATTCGGTCAGGGTTTCCTTCATCCAGAACCCAGGCCGCGCTGTCTACGTCCATCGGGCGCATCCGCTGACCGCAATCCTCGCCGAAACGTTGTTCGAGCGAGCACTTGCTGGCGGCGATCCTGATCCGGCCACCTTACCGCGGGCGGGTGTCTGGACGACGAAAGCCGTAGCGGTCGCAACTACCGTCGCCCTGGTTCGAATTAGGCACCGCCTGACGACGCGACGCCGTGGCCGCAGCGACACACTGCTGGTGGAAGAAGCTGGTGCAATCGCATGGCGTGGCGTCTCATCGGCTTCGGTCTGCGCGACAGGTGCCGAGGCGCTGGCGCTGTTGGATCAACCGACCGAAGGCACGCCGCCTGAACCGGTGGTTCGGCGCCTTCTGGAGGCCGCTATAGCCAGGTTGATCGAACACCGGACCCACCTTGATAAACATGCGGCGGAGCGCGCTCGTGTCCTAGGTAAGGATCACGATCGTGTCCGGGCCGCGGCCCGCGCTTCGGGCGCTACCGAGGTCGAAGCCGTGACGCCGGTGGATGTGATCGGACTTTACGTCCTGCTACCGGTCGAGGTTTGACCATGGCCCGCCGCAAAACCACGCGTCTGGCTTTCGATGCCCTGATGGTTGAGGGCGCACTGATCGCCCCTGACATGATCGCTGATGTTGCCGCGTTGAAGGCCACGGCCCAGTCTGAGGCAGATTATCGCATTCCACCGGGATTGAAGCTCAGGGATGAAATCGGCCGATCGTGGCGCATCGCGGAAGCATTATGGGCACGGTTCTCGCAGGCTCGGGCTGGCGCCACTGCGTATGCGGCGACGCAAGCATTTGTGGACGATTTGCTTCGCCAGGTGTTCGGCTTCGCAAGCCTTGAGCCGGTGGCCTCACGCCAAGTAGGCAGCCGGGTCTTTCCCGTGCGGAGGGTCGCCTTGAGCGGTCGCGTACCGATTGCCGTCGCCGCTGCCGGGGATGGGCTTGACCGCGGCCTCGACCAATTCAACGAAGACAACCGAAAGCGCTCGGCGAGCTTGCTTGTGCAGGAGTTGCTGAATGCCGACGAAACGTCACGCTGGGGTATCGCCACCGACGGACTGAGACTGCGCCTCCTGCGTGACAATGCAAGTTTAACGCGCCCCGCATACGTTCAGGCCGACCTGGAACGGATATTCAGAGGGGGCCTCTACGCCGACTTCGTGGCGTTGTGGCTCTTGATTCACGAAAGCCGGTTCGGCGCGTCGGACGCGTTGCCGTCTGACTGTCCCCTGGAACGATGGCGAGAGGCCGGGCGTGAGGCCGGCGCCAAGGCGCGTGATCGATTGGGCGTTGGCGTGGAAGCGGCGTTGAAGGAGCTTGGCTCTGGATTCATCGAGCATCCCGCCAATGCCGCTCTCCGCTATGCCATCGAGAGAGGCGCGCTGACGTCGCAGGCCGTGTATGAGGAGTTATTGCGCCTTGTATATCGGCTGATCTTTCTGTTCACCACGGAGGATCGGGGTCTTCTTTACGATCCGAAGGCCGACGAAGCTGCCAAGGCGCTATATACAGACGGCTATAGTTTGGCGCGTCTTCGAACGCAGGCTGCCCGGCGTGCCAACAGAGACGAGAACCATGATCTGTATGAAGGTCTGAAAATCGTCTTCCGCTCGCTCTGGCGTGGGGAGGGAGCGCTGGCCCTCCCGGCGCTGGGTGGGCTGTTTCGGGATACGGCTCTGCCCAATCTGGGTGACGCCAAAATTTCGAACAAACGGCTGCTTGAAGCAGTCTTCCGTCTAGCCTGGATCACCGAGGACCACACGCTGACGCGCGTCAATTGGCGCGACATGGAGACCGAGGAACTCGGCTCAGTCTATGAGGCCCTCTTGGAGCTCACCCCGCGCGTAGATCTTGTGGCACGCTGCTTCTTCTTTGCCGAAGGTGTTGAAACAAAAGGCAACGCCAGGAAAACTTCCGGCAGCTATTATACCCCGGACAGCCTCGTCCAGCTGCTGCTCGACAGCGCCCTCAGTCCGGTGATTGAGCGCACTGTCAATCAGAATCCCGGTCGCGCGGTCGAGGCCCTTTTAGAACTCACTGTCATCGACCCCGCCTGCGGCTCGGGACACTTCCTCCTTGCCGCAGGACGCCGGCTGGCCACCCGCGTCGCGCAACTGCGCTCCCCTGGGGCCCCTTCTGCAGAGGATTGGCGCGACGCGCTCCGCGACGTAGCCCGCAAGTGCCTGTTTGGGGTCGACCGCAATCCTATGGCGGTTGAATTGTGTCGAACGGCACTCTGGATCGAGAGCGTCGCTCCAGGCAAACCGCTGACGTTCCTCGACGCTCACATTCTATGCGGTGACAGTCTGGTAGGGGTCTGGGACCTGCAGGCACTAAGGAATGGAGTTCCGGATGACGCCTATAAGCCGCTCACTGGGGATGATAAGGCCATCGCCACTGCCGCGAAAAAAGTCAATAAAGCTCAACGCGAACAGCCTAATCAACGAAGTCTTTTCGTTTCCGGTCCTCCCGACTTGTCGATACAGGCGCGCTGGTTGGAGGGTCTTCCTGAGGACGATTTACGCGACGTGGAGGCGAAGGCTCAAGCCTTTGACGCCTATCGAAGCGGCGCCTCGTGGGGGACCACAAAAGTCGCCTGCGATCTTTATATTGCAGCCTTCTTTAGGCCCAAACTGAAGCGGGGGGGAACGCTCGCAGGTGCGAACGCAGCCGATGACGTCCCGACGACCTCTGATGTATGGGCGGCCCTTGACGGTCACCCGCCGCAAGGCGGACTGACGTCGCGCGCGATAGACGCGGTCGCTGAGGTCCGTGCCCTACATTGGCCGCTTGCATTTCCACAGGTTCTGGCGAAGGGCGGATTTGACTGCGTGGTTGGAAACCCACCGTGGGAGATGCTTCAGCTCTCTGAGGAGGAATACTTTGCAAGCCGATTGCCAAGCATTTCAGCACTAGCTGGCGCTACGCGCAAAAACGCAATATCGGAGCTGCAGAAGTCTGATCCTGAGCTGTGGGCTTCGTATCAGCGCGACCTGAGGACCCTCGAAGCCACGAATAACCTCTTTCGTTTTGGTGGCCGCTTCCCCCTAACTGCAACCAATAAGCTGAATACCTACGCCCTTTTTGCGGAAGTATTTCTGAATCTCAAGACCCAGGAAGGTCACTCGGGCATTATTGTACCAACGGGAATTGCCACTGATGATGGCAACAAAGGATTTTTCGACACTATCACCGGCACTGGTAGACTTGTGAGCATGTTTGATTTTGAGAACAAGAACGGCATCTTTCCAGCTGTGCACAGGACAACAAAATTCGTGCTGCTGACATTAGGGGCAAATGTAAAGCAGGCGGAGTTTACGTTTTTCGCCACTGAAGTTTATGATATCGTAGATCCGCTTCGTCGTTTTCCTCTTACGGCAGATGACATCCGGCTGATCAATCCCAACACGCGAACGTGCCCAGTGTTTCGCAGCCGGGTGGATTCACAGCTGACCAGCTCAATTTATCGGCGAGTACCCGTTCTGGTGAATGAGGCTGGTGAACATCCCAGGAACCCATGGGGTATAAGCTTTAGGCAGGGTTTGTTTAATATGACCAGCGAGAGCGGCTTTTTCCGGACCGCTGATGATCTGATCAAGGACCATTGCGAGCGCGTTGGCGTGAACTGGGTCGACCAAACCGGAGCAGTCTGGGTTCCACTATACGAAGCAAAAATGTTCGACCTCTTTGACCACAGAGCCGCCTCATATGCGTCCCGCGGGAACGAACGTGGATACCGTGTTCTTCCTGATACGTCGCTCGGCGAACATTGCGATCGTAGCTTTTGCATAGAGCCTTTCTATTGGGTTCCTGCATCGGAGGTAGCTGCTCGCCTTGAGGGTCGTTGGTCAAGGGACTGGCTCCTTGGATTCAAGGATGTCTCGACGCCCATCACTGAAAGAAGTTTCGTCGCGACACTGTTTCCACGCAATGGCGTAGGTAACAATATGCCATTGATAATTCCGTCGGCTACGATAGATCCCGTTAAGATAACAATGCTCTTAGCAAATTTTAGTTCTTTGGTATTCGATTACATTGCACGACAAAAAATCGGGAGGCTTCATTTTAATTATTTTATTGTGAAGCAACTTCCTGTTCTCGCCCCCGAACACTACACTAAACACGACATCGAGTTCATTCTCCCGCGTGTGCTTGAGCTAGTATACACAGCTGACGACATGGCGGGATACGCTACCGACGTAGGCTACACTGGCGCACCGTTTACATGGGACGAGGGGCGCCGAGCTCAACTGCGAGCCGAGCTAGATGCTTATTACGCGCGCCTTTATGGATTAACGCGCGACGAGATCGCATACATTCTCGATCCGGCCGAAATCTATGGCGCAGACTTTCCGAGCGAAACTTTCCGGGTCCTCAAACAGACCGAGATTCGCGCTTTTGGGGAATATCGGACCGCGCGCCTTTTGCTGAACGCCTGGGACGAGATGGTACAACAGCAAGCCGTGGTTGGCACGTAGATGGGGTCTATTCGCAATATCGCTCTATGCCTGAAAACTAAGAGGGAAACTACGTGTGTATAAGCAAGATATATATTTTCAAGACATACGACGTGATCCAACGTCTGAGACGTTGGACGCAATTTGTGCGGCGGTAGGCTCGTCTAAACTCTTGCGGCTTAGCGCAGCTGTCGCATATGCTTCAGGAGCTGGGTCAAAGTTACTAGATCAGGCTCTCACAGCTAGAACTGATTCATGGCCGCATTGCCATAAAAGGTGGCTAATAAGCATAGACTTTGGGAGAACTGAGCCAGCTGCTATCGACTATCTCAGTAAAATACCGTTGTCTGAAGTTCGGATTCACGACGGAAAATATGTGATTAAACAAAAACGGTTTAACCCACGCTGTGTGTTTCATCCGAAGATATATTTTGGGCATGATAATAAGACTAGCAATCAATTTTTTGGTTCATTTATAGGATCAGGTAATCTAACTGGAAGCGGCTTGCGCGCTGGGACGGAATGCGGAACGTTGATGCGGTGGGACAGTCCAATCAGCCCCGGCGAAATAAAGGTTCTGACCGCAGCCAAGACCCAGTTGGCTTGGTACGATGCGATCTGGAAACGCGCAGACCCCGCAAACACTATTATAAAAGACTATGCTAAATTGCGACCAAAGAACGGGTTTCCAGGGGATGAGGAAGAGGCGGAATCCGTTAAATGGCTTAACCAAGTCAGTGCGAACAGCATAAGCGAAATCGACTTGCTAAGATATCATTCAGCCAAATCCATTTGGACAACGCCGCACAAATTGACAAAAAATAGAGGCAAAAATCTCCCAGGGAATCAGGTCTTCTTTCCGCGAGGGGCGCAGGTGTTTTTTGGATTTTCTGCTGCGGATGTGCCTGAGAATACAGAGCATGGGAAAATAGTTCTTCAGATCGCGAAGGGCGGAAAGTATGAGCGCACTGTAAGCTTCAGCGATAATCACATGATCAAGGTAATCTTACCAGTACCCGAGGAGATGGGCCTCGGGACATTCGACGACAGGGTGCTGCTTTTTACACGTGCGGGACAGTATTCCGGAAAAACAACGTTCTTATTTAGCGCGCTCACGACAAAAGAGTTCGCCGAGGTTCGGGCGGCCGGGCTTTCCGAAGTTGAACGTAAATTGAAGGGATCCAGTAGGGCCGTCGGGTGGCTGTTTTGAAGCATAGTCAGTTAGGCAAGGCATTTGATAGAATGTCTTCAATGTCAGGAATACGAATTTCGTATCATCATTACGTTGACCGAATGAGTATTGAGGCCATCTCATGACCATCTCGCTCGCGCAGCGCATAGTCTTAGAGAAGGCCGCCAATGATGGTGGTTTTGAAGTGATTGAGCCTCAGTTGGACGGCACGATTGTCCTGTCCAGTTCCGACGTTGGTATTCGGCTCAGGGTCAGCGCCGATAATGCGGGCTATCTTGTATCTATCGACGACGCTGGGATCCTCCGTGAATTGCAGGCCGAAGGGCGCTATGAGTTCGTCGGGACACAATCATTTTTAGAGAGCCGCCCCGAGTATCTGGCGGCGCTTATTCGGCGGGTCTGGCAGCTTTCCCGTGCCTTGCCGGATGCGCCGCTGAAACGCTTTGAGGAGGCGCTCTCCAACGTCGGAGAGGAGTTTCGGACAGAAGTTGAAGCGCTTGTGCGCCGTAGGATTGGCCAAACTGAATTTCGAGCCGGGCTGCTGGACTATTGGCAAGGCCGCTGCGCCGTTACGGGAATCGCCCAGCCGGAACTTCTGCGTGCCAGCCACATCAAGCCCTGGACTCACTGCGGCAACAATGCCGAACGTCTTGACGTCTATAATGGGTTCCTGCTCACCGCCGATTGGGACGCCGCATTTGACGCGGGGCTCGTCAGCTTTGACGGGACTGGCGCGGCGATTTTCAGCCAGAAGCTCACCCAGACAGCCCGGTCCCGGCTAGGCGAAGGTCGCCTTCGCGCTGATCGCCCGCTCACCGACAGGCACCGACAATATCTAACCTGGCACGCCACGAGGGTTTTCATCGGGAGTTAATCTGTTTGCCCACGCGTCACCCTTGGGGTGCTATGGGCCTGTTCTTGACGGAAGCCGCTCCCGTCCCGACATCTCTGACTTGAATGGTGGACGGCGTCGTCGTGCGACGATGCCACTGGCGAATGGGTTGCACTGGCAGCGGGTGCGGTTCGCGCAGAGGCCAGCCGCGGTGGACAGCGGGCACGCGAGTACTGCAACTGACCGAGCCGGGCGACCGAAAGAAAGGGTCGTCACATGTTTGGCACAGATCAAGCCGTACGCTCTCACTCTTTCCGATCACCGGCTCCGCGCGGTGCTCCTGCTGATGGCTGGCGTCGAGTGGCTGGATCACAGGCACGAGGGGCGTGCCGGTGATGGAGATCAGGGACCTCAAATATCTCGCCGCGGCGGCGAGTGCGGGGAATTTCGGCCGCGCGGCCAAGTCTATTGGCGTGGAAACATCGACGATCAGCCGCCACATCGCCCGCCTCGAAGACGAGCTCGGCCTGGCGTTGTTCGAGCGGGCCAATACCGGCGTTCATCTGACGCCTGGCGGCAGGGCGGTCATGGTTCACGTGAACCGGACCCTGGCCGAGTTCGATGCCGTTGGGCGTTCGGCAAGCCAGAATGGCACGGGCCATGCCGGAGAAATCCGGCTCGGCGTACGTATGCCCCCGGTCGGTGAACCCCTGGGGAGCCTTCTGGCCGGCTGGCATGTGAGACATCCGAGCGTGGTGCTTACGATCGTCGAGATGAACGAACCGAGCATGGCGATGGCGCTTGAGAACCGTCGTCTGGACGTGGGCATCGTCACCAGTTTCACGCCATGCGCCAATTCCGAGGCACTCCCGCTCTATCGGGAACGCCTGACGGCTGCACTGCCAGTCGACCATGCGCTGGTGGAGCGCGATGCGGTCGAGTGGGACGATATCCGCGATGAAACCATCATGATTCAGGAATGGGACGACAGCCAGGCGACGCGGGAATTGTACTCTTCCCTGCTCGGCCAGAGCGTTCGCTTCAGTGCGCATCCTGCCAGTAAGCAGAGCGTCTTCGCCCTTGTCGCAGCGGGCTTCGGCGTGACGCTGGCGACGGCGAGCCAGGCCGAAGTCACGGTCCCTGGCGTGATCTTCCGGCCGATCGCGGAGACGAACGCGTGCGTGCAGATCGAGCTGATCTGGCGACCCGAGCTGGAGGATGCGGCCGTTGGCCGCTTTGTCGCCTACCTGCGCGACGAGACCCGTTCACGGCGCCTTGTCTGACGCCGGCGCGGGCCGCCGGAGCTTGGCGAAGGCGCGGTCCGTCGCCATGAACCGGGCGATCATCGGGGCGATCAGCTTCGCCGGCTCGGGTGCGCCCTGACCAGTCTCGCGCGCCAGCACCTGGCCGTAGGCGATGAGATCGCGATGAATGGCCGCCGGCAATTCGACGGTGAGCTTCACCGGCTTGTCGTCGTCGAGGGCGCCGAGCTTCAACTTGGCCATGGTCAGTCCTCAGCTCTGGTAGGGTTCGAGAACGAGGTCGTGGGTCACCAGCACCCGGACCGGAAAGCCCGGCCGTATGGTGATGGTCGGCTGCACGTTGAGCGATCGGCCGACCACCTGCTCGCCGACCTGGCTAAAGCTCTGCGAAGCGCCCTGGCGAATGGCCTGGACGAGAGAGTTCTCATTGTCGCTCGTGCCGGCCTCAGAGCCGACGCTCAACAGGGTCGAAAGGATCGCGGCCTTGAACAGCATACCCCAATGGTTGTCGACCTGATCCTCCAGGCCGGCATAGCCCTCCGGATCGGCGCCGGGCTGGCGCTCGAGCACGATAGATCGGCCGTTCGGCATGATGAGGCGGTTCCAGACCAGCAGCGCCCGGGATTGGCCGAAGGCCACCTGGGCGTCGTATTGGCCGACAAGGCGGGCGCCCTGCGGGATCAGCAGGATGCGACCGGTCGGGCTGTCATAGACGTTCTCGGTGACCTGGGCGGTGACCTGGCCGGGCAGATCGGAACGCAATCCGGTCAGCAGCGACGCCGCGATAACCGCGCCGGCCTGGAGGATGTTGGTGCTGGCAGGCGCCTCGACGCGATCGGGGCTGACCGTCCGACGATCGACGTCGCCGTTCAGGAAGGCGAACTTATGGTCCTGGGAGGTCAGTCCCGGCGATCCCGCCGCGGCAGGGACGACACCGGGAATCGCTCCTGCGGCAGGTATGGCCACAGTGGCGGTTTGCCCGGCGTTGGTCGTCGCGAATAGGTGACTGGTTCGCGCGGCCTCCTGCTCCTGCGCGATACGCTGCTGCTCAGGGCTCGGTCCCGCCGCGGGCTGCGGCATGCCTGGCAC
>Ga0182012_10002354_pt1 | contig 20421 bp, 22 predicted proteins | sample 612S2SmetaG_FD_120486 | JGI IMG/M metagenome (GOLD analysis project Ga0182012, IMG submission 120486) | Permafrost microbial communities from Stordalen Mire, Sweden - 612S2S metaG | ecosystem: Environmental > Terrestrial > Soil > Wetlands > Permafrost | place: Sweden: Stordalen | collected...
CCATGTTCGTGGTCTCGGAGGTATTCACGAGCGTGCCCCCGTCCGGGCTGACCGCCATGCCTTCGGGTTCGACCCCTGTCGGGATCTGGTCGATCGCCTTGCGCGCGAGCACGTCGATCACGGTGACCATGTTGTCGTTCTCGTTCGACACGTAGAGCGGATTGCCCGACACGTGCAGAACGAAGGTTTCAGGGTCCGGCCCGGACGGCAGGTCGCCAGCCACAAGCAGCGTCTTGGCATCAATGATCTGGATCGTGTCGTCGTCGCTTGCGCAGATCAGGATTTCCGTCCCGTCCCTGGCCAGCGCGATGCCGCGGGGCCGCTGACCGACCGGGACAGTCTTGACCGTCTTCATCTGGTCCAGATCGATCACGCTCATCGTGTTGTCGCGCTCGTTCGTCACGTAAGCGGTGGTGGCGCACGCAGGGCCGGCGAATAGCAGCACCAGCAGCGTGCAGACCGTCCGCATCATTTCAGTTTGCACTTGGTTTCCGGGCGATCGAAGCCGAGCGTATCCAGCTCCGTCACCTGGTGCAGGAAGCCGGGCTGCGGCGAAATCGATACCACGTCACGGCCGTCGGCCAGCAGGATCGGCTGGCGAAGCTGCCAGTCCCAGTCGCGCAACGAGAGTTTTTGTCCCTTGTAGGCAGCGACGCCGAACTCGGGCTGCTTCATCGCCGCCACGATCTTCGCTGGCTCCGTCGCACCACTGCGGCTGGCCGCTTCGCCGACCATGCGGCACGCGGTCCAGGCCTGCATGTCCAGCGGGGTCATCCGTCGATGAAACATACGGGTGAAGCGGTCCTGCAGTTGGGCACCGCCCCACGATTCGCTGCTGGCATCCCAACTTGTCGGCCGCAGCCCGGCCGATCCGGCGACCGGCCGCGGGTCCCAGGTGCGGTAGGGAAGATCGCCCGCGAACACTTCGTTCTCATCGGCCGTCACCAGAACGTCGTAGTCCGGCAAGCCTTGCGTGAACACCGGCATCTGCTGCTGCGTCTGCACCACGCCGGAATCGGTCTGGCGCGATCCGCCGATGTCCTTGTACTCGATCTCCTTTACGATCCGTGCGCCGAACCGCTTCGCCGAACGGCGATAGGCATCCGCCAGCAGCCCGTCTTCCGGGTGCGAGCCGGTGGCCAGCACCCAGCGCAACCACCGCTTCCAAACCAAATACTGGGCCAGCGCGTCCGCCAGCATCGCGCGCGAGGGCGCGATATGGATCACGTCGTCGCGACATTGCTCCTGGCGCAGCGCATCGTCGGGCGCGGCGATGTTGAACAGCGTGATGCCCTTGTCCGCCGCTGCCGCCGCGAGCTTCAACAACTGTTGGGCCGGCACGTCGGTCAGCACCAGGGCGATGCCTCGACCCGTCAGCCCCTCAAGCGCCGCGAGCGGATCGTCGCTCTCCCGAACCGATACGTCGGACAGGTCGAACTGCTGGTTCATGAATCGGCCGGTGGTATTGTTGTCGCTGATCGCCAGCCGGGCGCCGGCAAGACCGTCGTCGGGCGGGGGCTTGTCGAGCAGCGAAATGGTCGGCCGCCGCTCGGTCCAGCGCAGGTAGCCGACCCGGACCGTCGCAGCGTCGGCACGCGGCGCGCGGACGGTCAGCACCAGCGCCACCCCGGCCGCGTTGACCAGCAGCGCACGCCGGCCCAGCCCGTTGCGTGCGGCCGACTTTGGACGTTTCATACAGGCAGCATGAATCACCCGTGACTCAGGTTCAAGCGGGCACAGGACGACAAGGACCGCGGATGGCGCGCTCGGCATGAAGATTTGGCAATCCGGCTTGCTGGCGGCTTTGCTCACGATCGGTCTGGGCGCAGGGTCGCCGGCGCCGCTGCGCGCCGCCATTTTCGATTTCGCCTTCGACGACACCAGCCTGCAGGGCGAGCTCCAGGGCAAGCGCTCCGACGAGCAGCTCCGGTTGACGCAGCTCGATGCACAGTTGAAGGATCTGTTCACCCGGTCGGGATGCTACACCGTGGTCGATCTGGCGGCGGTGGAGGACCGCGCGCGGAGCACCGACCTGCAAGCCTGCGGCGATTGCGCGCTGGACCTGGCCCGGCAGGTGGGCGCCCAGATCGCCGTCACCGGCTGGGTGCAGAAGGTTTCCAACCTGATCCTCAACATCAACGCGCAGATCCGCGAGGTCGAAAGCGGGCGCGTGCTGAGCGCCGGCAGCGTGGACATCCGCGGCAACACCGACGAGTCCTGGTCGCACGGCCTTGCCTATCTCGTCCGCAACCGGCTGCTGATGCCGGACTGGGAGGCGGGGCGATGACCCGCATGCTGGCCAGCGTGACGGGTCCGGAGGAAGTCGAAAGTGCGATCGCTGGTGGCGCCGATATCATCGACCTGAAGAATCCCGCGCGCGGTGCGCTGGGCGCGGTGGAACCCGAAGCGGTGCGGCGCAGCGTCGCCGCAATCGGCGGCCGTCGCCCCGTCAGCGCCGTCGCCGGCGATCTGCCGATGCGGCCCGCCACGGTCACCGCGGCCGTTGCCGACCTCGCCGGGACCGGTGTCGCGTTCGTCAAGCTCGGCTTGAATCGAGACGCTGGAAACCCAAGCGGCGAACCGGCCGCGTGCATCCACGCTCTGGCTACGCTCGCCCAGCGGGTAAAGCTCATCGGCGTGCTGTGGGCGGATCGCGACGCCGATTTCGGCCTGCTGCCCGTGCTTGCCGAGAGCGGCTTTGCCGGCGCCATGCTGGATACCGCGCAGAAGGACGGACGACGCCTGCTCGATCACATGCACCTGCCGCGCCTGCGCGACTTCGTCGCGGCCTGCAAGCGGTATGGCCTCCTCCCCGGACTCGCCGGATCGCTGGAGGCGCCCGACATCCCGCGGCTGCTGCTGCTGGAACCTGCCGTGCTCGGCTTTCGCGGCGCGCTGTGCGGCAGCGCGGGACGCACCGGTGCGATCGATCTGGACGCCGTGCGGACGATCCGTGACCTGATCCCGCCGGAAGGCGGCACTGGCGTCGCGGGAACGGTGGACTACCATTTTCTTGCGCGCGGTTACGCGCCCGATCGGGAGCCCGATATAACCGACCGGGTATTCGTGCATGACCTTGTGCTGCCGGTGTGCATCGGCGCCTACGCGCACGAGCGTGCGGCGCCACAACGTGTGCGCTTCGACGTCGATGTGCTGGTGATCCGCGCATCACGGCCGACGCGGGACATGCGCGACGTGTTCTCCTACGACCTGATCAGCGATGGCATCCGCCTGCTGGTCGATACCGGCCATGTGCCGCTGGTCGAGACGCTGGCGGAGCGCATCGCCGACATGCTGCTGGCCCATCCACGGGTGGTAAAGGCGTCGGTCAAACTGGAAAAGCTTGAGACCAGCTCAGGGACTGTCGGCGTCGCGATCGAACGCACGCGGGCCAGCAATGGCGTAACAGACCAGGACTGGGATCCATGAGCGACTCGCCCACTGTCGTGAAGCTCGGCGGCAGCCTTGCAGGTTCGCCGCTGCTGCACCCCTGGCTGCAAGCGATCGAGGCCACGGCAGGCTCTGTCGTCATCGTCCCGGGCGGCGGTCCGTTTGCCGATGCGGTGCGCGCGGCCCAACCTGTCATGGGCTTCGACGACCGCGCGGCCCATGTGATGGCCCTGCTGGCGATGGCGCAATACGGGGTGGCGCTGGCCAGCCTCGGCACCAGGCTCATCGTCGCCGGAGACGTCGCCGCGATCGAGCAGGCGCTGTCCCACGAGCAAGTGCCGGTCTGGTCGCCCTGGCCGATGCTGCGCGATGCGCCCGACATTTCCGCATCGTGGGATGTCTCGTCCGATTCGCTGGCGCTTTGGCTGGCGATACGCCTTCAGGCCCGCCGGGTGCTGATCGTCAAGCACCGTGTGCATCCCGGTGCATCCGCGCAGCTTCTTGTTGCGGACGGCATCGTTGACGCCGCCTTCCCCCGGTTCCTCGGGGGCTTCCCCGGAATCGTCTCGCTGGCCGCCGCGGCGGACTCGCCCGCTGCCGCCCTCGCGGCAGACAGCCGGCTCGCCGCCATCGCCATGGCCTGAACATGACCGATGCAGCCAGGCCGCGCTGGGGCTGGGCGCTGACCGGATCGGGACATTTCTTCACCGAGACGCTCGATCTGATCCGCAGATTGGATCATGTTGACCTGTTCGTCAGCCGAGCCGCGGCGGAAGTGGTGCGCATGTACGGGCAGAAGCTGGACCTGCCGAAGGGCGCGCGTATTTTCCGCGACACCACCGCGAGCGCGGCGCCGGTCGGGCTGTTCTATCAAGGCGTCTATCACACGCTGGTCGTGGCACCCGCGACATCCAACACGGTTGCGAAATGCGCTTACGGCATCTCGGACAACCTGGCGACCAACGTATTTGCGCAGGCCGGCAAGTGCCGCGTGCCGGCGATCGTGTTCGCCTGCGACAGCGCGCCGGAATTGACCACGATGGCGCCGGGCGGTCCGGTGCAGGTCTATCCGCGGCGCATCGACCTGGAGAACACGCGCCGCCTCGCCGAGTTCGAAACGACTCGCGTCGTGTTGTCGCTGGACGAACTGACATCGGCCATCGAGGAGCGCCGCCTCGCGCGCGAGGCGCATGGCTGAACGCATCCTGTTCCTGACCGGGCATCTCGCGGAGCCGCGGTTGCGGTGCTTGCTGGCCGATCTTGGCGATACGGGCTTCGACTGGCAGGTGGCGAATATCGGCGTGAAGGTCGCCGCGCTGATGACCGAGCCGATCGTGCTGCACCGCCTGCCGCGTCCTGTGCTCGCCGACCGGGTGGTATTCCCGGGCCGCGCCGCGCTCGATCCCGGCCGGCTGACGGATGCGTTCGGCGTCCGGTTCGAACGCGGGCCGGACGAGTTGGCCGACCTGCCGCGCCATCTGGGCGTCGCCGGGCGGTCCGCGGATCTGTCACGACACGACATCCGCATCTTTGCCGAAATCGTGGACGCGGCGACGTTCGCCCCGGAGGCGTTGCTCGCGCGAGCCGAAGCCTTGCGTGCGGACGGCGCCGACGTCATCGACCTCGGTTGCAGCCCCAAACACCCTTTCTCGACTCTCGAAGACAGCATCAGGGGGTTGAAGGCACGCGGCCTGTCGGTCAGCGTCGACTCGGGCGATCCCGCGGAGTTGCGGCGTGGCGCGGAGGCTGGCGCCGACTTCCTACTCAGCCTGACGGAACGGACGCTCGACGTGTGCCTTGGCACGAACGCCGTGCCGGTGCTGATCCCCGCCGCGCCGGGCGACATCGACTCGCTGCTGCGCGCCGCCGGCGCTGCCCGGACACGCGGCATCGCCTGCCTGCTCGATCCGGTGCTCGACCCGATCCATTTCGGCTTCACCGCCTCGCTGGTCCGCTACGCGGCGCTGCGCGAGCGTCTGCCGGACGCCGAGATCCTGATGGGCACCGGCAATCTCACCGAGCTGACCGACGCCGACTCTGCCGGCGTGACCGCCATGCTGCTGGGCGTGTGCTCGGAGCTGGCGATCCGCAACGTGCTGGTGGTGCAGGTCAGCCCGCACACGCGCCGTACGGTGGCAGAGCATGACCTCGCGCGCCGCATCATGTTTGCCGCCCGCGCCAACGGGGATCTGCCGCGGGGCTATGCCGATGGGCTGTTGCAGGTACACGACCGCGCGCCGTTCACGCAAGCCGTGGGCGACATCGCCGCGCTGGCCGGCAGCGTGAGGGACAGGAGTTTTCGCATCGCGACGGCCGAGGATGGCATCCACGTCTACCGCGCCGGATTGCACGCGACCGGGCAGGACGCGTTCGGCTTCTTCCCGAGGCTCGGCGTGGCGAGCGACGGCGCGCACGCGTTCTATCTCGGCGCCGAGCTGATGAAGGCAGAGATCGCCGCGGCGCTGGGCAAACGCTACGTGCAGGACGAGCCGTTGGACTGGGGCTGTGCGGCTCCCCAAGCGCCCGGCGATGGAACACGGCTGGCAGAGGCCGGGCACACGCTTCGAGCGAAGCGAGGCGCGGCCGATGATCCGTGAGACAATCGTCACGACGGTGTCAGCCGACGGCGTTCCTCACATCGCCCCGATCGGCCTGATCGAGACGGCGGATGGGTGGATCATCGCGCCATTCCGTCCCTCGACGACGCTGGATAATTTGCGGGCGGTCCCGTATGCCGTTGCCAACCATACCGACGACGTTCGGGTGTTCGCCGGATGCCTGACGGGTCGTCGCTCCTGGCCGTGCGTGCCAGCGCAGCTTGTGCCAGCGCCTCGGCTGCAAGCGGCGCTGTCGCATGCCGAGCTGGCGGTGGCACGGGTGGATGAAGACGAATTGCGCCCTCGTTTCCACTGCCGCGTGGTGCGCACGGCGACGCACGCGCCCTTCCAGGGCTTCAACCGCGCCCAGGCGGCCGTGATCGAGGCGGCGATCCTGGTGAGCCGGCTCGGCTTCCTGCCGCGCGACAAGGTTATCCAGGAGATTTCGTATCTGGAGATCGCGGTCGGCAAGACCGCCGGCGACGCGGAACGGGAGGCCTGGGACTGGCTGATGCAAGTAATCAGCGCTCACTATGCGAGGTGAGCGGGCTCAGCACAGGCTGGCGCCGCCCAACGCCCGTGTGTCGCGGCGATGAGCGGCCCAATCACCAATCTCGGTCATCGATAGGCTGACACTCACAGTGGATTAAATTCCTAGTGGATCAAATGCTCGGCTGGGTCGCAGATGCCGCTCTGCAATCGGGTTGCGTTAATCGCCGCGAACAAATCGCACAGTTTCTCGTGAGTTTCCTGTAATAAATTCGCTACTTCACGAGTAAGCGTGTAAACAACATCAGAAGCTACAACATTCTCTTCCACTTCAGTTATGACATCCGTGAGGATGTTCGTTTCCTGAATGCTATAATTGATGCGCCGCTCGGCGTCCCGGAGCGAGAGAGTGCTTGACATCTGGACTTCTCCTATCAACCGGACCTCTCGAATAGTTGATATTCATAAGCCGTCTTCACGGTTTCGTCAATTGTAATTTCAACACAAAGGCAAATCGTGATCGGGAGAGATAGCTACAGCGTCGGCAGGGCGATTATGTTCTTTCGCTTATCGAACTAAAACCCGCCGTACAAGGCGAGTAGCGCCAGGGCGGCGGCCGGCGCGCAATGCCCGAGCCAATCCGCTGGCGCGGCTTCCTGCCCCAACAGCGCAGAGATATCCCGGTAGGGCCGTCCGAGACGCGCGGCGAGACGCGCCATCACATGCCGCCCGGTCCCGGCCCCCACCACCGGCGCCGATGACGCCAGCGCCGCGCGCGAGAGCACGAGCATTGCGGCATCAGCAATCACGCGAAGCTGCTGCTCGGCGAACCAGGCGGCAAGACCGCGCCAGGCTCCCGCGTCCGCATCCGCCGCATCGCGCCCGACCATGCGGGCGAGCCGTGCGCACGAAGCTTCCACCGTCTTCTCCCGCCCATCGGCGGTTGGCAACTGGTCCACTTGCTCCGGCAGTTCGCCAAGCACGCGGTACACATCGGCGGTGGAGGCGAAATACTCGCATGCCAGCGGCGTCCAGACGCCCCCGAACGGCGCCTGCGAACACAGCGCCATGACGAAGCTGCGGGTCAGGCCGGTGTAGACCAGCTCGCCGCAGGACAGCCGTTCGGCATCGCTGTAGCCGCGGGCTGCCATCTTGCCGTGCACGACCGGGATCAGGTCGGTCGTCGTCGATCCCATGTCGGCGAACAGCGCGTCCGGCGCCGACCGCGCCACCAGCGCCGCACTGGCGTGCCAGTTGGCCGACGCGATGTCATCGACGTGGCCTTCCGTCGCTTCCGGGGCCAGGAAGCCCGCGCGGCCGCCGTAGATGCGCAGCGCCGCCGGCGCCAAGGCGCGCGACATGACCCCAACGATGGCGGTAACGCCTGCAGCGCGGCTGGGGAAGACGTCGGCCAGTTCGCCGGTCATCGTCACCGCATGAAGGTCCGCGTCGCCGACCCGCGCACGCGCAGTGGCGAGCGCCTCGCTCAGCCGGTCCAGCCCAAGCCACAGCGGGCATGGAAGCAGGATCACATCGACGACCCGTCCCGCCTCGGCGCGGGCCGCCTTCAGATGCGCCCCGCCGACATCCCATCCGATCGTGCTCCGCATGCGGTCCGCCCCGTGCTTGACGTCGTTGCAGCGCCAGCCAGGATACCAGCCATGGAGGTGATTCCGGTCATCGATCTCAAGGCCGGCGAGGTGGTGCACGCGCGCCGCGGCCTGCGAGATAGCTATCGGCCGATCGAGACCAGGCTGTCCGCATCGAGCGAGCCTGCCGCCGTGGTTGCCGGCTTGTTGCAACTCGCGCCGTTTCGGCGGCTTTACGTCGCGGACCTGGACGCGATCGCGGGACTCGGATCGCATGACGCCGCGCTCGCGACGTTGTCCGCCTTGTTCCCGCAGATCGAACTATGGGTGGACAATGGCGCGAACAACGCCGTCACGGCTGAGGCGTGGCTGGCGTCCGGCCGAGGGTGCCTGGTGATCGGCAGCGAGTCCCAGACCGACGCGGCGCTGCTGCAGCGGGTGAGCGGCAACCCCCGCACCGTGCTCTCGCTCGATTTTCGCGGCGACGCATTCCAGGGACCGCTCGCAATCCTTTATGACCCGAGCCTGTGGCCGGGCCGCGTGATCGTGATGACGCTGGGCCGGGTCGGAACCGGCGCGGGTCCGGATCTCGATCGGGTCGCGTCGATCCAGCGGTGTTCGGCAGGTCGCAGCGTTTATGCCGCCGGCGGTGTTCGGACGGCGTCCGACCTGCAGAGCCTGGACGCGATCGGGTCGGCCGGCGCGCTCATCGCGAGCGCGCTGCATGAAGGAACCATCACAAGCGATGACATCGCACATGTCGTCCAGCCGGATGGCCGGACGATATGTGCGAAGCGATAAACGTTTCGTTGCGAGGTCAGTTGGGCGCGAACGGGTGCTTCACTTCGGTGCGCCGGCGCACGACCTCGTTGGGCGATGGCTCGCCGCTCACCGCGCGGGCGAGCGCTTCCTTGGTGGCTTTGTAGTTGTACTCCTGGATCTTCTTGTCGTCGTTCGCCTCCCAATGGATGAACACGCCGACGCAGATGAACAGGTCGTCGGCCTCGGCCGGCGGGATGACACCGTCGGCGAGGCTGTCCGCCACCGCCATGGCCACCGCATGCTGTGCGGGGCCGAACATCTGCACCGCTTGCTTCGCGCCCTTGATGGTCACCTTGTTGAACAGGATCGTGTTCGGCTTGGTCAACAGGTTCGGCCCAATCACCGCGAGCAGCGAGGTGAACCCGTCCTTGTTGTTGGTCAGCGCCTGGCAGAACGCGTATTCTGCGGCACTCCCGCGCGGACCGATGATCAGGTCGATATGCGCAACCTCGTTCCCCTCCCCGACCAGGGACTCGCCGACACAGACCTTGTTGATTCGCGACATGTGTCTCCCTTTCTTGTGATTGGTCAGACTTTTCAGCCCCTTTGCCAGAAGCAGGTGGCGGACGTTTGGAACCTGCTCGAACAAGTCAACACCGATTGCCGAAACCCCGCAATACGTTTTGCAGTCGTTGCGCGAAGATCGTGGCGACAGTCAGATCAGCGCTGGTGCCGGGATTGACGCCTGCCGCCTTGAGTGAGGCATCCCAGGCGAGCAACTCCGGCAGCAACAGGGCGGGCGTGGCGCAGTGCTGCAACCGCGACTCGAACGACACGGCGTCAAGCCGGGTTTTCTCGGCGCGTGCAATGCCGTGCTTGCGAACTACATGGCTGTCGGGAAAGGCGGCCAGGAACCGCAAGTAGACGGACAGCACGGCCCAGACCGAATCGCGCCAGCGGTCCAGCGCGCGCAAGAACGACGGCACCCCGATGTCGAACACGTCCGCGAAGCGATTCGCTAATTGCCACGCGATCCGATCGCGCCCGGCCGCCGCCGCCATGGCAACCGGAAGTAGAACAGTTGCGGGTGCCCGCACGTCGTGGGCCGGCGCCGATCCCAGGCCGCCAGGCGCCGCCAGCGTGATCGCGCGGAACACCGCGTCTGCGTCGGCGAGGTCCGCGCGCTCAAGCACACGTTCTAGCGCGGGTTGCAGGTCCGCGTCGGACGCTTCGGCGGCCATGGCGAGCGGGGCGCACAGCAACACGATCCCGAGATTGGTGTTCTGCCCGACCGCCGCCCGTGTCGCAATGACGGCCTCCAGCACACGCTCGCCGAGTCGCGCGCCCTCCCGACACAATGCCGGCGCGGCCGCCTCGGCGCTGCGCAGGAAGTCGTCCACCGCCATGTTGTGGCCGCCGGCGTGGACGTGCACGTTGCCCGGCTTCGGGGCCGCCAGCTCATCCGCACAGGCGGCGCGGAACGCGGCCTCCACCGCGGCACGCCGCATCACCGCAGCCCTTGCAGCAGAGCGGCGGCCAGACGCTCGGCGATCGGATCGTCGGTCACGGTCTGCAGCCCCCGCCAGGCCGGCATGCTGTTCACCTCCAGCACCAGGGCGCGGCCATCCGGATCGCGCATCATGTCCACGCCGGCATAGTGCGCGCCGACGCAAGCGGCAGCGCGCACCGCCAGGTCCACCAGGTCGGGCTCAGGCGACAGCATTTCAGGCTGACCGCCGCGCCGGATATTGGTGATCCAGCTTTCGGCGGTTCGTGTCATCGCGGCGATTACGGTGCCGTTGCCGACCAACAGACGATGGTCGCGAAAACGGTGTTCCGCAGCCGGCACGTAGCGCTGCAGGTAGAACACCCCCTGTACCAGCGCAGCATCCGGCAGGTCTCCGGCGCGCTCGATCAACCGCAGCCCGCGCCCCTGTGAACCGAACAACGGCTTCAGCACGAGTTTCCCATGCGCGGTCTCACGCGAAACCAGGGCGGAGGCGGCCTCGATCCCTTCAAGCGCCCACGTTGCCGGTGTCGGCAGTCCGGCTGTCGCCAGCAGGAAACTGGTCATCGACTTGTCAACGCAGCGTTCGATCGCGCGCGCATCATTCCACACCGGCACGCCCAATTCGCGCAAAGCGTGCAGAATGCCGAGCCGACGCGTGACCTCCTCGAAGCTGCCGCCGGAAACCGTGCGAACGAACACCGCGTCCGGCAGCGCGTCGCCGATTTCCGGGATCGCCAGCCCGTGCCGGCGATCCGTCGCGAACGCACACTCGCTCAGCCGGACTGGCAGAGCTTCCGCGCCCGCCGCGGGGAAAGCAGCGAGTATGGCCTGTGCGTGCCAGTCGATCTCGTCAACCGCGATCGCAATGCACGTCACGCGAACGACGCATCGAGCAGCGCCGGGTCGAGCCGGCCGGCATGGAAGCTTTCGCCCGTGTCGATTGCCGTCACGATTGCCGCCGCCGGGCTGAACAGCATCGGGTCGATGGCGTAGAAATCGCCCTTGTTCGCCCGGAAGATTTCGGCGAATGGCCGGCCGTAATCGCGCGAGCCTGCTGCTGGCAGGGACTCGGCAAGTTGCCGCGCGTCGGTGGCGGGGCCGGTGACGAACAGGTGTATGCGCCCGCCGAGGATGATCGCATCGTTCGTGCGTCCCATCGCGGTGACGAAGTCCGGATGCGGCGGCGGCAGCGGTGCGGCGCCCATCCCCTCCACCACGCGATCGAGCGGAAACTTCAAGGTGTGCAGCTTGTGCAGCGCAACTTCCAATACCCGCGCGACGACCTGCGCACTGCCCGCCAGGCTCTGTGTCGGCGCATACACGATGCTGATCCGGTCAGGCGGCAGACCGCACGCCTTCGCAACCTGTTCCACCACAGGCGCCGGCGGCGGCCTGGCGCTTTCCAGGACCAGGACCGCCGCATCGGCGACATCGGCGTAGGTCAGCTCCTGGAACAGCGCTTCCGTCCGCGCCAATGCGCGCGCCGGACCGGAGCCAAGCGCGAAGAACGCATCGGGCTTCTCGCCGTGCGACAGGCTCCAGCCGGCGTATTGGCTGGCAAGGCAGGCGATCAAAGGTTGCGGCGAAGCAACCGTCACCGTCCAAGGCCAGCGTGGCAACGTCGGATCGGACACCAACTGGATTGCGCCAAGCCCCCCCATGCAGACTCGCGCGATACCAAGCCCCGCTTCGACGCTGCCAACCGTGGCCGCGCCCGCATCCACCAGGCGCTCGCCGAGGCTGCCCGCCGCGACGTTGATCCGCAGTGTCGCGGCATCGGCGCACAGGGCGTCGAGCAGGCGCGTCGCCCGCGCATTCACGCTTATCAGCTCAGAGCGGATGGTCATACAATCGACTCCACGTAGTCCAGAACCATCGCCGCGCGTTGAGCCACGCCGTGGCGCGCCTGGTCGGCCGTCTCCGCCTCCGCCAGGACCGTGCAGAGCGCTGCGCCCGCCGGCACCGGCTTGCCCGGAGGCTGCCAGTCAGCCGTCCACTCCGGCCATTCGAAGTCGGGCGGCAGCACGATCCGCCGTCGCGCATACACGACGGCTGCAGCATTGGGGCGGCCGAATGACGGTGTTTGCCCGGGCAGCGTGCCGCGACACGCTTCAACATGAAACCGAAAGAGCATGTCCGCAGAATCACGAAACACGTCGAGCGTTGCGCCAGGCCGCGGGTTGATTTCCAGCAGGTGAAATCCGTCATCGTCCAACAGGAAGTCCGCACTGATGAGCCCGGCCAGCCCGGCCTCGGGCACGATCCGGCCGATCGCGTCCGCCATGCCGGCAGCAAGCGGCGATGAAACAGCGGCAGGTCTCACGGCGCCGCCGTAGCGGAACGGTTGGCCCGGCGCGGGGTTGGTCCATTGCTCGCTGAAGCCGAGCAGCATGCTCTGCGTGCCGTTGGCCAGCACCATCGCCGAGACCGCGCGGCCGGGCAGACGCTGTTGCAGATAGCGCGCTCCCGTCGGGGCTCGCGTCGCTGGTCGCACATGCCCGCCGCCCGAACCGCCGGCGCGTTTTTCGAACCACGCGCCCTCGCCGGCATCGCCGTGCCGCGTCAGCGGATGCGGGACGCCCTGGCGCCGGCAAAGCGCCGCCAGGGCGTCGGGGCGCTTGACTTTGCGCACGGTGGCTGCGGAATTGCCGAGCAACCCGTACCGTTCCGCCAACGCCTTCAGGAGCGTGGGACGATCCTCGAAGCCGGCGCCGTAGGCCAACCCCGCAGGCGCGGTCGAAGCAGCCAGCGCATCCAAAGCCGATAGCAGCCCGTCTCGCCGAAAGCCGCGAGACAGCCTGCCGGGCACACGCACCGATGCGGCGGCGATTGCCTGCGTGTCCAGATCGCCGAACAGGTCCGCAACCAGCGGCTTGTAACCCGCGCGCCTTGCGGCGGCGGCCAGCGCGCGGCCGGACAGGGCGGCGATCAGGACGAACCCCCGGTCAGGCGGCGAGTTCACGGGCAAAGGCGAACGCGTCGCGGAAATCGAAGCGGACAGGCTTCTCGCTTTCAATCATTTTCCGGAACAGACCAAACTCGGTGCGGTACTTCGTGTCCCCGATCGCCAGTGCGCCGAGACCCAGCGCATCCACGCCCAGCGTTACGCCATCGGCCATGGCATCGAGGCCCTCCATCCCGGCCGGAGGCACCGCGTTGGCGTCCGCAACCAGCAGGACTCCCGGCGCAGTGTGAAGCTGCGCGGCGCTGAGAATCTGCACACCGGCTCGCCCGGCGCAGAACACGGCTTCGGCCTGTTGCAGGATCGCCGTCTTGCGCTCGTCGGTGCTGCCGTCGGCCGCCTGAACGGTCACGCTGAAGCGATTGGCGATCTCGGCAGCGGAGCGGCTGACGCGCGCCCCGCCGTCGTGGCCGACCAGCGTGACACGCGCGCCTTCCAGCGCCGCGATCACGGCGGCGGCGAAGCCGACGACCCCGGTCGCGCCGAACACAGCCAGGCGCAGGCCATCGAGCCCGCGGCCATGCTGCTTGTCCAGCAGCCGTTCCGAACGGGCGACCATCGCGGCGGCTGTGGTGAACGAGCCGGCTGGATCGGCGAACAGCGAAATCACGAACGGCGGCACCATCGCGCTCTTTGCCGACTCCATCATGTCGAGCGCCACCAGCGCGTCCTTGCCGCCAATGAAAATGCCGGTCTTCGCGGCGAGCTTCGGCGGGCGCGAGAAGATCGCATCCTGGACCAGGCTGGTAACTTCCTCGTGATTGACCTTGCCATAAGGCAGGACGGCGTCGAAGCCCGCATCCAGCGCCATGTTGACGTCGAACGGGCTGACGTGCCTGAGCGGACTCAGCATGTGCAGAATATGCTTGTCGGCCATCGCGATCCTCCGTTCGGCTGCGGGTTCGGACCCGCGCACGATTCTGGGTCGGCGCAGGCCCGCGCGCCTATCGGGCGTCAGCCACGCCGGCGTCGGCTGTTACCGTCGCGCCACGATTGAGCCCGCGACAGATCGTGATGTCCAGCCCCTCGGCGACACCTGCCGTTAGCGCCTCCGCAATTCTCTGCGCAGTCTCGTCGTCGGGCGCGAAGGCAAACCCGGTTGGTCCCCAGGAACTTTGCCCGATGCCGACGGCGCCCATCGCCCCGATCGCCGTCAGCGCGGCGGCAACTCGCGGGCTGGTGAAATGCCCGCCCTGCGCCGGCGCGAAATGGTCTCCCACGGCTTGCTGGATGCGGGTGACCGCATCGCCGAATCGCGGCAGATCGGCTTCCGCCAGCGCCGGAAGCGCCTGCATCAGCACCCACCGGCACAGCGATGCCGCGGTGGACTCCGCCATCGGCGGCAGCCTGGCGAACGCTGCCCGTTCCACCGCGCCGGACAGGCCTTCGCGGCTGCGATCCAGCACGAGCAGGATGCGCCATTTCTCGGGCACCGGAAGCCGCGCCAGCACCGGCGGGACGATTGTCGCCTCGCCGTGTCCGCCATCCACCACGCATCCGCCGGCGCGAAACAGCCCGAGGCCGACGCCCGAGCGTGCTCCCCGCTCCAGCAGCGCCGCGTCCTGGTCGGGGTCGAACCGGAGCCCGTGCAGCCCGCGCACCGCGGCGCCGATTGCCAGTGCCAACTGCGTGCCGGAGCCAAGGCCGGCATGCGCGGGAATCGCCTGGTCGATGCGCAAATCGTGACCCGGGGACAGCCGGAAGCGCCGCAGCATCGCTGCGAGGTGACGGGCCGCCCGGTCACTGTCCGGACCTTGCACGGTGGTTCCATCTGACCGGCGCAGCGAAACGCGCGTGACGGGCGTATCAAGCGACAACCCGATGCTTCCGAAGCGGCGGCCGAGCGAACCGTTCAGATCAAGAAAGCCGAGATGCAGCCGGGCGGTTCCGCAGACCTCGACACAGGCCGTCATGAACGCGCCGCCGCCCGAACGGACGCGGCAATCACCGATCTGTCGGAGGCGACGTTCCCGGTTGCCGAAAGCATCGCTCATGTTCCACCTTAACCGGGGACGCCGCAACCGGCGCCAGAGCAGGCCCAAAGATGGCAGGCAAAGGGAGGATGCCCGAATGACCGAGCGCCCAGCCGAACGCGCCTACACCGAGCCCGAAATCGAGGCTCGTCTGCAGCGAGATCTGCCGCACTGGAAACTCGATCGCGGGTGGCTACGACGGACCTATCGCACCCATTCCTGGAAGGCGACGCTGATGGTGGTCAACGCGATCGGCCACCTGGCCGAGGCCGCCTGGCACCATCCCGACATGACGCTGTCCTATGCCTGGGTCGAAGTGCGGCTGATGACGCATACGGCGAAGGGCATCACCGACAAGGATTTCGAGCTGGCCGCGAAGATTGAGGAGGTGATCCATTGGCAGCCCGGCAAGGCAGGCGGGGCGCTGGAAGGCACGCCGCCCACGGATCAACGATTCGCCTATATCAAATACGATGGGTGAGGCGGCGGCCCAGCAGCACGGAACGGCGCTGGATGACCGGATCGCCGAAGCCGCCACACTGCTTCGCGCCAGCAACAACGCGGTGATCACGGGGTTGGCGACGGACAGCGCGGGCGCCGAGGCAGCGTATGCGCTGGCCCGCAAGATCGGCGCGGCAGTGGATCATGTCGCGGCGGCAGCCGCTTTGCGCGACCTGGAGGTCATGCGCGAGGCCGGTTGGCTGACCACGACGCCATTGCAGGCACGCGCGCAAGCCGATCTCGTGCTGCTGGCGGGACCCGGCCTGCTGACCGCCTGGCCGGATTTGGTGGAACGCCTGTCGCTGCACACGCCTCCGACGCTGTGGCCCGAGCGGCACCGTCGCGTGGTTGTCCTGTGTCCCGGCGGCGAGGCACCGTCGGTGCCGGGCGGGGAGACGTTCGACGCCGAGCCCTCTGAGCTTCCGGCGCTGCTGGCCACGCTGCGCGCGCTGGCGGCAGGACGGACCGTGCGCACGGACGCGCCGCATGCCAGCGCGCTGCGGCAGATCGCGGAAGCTCTTGCCGCGGCCCGGTACGGCGTTGTGGTCTGGTCGGCGGCCGGGATCGACACGCTGACCGTCGCCATGCTGTGCGGTCTGATCGACGACCTCAATGCGAAAACGCGCTTCGCCGGCCTGAAGCTGCCGGCGGACGGCAACGCCGCCGGGGTGGTGCAGGCGGCGGGCTGGTCAACCGGCTTCCCGGTGCGCGTGGGATTCGGTCGTGGCGCGCCAAAGCACGATCCCTGGCGGTTCGATGCCACCCGCATGGTGGAGAGCGGCGAGGCCGACGTTGCGGTCTGGATCTCATCGTTGACGCCCCGGCCGCCGCCGACCTGGCGCCGCAACCTGCCGATCATCGCGCTGGTCGCGCCGGACACGCAATTCGCCTCGCCCGCTGCCGTCACCATCTGGGTGGGTTGTCCAGGCGTTGACCACGACGCCGTGTTGTACGACCCAAACCTTGGTGCCCTAGCGGCGAAGCAGGCCACGGCCCCGAGCCCGGCGCCAACGGTCGCCGATGTCTTGCGGCGCATTGCCGCTGCAATTCCCCAGGAAGCCGCATGCTGACGCGCCTCGCGGGCGGTCGCGTCGTGGATCCGGCCAACGGCCGGGACGCGCCCGGCGATGTGTGGTTCCAGGACGGGCGCATCGTGCCGCCTCCGGGCAACGGCAAGCGCCCCGATTCGGAGCACGACGTTACCGGCGCGATCGTGCTGGCGGGCGGCATCGACATCCACTCGCACATCGCTGGCGCAAACGTGAACACCGCGCGTCTGCTGCTGCCGGAACTGCGCGCGGACCGATTCGACGGCACGCCGGTCAGCCACGAGATCGGCCGCCTTTATGCGTCGATGGGGTTCACCCTGGTCGTGGAGCCCGCAATCTCGCCCCACGTCGCGCTGCAGGCGCAGCTTGAGCTGGCAGCGATCCCGTTCATCGACAAGGCGATCCTCTGCGTGCTCGGTAACGAGGATTACCTGCTCGGCTTGTTGCGCGATGGCGAGTCTGATGCTGCCGTCGCGGACTACACGGCACGCACGCTCGGCGGGGCGCGCGCGATCGGCCTGAAGGTCATCAACCCCGGCGCCGCTGCCGCCTTCAAGGAGAACGTGCGGCGCTTCGGCCTGGACGATGTCGTGCCACGCTATGGGGTTTCGTCGCGCGCCATCATCAATGCTCTGCAACGAGCCGCGCATACGCTCGGCGTGCCGCATCCGGTGCACCTGCACTGCAGCAATCTCGGCGTGCCCGGCAATGTCGAGACCGCGCTGGCCACGATCGAGGCGGCCGGCGACATGAGGCTGCATTTGGCGCATCTGCAGTTCTATGCCTACGGCACCGAGGGTCCGCGCGGCTTCTCCTCCGCCGCCCCGCGTCTGGCCGAGGCGATGAACGCGAACGCCAACATCACCGCCGATATCGGCCAGGTGATGTTCGGCCAGACCGTCACGATTTCCTCCGACGTGCTGCGACAGTTCAATGCGCGCGGCCAGGCCAGCCCGCGCAAGTCGGTGATCCTGGACGGCGACGGAAACGGCTCCGGCGTCGTGCCGTACCGCTACCGCCGGCGGAATTTCTTCAATGCTGTGCAATGGGCGGCGGGGTTGGAATTGTTCCTGTTGATCAACGACCCGTGGCGGGTGTTCTTTACCACCGACCATCCGAACGGCGCCCCGTTCACCGCCTATCCCGACTTGTTCGCGCTGTTGATGGATCGCGACCTGCGCGCACGCTGGATCGCCGAGCTGCCCGCCGAGGCGATCCAGATGACCACGCTCGGGTCGATTGCGCGTGAGTATAGCTGGCCCGACATTGCGGTGATGACGAGGGCCGCACCGGCGCGGCTGCTCGGACTCGGCGATCGCGGCCATCTCGCACCGGGCGCGCGCGCGGACATCGCCGTGTATCGCCCTGGCGCAGACCTGGCGGCGAGCTTCCGCAACGCGGAGCTTGTGTTCAAGGACGGCACGTTGATCGCGCGCAACGGACAGATGGGACCTGCCGTGTTCGGCCGCGTGCTGAACGTGCAGCCGGGGTTCGATCGGGCGATCGAAGCCCGGCTCGCCGGATTCTATGATCACATCTACGGCGTTCCGCACTCCGCGTTCGACGTGCCGTTGCACGCGGTCGCGCACCCGGACCCGTTCGAGGCCGTGCCGTGCTCGCCCTGACCCGAAACGGCGTGCGCATCGACGACAGCTTCGCCGAGGCCTTCGACATGCGCGCAACCGGCGTGGTGATCACCGCCCCGACGCTGCGCTGGGCGCGGCAGGCGGCCATCTCGACGACCGGTTACGCCACCTCCATCATCGGCTGCGGCGTCGAGGCTGGAATCGACTCGGAGCTGCCGCCTGACGCGACGCCGGACGGACGGCCCGGCCTGCGCGTTCTGCTGTTCGCCGGTTCCACGGGCGAGTTGCAAAAGCAACTTGTCGGACGCGTGGGACAATGCGCGCTGACCAGCCCCGGCTCCGCCTGCTATGCGGGATTGGAAGCGGAGGAGAGGCTGCGCCTGGGCGACGGGCTGCGCTACTTCGGCGACGGCTGGCAAATCTCGAAGCGGTTCGAGGACAGGCACATCTGGCGCATCCCGGTCATGGACGGGGAGTTCGTCTGCGAAGGCACGACGGGCCTGACCAAGGGCGCGGTCGGCGGCGGTAACCTGATCCTGATGGGCCGCTCGGCGGACGCAACGCTGCGCGCCGCGGAAGCCGCGATCGCGGCCATGCAGGCGGTGGCAAATGTGATCATGCCGTTCCCGGGCGGGATCGTGCGGTCCGGCTCCAAAGTCGGATCGAAATACCAGGGGCTGATGGCCTCGACCAACCATGCCTATTGCCCGACCCTGCGAGGCGCGACGCCGTCCGAACTGGATGCGGACACTGCCGCCGTGCTGGAGATCGTGATCGACGGCCTGACTCCCGACGCGGTGGCGGCGGCGATGCGGGCCGGTCTCGTGGCGGCCATTGCGCTCGGTCCGGACCAGGGCGCGGCGCGCATCGGCGCCGGCAATTACGGCGGCAAGCTGGGGCGTCACCACTTCCATCTGCGGGAGCTGCTGTGATGCGCTTCACGCTCCGCGCCCCGCCGGAACAGCGGCTCGATCTGTCGCCGCTGGTGCCGGATCGGCTGGCAGGGCTCGATCAGGCGGCGATCGAGCGAATCGGGCTCAACACCACGAGGGCCGCGCTGTGCGTTGGCGACGTGTTCACCGTGCGCATGGGCGATGTGGCGCGGATCGCTTTCGACGGCGGCTCGGAGCGGTTCGACAACGTTGGGGCGAGCCTGTCCGCGGGCGAGATCGTGGTCGAAGGCGACGCCGGCCAGTTCGCCGGACGGCGCATGAGCGGGGGCCGGCTGGAGATTCGCGGCAATGCCGGCGGCTGGGCAGCCTCGGGCTTACGCGGCGGCCGGATGGACATCCACGGCGACGCCGGAGAGCGCCTGGGCGGCCCTGCCTCCGGCGAGGTGGCCGGAATGGCGGGTGGCACCGTCGTCGTGCGCGGCAGCGTCGGCGAGCGCGCCGGCGACCGGATGCGCCGCGGCCTGATCGTGGTGGAAGGCGACGCGGCCGGCTGGCCCGGCAGCCGGATGATCGCCGGGACCCTCGTGGTGTGCGGCAAGGCCGGCGTGCTTCCCGGCTATCTGATGCGTCGTGGGACGCTGGTGCTGGGCCGCGCCGAGGCCCTGGCGCCGACCTTCGTGCCGACAGGCGGGGCGCCAACCGTGTTCCTGCACCTGCTTGCGGCCGCCCTGCGCCCGGTCAGCGAGACCGCCGCGCGGCTGGCCGCGGCGCCATTGCAGCGCCTGATGGGCGACATGGCCGCGCTGGGCATGGGCGAAATGCTGGTGCAAACGGGGCACCGGTAACGAGGTTGCGGCCGCGGCGGACCGCTCCGGGGTCGAAAGCGGACGCTCAACAGGCCTGTGGTTCGGCCGTTACGCCAACAGGCGCAGCGCCACCCAGACAAGTGCCGCTGCAACGAAAAAGATCGCGCCTGCCAGCAACGGGCTTCGCAGCCTCGGTGCGGGCGTACGTCCGGGCAGCCGCTTCTTCCCGGTGACCATCGGTCGCACCAGGTTCTGGCCCTTCAGCACCGCGTAGGCTCCGACCACCACCACGTGCAGCGCGATGGCCGCCGCGA
>Ga0182012_10002355_pt1 | contig 20418 bp, 17 predicted proteins | sample 612S2SmetaG_FD_120486 | JGI IMG/M metagenome (GOLD analysis project Ga0182012, IMG submission 120486) | Permafrost microbial communities from Stordalen Mire, Sweden - 612S2S metaG | ecosystem: Environmental > Terrestrial > Soil > Wetlands > Permafrost | place: Sweden: Stordalen | collected...
GTTAAAAAAGCCTAACAGTCCGTTAATCCTTAATGCAATACTCAATATATATCTCTCCTTTACTTAAACAGTTTTGTTAAAAAAGCCTAACAGTCCGTTAATCCTTAATGCAATACTCAATATTTATTGACAATTAGAATTAAAAAAATGCAATCTAGTATATGAAAGTATATTTAAACGAGGAGAAGAAAATGAAATCCTCCTATATAGTTTTTTTTATATTCTGCGGCGTTTTGCGCGCAGATGAAAAAATGACCCAATTTCTCCCGCCCGAATCATGCATGATTCATCAATTGCCTGCCTGTTTACAAGGAAAGCCGGTTTATCACATTAAAACATTGGCGGTGCAAAAAGATCGCTTTAGTTGTGGGTATCATGCAATTTTTAATGCCGTTGCTCTTGATAAAGCAGTGTATGAAGATTCAGATTTTGTGTATGGCATTAAGAAAAATCTTAATAATACCTATCTTTTTTACGATGTGTGTGCGGCTATAAAAAAACATATTGGTGTGAATCAACCCCTCAACGGTGCGCATATTGAAGATATTGCAAAAGAATTCCCTTTGGGCGAACGCCTGTTATCATTATTTTTTCAGGCAGATGATATTATGATTCCGCGCCTCGCGGTGAACGTGGAGCATCCACTAACGATGCCAAAATCAGAAATAGAAAAGCTCTTAAAAGATAAACAAAATGCTATTGTGCAGGAAAAAATTAAACAACTAATTGATGATGTTGCCACAAAACGGCGGCAAGCGGCACATTTTATTTGCAATATTGGCAACCATTACATCCTTTGTACTGTTATTTCTGACTATTCGTTACAAACCAAATTATATGTGATCGGCGCATGGAACGAGCCGATCAATGATGCGGCGCTCAAATATATCAATCTCTTTTTATCCTTCATGAAGATATAGGGAACGAGTCATGAAAATAAAAGCATTGTTGGTGTTGCTGTTCATAGCGCAGGGTCTTGCAGCCTGTGAAGATTCTCGTTTTCACCGGATTTTCCCATTGTCTTCTTTTAAATTGGTTATCGATACCTGTATGCGCTCATATAGTGATGTGCTTTTGTTGCAAGATAAAATTGCAAATCATGAAAAAACGAATGATTTACTTGATCTTTTAGTCGGGCGACTTATTCATTTAGAAAGTTACGTTGAGCAATTAATTTTTGCCTATAATAATGAGGCCACCGTGAGTTATGAGGAGCTTGAATATTTAATGAAATTGCTGGAACATCTGGAAATTACGATCACCGAAACTGAGTGCCAAAGTTTTTCTGAGCCGCTCAATGAGATTACCAATTGTTTAAAAATGGAGCTTAAAAAAACTTTGACACAGCTTTCTTGGCACAATCTTATGCAAGGCCAATCACTCCCTTATCGGTGCCCACCATCAGAATACCGCTCACCCCAATTTGCTTAACCCAATAAAACGCGCTGACACTGCTAAAAATTGGATCATTAAGTAGGGCTTCATTCGGGTTGGTGATATCCCATTCTGCCGCATTAAAGGGAAGGCACATTAATTGTTCGGGCAAGCAGGATGATTGAATATTATCCACCGTAAAAATACGGCGCGCCCCATCCGACCAGAAATAACTGAAAAGTGGCAACGTAGCAAAATTAGTATCGGTACCGGCAGTTGTACTGTCAAATAATGGCGGCACAAAGGCAAACGGCACGGTATTTTGGCTCCCATTAAGTTGTTGTATCACGCTTCGATTAAACGTACCCAATCCGTTTTGATCGGCAATGTAAAACGGCCAAATGGTGGACGGTGATGCCACCGGAATTGATGCGTTATCAACCCCGGCAATATCGGTGTAAAATGAGAGCGTGTTGGTGATTAATGTCCATGCGGCATCTGTTTGGCTGGTTGCTTGTTGAACACCGGTTGTTTTTGTGGATTGATACAATCCATTATTGGTGGCCAACACAAGTTGTTCGGTTGAGCCGTCTGCCATTGTTGAGATAATTTGTATGGCATTAAATACGGAAATGTCGGCAAAGATTCCGGTGCCCGTTTGCGCGAGTATAAATATATTTGCCGGGGTAAACATCGATGAAACACTTGGCTGGAAAGGAATCAGATAGAGCGTACTTTGTGATGCGGTTTCTGCCAAAACATAGAGCACGTTACCGGTTGTTTTAATATCAAAAACTTCACCGGTAATAGTGGGTGCCAATTGCCAACTGCCGGTGCTAAACGGCGGGGCATCCAATGCGCCCAGGGTGCTCACATCAAATCCGGCGCCGCCATTGCTAAATACGTAGAGCCCATTTTGTGTGCCGGCAAAGAAATAGTTGGTGGTGTTTCCCGTTAGTTGCCGTGCGTATTCCATCACTGTGGCCTGGCATGCATCGGTGGGTAGATCGCTCACTAAAAAGTTGCTGGCAAGTGAAAAATTGGTGGTTACCGTTTGCGGACTTGAAACGGATGCCCCTAATGCTTGGCTAATTCGCGCGAATATCACCGATCCGCTGCCGGAAAATAAGGCGTAACGGCTTTGATTTGCGGTAAATCCGCGGGTGGATTGATCAAGATCAAGCACGGCCCGTGCCACGCAGCTGGTAAGCCCCGATGCGCAATCCGTTGTGGTGGTGCCGCGAATGGCAAGGTTGAGCTGCGCGATAAGTGATGTGGAATCGGTTGAATTATTTTGCCATGCGGTTTGGAGTACCGTATTGGTAGCAGAATTGACCGCCCAAATTTTGGCCAATGAAGCGTCAACGGCAAATTGGGCCACTCCGGTGATATTGGTTTGACTGCCAACGGCATAGGGAGGGAACGCTTTTTTGGTCCACGGTGTCCAGCGAATAATTTTGCCTGTTTCATCAAATAGAGCCTCGGAATAGAGAATGCCGCTATCGCTTGCGGCGGTGGTTGAGCCGTTGAGCGAGACATACACTGTATCGCCCACCACATCTATACCCCCAATTGACTGCGAAGGCGGTATGCTTAACGGCCCGGCGCCTACCATAGCTGCCGGATCGGTGTTGAGGGGCAGATCGGTGTTGGTGGCCGCGGGAGTTACAAATTTGTAATCTACCAGTGCGGAATTTTTAGCGGCCAAAGTTCCTTGCGCGGCATTGGTGGGATCGCCAAGATCAACCAAGGGCAACGCATATATTTGATTGCCCACGTTGGTAATAGTGCCATTGCCCCCATTAATAATCAGATAACTGGGGCCCGTGCTGGCATGCATAACGCGCACTTTATTAATCGCGAGACTATCGGGCGTTGCATCAAATACGCCGACCATATAATTTTGTATTCCCGCGCCACTGATAAACGCTGCATCCGGGGCAATATCGGCAAAGGTGATAATACCGCTACTATCAACCGAGGCGACGACTACCGATTTGGCCCCCGATGACGTAGATCTTGTTTGTAGACGATTTTCTGATGGAATATGTATGGGTACCCGAACGCCTATAGGGCCGGCCCATGAAAAGATGGAGGATGATGCGGGGGTATTTTCAGATTTAAATACCGGTGTTGTAGGAACGATATCCGGTACCAACGGCGGAATGGGCCCGGTTGGGTTTATTGCCACACAGGTGATATCAGCCGGACTGAATGTATAGCCGGCCGGGCAGGTGGGGGTGGTGATACACGCATTTAGTTGCGGGACATATACTTGTCCGGGCGGGCAAATGAGTGGCCCTGTGCAGGCACCCAGATTTGGATTAAAGGATTGTCCAGCCGGACATGGGCTACATCCACTCCCATCAACATAAATGCCGCCATTGGGACATACAAGACATTGCAGTGTGTTTTGGTCAAAATAATATCCTGCCGGGCAGGTGACACAGGCTGCCAATTGAGGGCTCCAGAAAGAGCCACTCGGACAGATGGCGGTTACGCATTGCGAGATATTCGGATTATATGTTTGCCCAGTCGGACAGTTGATACAGGTCTGGCTAGCGGTATTAAAATAACCCCCCGATGCACACGTGACGCATTGTTGGAGAGCATTATTGCAAAACCAACCGGTGGGGCAGGTGGCGCAGAGTGAACCTGTATAGCAGGTGCCCGTACCAACGGGGCAGGTTTCCCCGCTGCTGCTTGTGCCGGCACTTGTTAATTGCAGGCCAATATATAATCGTTGCAACTGATGGTCCCAAAAAAGATCAACGGTATTGGGCACTATTGTTGGTGAGTTGTTGATTAAAACTTCCGGCGTGGTCGGATCAAGCGCTATTGCTTTAATGCCGTTGTCGCCCGCAACGGCCGGCACTTGCGTGAGTGCCAAAGAACTTTGATTAATGGAAATGCTGGCGATACCCCCATTGCAGTTGGCGCCAAAAAGACCACCGCAGGGCATTACCGCCGCGAACATAAAATTTTGGCTTGCTGCTATGCCCACAACGCCGTTTGTTTGTAAGCCATTCACATTCACGGCGCCACTTGCATCAAGAAGAATGGGCGATATGCTAAGGCCACCGCCATCACTGTTGGTAGCAATTACCACTTTTGGTTCCACCGCTTGGTTTACCGGATCGGTAACAATACCCAAAATGGGATTGGTATTGCCAAGACTTGTGGCCAGGGTTAAAAAGGCAATACTTTGACCATTCAATGTTTCACTCTTTACGATACCCGTAAAGGTGCTGTTTTGGCCAAATGTTGGAGGATTTGCTACAGAGATTGCATCGGTGCCGGCACCCGCATTTAAACCAACATAAAAATTGCCGGTTGCGCGATCAAAGACCGTTGCTCGTATGGTTTCAGTAAAAGTGTTAACCACCGTGGTGCCGTGCGCATAATTAACCAGCGTACAGAGTATTATAATTCTTTTCATTGTGATCCCCCTTAAAACGAATTACGTTGTAAGTCAACCACAATGAACGCAACTATTTCAATAGAACCGAATGTTTAAAAACAAAGGGCAAAAGAAAAGCCTGCTTCAATACCAACCATATTGGTGTTAAATATCCGCTTGCCGCCCACAATCACATTAAAAAATGCGCCGACATGGGGCAGCCAGGGCTTACAGTATGTCGCAAAATCATATTCCAGCAAGAGGTTAACGGTGTGCATTTTCCATCCCCAAAATTCCGGATCGGTATTCACGAGCATCGGATCAAAAATAATGGTATTCAAGGGAATAATCACATCTCTATTTTTGTTGGCAAAACTATAGCCAACCAAAAAAGAAAGTCCGCACAGCACATGATCACCCTTAATATAGAAGTTTGATTCCCAAATGGTTCCCGGATCCACGCGGCATTCCCCTTGGGCAAGTTTAATGAGGCCACTTTGCGCGCAATCAGTTTTAAGATGCAGGAATTTATTTTTTCTCATAAATGGCATGCCACCGATAAAGGCACCCACGGTGAACCAATCATACCAGCCCACCGCTGCGGCAAAACTGATGGGTACCGCGTAAAATCCATCGTAGCCATTGGCGATATCAAAAACTTCGCTCTCATTATTGGCGTGACCGGTGGGAAACAATACGCCAATGCGAAAGGTGGTGTCAAAATAATCGATCTCTTGGGTTTCCTCAAAGTTATTGGTCCAACCGCCCAAAATAGTTAAATCGCCCACCCCGTTATAACTGATGGGGTTTATTGAGAGGCCATATCTTTCTAAAATACTGGGAAAAAGCGCAAGAAAATGTTGCCAAACGGGAGTCTCTTTGTTGGGGCCGCTATTGCAATCGGTGGGTGAAAGATCGATAGCCTGTATATCACTAACTTCTATGTGGCGCACCGGTAAATGTGCTTGCACAAAAAAACCGCAACTCAGATTTTGAGAAACACTTAAATTAGCCTCGATAAGTTTGAATTTTCCCTGAAAACTGAGCATGCCAAAGCCGTCGTTGGGCGCAAGTAATTCAAGTTGGGTGAGCACAATATCTTGGGGTGTCGTTAAATTTTTTCCCGGAACATTAATGCCCAGATTGAGCATGTTGTAAAGGCCATAAATATCGCCAAGCGGCACTTTGTTTCCCCGCGAGTTGCGCGCAGTGGTGGTTGAACCATAGCCCAGCGCCACATCAAATGAGGAGAGCCAGGGCTTTGCCAAGCGGGGTTCATAGAATTCCGGTAAAAAATTGGTGGCGCGCCAAAAATGGGGGTTGTCAACAGCGAGGGCAGCGCGAGAAATGCACAATAGCGTTATTAAATTGAGTTTTTTAACAAACGTGGACCTGTTCATACGTGAATCTTTCCTTTTTTTCCCGTTCGCTTCGAGTGAGGTCTTTGACCGAATCGAGAAGTTTTGATCAATAGAGCATTCTTAATGTATAAAAAATTTATGATAAAAAGAAAAGGGTTATTGTCAGTCTCATGCCAGCTGTTATACTAAAAAAATACTTATATTACGGAGTTAATCATGAACGAAGAAAATAATAATCAGCAAGAACAAAGCCAAGAACAACAAGCCAACCTTGGCCAACAATTGCAAGAATGCCATGCGCAAAGAGATGAATGGCGCGATCGTTTTTTACGACTTGCCGCAGAATTTGAAAACTACAAAAAACGAGCAGAAAAAGAGAAGGTCCAATGGATATCGGGAGCCCAAGCATCGCTGCTTTCCGATTTGATAACCATTGTTGATGATTTTGACCGGGCATTTGCATTGCCCAATGCGCAGCAAGAGCATGCAGGATTTGAATTAATTTACAAAGCATTGCAAAAATTGCTTGAAAAATATGGGGTACATGAAATTAAAGAACTTGTTCATTTTGATCCGATGCTCCATGAAGCAATTATGCAAGTGGAAGATGACACTAAATCTTCGGGTGATATTGCGCAGGTTTTGCAAAAGGGGTATATGTTTAAAGGTGAAGTACTCAGACCGGCAAAGGTAAGTGTTGTGAAATGAAAAAGTTTTTTTTCATTCCTGTAATTTTTACAATCTCCCTATCGTTTGGGATGGAGAATTTGAGTGAAAAAAAGGAGAATGCAAGCAAATATGCTCTCTTATTAGAATTCCAGCGGAGATAATCCTTGAAATTTTAATGTGCTTATTTTCACGTGAAGATCTGCCATTGGTAAAAAATTTTCATGAAGCAACAGCTCTGGTGAAGCCATTTTTATTGAGTGCCAAGAGATATTATAAAAATGATATGCTGCATAAAGAGCTTGTGAAAAGAATGTCAAAAATATATAACATCCTTACCGCTGAAATTTCCTTGGATCTTCCTACCCAAGCCAGTAAAGAATATTTAAAAAACATCGGTATTGATGATGTAATAAAATATTGTGGATACAATATTATAAAAAATGGTTCTCCAGCGCAGATACGGATGTTGCTTGATGTATGGCCTGCGCAATGCGCTATCGAGATTACTTCTATGAAAAATTCTTTAAAGCCTAATTTAATAATAGAGCTTGCTGAAACTGATATAGAAGCTCAGCGCTTACGGCTTTTGCTTTCAAAGGGTATTGATGTAAATGCTATTTCCAATTATGCATCGGGAGATAATGCATTGCACAAAATTGTGCGTACTGCTAATAAAAAAAACGAAGCAATAAAAAGAGAGCAACTAAAAGTTTTACTTGATTATGGCATTAACGTTGATCATGAAAATAATAATTACAATCGCACTGTATTCGATTTGGCTGGGGTTCTTGCAGAGCCTGGGAACCCATTCAGGGAATGCTATTCTCTCCGTTATGATTTAGCGCGTGCCAAAAGGGATCGAGAGATGGAAAAAAGAGTTGAATCGCATGCGAATAAATGGAATCACCTAAAATAACTGAAGTATCTAGAGGGTGATTTGCAAAGGTGAGTGTGGTGAAATGAAAATAAAGTCTTTTGTTTTTTTTCTTATGATATCGGTGCCATTGTGTGGCATGGAAAAAAATAGTTCAGAACAACAAAAGGCTTTTCCCACCACATTCGATAACTTTCTGTTATTACCTATTGATTTGCACGTTGTTATTTTAACCCACTTAATTAATGGATATTCCTCATCTGATCCCAATTTTTGTTTGCCCAAATGTGCAAATGAATCTGAAGCTGCGCAAAGGGTGAGGCCATTTCTGTTAACAAATAAAACGTTGAGTAAACAAATTACACCACGAATACTGCCTAGTATTGGAAAAGTTCATATACTTGCTGCATTCCGTTTATGTACGGCACAATCTTCAGTAATTTTCGAAGAATTTATTCGAAGCATCCAATTCGGTAATGAAGAATATCTGCAATTCATGTTGTTCGCGGAGGTCCCCAAGTGCGAACCAAGTCAACTAAAGGTATTATTGAAATGTGGTGCTGACATAAATATTGGAATGCTAGCTAACATAAATGATGGAATACTAACTTACACAAAAACAGTAGCATCTTTTTTGCGTACCGTTCGAATGAATCCTGAATTGCCACGATTGCAATTTTTACTCAATCAAGGAGCAAATATACAGGCAGTTGATAGCTCAGGGTATAATGCATTGCAGTATACTTGCTTGTTTGCTGACAAAAATGACAATGCTTATGAAGTTGCAAAATTCCTTATTGATAGGGGAATAAAAGTAGATCGAATGTGGTTGAGACAACGTGTCAATTCAGAGGGGATTTATAAAAAGGTATTAGATCTTGTAGAGCCATATGGTCCTCCTCCGAAATTTTCAAAACGGTGTATAGTCTCCTGAACATATGATGTAAAAAGTTAAAGTGCATGAAAAAAATACTTATTTGTTTAAGTTTCTTTTCATCAATTTCCAGTATGCAGAATGCTAGTCAGAGTGTGCCCGATTATTTTGACCGGCTTCCGACCGATATTATTGCTTTAATTTTGAAGAATCTCATTACCCCTTTTGATCTAAAAGTAGCTGGCGAAAGCCCCCAGGAATTTATAAAGATACCCGGTTGGCACTCAAGTGATGCGCGAAAATTTTTGAAATTGCGAAAAAAGTATTACGAAAGTGTGCCGCTTGCCGGAGCAATTTTTGCTGCCCTTGAAAATGATAATTCTTCGTTTGGCAAGAAACTTGGTTTATCTGTTTGCCTCGCAACTCGTGGTTGTATGGCATGGCTGAAAGAAGAATTTAAAAAAAAAGATATGGCTGATCATGCATACAACTTTATCAAATTTTCCTGTGCTGCGAAGAATCCCTTGCCAGTTGCCCCATTTTCCACTTCACGAGTAAAGATGTTATTGAAGGTAGGATTTCCTATCAACTCATATTACAATGGTGAGGGTGTTCCCTTGCTTATTGAGGCACTTCAACGACTGCCAAAAGATCATAGCGATATTTATAAACTGGGAAGTGATAAAGAAAACCTTTCATATATTCAAAGAATTACTTGGATCACTTTATTGGTTGCTTATGGTGCGGATCCTAATATATGCACCCAGCAAGGAACATCTGCACTCCTTTGCCTCGTTCAAGATAGAAACTCATTATTATGGAGCCCGAAAAATGCCATAAAAATGCTGTTAGAATTAGGGGCCCAACCCGTAACAAAAGGGCAGCTCATCAAAGGGAAAATAGACGATAATAACCACGCTCAGGAGGAACAGGAATATAGCAATGCTATTGAAGATGCTGCTTATTTAGCCGGCCTTTGTGAGCAATTTGCAAAAAAGAATGAGCAACAAAATGCGATTGCCCGCGAACTTGCAAATAAGGGGTCGCCGTTGAGTAAAATTTGGCAGAAGCAGCCCTAATGGCAATCCGCTTACAATAATTAATAAAAAGGCCGTTCGTCACAATGGAGCACAAGTGCGAGTAGAGGGATGTGAACGTTCGCTGCTCCTCACAGCGTTCACTTTCTCCGTTCGTGCTGAGCTTGTCGAAGCATGCATAAATCTTGGGCGGGCACGGCAAGATGAGCGGAAGGTCGCATTTTAGTCATGAGTTTAACCAAGGGCTCGGCGAAGGTTGGTTCGAACCATTCAATGCTAATTCACTTCGATTGCTTCATGCTTTTCCTCGAATTGCTTTCGTTTTGTGCTATAATATTGAGGTGTCTTTTAAGAATGGCGGATGGCAAGGGGCTGTTTTGATCCAATGCTCTATGAAGCGATTATGCAAGTGTAGGATGCTAATAAATCTTCCGGAGATATCACTCAGATTTTGCAAAAAGATATCTGTTTAAAGGTGAAGTGCCTACTCAGACCGCCAAAGGTAAGTGTGGTGAAACAATGATATCTATTAAAAACATATGTAACGGGGTTGAGATGGCTATATTTTTAAAAAATTTAGTTGAAAATTTAAAAGTTTGTTTCAATTGGAATCGCAAAAATTCACCTAGTTCAAAAGCTGTAGCAAAAAATAAGCAGGGCGGACACGCAATAGCAATAAGTGGTAACGATAACAAAGTTACATGGGCAAGTGACTCAAAAGAATTAGCCGTAGCAACTATACAAGCTGCAATAGCTGATTTGAATTATAATGGACCGTATGTAGGAAATTCAAAAGTGCCTTTTAAATATACAAATGTTGAGAAAATGTTGTGCTTGCCTTCTTCTTATGAGCTTTCAGAGGATACACAAATTGCCATTCATGTTTACTTACGCAATGTTGGGTTGTGTAATGGAAACACCGGAAAGCCAGTCTGGGTACAACAAGAAAGCAAAAGACTAATAACAATTCTTCAATGCCATTTGCAATCGCTAAATCATAAGTAATAGTATTCTTTGCTAAGATTGGGTGACAACTACCCTATTTCACTTTCTGGCTGTACGATTAATCCAACCTTTCTTTTTGTGGTTTTTTCCTAAAAGCCGATTTATTGCTTTGATAAACTGATTTAAATTTAAAATTAAGCCAACAAATACATTGCAATTTGTTTTTATTTTTGCTAAATCTATTAATAAATTTCACTGGTCGGGTTTCCTTTTTTTGGGTTGATCCGACCTTTTTTTTTACTAAAAAGCTCAAAAGAATTACAAAAAATATTCTTATGGTAGATAAGAAAAAAACATTTTTATTTTTATTGGATAATCAAAATGAATGAACAACTACTCATAAAACAAAATGGTTTTAAATTTGAATGGCAATCGAAGCCTGAGAAGACTACGACTTTAAAAGATGGATTCTCTGAATTACGTGAATGGCAGAAGCGAGCATTTAATTTATTGGGTGACAGCTTACTCATGATTTTAAATGCGCCTATGGGCAGCGGAAAATCATGGCTCATGTGTTTGCTGTCAGCACATAAATTGAAAAAAAATAAGCAGTTGAGATGTATTATTGCTATTCCCCAAACTATTATTGCTCCTGGTTTTGCCATTGCGAAACTTCAAATGCCTGATGGCGAAAAAATTGATTGGAATATTCATAATAATCTTTGTGAGGGTAAGGTAGCTAAAAGCACTGTTAATTCTGCGATTAGGTGGCTTGAAAATAAATCGTTTAGCCTTCTTGGTGATCGTGTTTTACTTTGCACCCATGCTACGTTGGTGGCGGTCTATAAAAAATTGAAAGAACAGAGCAGATTAGAATTATTAAATAATCTCTTGCTTTGGCTTGACGAAGCGCATCACGTAAGAAATACAGCAATTGAGGATTTTAGGGCGCTGTTATTAGCAATGGGCTTGGCGAGCTGGTAACATATCTTTTAAATAATTCTGAAAAAAATGTGCAACTTGGGCTTACCACGGCATCTTTTTTTCGTGGCGACAGAGGCAGCTTACTTACTGAAGAGATGGAATCAAAATTCCAAAGATTTAATTTACCATATGATGAATACCTTCAATCAATGACCCATTTAAAATCCTTCAGTTTTGATTTTTTGATTACTGGTCATGACTATGTCGCTGCAATTGAAATTCTAATTAAAAGCCGCACTGGAAAAGATATTATTTATGTACCTCACCCATTATCGAGGTATTCTTCAGGGGACAAGATCAAAGAGGCAGACAATATTGTTTTCAAATACAACGATACTCATGGCGGAATGCTAGCCCATACGGCTGAAGGAACAATAGTATTAAAGAAAGCCGACAAAGAATTTATTGTGCTTGATCTCGTTAATGAAAATCGCCGTGCCCAGAAGAAAGCTTTTTTAAATAATCCTATTTTAAAAGCCAATCGGAATTCCTTAGATGTTATTTTGGCATTAGGGATGTTTAAGGAGGGTGCAAATTGGATCTGGGCTGATAGAAGCATTATCGTAGGAGCAAGATCATCTTTAGTTGATGTAATTCAAATGGTTGGGCGTCTTTTTCGTGATGCGGATGGAAAAAAGCATGTAGAGGTAATTCAGCTTCTGCCATTTTCATTGGATCAGCAAGATGAGGAAAGATTTCGCGAAAATCTAAATAATTATCTCAAAGCGATTTTTGCTGCATTGATTCTTGAAAACATTTTAAATCCAGTGAAGATTAAAATGTTGGGAGAAAAGAAAAAAAATGAAGATGAGCAATGTGCTAATAGGGAGATAAAGAATTGGTTAGACATTTTGATCCCAAATGATGTAAAACAATTAGCACTGCTTGAAGATGCAACCAGTCAACTTTTAAATATCGTAAATGATAATCAGCAGGCAGCTAAAGATATCTCTGTTCTCAGAGATGAATATCAAAAAATAATTCCCCGCGTACTTAATGAGCATGGCATTCATGAGCATCACGAAGAAATTGCTCAACAAATTTGGGGAATGTTAGCTAAACAAACATTGAGAATGCAAGGAATTTCAGTTGAAAATATCGATTTTGACATTTTGCAACAAACAAATCCATTAGAATTTTTACTCCGCTATACGAGCGGGATCTGCGGGATTGATACCTTTCAGAAACTGCGTAATGCAATTGCATTGAGCCGTGTACCATGGCGTCCTTTTGGAGATTCTAGAGAATTTGTTAGAAAATTAGGTTTAAAAAGTGAGACTGAATGGCGCTTATATATCATTGATAAAATGCCCCATTTGCCTCCATTGCCTAAGGACATTCCAAGAGCCCCTTGGGTAGCTTATGCGGACACTGGATGGATTAGCTGGGGTGATTTTCTCGGTACATATCAAATAGCTCCGCGGCTTAGAAAATATAGGTCTTGCGAGGATGCTTCTTTATGGGCGCAGAGTTTGAATTTGAAAAGAAAAGAAGATTGGTTTTTATATGTAAAAGGAGAATTCCCTGGTCTTCCTCCTTTACCTGCCGATATTCCTGCGACTCCTGATAAAACCTATAAACGTGCAGCATATGGAAAAAAATGGGTTAGTTGGGCGGATTTTTTAGGGTCTGGAAGAATAAGTAATCAAGCAAAATCCAAATCATATCGGCCATATGCTAAGGCGCAAAAGTTTGCGCAAACTTTAAATTTAAAAACTGCCAAAGATTGGTTGCGGTTCATAAAAGGGGAATTTCCTCATTTGCCCCCTTTGCCAACGGACATTCCAAGAAAACCTGATGAGGCATATGATGAATGGGTTGATTGGCCTACCTTTTTGGGAAGTCCAATCACAAAATTTAATAATAAAAGAGAGTTTTGGGATCTTGAAAGATGCAAACAATTTGTACATCCATTGAAAATGAAATGTCAAAGAGAATGGGTAGATTATTGTGCAGGAAAAATGACGCATTTACCCCCAAAGCCTCTTGAAGTCCCTTCAAATCCTTCAAAAAAATTTAAGAATAAAGGTTGGAAAGGTGAAAAAGATTGGCTGGGTTATTAATAACAACCAGCGCTTGGATGAGTTGAATTATGCGTTTGTTGCAGCCATTTTTTTAGTATACTGCTGCTAGAATTGTTTTTTTGAATACTTGCTGATTTAGCATCAAATGGTGTAAAGAATTCAGGATTAGATTCGTTAAAAATATAGTGCTAGTATTGAATGCTGCTTCGACAAGCTCAGCACGAACGGGTATATTATCTTTCAGTGATTTTGTTGTGTAATCTTCGTGATGTCTACTTAAAATAACTTAAAATACCAATTACCAATTCGATACAAATTAAAACAATAATTGAAACGGTGAGCATGTCTTCTCGAATTGCTTCCGTTTTATGTTGCAAGGTAGATAGCACATCTTTAATAATAATTAATTTTTTATCGATCGATTCTTTGAGATTTTTAAGTTCCCGTTTTTCAACCAAGAGTGAATAGAGTTCCGAATAGTATGGTTCACCCGCAAGTTTGATGCTCCCCTCGAGCCGTTCAGCAATTACTGAAATATCAACTTTCAACTTATCAAGATCATCAACGGGCCCTTTGGAGAGTGTGCCGATAAATGGAAAATATGATTTTAATGGCACCTTGCGAACGCGGCCCTCGTAAATATAGTTAAGTTGTTGCTCAAGGGTGCGATCAAAATACCGTAGCTCTAAATGTTGAATATTGGCAAATTCAAAAAAATCGAGAATATCTTGGTATTCATCATCGTAAATAAATGCTGCCTCGGTATCCACCACAATCAAATCACCCCGAAAATAACCGATCGCGTCGGCCAAAATTTCATTCTTTTGGTTCTCTGAAAGTGTTTCAGTTTCAAAGCGGAGGGTTGATGCAATGATTCCGCCATACGTATCTTTGAGTTTTACCATATCAAGTAAGTTGGGAAGCGGGTCAACTTGGATAACCACGTAGGTGGAACGGGTATGGAAGAAATTTGCTTTTGCAATAAATTGCCGGATGTTTTTAAAAATTGTTTCTGCATCAATCAAGCTTTGTTCGGCCCACTGATTATCAATACCATCAAGCTGTTGGCGAATATTTTTAAGAGTATCTTTAAAAGGAATTTTATAAAGCAATGAGATAGCGCCGAAATTATGAATTTTTGCGTTTACGCAGGTGGGGCTTTTTTCTGTTTCAGGAATTTCAATCGCCAGGGGAAGGTGATAGTTTTTAAAGAATTTGGAAAGAGTTAACGGTTGTGGCACTACTAACCCCGATGCTTTTACTTTTTCTAAATTAATGTCGTCACCCACGTCAAACGCGTGAAATAAATAGATGTTTCCTTCAAATAACTGTTCAACAGGATTGTTTTCTGTATTTTCAGGCATGGTATTTTATCTCCGGGATTGCAAACGAATTCTTTCTTATTACCCTACCCGAATGAATTTGAATGATCAAATAGCCGGTAAGAGCCTTGATTTATTTATCAAAGTTTTTAAACTTTAACATTGTATGAATACTCCTTGTTGATAGCCTAAAGTAATCATGAACAAAGAAATTTTTTTATACTAAATGAGAATACCATGAAAAAAATAATTATTGTTCTTCTTCCTTTTTTTCTTTCGATTTCAGCGGTTCAGCCGGTAAAGCAACCACAAAACCCTGCACCCGCGCCTTTTCCAAAACAAGAGGTTCTCAAGCAAAAAGAAGAGGAGCAAAAACCATTATTAACCGTGAACGCTCCTGATATTAAACAGTTCTTGCAAAAGAAATATAAAGAAATTTCTCCAACAATAAAAACTGCTAAAGATAGCGTTGTCAATACGTATAATACGGTAACCGGCTTAACTTTAGTGCAAACCGTTAAGGTGACAACGGGGTTATTTTTGGCGTGTTCTTCATTGCATGAAATAGCTCAAGATCCGAGTAGTATTGCTTTTAAGCAAATGCTTGTGGCAGGTTTTCTGCTTAGGCATCAAACAACCGAGTTATATTCCGCCGTACTTAATAAATTGAATCGAAAATAAAGAATTTTTTAAATTTCTCATTCATACGCAACACAGAAGACTGTGATGTGTAATCACTCATTTTATCGAATGGAACCCATGCAAGATCATGTGATTCATCGCTCACATTATACTGGGCTCCCGCGGGCGCTTGCATAAGATACCGCACATCATAATGGTATTCGCATGGCCCGGGAATAGGGTGAATATCGATATCAAAAATACCACCATGCAAGAAAGTTAATCCGCCAATCCCCGATTCTTCAACTGCTTCTTGAGCCGCCACCATTTTGCACTCTGTTTGCCCATCATTGTGACCGCCAAGCTGCACCCACAAATTAAATTTTTTGTGATGGGTGAGTAATGCATGTGTTTTTTGCGCGTTTACAATCCAAATTGAACTGGTAACATGCCCCTTATTGGCGCGTGAAAAAGAGTCGGGATTACTATTAAGAAAATCAGTAAAATGCCGTATCATATGCTGCTCTTCTACGGTGCACCATGGGGTGGTAACGAATGCGTTTAAATCATCGTGCAGTTTGTGTTGGCTCATAATTACCTCTTTAAAATAGCCAAAAACGCCTCTTGAGGCACTTCAACAGTGCCAACCTGCTTCATCTTCTTTTTGCCCTCTTTTTGCTTTTCAAGCAACTTGCGTTTTCGGCTAATATCGCCGCCATAACATTTTGCCGTGACATCTTTGCGTAATGCGGACACTGTTTCACGCGCAATTATTTTGGCCCCGATTGCTGCTTGAATGGCAACCTCAAAAAGCTGGCGCGGAATCACTTGCCGCAATTTTTCGCAAATCTCACGGCCAATATAAAATGCTTTATCATCGTGCACAATTAATGCCAGGGCATCTACCGGTTTGCCATTTAATAGGATGTCCATTTTAACCAATTTTTCCGGTTGATAGCCCGCTTCTTCATAATCAAAACTGGCATAACCGGAACTCAGGGATTTAAGTTTATCATAAAAATCGGTGGCAACTTCATTGAGGGGCAGTTTATATTTCAAGATTATGCGATCCTCATCAAGAAATTTCATTTCTTTTTGTTCACCCCGTTTTTCATCACAGAGCGTCATCATATTGCCCAAATATTGTTTTGGCACAATAATGGTGGCGTTGATGATCGGTTCATAAATTTCATCAATACGATTTGCTTCGGGAAAATCTGATGGTGTTTCTACATCCATCATCTCCCCCGTGTGTGCTAATTTTACTTTATAAAGCACACTTGGCGCAGTAGCAATAACGGTAATATTGTATTCTTGTTCCAAGCGCTGCTTAAAAACATCCATATGCAATAAACCTAAAAAGCCGCAACGGAACCCGAGCCCCAGTGCCGGCGAACTCTTTTTTTCTACCGATACGCTCGCATCGTTGAGAATTAATTTTTCAATTGCATCGCGCAATAACTCAAAGTCGCTGGCATCAACGGGAAATATACCGGCAAATACCACCGGTTTTGCGGGCTTAAATCCCGGAAACGGTTTAACCGGAAATCGCGAATGATAAAGTGTATCGCCAACGCGTGCCTCGCGCACTGTTTTCATACCCGTGATCACATAGCCCACTTGCCCGGCGTAGAGTGCATCCATGGGTTGTTGATCGGGATACATGAGGCCAAGTTCTAACACCTCATATTCATTGCCCATTTGTGCCAAGGTGATGAGGTCGCCCTTTTTAATCACCCCATCTTTGAGCGCAATCAAGCATATTACACCGCGATAATCATCGAACCATGAATCAAAAAGCAATGCTTTGAGTGGTTGATCGCTGCTGCCCTGGGGCGCAGGAATTCTGGTTATTATGGCATCAAGCACATCGGTAATGCCAATGCCGGCTTTGCCGGACGCATGAATAATTTCACTTTGTTTAAAATCAAAGAGTGTTTCCATCTGGCGCATTACCCGTTCGGGCATGGCGTTCATCATGTCCACTTTATTAAGAACCGGAACAATGGTGAGATCCTGGTCAAACGCAAGATAAAAATTTGCCATGGTTTGCGCCTCCACCCCTTGGGTGGCATCAACCAAAAGTGCCGCCCCTTGGCACGCATACAGAGATCGAGAGACCTCGTAGGAAAAATCGACGTGCCCGGGAGTATCAATCAGATTAAGCAAATACATTACTCCCTTATGTTCATAAAACATGGAAGCAGTTTGGGCCTTAACGGTAATGCCTCGCTCTTTTTCAACCTGTAATTTATCTAGAAATTGTTCGTGTTTGACACGATCAGAAAGGGTGCCGGTCTTTTCCAGCAATCGATCCGAAAGGGTAGATTTGCCATGATCGATATGCGCGATAATTGAGAAATTACGCACCTGTTTTGCGGGAAAATCTTTGAGATTAATTTTTTTTAAATCCATCGTTTGTTTCTCGATTGAAAGCAGGAATGAGGTTTTTCTATTTTAGTGTACGAGAAATGGGGTATTTGTAAATGTCAGTGCTTGGATAGTATTGCTTTTAGTAATGGATTTTGTTGTATGATTGAATCGAAAATCAAGAAGTAGAAAGAGGAAATAATTTATGAACTGCCCCATCAAAAAAATTATAGCTGTGATCACCTGTGCCGTGCTTGGTATCCAAGCGTCCCAGAAGCCCGTGTGTCTTACGCAAGAAGAAAAAGAATATCACGAGCTTGCAGATCAATTTCTTGCTGAAATCCATTTGGATGATATTTTTGAAAAAATTCTGCAAAGCTATGTGAGTTATAAACCAATGGGCCTTCGATATTTGTCCACCCAGACGGTACAAGAGTTATATCATTATGGTGACAGACGCTCTCTGAGTGAATCGGCAGCAGCATATGACAAGCAGTATAACAGAGGGGTAAATGTAATAACGCAATTTATTCGTGATATCATGAGTAATTTACGAGCAGAGCTGGAAAAAAGAAAAGCACCCAAAAAAACAGATTTTCAAGTAGTCATTGCGCAAAAGCCGCTTAATCTTAATGGTCTTACCTTTAAAGAATTGCAAGAAATGCAGAGTGTTGTTGAGCGGATACTGGCCGATACCATCGAGCAAGAGCGATGGGCAAAAGAATTGCGTATGAATCCCCCGGCGTTTATTGAACTTGCTCGGCAATTAAAAAAGATGCTAACGGATGACATAGAGCAAATAAACAAGCGTGTTGACCAAGCGTTAGAAAAATTGGCGCAAGAAAAAAATGATGAGCGTGCCAAAAGCGCGCAAACAAAAGATGCATTGCAAGGGAAGCATGCCCAAGAATCGGCCCAAAAGTTGGAAGAAATAGCCAAAAAGTTTCCGGAATTTTTTAATAATATTCCTGCCGAAATTCAGCTACGATTCTTAAATGAATTTGAAACAATGTACGCCAAAAATAAATCAATTACCGCTGTTTTAACCGATTTATACAAGGATCCCGCGCGAACCAAAGAGCAACGGTTGATTACGTTGGGCACTCTTTTAGGATTCCAATCCTATTATTCCTACGGATATGTATTCTTTGATAACGGCGAGCGGGCCCGCGGAGTAACGTTGCCCCAATGGCTCAAAGTGCAGCGAGAATTAAAACGAGCAATGGAATATGAACAGGTGGTCAAGCTTGAGCAAGAATCTATAACTATGGTACATGAACTGGTAAAAACGTACAAAATCCATCTCATGCCCCTTGACGTTCTTGATGAGGTAATAATTGTGTTGCGCCTCTATGAGCTGATACAAAAAGATAAAGATTTCTCTGATGCATTAAAAACGTTCAAAATAATTATTAATCCGTATCGGACCAATGATACAATCTATGCCAAAGTGGTAATCTATGCGAACGGCAAAGAAAATGCACAAAAAATACTCAATACCATCTATGCTAAATTTAAAAATACGGCCGGCCTGGGCATTGCGCCGCGATTTAACGCAAAAGTAACCGATTTAATATGGATTGCCCAAGGGGATGGGGATTATAAGGTGGAACCCTTTGTGGGGTATTATGAATTGCCCGGCCGGGTGTATTATCGGGAGGATATCACCGGCACTATTCAAAATTATCATCTCATTAACCCGATGACGGGAAAAGAAATTAACTAGTGCCAATTATCTGATTGTTTCCACGGCAATGGTGAGATTATCAAATAATAATTGGCGTATTTTTAAGGCATTATTATAGTTTGTTTCGCGGAGTTTTTTCTTTTCCATAAATTCTTTATACGAGTTGTAAAGCATCCACCAACTACTAATCCATACCAATAATGCTCCGGTAGCGAGGATATTATTCTTGTATGAGTGAGCATTAGTGTTTACCTCATTTAATATCATTGCAGGAACAAAAGTTATGCCACAGAATCCAAAACCAAATTGAAGCTGGCCTGCAATAGAAAGCTCTTGACCTGATTCCAATTCAACGCCATTATTTGAGAATGCTCGACATTCTTTCTGATTTCGTCGTCGTGTGACAATTTCTCTGCTCAAATCCAAATATTTTAATTGTTCATTAGGTGTAAAAGGGACCACATACGTTCGTTTTCTATTTTCAAGTTCAGTACTGAATGCATCCAAGTTGCTCTCTGAAATAGCTTTTTCAATAAGATCCGTTGCGAAAGTATTTAAGGTAATGAGTGATAAGGTAAAAAGTAGTTTTTTCATAATTTCCTGTAGATTTTTTAAGCAATAGTGAGATTATCAAATAATAATTGGCGTATTTTTAAGGCATTATTATATTTTGTTTCAATAGATTTTTTTCGCTCTGTATGCTCATTTGCCATTTTTTCTATGCCATCAATTAACAGATAAAAAAAAGGAGCGGAAATAACGGCACATATAATCAAGAATGTTGGATCCAACTCTACCCGGTTGTCCATTGCTGCGATGCTTAGGGGAAATGATAAAATAGAGATTCCGACTAATCCAGAAAAAAATTTTACAGCA
>Ga0182012_10002356_pt1 | contig 20413 bp, 13 predicted proteins | sample 612S2SmetaG_FD_120486 | JGI IMG/M metagenome (GOLD analysis project Ga0182012, IMG submission 120486) | Permafrost microbial communities from Stordalen Mire, Sweden - 612S2S metaG | ecosystem: Environmental > Terrestrial > Soil > Wetlands > Permafrost | place: Sweden: Stordalen | collected...
CCCGCCAGCCTGGGGTTGATTTCCCTGGGGGTGGCCGTGGAACAATTCGGCTACGGCTTCGGGTTCACCGCTTTCATGATGTATATGATCTACCAGGCCCGGGGCGAACATCCCACGGCCCATTACGCCCTCGGCACCGGCTTCATGGCGCTGGGCATGATGGTGCCGGGCCAATGGAGCGGCTGGCTGGCGCAAACCCTGGGCTACCCGCATTTTTTCCTGTGGGTGATCCTCGCCACCCTGCCCAGTTTCCTCGTGGCGTTGCGCCTGCCCCTCGATCCGGAATTTGGCCGGCGGCCGGGATAAAGGGAGTTGACCGGAAAACGGCCGTCAAAAAAAGTTGCCACGCGCGTAAATTGCCCCTATCTTTTGGCCGTCCTGATTCCGGCCGCCCGGTGATGTTGAATTGCCGGGGCGGGTTGGAAAAACGCCTTGCGTTATCGGTTGCGCGCTTAGCTCAGTGGTAGAGCATTACCTTCACACGGTAGGGGTCGTAGGTTCGAAACCTACAGTGCGCACCATCCTCTTATGGCGAAAAACAATCGTAACGGCGTCTCGGCAGAGCGCCGCATCATTCTCCCCTTTTTCAAATGGCGGCGCTCGGCCGAGACGCCGCTACAAGCCGCGATATTTGCTCGCCCAAACCCCGGTTTGCCGGTTTAATATCCGCCGCATGAAACAAAAAGCTTACGCCGCCGCCGGCGTGGATATTGACCTGGGGAACCGGGTGAAAGCCACCCTGCCCCAATTGCTCGCCGCCACCCACCGCCGCGAGGTGCTGGGCAAGGTCGGCGGGTTTGGCGGCTTGTTCGCGCTCGATGTCAAAAAATACCGCCAGCCCATCCTCGTCTCCTCCGTGGACGGCGTCGGCACCAAGCTCAAGCTCGCCTTCACCCTGGACCGGCACGACACCATCGGCGCCGACCTCGTGAATCATTGCGTCAATGACATCGCCGTGCTCGGCGCCGAACCCCTGTTTTTCCTCGATTACCTCGGCACCGGCAAACTCGAACCGCACGTTTTCACCGACATCATCCGGGGCTTTGCCCGCGCCTGCGCGGCCAATCACTGCGCCCTCATCGGCGGGGAAACGGCCCAGATGCCGGGCTTTTACCAACCCGGCGAGTATGACGTGAGCGGCACCATCGTGGGCGTGGTGGAGAAATCCAAAATGCTCAACGGCCAGAAAACCGTGAAGCGCGGCGACGCCGTCATCGGCATCGCCTCCAGCGGCCTCCATACCAACGGCTATTCCCTCGGGCGCAAGATTTTCTTCGAACAACTGGGGCTCAAGCCCACCAGCCGCGTACCCGGGCTGAAAGGCCCCATCGGCGAGGAATTGTTGAAGGAACACATCAGCTACGGCCCCCTCGTGCAAAAGCTGCTCAAGCGCTTCAACGCGGCCCCCGCCACCCGGCGTTCGGCCCTTCCGGTCAAAGCCTTCGCCCACATCACCGGCGGCGGGTTCGTGGACAACATCCCGCGCGTGCTCCCCAAGGCGCTGGACGTGGTCATCCACAAGGGCTCCTGGGACATGCTGCCAATTTTCCGCCTGATCGCGGAAAAGAGCGGCGTGCCGGACGACGAATTGTATCAGGTCTTCAACATGGGTATCGGCATGGTTGCCATCGTGGCGGCGACTAAAGCACCGGCGGTGCTGAAAGCCATCCAGGCGCAGAAGCATGATGCCTGGATCATCGGCGAAGTGGTCAAAGGCCGGGGCGAAGCCCGGGTGGTTTGAGCTTCGCACCCTCCGGCTTGATCACCGGCGGGCACCCGCTTTTTAACAGGTAAGCTGGTTCTTCCGCCCTCGGGCAGATCGTTTTGCCGGTGGCGCCCAAGGGGCGGCGGCCCTGGCCGGTCCGGCGGGCGCGGCTGGGAACGCGGGGGCCAGCTCGGACGCCGGCGGGGGGTTGCCCGCGTTGCCCACCAATTGCAGCAGGTCCTCGACATTTTGCCGCAACTTTTTGGCCTGGGCGTTGAGTTCGTCCGCCGCCGTGGCGCTCTCCTGGGCGCTGTCGGCATTGGAATGGGTGGCTTGGTCAAGCTGGGTGACGGCGGAGTTGATCAAACTGATGCGCCCGGACATTTCCTTTGAAATCTGGGCGACGGCTTCGTCCAGATCCGTGACTTCGCGGGCGTTCTTGACAATGTCCTTGAAGATTTGCATCAGGCGCTGGCTCAATTCCGCCCCCTTGGCGGTTTTGGCAATCGTATCTTCAATCTTGGCGGCCGTTTCATGGGCGGCCTGCGCGCTCCGTTGCGCCAGCGTGCGCACTTCATTGGCCACCACGGCAAATCCCAGCCCGGCTTCCCCGGCCCGGGCGGCCTCCACGGCCGCGTTGAGCGCCAGGATGTTCGTTTGAAACGCAATCCCGTCAATCAGCTTGACGATCTTGGCAATGTCACCGCTGGCCGTGCAGATTTCCTGCATGGCGGTGTCCAGGGCCACCATGTTTTCCGAACCGTTTTCCGCCGTCCGGTTCGTTTGCCGCGCAATATCAGTCACCTGCTTGGCGTGCTTTTCGTTGACCTGCGACACGTTGACCATCAGTTTCAGCGATTCGTTGACGGCCTCGATGGACGTCAACTGGGCGCCGACATTTTCGGCCACCGACCGGCTGGAATTGGAGACCTGCACCCCGGATTGGTTTAATTGCTCCGCCGCCCCGGCCAGCGAGGCGGCGATGACATTGAGGATTTTCGAAGTGCCGAAGACAATGAACGTGGACACCAGGATGGCGGCGGCCAGCACACACCCCAACCCCAGCCACACCCCGTGTTGGGCCTTGGCGACGGCGGTTTTGATATTACTGCCGTTGGCCTGGCCCCGCGTCCGGTTGAAGTCCTCCAATTGGTGGACGGCCGCCAGCAGATTCGTGAACGCCGGCTCCAACTGGCTGGCATTGAGCGCCATGGCTTCCTGGGTTTTCCCGGTCTGGCACAACTGCATGCCCTGATGGAAGCAATTCTCGTAAGCGGCTTCCGCCGTCTTAAACCCCGCGAATAAAGTTTGCTCCTCCTCATCCTGGATCCGGCCGGCGTAGGCGCCGGCCAGATTCAGGCCCGCCTGCAGGTTGGTTTGAATCTGGCTGGCAAAGTCGGCGCGCAAATCATCGTCCGGCGTGATGATTTCCTTGGTGAACAGGATGCTGCTTTTGTCGCCCAGCGCCTGCATCTGTTCCGCCAGATTGGCGGCGCCCACCATTCCGGGCAGGCTTTTTTCCATGATGCGGGAGACTTCCGCCCGGATCCACATCAGTTGGCAGACCACCATCAGGCCGAAGACCAGCGGGATGACCGTGATGGCGGCAAACCCCAGCACGATGCGCCGGCGGATGGTCCAGGGGCCCCGGCTCATTTGATTTTGAGGCGATACCCCGGCTCGCCGGGCAGTTTGCCGTCCACCTTGAGGGCTTTCACCGAATCATCCACATCGCTGCCGCGCAGATAGCCAATGGCGCCGGGGGTGGTGGCCACAAATTGGCGCAGGGCGGGCGCACTGGTGAATTGCCGGGGCGGCACGGCCACCACGGCCGTGAAGGTGGCCTGCAGGAAATACTTGGCGTAGCCATCTTCGTCCAAGTTATACACTCCGGCCAGAATGGCGGAAAATTCGGGCGTATGGTTCGCCATGCCCACGAGGACAAAATGATGGCCGTCGGGGTCTTTGGATTTTTCCCCGCGCAATATTTTCACCAACTCCGCGCTGGTGAAACCGTCGAAGGTGCAGCCCTTGCCGACCACGATCGCCAGGTCGGTGGCTTGGTCCTGGGCCGTGGCGGAAACCAATCCGCCCAGCAGCAGCAAGGCTAAAGTAAAACTCAGTGTGCGCATAAATGTTCAAAAGGTGAAGGCCGCCTGCAGGGTGAGTTCGTTGGCGTTTTGGTAGCCGGTTTGGACCACGTAATCATATTGCAACTTGAAGGCCACATAGGTGGCAAAGTCGTAGCGCACCCCCAGGCTGGGGCCGTAGTCCCGCCCGCCCTGGGTGAGGATCTGGGTGTAAATGAGGTCGGCTTCCGAGGCATTCACGTAGGTGAACCGCGCGTAGGGCGTGATTTTGCCGAACTTGCGCGAGGCCTGCAAATAATACATCGGCGAGTAATGCGCCGCCTGGCCCGGTTCCTGGTGCCGCACCAGATACCCTTCCGAGAGCAACTCCCAGAGCGACGAGTGATAGACGCAGGACACGTTCCAGATCCATTCATCCGTGTTCGGGACGGGGACCGACGCACCGCTGGCGTTCACCAGCAGCGGACTCAACGTATCGTGATAGGCGCCCAGGCCCAATTGCACACCCGGCAACCAATCCGGTTTGGCGTAGAACCCGAAGTTGACGGCTTTGTCAAAGTTGCCGTCCACCTCGTTTTGCACCCGGTTATTGCCGGCGTTGTTATATTGCTCCCCGTTGCCGACTTCGAGAAAATAGCTCAGGTTCACGCTGCCGGACGGAACGGCCCCGTGCAGGGAAATACCGACGGTATGCACCGGCAGCAGGCCGCCGCTGTCCTCGAACTCCAGGAAAAACGGCCGCCCCACGGCGTTTTGGAACCAGGTGCCATGATGATACGCCGTGTTGTAATACCCCAGCGCGGTGTGGAAACGGCCCAGATCGGCGTTAAAATATTCACTGGGTTTCCAGGACAATTCCAGGCGCTCGATATCCACCCCGCAGACGTTGTTGCCCGGGGCACTGCCGGTGACGGCCGAACTGATCGCCGTTTCACTCAACACGGATAAATCCTCCGCCAGTTGCGACTGCATGTAGAGGTCCAACTCGCCTTCGTAAAAGGAATCGCCGCCATGGCCGGCCTGGGGCAGGTAATTCACGCCTGTGGCATTCGGAATGCCCTGGCGGCTGCTCGCCTGATAATCCAGATCCGCAAACCCGTGAAATTGCAGGCTCGGATATTTCGGCGCACTGTTGGCTGCGCTGGCTTGATCATCCACTTCACTTGAAGTGGCGGCCACTTTGGATTTCAGCTCCTTGATTTCCGCCTCCTGCGCGTCCAGCCGCTGCAATAATTGTTGCAGCGAGGCGTCGTTGATGGCGGGGGGGGCGACCGCGTTGGTCTGGCCCGAGGCCAACCGACCCACCGCCATGACCGAACACACCATCGGCCAGACCGCCAGCCAGGGGCGCATTTTTATTCCGGGGTTTCTTTTTGCATTCATAGTTTCTGTCGCTGATAAGTGACATCCGGTCTGCGGTCTGCAACGTTGTGCATACCGGGTGTAACCATTACCCTATCGCCATTATTTGTTTTGGCTTTAGCAAAATATGTTGGCTTCACCATAATTATTTTCCGCCGCCCGCCAGCACGCTCACCGTCCGGGCCAGATCCGCCTGCACGCCCTCCTGTTGGAGCACCAGCCGCCCGGTTTCGTCCAGCACGGCGAGTTCGCTCGAATGGCGGAACAAACCCGAGGCGTCGCGGCCAAACCGCACGCCCAGTTGGGCCGCCAGGGTCGCGGTTTGGGCGGCCGAACCCCGCAGCAACCGCCACCGGCCTTCCGCCAGGCCTTGTTCGGCGCGGTATTCCTTCAGGACTTTGGGGGTGTCCAGATCGGGGGCCAGGGTGACCAGCACAAACACCGTCCGGGCGCGCACCGCCGCCGGCAGCGACGCCTCCACGGCCTTCATATCGTCCCGCGTAATGACACAAACCCCCTCACAACTCGCGTAAAACATGGCGATGACCACCGGGTGCCCCCGCAACTCGGACAGCCGGAAATCCCGGCCCGCATCCGTCTGCCAGACGGCCTCCGACTCCACCACCGGCGGGAGCGCGGCCGGTTCCGCCACGGCTGCCGCCGGGGTCGGCGTGGCCATGCCCCCGCAACAAGCCTGCCGGGCGGAGGGCGGCGCCGCGCAACCCGCCAGCCCGCCCGCGGCCAAAACGACGTATAATAACAGCCTTCTGCAATCAATCATTCTACCTTTATCGGCGGGAAACCATCTTGGTTTAGTTTTCTTTACCTTTAAGATAACTTTATGAAATGCCGACTCCCGGGCCATGGATTAAGCAAATATTGTGGGGCGACCGCCGAACCCATCTTCTCCTTTTTTGTGCCGCCGCCCGGCTGGCTTCCCCCATCCCAAAATTATGTTTCAACCGGCCCGATTCCGCCCCGAATCCCAACGGGATTCCGTCCTCCAGCCCAGGGTTGGCGCCCCGCGCCTACCCTGGGTAATGGATGTAAAACGGGATCAACCCCAACGGGGTTGCAGCCAATCTTGCGGCAGATGCTCTCCGGGCCGTGAGTCCTTGCCGGTTATTCCCACACATATTTTTCGTCCCATTCGATCTCATGCTTACGGAGCAACGCCCGCAATTCATCTTGAAAACTCATCTTCCGGGGGTGTTCCATTTGTCCAGCGATGTATGGTTTCACCGGTTCCAAGTTGGACTGGCTCACCCCAAAATCCGCGTAGCCGCCCTGCCACTCAAAGGCGGCTAAATCCCGGCCCTGCTCTTTCAGCCATCCAGTCGAGACGCGTTTCAACTCCTTGACCCAGTCCGCCTGGGTGATGGTGCGGCCCAGCCGCGCAAGAATATGGACGTGGTCTTCAACCCCGCCGACCAGAATGGGCGGACACCCCAGGGTTTTGGAAATGCCGCCGAGTTGCGAATGCGACGCTTCCCGGAGGGCGGGGTCGCGGAGAAACGGACGTCGTTCTTTCGTCGAAAAAACGAGATGGATGTAAACGGCGGAGTGCGATTGCGGCATGGATCAAGAGTTTGGCACAACCCCGTTGGGGTTGAAAATTGAGGCGGAAATTGACCCGGGGTGGCTCGTTCCTCGCAACCCCGGGCTTTGGGCCGATGCCCCTTTGGGGCATTCAGGTGAGCGTGGATGGCCAAATGCTTTCATTCTTTGGCTTCGGTTCTGTGCGTTATCCTTTGCCATTGGATGACCCGCATCGCAAACCCGTGTCGGCGGTTGGAGGAAATGACTTATGGCACCAGCGTCAACGCCCTGGCCCTGGTCACCGCCGCAGAATAACTTCCGTGGCCAATCAGCGGCTGCAGATCGCTCGTTGACCGGATGGGCTGGTTGGGGGCGGCGTTCGCCTGCCAGGTGTTGGCCAGAGTGGTGATCAGGTCCACGTCATTTTGTTCGGTGGCATCCATATCCAGGTTGACCAGCGCCGTGAAGGCGGCTTGATCCGTGGTAAAGTTGGCGGCCACGCTGGGATTTGTGGCGTGCGCCAGCAGCGGGGGGACAACCAAGCCATTGGGGGTTCGGATGGGCTGAATCAATGGATTCAGCCGAATTACATTGCCATTGGTAAAGGGATTGGCGGGGTCTTGCGAAAGTCCGGCCGCTCCGCTGATGATCAGGTGCGCCATGTAAGAGGCTTGATCCGGGGGATCGTCCACAATCGTGGCGGCGGCTTTCTCCAGGTCGTGCAGGAGTCCTGAGTTATCAATGGTGACGTAAAGCGGGTTTTGCCCGCCCGAACCGGGGGCGGGGATCGGGCTTGGCATCGGCAACAGCACATTGGCCGTGCCTATGCTCAAAACCGCCAGATCGCTTGGGTTCTTGCCGTACGAAAGGGCTTCGGTGACCGCCGCCATCACCGGATTGTTAAAACCGCCCATGGCGCCGTCCCAATACCGGCAACCCGCAAAGGCCGGAGTGTTGAATTGGGCCGGGGCGTCAAAATATTTGACCGGGGCGTTGGACGAGGCATGGACGGCCTCGGCGAGCGTGGGTTGGAGACCTGCGGCGGCCCCGGCGGCGGGCGACGTGACATCACTGCGAAAAAACTGGGCGCGCTGCCGGTCGTAATCGAAACTGGCAATCAGGAGCTTGCAGGACAGGTTGAGATTATTCAGGGATTGATCGCCCGGGCCGCCCAAAACCAGGCGCAAGCCCTTGAGCTTGCCCGCCGCGTCATACTTCTCAACGCCCGTAAACGAGAGAAAGTTTTTGACAAAGATGAGCGCGCGCTTGGCCGGGTCGTTGAGCAGATTCACCAGTTGCTGCGGGGTGAAGCCAATGGCCAGTCCCGCCAAAACGATGGAACCGCCGGAATTGGCCGCCACCAGGTCAAATTGCCCCAAAATATTCTGCCCGGGGGTGTTAACGCCGTAAAGCGCCCCCAATGTCATGGCCTCGATGATCGCCCACGAACCCCGCCGTCTAGAGATAAAATTTTGTATGGCATAATTGGCTTTGTTCAAAAACTGACGCGTTCAAGCCGCCCAGCGGGCTACGGTTGACTTGTTGGCGCGGTCGGAGCGGGAGGAGAAGTTGATGCCGTAGTATTATTTCCTGAATTCTGGGCGAATTTGTCCGTGGTTTGTAAAATGGCAAACTCAACTTGATACTGACTTTTGTCATCGCCGATTTTATGAATAAATTCAACATAGTCCCCTTGGTCCCAACCGAAGCGTGGCAAATAGATTAATTTTGTAACGCTCTCGCCGATTTTGAGCGGCAGATATTGGGGCATTGATTCCGTATCAAAGGTATGCCGCTGGATGCTGGATGCGTCGCCCCAAAGCTTGCGTACCCCGGGCTGCGCAATCCCGCTGAAAATCCCCGCGGAATTTGCGTAAGTTGCGGAGTTGACGAACGGGATCACGGCGGTGAGTGAATTTGCCACGACGTCCATTGTCCGCAACACTCGCGCCTTGGTGGTGTCAAATTCTCGTTTGTCATAACCGGCATCCAACAAAGATTTCCAATAGGGTATCCGGATGCACCCATTGCTCACCACGGTCGCTATTCCGCCGTAGTGTTTCGCCAGACACCAGGATCTCCGTTCCCATGCAAACCCGCCGCTAACGTTGTTGTACAACTGGTTGGTGATTACGTTGCACACCACCCAATTGGTTAATACCGTGGACACGACTGCATTGGTGGTGATGTGAAAACCCCATGCGCCGTCGTTTGGCGCATGATTTAGAAGTTTGTCATGATCTGGAATCGAATTATAAGTGCATTCCAGGTAAGTGCAGGGGACGGATATTTTATCCCCATAGAGCAAAACGTCATTTGCATTGGTGTTGAGAAAAATGACGCTGACCACGTAAAAATAATTGGCAATTCCCTGACCCAGGGTTGACTGCACATCTTTATAATCCATGGGTTGCACACTTTCAATAAAGTTTCCAAAACCAATTATCTGCCCTGTCCAAATGAAGCTGGCGTCGGCCCCCGCAAGGCTTTCAGTGGGATTAAGTATTTCCCCGGAAGCGCTCTTAACCGCCTTTTCGAGATAATTAAAATAATAAAACCGGTCGGCCAGCACCGTAAAGATATCCGTGTCAAGATCCGCGTCATTAGTTTTAACCGCCTGGTTGGTGTTCCGCCAATCCGCCAAATCTCGGAGCATATACAGATTGGTTTCCATCACCAGAAACCGGTTGAAATTGGTGCTATTGGATGCAGCGTTTGATCCCCAGGCCGAACGGTTGGTCAAGGCGGTGAGTTTCAGGTTGGCCCGGTAGAGATTGCCATTGGGTAGATTAGTCAAAATATTGTACAGGGAATCCGCATTGCTGGAATTGGTGAGGTTTCTTACCTCGTTCGCAAGTGAGGCTAAAATATTCTGGGAACCTTCCTGGAGCTTCGGCAAGTTGGCAAGGGCGGCTTCAGGCAGTCCCAGCGAGAGATTGCTGGCCGCCAGATTTTTCAAGGCTTGCCCCATCCAGAGCAGGTTGGTCTGCACGTATTTGTTCATCTGTTCCCGGTAAATGGTGGTCACTTCCAATTGCAGATTCTTGCCTTCAAAGGTCTGCGATGGATCCACCGTCAGGATGACATTGTAGTCATATGTTTTGACGTCCAGCTTGGTTGGTGAGATGGATTTCAAGAGAAAATCCACCTTGGAGCCGGTAGTGCCCGAGCCGGCCGAAGCAAGGCGAATTATTAATAAATCGTCCAAATGTAATGACGGCAGGTTACTCATGCCCTCAGCCAGAAATTGCGGCCAAAATGTGACGTTGAAAGACAACTGGCCACTTCCAGTTTTTATATTGTTAATCCCCTCAATCGACGGCCCTATGTATAGGTTATCAGGTGCCGGCCAGGTGGGATTATTCCAGCAATTTGTCAAAAATAATCCGCCTTCAACTTTCAAACCCCCTATGGATTGCTCGGCGTCAGGAGACTGAGGTGAATCCACCGTCACAGGGACCGTGGGGGGCACCGGAAGGTTGGTACTGGATGCCGCAGTCTCTGCGCCAAACAGTTGCACGCTCAATAAGCCAAGACAAATCAAACTCCATCCAATATTTATTTTCATTAATGGAACCTTTCCGATGCTTTCGTGTCCAGACGCAGATCACCATTATTTCCCAGCGCTATATTCAGCGCCATCTGGCGATGGACAGATTGCATTTTCAAAATTTCCCCGAAAAAGTCGTGATAGTTCTCGCAATCTCTTTGCTAATTTAGACCGCGATTAATTAACTTCCCCACACCACAAACCATACCAAACCGCCACCGCCCCGCCCATACGTATCCCCACGTATTTTTTCCTTGCATTCTGCGTTTGCTAATGACATAATCATTCATCCTTATGCGGCACTTGGGCTTAGCCGTCACAGGAGGAATCCGGGATTATCCATCGATATGAGGCTGTCACACGCAGATTGGGCGCTTTGTTCGCGGACCGTGCAGGAGGTTTATGCCGTGGCCGCCGCCGGGCTGTCCCCGTTGGGACTGCTGCCCGCCCTGTTCCGGTTGGTGCCGGCGGACTACCTGGCCCACAAGGAAATCAATCTCCACGAAGGGCGCTTGGTCGCCCATTCCTTTCCGGAGCGACCCAAGTTGCACGCCCGGTTGGACCGGTTCATGGCCACCCTGCGCTCCCATCCGTTGTTTGACCTCTGGCATGGCGGCGGGACGGCGCCGGTGAAAATTTCGGATGTCGCCACCGTGCGGCAATTGCAAAAAACCCCGGTTTACCAGGAGTTTTACCGGTTTACCCGGATGCGGCACCAAATCTGTTTCTTCGCCGGGGAGGGCGCGGGCACGCGGACGGGCGTGACGTTCAACCGCTGGAGCCACGATTTCACCGAGCGCGACCGCAGTGTCCTCGCCTTCATTGCGCCCCATGTGGCGCAAGTCCGGGAGTTCGCCCGGAAGACGGCCCAGGCCACCCGCAGTCTGGAGGGCCTCGGGGAGGGGTTCCGGGCCATGAACCGGGCGGTGCTGGCGGTGGAAGCGGACGGACGCATCCGCTGGCAAAGCGGGTTGGCGCGCGAATGGCTCGCGGAATTATACCCGGGCTGCACCGGGCCGGCCACCCAGCTGCCCGTTTGCGTGCAACAGGCCTTGGACCGCGCCGTCCGGACGGTCCTGCCCCGGGGCATTTCCAGTTCGGAGTTCAGCCTCTCCTCGCCGATGGGGTATCGGTTGGTGGCGCATTGGGGGCGGGCCGGGGACGGTTCTTGTACCCTTACCCTGTTACGCGAACGGACCCTGCTCAACGCCGCGCTGGCCGCGCGCCATGATTTGACCGGACGCGAAGCGGAAATCCTGCACTGGATTTCCGAGGCCAAGACGAACCTTGAAATCACGGGCATACTGGGCATCTGCCACCGCACCACGGAGAAACACATTGAACATCTCTTTGCCAAGCTGGGGGTGCAAAGCCGGGTGGAGGCCCAACGCCTGGCCTGGGAACTGCGCCGCGCGGGCTAATCCCCCGCGCTCGCCGCACGAATCCATGCCCCGGTCGCATCCCGCCCGTCAAGGCACCAGGGCTTCGACCAAACCGAAATTGAGACCACGGAAGACAATCCGCCTCGCGCCCCAAGCCCCGCGCCCCGCGCCTCCATCCAATTAGGTCGCCCCCGCCACCCCATGCGTTAACTCAGGCCATCATCGAAAAAGACCCTCCGACATGGATAATTTTTAAATAATCGGACTGCAAGCAGTTATAAAATTAAAAGGCTGTGAATTTAACGAAATGGTTCCCGGCACCGCCGGGCAGCACCCGAAGGACGTCCCCGCCGGCGCCTGGTTGCGCCGGCAAAAAACGGTCGCGGCAAAAAACTTGAAGGAACCGGCCCGTTGTGATATAGTCCTTGAATTGGTCAATCAGAATTTTCGTCCGGTTGTATGCGGGGTGCAAGGCCGCAGGGCAAAGCCTGTTTTCCCCCGGGTGGGGTCACCGCCGTGGACGGATTTTTTTCTGATTGGCTTGATTCCCAATGAATAACCGCAGCCAATTACACTCATTCCGTCCGGCCCGTTTCGGACTTGTCCATTTAACGCTTTTAACCCTCGGATTCTGCCTGTGGGCGGGGCCGGTCCGCGCCGGCCTCTCGATCAATCTGCATCTCTACCACGACAACAACGGCTTTTTTGGCTTCCCACTGCTGAGCACCAACACCGTGACAGCCAACAACCCCACGAACACCTACTTCGTATCGTCCGGTCCGGGCAACCTGCACGGCGAGTTGGATGCCGGTTCAACTTTTTCGCAGGCCGGCAGTGGATACTTCGCCACCCTGGCGGAATTGGTGCAGGAACTGACCAACGGAAATTGGTCCCTGCGGATCACCAACAACCTTTCCACCAACCTGTATTCCTTTCCGGTGAGCGTCACCGGGCTGAACACCAATCTGTTCGCCCCGGTGCTGGTCACCTTCCCCACGAACGGTGCGGTGTACATCACCAACGTGCCGACGTTCACCTGGCAGGGGCCGGCGGACTGGCCGGGCACCCTCGCCGTGAATGAAAATTTCATTGATGCCGGCGGCAACGACTACGGCGAGGCTTCCGCCGGCCTCCCGCCCGGCCAGACCAATTGGGTCTGCCCGGTGCAGATCCCCGCCGGCACCAACACCTTCGAGGCGGATTATCTGGACGATGTGTCCACCCTCGTCATCGCCAACACCCCCACGAACCAACTGTTGCAACCCCTCGCCGGCTGGGTTTCGACGGGCACGATTGAAACCTATTACACCTCCCAATTCACGGCCGGCACCCCGGCGGTGACGGTTCCGGCCAGCGGCGGCCACACCCTCATTGCGCATTACCCGTTTGATGACAGCGGTGATCTGGGCCTGGATGCCTCCACCAACGGAAATAACCTTGATTGCAGCAGCAGTTGGGGGACGGGTCCGGGACATGCCTTTAGTACGGAGGCGGAAGCCGGCGGGGGGGCCGTTCAATTCTTCGGTTACAGCAGCATGACCCCCTGCAATCAAAGCTTCACCAACTGGACCAACGCCCTGGCCGGAAGCTTCACCGTTTCGTTGTGGGTCAACACAACCACGCAGGTGGGTAACAACCCCGACCCCCTGAATGATCAAACCGGCCAGTCCATCCTTTACGCCGACAGCAATGGCCGGGGTTCCACCCCGGTGGGCATCACCGGCAGCAAGGCCGCCTTCTTCACCGGCGATCCCGATGGCCATCAGGACACCCTGCATTCCACGAATGACGTAACCACGGGCCACTATGTGCAGATTGTGGTCACCCGGAATCAAACCACCGGTGAAAAACGCATCTATATCAATGGCGCGCTGGATGCCTCCGATTTCGCCAGCACCGAGGCGTTGACCGGCGATACGTATGCCTCCATTGGCGGCGAGTTGTCCTCCGCTTACGCGGGGTTGGTGGATGACGTGCAGATATATTCGGGTGTGCTGAACCCCACTGAAGTGGCCGGCCTTTTCAATCAACCGGGCAGCACCGCGCCCAATGTCGCCGGGAATGGCGTGAATGGACTCGTGGCGTATTATGATTTCAACGAGGGCACCGTGGTGGCCCCGGATGTTTCCGGCAATGGCAACAATATCGTTCTGGCGGGCGAATTCAACGGCAATGGCCCCGCGATCAGTTCGCAGGCCGTCGCCGGAACCGGAGCGGTGGCCTTTGATGGCGGCAGTTTTCTGACGGCGCCGGCGGCGCTCCTGCCCACGCTGGCCGGCAGTTTCACCGTGTCCCTTTGGCTCAACACCACCCAGAGTTTTGGCAACCAGGGCGATTACGCCTTCAACGGTGCCGGCGTGGTGGCGGCGGACGTCCCGGCCCTGGCCAACGATCTCGTTCCCGTGGCCTTGACCGGCGGCCAGGTGGCCTTCAACACCGGCAACGTCCAGGGGGGCTACGATGACACCATTAATTCCTCGGCCACCGTCAATGATGGCGCCTGGCACCACGTGGCCGTCATCCGGAACCAGGTCACGGGCGAAAAGGACATCTATATTGACGGAGTGTTGGACACCTCGGATTTTGACACCACGAATATGCTGTCCGATCCCCAACTCCTGACCATCGGCGCCCTGGCCGATGCGAGCAATCCCGACCCCGCCAGCCCCGATTCCACCGGTTACAACGGCTATCAGGGATTGCTCGACGACCTCCAAATCTATGACCGCCCGTTGTATCCCGGTGAAATTTCCTTTCTGCACACCCACCCCGGCCTCACGCTGGCCGCCTTCACCAACACCCCGTATCCCGTGTCCGTGAGCCTGCAATTGACCCTTTCCCGCTCCGAAGACCCCAATCTGGGCGAATATTATTCCGCCGGCATGTCCTTCAACCTGACGCCCGCGCCCACCACCACGAACAGCATCCAATCGCCCAACAACTACTTTGTCACCGAGCAATATCCCTCCGGCGGCCAGGGCACTTCGGCGATCTTGGGTTCCCTCGGCGATCTGCTCAACGAATTCACCAACGGCTTCTGGAAAATATACGTGAATCAAAACAGTCCGATGCAGGAGGTTTATTCGTTCCAGGTGGCTGTCAGCGGCCTCGACACCAATCTGCTCCCGGCCATCAAAGTCTATTATCCCACCAACGGGGCCGTCAGTGTGACCAGCCACCCCGTCTTTTACTGGGTTGGCCCCACGAATTATTCCACCCTGCAAATCGAATTGCTGAACGGGCCGGTGGCGTATCCGCCGGTGACCGCCACCAACTGGCCGAACCCGCCCACGGTCAACGCCGGCCCCAACCGGTTTGACGTGGATTACAATTCCAACAATTTTCCCGGCGTGACCTTCACCACCCCGGTGGATGCCTTCGCCAAACCCATCAGCAACTGGACCGCCACCGCGACTTTGAACACCGAATCCTTCAATTATTTTGTCGTGACCACCAATGCCGTCCGGCTCATCAATCCCCAGACCGCCGGGACGAATTTTCAGGTCTCGTTCCTCTCCCAGGCGGGCGTCACTGGCAGCGTCCAATACCGCACCAACCTCCTGCTGGGCAACTGGCTCACCTACACCAACGTCGCCGGTGATGGCAGCCTGAAAACCATCCCGGTTCCCCGTGCGGTGTTCAACGGTTCCCCGCAGGGGTTCATCCGCATTTCATCACAATGATCAAATGGATTCAACGTCGCCGGTCGGTCCGGCCCGTCGAGATTCTCCCGGCCCCTGGGAATAAGCGGTGAACAACCGCCGCTTGTTTCCCCGGCGTATATGACGCATCCTACCGAACGAATGAATTTGCTGAAAGACGCGCTCCAAGACATCCAGGAGTATCTCGATTACGTCCCGCCCAAAACGGCCCGGCGCGGCCGGCAATTGTTCGAGCACGGCAAAGTCGTCACCCTCGAATGCGTGCAACCGGATTCGCTCTATGCCGCTCTGGTGCGCCCGGACCGGGACTACGAGGTGGGCTTGGAATTCAGCCAGGAAGAGGGTTGGGTGGGGGAATGCACCTGCGCGGATCGGTATGACTGCCAGCACATGGTCGCCGCGCTGCTCGAATTACAACGCCGCGCCGTGGCCGGCCCCCCCGGCAAAATCACCCAACTGCCCCTCCTCGGAGTGCCGCAACCCGCGCCCTCACCGCTGCGGCAGCGCCTCTTTGACCAACTGGGCCGTGAACTCACGTTTTCGGAAAGCGGCTACGTTCGCAACGTGCAGAACCTTTACGAGCAGGCGGAATATCGCGGGCTGACGGAATACGACCTGGTCACCATCACCCCGGCCAACCAACTCCACCGCCAATGGGGCCCGCTGGATCTCTGGCCGGATTTTCCCCGGGACGATTATTATTTCTGGCTGTATCTGGCCTGGGAATTGCGCCGGCGCCAATTGGCCCCGCCCGACTTCATGGCGGGCATCACCGATCTGAGCCTGATCCAAAAGGAAATGGAACTCCGGGACCGGGCGCGGGAGATTAAGTATTGGAAGAGCTGGTTCCAAAATTATCAGGAACAGCCCACGCCGGCGGCCGCGGTGTCGCCGTTGGAATTCCGGCTCGTGTTGCACCCGACGGCGGCGGTGCTGGAATGGCGCGCCGGCCCCGAAGCCAAATTCACGGTCTTCAAGCACTCCCACGCCGGCAAGTTCAGAACCCAGCAGCAATTCGGAACCCTCCAGATCGCGGCCGATTCCCTGCTGCTGTGGAGCGCGTTGTTCCAGCCGCACAGTTACGATGAATGGTGGGCCTTTGAATTCGACAACCTCCAGGATCGTTCGGCGCTCGGACGTTTGCTCCGTCTGCCCCTGGCCCCCACAAGCCTGGTCACCCCGGACGGTCAACCGCTGGTGCGGGGCGCCGAGCCCTTGCGCCTGAATTTACAGCCGGGCGCCGGGGGCGGCGGGGATTATGAACTGGCCCTGGTCACCGCCGCCGGAGCGCCGCCCCCGCGCATTCTCTGCACCTTCGCCGGCCAGCCCACGCTGTATCTGACGGAAAGCGGTTTGTTCCCCGGGCCGCCCGCCGATGCCCTCGACACGAACTGGCGCAAAGTCATTCCCGCCCCCGCCATCGAGACCTCCAGCGGGCTGAACTACCTGCAGGCCGCCGGCGTATCGCTCCCGGAAACGCTGGCTGCCCGCGTCCGGCGCGTGCCGGTCGCGGTCACCGTGGCGTGCCGTTTGAAACCCAGTTACCCCGGCAGCAAAACCGAGGAAATCCATATTAACGTCACCGCCCGGGGGACGGGCCTGCCCACCGAGAAATGGACCTCCCAGGGCTGGCAGCGTCAGGCGGACCAAGTGACGGCCAAGCCCCGGCCGGCGAAGGACGGGGTGATCGAGACGCCCGACCGTACGGGGCAACGGCATTTTCCCCAGGTGCTTGAAGCCCTCGGACCAAAATGGGACGGCTTTCAGGGGGATTGGAAACTGCGACTCAGCAAAAAAACCCCCGACGTTTTCGTGCCGTGGCTCGTGTCCCTGCCCCCGGACCTCGAAGTCCAATTGGACCCCGAACTGGCCTCCCTCCGGGACGCCCCCATCAGCGGCAGCGTGTCCCTGGATTTGGAGGAGGCCGGCATGGATTGGTTCGATCTGAAAGTCGTGTTGAATGTGACCGACACCACCCTCACGCCCGAGGAATTGAAACTCCTCCTCAATGCGCGCGGCGGTTACGTGCGCCTGGGCCAGAAGGGCTGGCGGCGCCTCAGCTTCGACCTCTCCCCGGAGGACGACGAACAACTCGCCCGGCTCGGCCTGCACGCGCACGATTTCACCGCCGAACCGCAGCGCTTCCACGCCCTCCAACTCGCCGATGCCGCCGCCAAAAAATTCCTGCCGGCCGAACACGTCGCGAAACTCGAACGGCGCGCCAGTGAATTGAAGGCGCGCGTCACCCCCGCCCTGCCGCCGGCCATCCGCGCCGAACTGCGGCCGTATCAGACCGAGGGGTTTCATTTTCTGGCCTACCTCACCGCCAACCATTTCGGCGGCGTGCTGGCCGATGACATGGGCCTGGGCAAAACCCTGCAGGCGCTGGCGTGGCTCGCCTGGCTGCACCAGGAATCCGCCGCCGCCGGGGCGGCCGCCCCTTTGCCCAGCCTGGTGGTGTGCCCCAAATCCGTCATGGACAACTGGCGGGCGGAGGCCGAACGGTTTTATCCCACCCTGCGCGTCCGCGTCTGGCGCGGGGAACCGGTCGAGGAACTGACCGCCGCCCGCGAAAGCGCCGACCTGCTGGTGCTCAACTATTCCCAACTGCGCGCGCTTTCCCCCGCCATCAGCCGCCTCACTTGGCGGGTGGCGATTCTGGACGAGGCGCAATGCGTCAAGAACCCGGATTCGCAAACCGCCGTGGCCGCCCGCGCGCTCACCGCCGAACACCGCCTGGCGCTCACCGGCACCCCCATTGAAAACCGGCTCCTCGACTTGTGGAGCATCCTCGCCTTCGCCATGCCCGGCGCACTGGGCAACCGCGCCCACTTCCTCCGCCGCTTCAACGCCCAGGACGATCCCCTGGCCCGCCGGCGCCTGGCCGCCCGCGTGCGCCCCTTCCTGCTGCGCCGCACCAAAGCCCAGGTGGCCACCGACCTGCCCGACCGCGTCGAGGAAGATCTCCTCTGCGAAATGGAGGGCCCCCAACTGACCCTGTATCGCGCCGAACTCAAGCGCGCGCGCCAGATCGTGCTCGGGCTCAAGACCCACCAGCAGTTCAACAACGAACGGTTCAACATCCTCACCTCGCTGCTCCGGCTGCGCCAGATTTGCTGCCACCCCGCCCTCGTGGACGCCAAACTCCGCACCGCCGAAAGCGCCAAGGCCGTCGCGCTCGAGGAATTGCTCGAACCGCTCATGGAAGAAGGCCATAAAGTGCTCGTCTTTTCCCAGTTCGTCACCATGCTCGACCTCCTCCGCGAGACCCTCAAAGAGCGCGAATGGCCGCATTATTATCTCGCCGGCGACACGGAAAACCGCGGCGATCTCGTGCGTGAATTTCAGGCCGCCCCCGGCGGCGCGGTGTTCCTGATTTCCCTCAAGGCCGGCGGCTTTGGCTTGAACCTCACCGCCGCCTCCTATGTGGTGCTGTTCGATCCCTGGTGGAATCCGGCGGTGGAAAACCAGGCCATTGACCGCACCCACCGCATCGGCCAGACCAGCAAGGTGATGGCCTACCGGCTGGTGATGAAGGACAGCATCGAACAGAAAATCCGCGCCCTGCAAAAGCAGAAGGCCGCGCTCGCCGACGACGTGCTCGGCGAGGAGCGCTTCGCCCAAAGCCTGACGCTCGACGACCTGCGGTTCTTGTTCGCGGAATAACCGTCGCTCACTTAAATGTAGTGTTTGGTGACCCACGCCCGGTCTGTCATCTTCAGAACCATGATGAAGCCTTTGATGTTTGCGCTCTGGGTTGTGTTTGCGGGTGGCCGTCTGGGTGCGCAGACGAACGTCTGGCAACCATCCTCAGGACATCCTCAGGTGCCAATCTGGCCGGGGGCGGTACCGGATCCTCAGCCGGTCCCGGGGCCGGAGAACGCCATCACATCACCAGCGCTAATCGCCGGCCGGCCGGTAATTGTGGTCAATAACGTCTCGCAGCCGACGATGACGGTCTATTCGCCAAAGGGAACCAATACGGGGGTTGCCGTCGTCGTGTTTCCTGGCGGAGGCTACCAATGTCTGGCCATGGATCTTGAAGGCACGGAGATTTGTGATTGGCTGACCTCCCGTGGCCTCACGGCGGTGCTCTTGAAATACCGCGTGCCGGTCAAGAAAGTGGGGCCGTATGGGGAGTCACCGCCCGCGTTGGAGGATGCGCAGCGGACGGTGAGGCTGGTGCGCTTCCACGCCGCCGGGTGGCGGATTGATCCGCACAAGATTGGCGTGATCGGCTTTTCGGCCGGCGGACATCTGGTGGCCGCGACGAGCACGCAATTTGACCAGCGTTCGTACTTGGCGGTGGATGCGGCTGACCAAGAAAGCTGCCGCCCGGATTTTGCGATCGCGCTTTATCCGGGACATTTGTCGGCGGAAAAGGATGAACCGGTTGCGTTGAATCCCCATATCAGGGTGACGAGCAAAACCCCGCCGACGTTTTTGGTGCAGGCGGAGGATGACCACGTGGACGGTATCGGACAGGTGCTGGTTTATTACATTGCCCTGAAGCAGGCCGGGGTGCCTGTGGAAATGCATTTGTATGCGCAGGGCGGACATGCGTTTGGGCTGCGACCCACGAAGTTTCCGATTACGGGATGGCCGCAATTGTTGGGGAAGTGGCTGGAGACGATCGGAATGATTCCGGAGTGAATTGCCTTTGAGGCGCAAATATCACCGAGTTGAAAAGTAAAAAAGCGCGCGTCCCCAGTGTTTTTGGAGCATCGCCCCTTGGGCTCGGCCGTAGGGTCATTCCCGTTTGTCGGCTGCGTCAAGCCCATCGTCCTGCGCCCGCTCACGAAACCAGCCGGCTTCCGCCACCCCCGTTCAAAAACGGTGCCGCCCGAGGTTGTTGGCGCATCATTTGATCGGGGTGGGAACAAGGGTTAGAGCATTGACAGAAATATGTCGCGCTGCGAAGCGGGGATTTTTGGTTTTTGGCAAGGCTTTGGCGAAGGCGCATACCCACCCTGGGTCTGACTGCTCTTAAGAAACATCTATGGAACGTGTTGATTGGTAGCCAGTTGCCTTCAGGGCCAAAGGCCCGCCTTTATACCAGCCTGGGGCCCTCGCCCCAGGTTCCAGCACCACGAATAATCAAGGGCTGAAAGCCCGATCCAATC
>Ga0182012_10002357_pt1 | contig 20404 bp, 18 predicted proteins | sample 612S2SmetaG_FD_120486 | JGI IMG/M metagenome (GOLD analysis project Ga0182012, IMG submission 120486) | Permafrost microbial communities from Stordalen Mire, Sweden - 612S2S metaG | ecosystem: Environmental > Terrestrial > Soil > Wetlands > Permafrost | place: Sweden: Stordalen | collected...
CCAAACGCCGCCGCACCCGCGCCCAAGACCGCGCCCACCGGGTAGCCACCGAACGAAGCCACAACCGCCAACGCCGCCAAGCCGCCCACCAAGCCGCACAACACCAACCCCCAGACGATGGCGGACCGCCGCCGTTCTAACTCACGGCCACGAGCTCGAGTTGGTCTTGAATTTCCCGCTGACCGCGCTGCAGAAATCTTGGTCGGTACCGGCGATCAAGACGAAATAGCCCTCGCTGCTGCGGCGGCTGTCGTAGTCGTTGGGGTAGACATAGCCGTTGGCGCACATCAAATTTTGCCCACCCGCCGAGGGTCGATGCCAATTCGTCATTTCGCAGGCCCTCAGGGTGTCGATGCTCGGCACGCTGCCCTTGGCGATGACCAGCATCCCGCCTCCCCACTGCCCGTCGGTCCGGCGGAACGCCCGCGCACCGAATCCGGCGTTGTTGTTCTGGCAACCCAACGCGCGTCGCAACGGCGAGAACGGTGCGGCGAGTTGCGGGTTGGTGGACGCGGCTGCGGCCGTGAAAAATCCGGCCGCATCAGAACCGTCCACCTCTTGGACATTGGAACTGCCGAAGCTGAACAACTGTTGCGAGACTGCCGCATTGCTTCCGCCGCCGACGATTGGGCCGCCGCCGCCGGACGTCATCGGGGGCAGGGTGACGGGATCGGCTGCTGCCAGCGGCATCCCGGCCGCAGCGCATAGGCACAGCCAGGCCGCCGCGAGGCGAGTGTACGAATTGAGCATCGAGACTCCTGTCAGCGAAAAGCGTCGCTACCGGTGAAAGCCTGGCCGAGAATCAGTTGATGCATCTCGGGTGTGCCCTCGTAAGTCAGCACCGACTCCAAGTTCACCATGTGCCGAATTATCGGGTACTCTAGCGATATCCCGTTGCCACCCAATATGGTTCGAGCGGTCCGGCAGATTTTGATCGCCTCACGGGTGTTGTTGAGCTTGCCGAAGCTGACCTGCTCGGGGCGCAGCCCGACGCTGTCCTTGAGGCGGCCCAGGTGCAGCGACAGCAGCTGCCCCTTGTGAAGTTCGACCGCCATGTCGACCAGCTTCGCCTGGGTCAACTGGAATCCGGCAATAGGACGGCCGAATTGGGTGCGGTGCGTCGCGTAGTCGAGCGCGGATTGCCAGGCCGACCGGGCCGCTCCCATGGATCCCCAGATGATTCCGTAGCGCGCCTCGGACAGGCAGGACAGCGGCCCTTTGAGGCCCTTTGCGTCGGGCAGCATCGCGTCGGCCGGCAGCCGCACGTCGTCGAGCACCAGCTCGCTGGTGATCGACGCCCGCAGCGACAGCTTGTGGTGGATGGTGTTGGCGGTGAAACCCGCTGTGCGCGTGGGAACCAGGAAGCCCCGAATTCCACGGCCTCCGTCGTCGTCGGTGGCTGCCCACACCACGGCGACGTCGGCGACAGATCCGTTAGTGATCCACATCTTGCGGCCGTTGAGCACCCAATCGGAGCCGTCGCGTCGCGCCCGCGTTTTCATCGCGGCGGGATCGGATCCGGCATCGGGCTCGGTCAGCCCGAAGCAGCCGAGAAGTTCGCCGGCGGCCATGCCGGGCAGCCATTGCTGCTTCTGCTCCTCGGAGCCGAAGTTCCAGATCGCGAACATCGCCAGCGACCCCTGCACCGAGACCATCGACCGAAGGCCGGAATCGGCCGCCTCTAGTTCGACGCACGCGAGGCCGTAGTGCACCGCCGAGGCCCCGCCGCATCCGTAGCCGTCCAGGTGCATGCCGAGCAGACCGAGTTCGCCGAACTGTTTTCCGAGTTGGCGGACCGGGAGGTCGCCGATTTCGAACCATTCGGCGATGTGCGGGGTGACGTGTTCGGCGCAGAACTTTCTGACGGTGTCGCGCACCGCGATCTCGTCGCTCGACAGCGAGCCGTCGAGCCCGAGCGGGTCGTATCGGTCGAAGGCGGGTTCGGACAAAGAAGAAGCATTCGTGCTCATGGCAATCAGCCTGCCACGTCGAGGCATGAAACAGGCCCGGTAGTCTCGCTGCATGCAACGGCCGGCCTGGCTATTCACGGATGTCATCGGCGTGCTGGTGTTCTGCGCTGTCGGACGCCGTAGTCACGCCGAGGGAATCACCCTCACCGGCGTCGCAACCACCGCATGGCCGTTTCTCACGGGAACGGTCCTGGGTTGGCTGGCGTCCCGTGCGTGGCGACGGCCCACCGCTGTAGCCCCCACCGGGGTGGTTGTCTGGCTGAGCACCGTGGTTGTCGGCATGGCGTTGCGCAAAGCCAGTGCGGCGAGCGTAGCAGCGAGTTTTGTGGTCGTCGCGGCCTCAGTCACCGCAGTCCTGTTACTCGGGTGGCGCGCGGTCGTTGGGCTGATCTCGCGGGACCGCTCCGGCGTCTGACGGAAATGCGGGCCCGGAATGCGCAGGCGTCGGAGACGTTGGACCGTAAGTGATGCCCAAAACCCAACTGAGGTTTGTGCCGGCCAACCTGGACGATGACCTGGCGCAGCCGTTGCTGGCGGAGTTGTCGGTCGAGTACGCGCAGCGCTATGACCGCCCGCAGCCGATGGTTTTGGGCTGGTTGAAGCACAACCCGACCGACGAGTTCGCACCACCCGACGGCGGCATGCTGATCGGTTTGCTGGACGGCCGCCCGGTCACCGGAGGTGGGTTTCGGCGATTGGATGCCGACACCGCCGAACTCAAGAGAATCTGGACGGACAGCGAGCATCGGCGGCGCGGATTCGCGATGGCGTTGTTGGTCGAGCTGGAGACCGAGATCGCGGCGCGCGGCTACCGGCGGATCTACCTGATGACCGGCGATCGCCAGCCCGAGGCCGAAAAGCTGTATGAGGCCGGCGGCTACATCCGGTTGCCCGGACCGCTGCCGTCCGACGGTCCGGTCTTCCCGATCGCATTCGAGAAGAAGCTCGCATGAGCGGTCCGCTGTTGCACCTGGCGGTCGCGCTGGACGGCTACGGATGGCACCCGCAGGCCTGGCGGGCCACGCTGGCCCGTGCGTCCTGGGACCCCGGACCCTCGCCGGTGCTCAGCGGCCTTTACTGGGCCGACCTGGCGGCCACCGCCGAACGTGGACTGCTCGACTTCCTCACCATCGACGACACCCTGATGCCGCAGCCGGGGCGTCGCGAGCGGATCGACCCGCGACGTCTGGCCGGCCGCGGGGATGCCGTGCTGGTCGCCGCGCGAATCGCCCCGGCGACGCGCCACATCGGGTTGATTCCAGTGGCGACGGTCACCCACACCGAGCCCTTCCATGTCTCCAAAGCCATCGCCACGCTTGACTTTGTGTCGCACGGTCGGGCGGGCTGGCAGGCGCGCATTAGTGCAACCACACACGAGGCGGCCCTATTCGGGCGACGAGACGTGTCCCAAGCGCCCTTGTTTGACGAGGCCGTTGAGTACGTCGACGTGGTTCGCCGACTCTGGGACAGCTGGGAGGACGACGCGATCATTCGCGACGTGACCACCGGGCGTTACCTCGACACGAACAAATTGCACTACATCGACTTCGCCGGGAAGTATTTCTCGGTCAAGGGCCCGTCCATCACGCCACGTCCACCGCAGGGCCAGCCGGTGGTGGCAGTGTTGGCACACGCCGGCCCCGTCTACGAATTTGCCGCCGGCAGCGCTGACGTCGTCTTCGTCACGCCCACCGACGGCGCCCACCTGAGCGGCATCCTCGGTGAGGTCCATGCGGCCGGTGGCGCCGATTTGAAAGTCTTTGCGGACGTGCTGGTCTCGTTCGACGGCGAGGGCGACCCTCGCTCTGATGCGCTCAACTTCGTTGGCAGCCCCGCGGAATTGGTTGACATGGTGCTCGACTGGCAACGGCTGGGGATCGACGGCGCGCGGTTGCGCCCCGCCGTCAACGCCACCGATCTCCCGGTAATCGTCGACGAGGTGGTGCCGCTTTTGCGGCGGGCCGGGCGATTCCGCACCGGCTACCGGGACGGCGAGACGCTACGTGCGCGGCTCGGTCTGCCGGTAGCGGCCAACCGCTACGCGTCGGCTGTCCGATGACGACCGTCCCGCTCTCGATTCTGGACCTGGCGCCGGTCAGCGCCGGCAGTGACGCCGCGACGGCGTTACGAAACACCGTCGACTTGGCCCAGCGCGCCGAACAGTGGGGTTATCGGCGGTACTGGCTCGCCGAGCATCACTTCGTCGGCGTCGCAAGTTCCGCACCGGCGGTGCTGATCGGCCAGATCGCCGCCGCTACCAACAGAATTCGGGTGGGCGCGGCCGCGGTCCAGCTCGGTTACACCACCGCGGTCGCGGTGGTCGAGAGCTTCGGCATGCTTGACGCCTTTTATCCCGGACGCATCGATCTCGGTGTTGGTCGGTCCGGGCAACGCCGGTCCGAAGAGCACAAACCCAAGAAGCCGAGAGAACCCGGGCCGCCACGCGTGTGGCACGAGGTGGACGGCGTGGTCATTCCGACCCCATTCGATCTGCGCGGACTGCTCGATCTCGAACGGTTGAAGCCCACCATGGAGATCTTGCAGCAACCGGAGGCGGTGTCGCCGGACTTCGCCGAGCAGGTGAAAGACATTCTCGCCCTGCTAGATGGCACGTACCGCGCCGGCAAGTTCGACGTGCATGCGGTGCCCGGCGAAGGCGCCGACTTGACGCCGTGGGTCTTCGGCAGCACCAGGGGACAAAGCGCCCGAATCGCCGGGGCATTGGGATTGCCGTTCGTTGCGAGCTATCACATCACACCGGCCACCGCGCTGGAGGCCATCGAGGCTTACCGCGACACGTTCGTACCGTCGGCGGCTTTGTCTCAGCCCTACGTCGTGGTGTCGGCCGATATCGTGGTGGCCGACGACAGCGCCACCGCCAGGCACTTGGCGGCCGGGTACGGCCATTGGGTGTATTCGATTCGAACCGGTGTCGGCGCCACGCCCTACCCCGATTCCGACGGCTGCCCGCCGCTCACCGACGAGCAGCGCGCAGTGGTAATCGACCGGCTGGAAACACAATTCGTGGGTAACCCAGACGAAGTCGTCGAACGGCTGCACGCGTTACAGCGGGTCACCAATGCCGACGAACTCGTCGTCACCTCGGTGACCTACCGGCACAAGGATCGGCTGCGTTCACACGAGCTGATCGCCCAACGCTGGGGGCTGAACCATTGACCATTCGGGAAGGTAAGGACCGCAAGCCGATTCACCTGGCAGCCCACTTCCCGGGTGTCAACAACACGACGGTGTGGACGGACCCGAGCGCGGGCAGCCAGATCGATTTCGACTCGTTCGCGCACCTCGCCCGCACCGCGGAACGCGGGTTGTTCGACTTTTTCTTTCTGGCCGAGGGGCTTCGGCTGCGGGAGCATCGTGGCCACATCTACGACCTCGACGTGGTGGGTCGTCCGGACACGTTCACCGTGCTGGCTGCGCTGGCCGGTGTTACCGACCGGATCGGGCTGACCGGAACCATCAACACCACCTTCAACGAGCCATTCGAGGTGGCAAGGCAATTCGCAACGCTTGACCATATTTCCGGTGGCCGGGCCGGCTGGAACATCGTCACCTCATCGGACGCCTTCACAGGTGCCAACTTCCGGCGCGGCGGATTTCTCCACTATGCCGATCGGTACGCGCGGGCCGAGGAATTCGTGACGGTGGCCCGGCGATTCTGGGATAGCTGGGCCCCCGACGCCGTGCTTGCCGACCTGGAGGCCGGGGTCTATGTCGATCCGGACCGAATCCACAGCATCGAGCACCTGGGATCGCAATTCGGCGTGCGCGGGTTCGCGACGCTGCCGTCGGGACCGCAGGGTCATCCGGTGTTGCTGCAGGCCGGCGACTCTGACGAAGGGCGCGCGTTCGGTGCCAGGAACGCCGACGCCATGTTCACCCTGCATTCCTCGTTGGAGGATGGGCAGCGCTATTTCGCGGACATCAAGGGTCGGGCCGCGTCCTACGGTCGAGACACGAATCAGCTCAAGGTTTTTCCGGCAACGACATTCGTCACGGGTGACACCGACGAGGAAGCCCAGGACAAGGCGCGGCACCTCCGCCATCAGCAGGTCCGCGGGGCAACGGCGATCGCGGTGCTGGAACGGGTGTGGGGCCGGGACCTGTCGGGCTACGACCCCGACGGCCCGCTGCCCGACATCGACCCGTCCGACGACACCGACGGCGTGGCCCGCCGTTACCGCGAACGTGCCGAGGCGGAGAACCTGTCCATCCGCGAGCTGGTCATCGCGGTCACCAACCGGCAGCAGTTCGTCGGCACCGCCGCGCGAATCGCCACCGAGATTGACCAATACGTCCAGGCCGACGCGTGCGACGGCTTCATCTTGGTGCCGCACCTGACGCCGCACGGCTTGGACGAGTTTGTCGACCAGGTGGTGCCGCTATTACAGGAGCGCGGCGCGTTCCGCACCGGGTACACCGGCGAAACCCTGCGCGAGCATCTGGGCCTTACTGTCAGTGAGGTCGTGGCGCGTACATGATGACGGCCACGCCCAGCAGGCAGATCGCAGCTCCGGTGACATCCCACCGATCGGGCCGAAACCCGTCGAAGACCATTCCCCACAGCAGTGAGCCCGCGACGAAGACACCGCCGTAGGCAGCCAAGATACGACCGAAATGGGCATCGGGCTGCAGGGTGGCGACAAAGCCGTAGGCGCCGAGCGCGATGACGCCCCAGCCCGCCCACATCCAGCCGCGATGTTCACGTATCCCCTGCCAAACCAACCACGCGCCGCCGATCTCGAACAGCGCCGCCAGGACAAACAATGCAATCGACTTGGCGACCGTCACTTCAAGGCCGCTTCGGTGGCCTCGCGGATCGGGCCGCGCCACACGTCACCGTGACCGGGCAGCAGAATCTGGGTGTCCAGCAGGGCCAGCGCGCTCAGGCTGCGCAGACTGTTCTCCTGGCTGTGGCTGAACACCGCAGGCAGCAGCTGCGGCCCGCTGCGCCGCAGTAACGGATGGCCGGTGATCAGCGCGTCGCCGCTGGCCAGCACGCCGTCGACGACATACGAACAATGGCCGCTGGTATGCCCCGGAGTGGCGATGGCCATCGGATGACCCGGCAGTCCGGCCGCCGTCTCGGCGGTCAGCGGCCGGGTGCTCGGGATGCCGTCGCGGATCAGGCCGCCGTTCCGGACCAGGTGCAGGCCCCAGACGGCCCATCGAGGTCTCCAGATCCGGAGCGCGACATCGAAGACCGAGGCCTGTTCCAGGTACTCGCGCTTGGCGTGCCCCACCTCGTCGGCGTGGCAGTACACCGGGGTGCCGTATTCGTTGGCGAACCAGATCGCCGAACCCAGGTGGTCGATGTGCGCGTGTGTCAGCAGGATGGCATGCACGTCGCGGGCGTCGTAACCCAGCCTGCGCAACGACGCCAGCACGTCGACACGATCGCCTGGATAACCAGCGTCGATCAGCATGACGCCGGTCTCGCCGGTAACCAGCACCCAGTTGACGGCGTGGCCCCGGGCCAGGTAGACGGTGTCGGTTACCTGAACAAGAGTCGGCGTCTCCGACGACGGGTGCGTCATGCCGCGAGTCTAGGAGCGATCGCGAGCGCGGCGAAGCCGGGCGCGGTGGGTCGCGACCGGAGGGTAGGAGCGATCGCGAGCGCGGCGAAGCCGGGCGCGGTGGGTCGCGACCGGAGGGTGGGAGCGATCGCAAGCGCGGCGAAGCCGGGCGCGGCGGGTCGCGACCGGAGGGTGGGAGCGATCGCGAGCGCGGCGAAGCCGGGCGCGGTGGGTCGCGGCCGGAGAATGGGAGTAGAAATAATGGGTGGCTGAACTGAAACTCGGGTACAAAGCATCCGCCGAACAATTCGCACCGCGCGAGCTCGTCGAACTGGCCGTTGCCGCCGAAGCTCACGGCATGGAAAGCGCCAGCGTCAGCGACCACTTCCAGCCGTGGCGGCACGAGGGCGGGCATGCCCCGTTCTCGCTGGCGTGGATGACCGCCGTCGGCGAACGCACCAAAAGGCTCCAGCTGGGCACCTCGGTGCTCACCCCGACCTTCCGGTACAACCCCGCCGTCATTGCGCAGGCCTTTGCCACCATGGGGTGTCTCTACCCGGATCGCATCTTCCTCGGTGTCGGCACCGGCGAGTCGCTCAACGAAATTGCTACCGGTTACGAGGGCGAATGGCCGGACTTCAAGGAGCGTTATGCGCGGCTGCGCGAATCGGTGCGGCTGATACGCGAGCTGTGGCTGGGCGACCGGGTTGACTTCCAGGGCGAGTACTACCACACCAAGGGCGCGTCCATTTATGACGTGCCCGAGGGCGGCATCCCGATCTACATCGCAGCGGGGGGTCCGCAGGTTGCCAAGTACGCCGGCCGCGCGGGTGACGGCTTCATCTGCACCTCCGGCAAGGGCGAGGAGCTGTACAAGGACAAGCTCATCCCCGCGATGCGGGAGGGCGCCGAGGCGGCGGGCAGGAATCCCGACGACATCGACCGGATGATCGAAATCAAGATCTCCTACGACACCGATCCCGAACTGGCGCTGGAGAACACTCGGTTCTGGGCGCCGCTGTCGCTGACCGCCGAACAGAAGACCAGCATTCACGACCCGATCGAGATGGAAAAGGCCGCCGATGAGTTGCCCATCGAGCAGATAGCCAAGCGCTGGATCGTGTCGTCGGACCCCGACGAGGCTGTCGAGAAGGTGGGCCAGTACGTGACCTGGGGCCTTAACCACCTGGTGTTCCACGCGCCGGGCCATGACCAGCGCCGCTTCCTGGAGCTGTTTGAAAAGGACCTGGCGCCCAGGCTGCGACGGCTGGCCTGAAAGGCAGGGGGGTGGTTGCCGGTCCGTCTGCTATCTACATCGCCGCGCCCGAACCGGAGACCGGCAAGTCCACGATCGCGCTGGGGATCCTGCACGGGCTAACCGCGACGGTCGCCAAAATCGGTGTCTTCCGGCCGATCACCCGGCGCTCAGGTAACGCGGACCGCGATTACATCCTGGAACTGCTGCTGCAGCACACCACCGTCGACCTGCCCTACGAACAGTGCGTCGGGGTGACCTACCAGCAGCTGCACGCGGACAAGGACGCTGCGATCGCCATGATCGTCGACTCGTATCAAGCGATGGCCGAGGCGTGCGACGTGGTGGTGATCGTCGGGACCGACTACACGGACATCACCAGCCCCGCCGAACTCTCGGTCAATGCGCGGATCGCGGTCAACCTCGGCGCGCCGGTGCTGCTGGTGGTAAACGCCCAGCGCCGCTCGGCCAATGAGGTGGTCGACGTCGTCGATGTCTGTTTGGCCGAACTGGCCGCACAGCGCGCCCACACCGCCGCGGTAGTGGCCAACCGGTGTGAGCCGGCGGAACTCGTTGCGGTCCGAAATACTTTGGCGGCGCTACCGCCGCCCACCCCGCCCATTTATGTGTTGCCCGAAGATCCCCTGCTGTCGGCGCCGACGGTCGCCGAGCTGGAAAAGGCCGTGGACGGGACGCCGATCAGCGGAGACGCCCAGTTACGTGAACGCGAGGTGATGGGCATCCTGGTTGCCGGGATGACCGCCGACCACGTACTGGAAAGGCTGGGCGACGGGATGGCGGTCATCACCCCCGGCGACCGCTCGGACGTCGTACTTGCCGTCGCCAGTGCCCATGCGGCCGAGGGCTTTCCGTCCCTGTCGTGCATCATCATCAACGGCGGCCTGGAGTTGCATCCGTCGATCGCGGCGTTGGTCGCAGGCCTGCGGCTGCGGCTCCCCATCGTCGCCACCACATTGGGCACGTTCGAAGCCGCCGAGGCCGCAGCCTCGGCCCGGGGGCGCGTCACGTCCGGCTCACAGCGCAAGATCGACACCGCGCTGGAACTGATGGACCGCTACGTCGATATCCCGGATCTGTTGGCGCACCTGGCCATCCCGATTCCTACCGTGATCACCCCGCAGATGTTCACCCACCGCGTGCAACAGCAGGCCCGGTCCGATCGCAAGCACATTGTGCTTCCGGAAGGTGACGACGACCGCATTCTCAAATCCGCTGGGCGCCTGCTGCAGCGGCGTGTTGCCGATCTGACCATCCTGGGCGATGAATCTCAAATACGCTCTCGTTCAGCAGAACTCGGCGTCGATCTGGACGAGGCCAAGGTAATCGATCCGCGCGCCGAACAATTGCGCCACCAATTCGCGAACCAGTACGCGGAGATACGCAAAGCAAAGGGCATGACGGTCGAGCAGGCCCACGAGATCATGCGTGATGTCTCATATTTCGGCACCATGCTGGTCTACAACGGGATGGTCGATGGCATGGTGTCCGGCGCTGCCCATACTACGGCGCACACGGTTCGACCGGCTTTCGAGATCATCGGGACCGCCCCCGACGTGTCCACGGTATCCAGTATTTTCCTGATGTGCCTGCCCGACCGGGTGCTGGCTTACGGTGACTGCGCGATTGTCCCGAACCCGACATCGGAGCAGCTCGCCGACATCGCCATCTCGTCGGCGCGCACCGCCGCACAGTTCGGCATCGAGCCGCGAGTGGCGATGCTGTCCTATTCCACTGGTGCATCCGGAACTGGGGCTGATGTCGACAAGGTCAGGGCGGCAACGGAATTGGTGCGCACACGCGACCCGCATCTGCTCGTCGATGGGCCCATCCAATACGACGCCGCCGTGGACCCCGCGGTCGCGTCTACCAAGATGAGTGATTCGCCGGTCGCCGGTCGCGCAACGGTGCTGATCTTTCCCGACCTCAACACCGGCAACAACACCTATAAGGCCGTGCAGCGCACTGCCGGGGCCATCGCGATCGGTCCGGTGCTGCAAGGTTTGCGCAAGCCGGTCAATGATCTGTCCCGCGGTGCCCTGGTCGAAGACATCGTGAACACCGTCGCAATCACCGCGATCCAGGCGCAGGGAGTCGGGCATGGTGCATAGCTCCGGCGGAGTCGTGCTGGTGATCAACTCCGGCTCGTCATCGCTGAAATACAAGCTCATTGAACCGGAATCGGGCAGCATCCAGGCTGGTGGGGTCATCCAGGAGATCGGCGAGCCGTCATCGCGGGTCGGCGACCACGAGGAGGCCCTGCGTCTGGCGTTCGCGGAATTGGCCGAGACCGGCATAGACCTGAAGTCGTGCGGCCTACTCGCCGTCGGGCACCGGGTCGTGCACGGAGGCATGGAGTTCTGTCGCCCGACGCTTCTCGACGACGCACGGATCGCCGAGCTCGACAAGTTGTCGGAGCTGGCCCCGTTGCACAATCCGGCTGCGTTGCAGGGCATCAGGGTGGCGCGGAAGCTGCTGCCCGACGTCGCTCAGGTCGCGGTTTTCGATACGGCGTTCTTTCACGACCTGCCGGCCGCGGCCGCGACTTATGCCATCGACCGAGTGCTGGCGCAGCGGTGGCAGATACGCCGCTATGGATTTCACGGCACTTCGCACCGATACGTGAGCGAGCAGGGCGCCGCCTTCCTCGGCAGGCCGCTGGAAAGCCTGAATCAGATTGTGCTGCACCTGGGCAACGGAGACTCGGCATCGGCGATCGCGGCCGGCCGACCGGTCGACACGTCGATGGGCCTGACACCCCTGGAGGGCCTCGTGATGGGCACCCGCAGCGGGGACATCGATGCCGGCGTCTTCAGCTACCTGTGGCGCCGGGCAAAGATGAGCGTCGAGGAGGTCGAATCCATGCTGAACCACCGGTCCGGGGTGTGGGGCCTGGCGGGGGAGCGCGACTTCCGGCGGTTGCAGACGATGATCGAATCGGGAGATCAATCAGCACAATTGGCTTACGACGTGTTCATCCACCGGCTGCGCAAGTACATCGGGGCCTACCTGGCGGTGCTGCGGCACACCGACGTGATCACCTTCACCGCCGGAATCGGCGAGAACGCGCCCTGGGTGCGTCGGGACGCCGTGGCCGGTATGGGTGAGCTCGGCGTACTACTCGACGAGGAGCGCAATCTCGGCCCAGACGCAGGGGCGCGGCGGATTTCTCAGGACGACTCACCGATTACCGTGTTGGTGGTCCCGACAAACGAAGAACTGGCGATCGCGCGCGACTGCGCTAGTGCGCTTTCCGGTTTGACGCCCGGCCTATAAGAAGCCCAGGCTCGTGCGTCCGGTGCCGACCGACGGTGTGGGATCGGCCCCTAGGGTCTTCGACAGCAGCTCGTGATAGATGTCGCGAAAGTCGGTGCTGAACTTAAGATCTCCGTTGTGGAGGTCGGTGAGGCTCGGCTCCTCGCCGTAGAAGCCGCCCCGCACGGGTGCCCCAGCGACGAAGACTGGACCGGCGGTGCCGTGATCGGTGCCCTGGGAAGCGTTGGCACGCACCCTTCGGCCGAATTCCGAGTATGCCAGCAGGACAACGTTCTTGCCGTAGGGGTCACCGGCCATATCCTGCAGGAATCCGGTGACGGCCGCGTCGAAGGTTTGCAGCAGGCGCTGCTGGGTTTCGCGTTCGTTGGCGTGTGTGTCGAACCCACCGAGTTGCACCGTATAGACGCGCGTCGGGACACGGGCCCGTACCGCGTTGGCCACCATGCTCAGCTGGGTGGCCAGCGAATTGTGGTTCTCGGTAGCCGGTTTGACGGACGCGAAGGTCGCGTCGGTGGTGCGTGCGGCGCGGTAAGCCTTGCAAACCGCGGCCATCGCCGCGGTGTCGCTTGGATCGTCGTTACCCAGCGCACTTATCAATGTGCCGAACTTTTCCGCCTTGGCCGGCTGGCCTCCTGTGGAAAGCGCTGCCGCGGTGTGCTTCTCACCGACCACCAGCGGGGGCAGCACCGCCCCGATGTTGACCGCGCGCAACGGGTCTCCAACGTCCGGGCCGCCGGCGTCGAGCCAGCGGCCGATCCAGCCCGTCGAGACCGGCTCGGCCGGAGACGCCGTTTGCCAGATATCCATGGACCGGAAGTGGCTGTGGTCGGGTTGCGGGTAGCTCACGCCGCGCACAACCGCCAGCTGACGCTGGTTCCACAGCTGAGCCAGACCGCGCATCGCGGGGTTGAGCCCCAGCTGCTGATCGAGGTGTAAGACATCGCCCGGCGGGTAGGCGAGTTCGGGCCTGGCATCGTGATATGCGTTGTCGGCGTAGGGGATCAGAGTGTTGATGCCGTCGTTGCCGCCGTACAGGGAGACGATCACCAGGACACCTGCATTGGCCGGCAACGGCCGGTCCTGCGCCGCGCGCATCAGGTCGGGCCAGCCGATCGCCACCGCCCCAGACAGCAGGCCGGCCGCGCCCGCGCCGGCGCTGGCGAGGAGGAATTTGCGGCGATTGAGCTCCGGCATGGTCAGTCTCGCTACGACGTCAGGTATTCGGGCGTGTTGACCGCGGCCGCGACCAACCGCGGCGGTTGGTCCAGCAGGGGCTCCAGCGCCGCGACGGTGCGGTCCGACCACGCTCCGACGCCGATCAGATATCCGACCGCGTCGATGCGATCACCGGCTGCGGTGCTCTCGATGCTGGACAGGTCCCCGGCATGCGCCAGCTGGATCGCCGCGCGCAGGCGTGCCCCGGCGCTGGCGGTGGACAACCACACCTGCCCGCTTGGCCAACCGCCGACGCTGGGCGGGTAGAACGGCCGTTGGCCCAGCGTTCGCAGCGTCGAGTCGACCATCTTGGGCTGGGGGACCACCCGCAGCGCCCGCAGCACGCCGACCAGCCATTCGATTGGGGTGTTGACCACGGTGGCCCGGCCACCGGTGAACTCTTCGTCGGTAAGGATCGCTCGCGTCAGCGCCCGCAGATCGCGACCGGGTCCGTAAGCCGAGACGATCCGGCCCAATGCCTGGGGTGAGGGCGGATCGTCCGAGGCCAACTGCTGCCACAGACGTCCGGCGACGTGTTCCGCCGACTTGGGCTGGGCCAGCACGATATCGCAGAATTCGGCCGCGTCGAAATTGCTGGTGAGGCCGAACAGCGTCTTGGGGCCGCCGTCGTGGCGTTTGGGGATCATCGAGGTTCGACCGTCGGCGCCGATGAGCCATCCTGTCAACGCTCGGGCACCGTTGCGCACGTCGTCCTCGGTGTAGCCGTTGCCGTGGCCCAGGGCGAACAGCTCCATGAACTCGCGCGCGAGGTTTTCGTTGGGGGCCTTAGCGGTATTGCTCTGCCCGTCCAGCCAGCGCAACATCGCGGCGTCGGTCAGCATCGTGTAGGCAAGGCTGCGGAAATCGCCCAGCGCGAGCGTGCGCAGCTTCTGATTCTGCGCCGCCATGTGTGCCGAGCTGCGGACCTTCTGTGCCGAGGTGGCAAAGTGGTTGTGCCACAGCAGAGTCAATTTCTCGTGTGCCGGCTGCCCGACGGTGACCATGCGGCGCAGCCACCAGTCCGATAGCACGCCTTGCTGTTCGGACAGCTGCCGGTTGTATTCCTTGCGGGCCGCTGGTGTCGCTCCTTTGCCAACGGGGCGGGTTTCGCCCAGCGAGGGCATCGGGGTAGCGGCAGCGCCCGGGTCGGCGTCGGGATCCGCGCCCAGCATGGCGTCGACGTATGCCGGCCAGGGCCGGGTAACCGCAGCGTCCACCTCGGGCCCGGTCGCTCCGAACCCGGCCCGCCGGAGCATCCGGGCCGTGGCGACCCACTGGTTGGACTGCCCCGCCATGTCATAACTGTGCGTCCGGTAGCTGAAAACTGGCTGAATCGGCTTGCGATTTTCTTGAGCCCCTGCGTATTGGGCGTCCCCGCTGTGCGCTGACGTCCTTCAGCGTGCGTACACGGCGAAAAAATGGCCTCAACACCGCCCTCAGTGCACACGCGGAGCCGTCAGTGCACAGTCGAGGAGGCCTGTGTATAGCCGTAATCAGAGGCCGCGCTTTCCTGGGATTGTTCGCACGATGGAGTGTGCGGGAGAACCGTTTATCGGCAGCGAGGCGTTGGCACGTGGCGCGTTGAGCCGGCATCAGTTGCGGACGCGCTACCGCGCGGTGTTTCCGAACGTCTATTTATCGAACGGCGTCGAAGCTTCGCTCCACCTCCGCATCGCGGCGGCTTGGCTCTGGTCCAATCGCCGGGCGACCATCGCAGGTGCCGCCGCCGCAGCGTTACACGGCGCCAAGTGGATTCCTGAAAATGTTCCGGTCGAGCTGATCTGCGCCAGCACCCGTGCACCCCACGGCGTGGTCACTCGGCGAGATGCGTTAGCTGACAGCGAGACTCAGGTTTTGGCAGGGCGCGCCGTGACAACGCCCGAGCGGACTGCTTTCGATATCGGTCGGCGCGGCGCCGTCCATTCAGCGGTGGTGCGACTGGACGCGCTGGCACGCGCAACGGGCTTCAAGGTCGACGACGTGCTGCGTGTTGCGCAGGCGCATTCCCGCTCGCCCGGACTGCGGCGACTGGAGACTGCTCTGGAGCTGGTCGACCCGGGTGCAGAGTCACCGCGGGAGAGTTACCTGCGGCTGCTTCTCATCGATGCCGGGTTCCCGCGGCCGCAGACTCAGATACCGGTGCTCGGTGTCGACGGCATTCCGGTCGCCTACCTCGACTTGGGCTGGAAGGACTGGATGGTCGGCGTTGAATACGACGGCGACCACCATCGCACCGATCGGCATCAGTACGTCAAAGACCTCCGCCGGCTGGAGATGCTCCAAGAGATGGGCTGGATAATCGTCCGGGTTGTCGCCGAGGACAGCCCGGCTCGCGTTCTGCGACGAGTGGAGGAAGCAATTGCGGCTTCGAGTGTGCGCTCTCGGTTTTGAGTGTGGCCGGAGGGCGGGATCTGGGCGATTTTTCCGCCCTGGACGCACACGCGCCAAGAAGGTAGGCGTCAGAACGTGCTGGTGGGCCGCACCTGGTTCGCCATGTCGACCAATGTATAGCGGTGCCGTTGGGTGGGCGCCACCCGCGCGAGTGTGCGCAGCGACGCCTCGACGCCCAGTCGCAGCCCATGTTCGGTGAATGGAAAGCCCAGGATGTGGTTGGTGCTGGCGTCGTTGCCCGCAAGCCAGTCCATCGCGCCGCCCAGCACCAGGGCACGGATCTGCAGTACGCGAGGTTCGGTGGGCGGCAGCGCCTCCACGCGGCGGGCGGCATCGCGGATCTGGTCCTCGGTGACCTCACTCGTTGACCGGCCGGACAGCAACGTCACCGCGCTGGTCAGGCGCGCGGTGGTGAAATGTCGCGAGGTGGCCGGCACTTCGTCCAGGGTGCGCACCGCGCCGGCTCGATCACCTTCTGCCGAAAGGTATCTGGCCAGCCCGAAGGCCGCCGAGATCACGCCGTCGTCGGTGCTCCAGACCGCCTCGTAAAACTTGTGCCCGTCCGTGACGCCGGCCAGCTCGGCGGTGGCGGCCAGCGCCAGTTTGGGGGCCAGCTCACCGGGAAAGGTGTCGAGCACCTCGGTGAAATGTTTGATCGAGGAGTCATAGTCGCCGGTGATCAGCTCGGCGACGGCCCGATACCAGACCAGGCGCCATTGCCAGCCGACCCGCTCGGCCAGGTCGTCGATTTTGCGGGTCGCCTTGGCGACATCACCGAGGTCCAACAGTGCGCGCACTTCCATCAGCGGCAGTTCGACCGACTCGGACAAGTCGATGCCTTCGGCGGCCAGGGCGCCGTGCCGGGCTGCGCGCAGCGAGTCCAGTGTCTGGACCGGTTGGGAGAGCACCGTGGCCTGCAGCACCGAGGCGGCGACGTCGGCCGGATCGACCAGCGGCACCGACAGTGCGGTGACGATCTCCCCGGAGGTCAGCTTCTCCGAATGCACCTGGCCGTCCAGGTACACGTCGGTGTGGGCGACCAGTAGGTCCACCCCGAATGTCGAGCGGTTTGGGCTGAAGATCGTCGACAGCCCGGACCGCGGCACCCCGGTGTCCTGGGCGACCACCTCGCGCAAAACGCCCATCAACTGCGCGGACATCTCATCGGCGGTGGTGAACCGGCGTCGCGGATCAGGGTCGGTGGCGCGGCGCAGCAACCGCCCGAAGGAGTCGTAGGTCTGCAGCACCGGGTCGCCTTCGGGGAGCCCGTCCTGGTAGCGGCCATTGCGAGTGCGCAAGTTCAGGGTGAGCGCCGCGAGCGTGCGTCCCACGGTGTAGATGTCGGTGGCCACGGTGGGGCCGGTCCGCACGATCTCCGGCGCCTGGAAGCCGGGTGTGCCGTAGAGGTAGCCGAATGAGTTGATCCGCGACACCGCACCCAAGTCGATCAGCTTCAGTTGCTCCTCGGTGAGCATGATGTTCTCAGGCTTCAGGTCGTTGTAGACCAAGCCGATCGAGTGCAGATAACCCAGCGCGGGAAGGATTTCCAGCAGATAGGCGATCGCCTCAGCGACCGGCAGTTTGTCGTCTCGCCCCTTTTTTAGGCCGTCCTTGAGCGATTGCCCGCCGATATATTCCATGACGATGTAGCCGACCGGATCCCCGTGCCGGTCCGCGTGCTCGACGAAGTTGAAGATCTGCACGATCTGCGGGTGCACGACCTCGGCGAGGAACTGCCGTTCGGCCATCGCGATGGCTTGCGCCTCGGCGTCACCGGAGTGCACCAGACCTTTGAGAACCACCGGGCGGTCGTTGACGTTGTGGTCGACCGCCAGGTAGACCCAGCCCAAACCACCGTGCGCGACGCAGCCCTTGACCTCATACTGCCCGGCCACGATGTCTCCGGGATTCAGCTGGGGCAGAAATGAATACGGACTACCGCAGGACGGGCACCAACCCTCCGATGACCCCCTGGCGTCCGAGCTGGACCGGCCGACCGGCTTTCCGCAATTCCAGCAGAACCGCTTGTACTCCGGCACCACCGGATTGGTCATCAGCGCTTCGAGTGGGTCGATATCGCGCACCCGGGCAATCTCCACCAGACCACCGCCGAGATGTCTGACCGGCGGGAGCACGCGCGTGGCCACCGAGATCCGCTCCTGCGATTCGGTATCCACGTCGCCGGTCGAAAGGATCGGCAAGTCGTCTTCATCATCGAAGTCGGGACGAAATAGCGCCTGGGTGGCCTGTGGCCGCGCCGCCGTCACTGCACCGCTCCGGGTTTCCGCTCGCTCGGAGTCTTGCTCTGAGTCCCAGCGCTCGGATTCCCCGTCGAACTCCTCTTCCACGTTGTCCATCAGTCCACGTACCTCGGCGTGGGCGGCGCAGGTGCTGGACCGAGAACCGTCAACCACTTGCGGTACAAGGCGTTCCATGTGCCGTCTTTGCGGATGCGCTCCAGCGTGCCGTTGACGAACCGGACCAAGCCGGTGTTGTCCAGATTGATGCCGATGCCGTAGGGCTGAGTGGCCATGTTGGGCCCCACGATGTGCAAGTAGGGGTCCTCTTCCACCAGCCCGGCCAGGATCGAGTCGTCAGTGCTGACAGCGTCAATCTCGCGCTGCTGCATCGCCACTAGGCAGTCGGCCCAGTTGACAACCGACACGATGACCGGGGCCGGATCGATCTCCTGGATCCGGTGCAGCGATGTGGTGCCCCTGGCCACGCAAACCCGCTTGCCGGACAGATCGGACACCTTGACGATCGGCGAGTCACGCGGGGTCAGGATGCGCTGGTTGGCGTCGAGGTAGACCGTGGAGAAGTTCACCAGCTTGCGCCGGTCGCAGGTGATGGTCATGGTCTTGGCGACGATGTCGACCTCCGCGTGCTGCAGCGCGGTGGTGCGCTCATCGGAGGACAGGATCCGGTACTCGACATGGGAAGGGGCGCCGAAGATGTCGCGCGCGATCTCGCCGGCGATGTCGACATCGAATCCGGTGATCTCGCCGGTGATCGGGTCACGGAAGCTGAACAGGTTGCTGCCGATGTCGAGGCCGACGATCAGCCGGCCGCGGGCGCGGATATCGGCCACCGCCGCGTCGGCTTCGGCCTTGTTGGCGAAGGGGCGCAGGCTTGCGGTCGGGTTGCAGTCCTGACCAGAATTGTCGGGCGGCAGTGGGGGCTCCGGTGACATCTGCTCCATGCCCAACGGCGTGGGCGGTGGCAGTGTCGGAACAGACTGCACCGAAAGCGATTCCGCTTGGCCGCAACCGGCCAGAACGACTGTCGCCGCGAGCGCCCCGAAACAGCGGCTCGCTCGCCGGATCGTTCCCGGGCGTGGCATCACCGATACTCCTTCAGCCGGGGCCACAGGCCGAGGGCGACCGCAATGGCCGCACCCAGGCTGAGCACCACGCCGCCGACTTGGGCGCCGGACAGCCCGCTGCGCGCGTTGAGGACGTCGTTGCGCAGCTGAGTGCGGCTTTGGTCCATGGCCTTGCCCAGTTCGTGTTCGAGCTTGTCGAACGCGGGAGTTGAGTCGTCCTCACCGGTGCCCAGCGCTACCTGGGTGGCGGCTCGATAATTGCCCACCGAGATGTAGGTGTTGATCCTGTCGTTGGCCTGCCGCCAGCGGACCAGCAGCTGGTCGGCGCCTTGCAAGTCCGCCTTGTCGACGGCGTCACTGCGGGCCATGTACCGGTCGAGCTGTTGGTGCATTGAGTCGATCCGCTGGTAGAAGGATTCCTTCCGGACCTGCTCATCGCCGCGCCGGATCAGCGACAGCGTTTCGTCGGCTCGAGCTTGCTGGGCGGTGATCGCGACGTTGGTGACGGTCTTGAGCGACTCGGCGGCGGTCACTTTGGCGCTCCGACTGGCCGTCGTGGAGATCGTCAGCGCAATTGCCATCCACACCACCATCACAAGGATACCGAGCGCACCAACGACCAGACCCGGATTGATTCGGCGCCTGGTGCGCCGGGCCAGCCATCGATGGGAGAACGCGCCGAACACCACGGTCGTCAGCAGGACCAGAATCACCGGGGCCGGGATCTCGGTCGAGGCGGTGGTCTCGGTGTCCACCCGCGCGGAGGTCGCCTCGTAGAGCTGCGCCGCGTCCGGCAGGATCGTCGACTGCATCAGACCCGACGCCTCGGACAGGTAGGACGATCCGACCGGGTTGCCTTCCCGGTTGTTGGTCCGCGCGATCTCGATCAGCCCGGTATAGACGCCGAGTTCGGCATTGATCTTGCCCAGCAACTGCACCAGTGGTTCGTCGGTCAGTCCGCTTGACGCCCTGGTCACGGCCACCGCAGCGTCGGTGATGGCCTGTTCGTAGCGAAGCCGGACCGGGCGGGGTTCAGCCTGGGCGATGAACGCGGTCGCCGCCGCGGCATCGGCCACGGACAGCGTGGTGTACAGCCTCCCGGCGGCGAACGACAGCGGCTCGGTGTGGTTGAGCACCGTCGTCAGCACTTGCTGCCGGTGGTTGATAGTCGTCGAGGTGGCGAACGCGCTGCCGACACCCAGGGCCGCCAGTACGATCCCGACGGCAAGGATGCGGCCCGGCGTCGTTGAGATGAACCACCAGCGGGGATGAGCCGGCTCGACCGGTGACCGCGACCCCAGCGGCTCGGTCGACGGGTGCGCCAGCTCAACCGTCACGTCTGTTCAGACCTCATCTCTCGGTCGTCAAACGAACTCTATAAGCGAATTCTAAGAGCAGGTTCCGGTAGATGGGGGGAGGC
>Ga0182012_10002358_pt1 | contig 20403 bp, 15 predicted proteins | sample 612S2SmetaG_FD_120486 | JGI IMG/M metagenome (GOLD analysis project Ga0182012, IMG submission 120486) | Permafrost microbial communities from Stordalen Mire, Sweden - 612S2S metaG | ecosystem: Environmental > Terrestrial > Soil > Wetlands > Permafrost | place: Sweden: Stordalen | collected...
AAACCTCCAACTGCTACCCCTGTGATGAAGCCGCGCCGATCCGGGAACCACTTCACCAGAACCGACACCGGAACGATGTAGGCAAAGCCCAGCCCGATGCCTCCGATGAGTCCGTAGGTTAAGTAGAGGAGGGTCAGGTTCCCTCCAGAGAAACTTGCAAGCAGCGTTCCCAGACCGTAGAGGAACGCACCAGTGACAGCCACGGTTCGCGGACCAGCCTTGCCGAGCCAAAGCCCCCCAAAGAAGGCCGCAAAGCCAAGTACAAGAATGCAGATCGTGAAGGTTAGAGTGACCTGAGAGATGCTCCAGTGAAACTGCTTGGAGAGTGGGGTCCGGAAAACGCTCCATGCGTAGACGGAGCCCAGTACGATTTGGAGGACAATGCCTGCAAGGGCAATTCCCCAACGATTGATCTTCATAAAGAACGTTCCTTTTGGTCGTAACTGATGCAAATTAGGGTTGAGCCGTCCAGCCTCAGTCGGCTACAGCGGCGTAATCACTTGTTCTTTCTTTTGAATCTTCTCGAGGAATTCTTCTCCGGTCGCAATGTGCTGATCAACGAGCCTTGACGGCGTATGAGCGAGCCACTCGCCGAGCGAAATGTCCTGATACTCAGCGGTTGGGAAGACCTCAAGGAAAACCAGATCGGTGTCGCCAATGTTTTCGACATAGTGTGGCTGCGACTGCTCGATGTAGCCTACGTCACCGGGGTGGAAGTCCATGGTGCGGGCGTGTCCCCCGGCTGAAAAGACGGTCATGCGTCCGGTGCCCTTGACGTAGTACTGCCACTCATCCGCATTCGGGTGCCAGTGCAATTCCCGCAGTCCACCCGGCTTCAGCGTCACGATCGCCGCAGCGATGCCGGTGATGGGGAAGTTGTGACGATCGACGATCTTCACGCTGCCGCCTGCAGTCACTTTGGTCGGCTGCATCTTGTCGGTGAAGAAAGCGTAGGTGTCGGGTACCGGTCCGTTCGCCTCGTACACCTGCCGCTTTTCTTCCGCCAGAGGACGAGGCAGCTCGGCCGGGAAGATAAACTTCTCACGCGGCGGCACATTCTCAAAGGTTGATTCAGGCACATTGAAGTTTTTCGCCAGCACTTCTTTGGGCGTGTGGTGCAGCCAGTCGGTTAACAGAAATGTCTCGAACTCGTTGAAGTTGCCATCGTCGAAGACCAGCAGAAATTGGCAGCCATCCTCGCCCAGACCCTGAATCGAGTGCGGTATGCCGCCGGGGAACAGCCAGAGATCCCCTTCCTTCACGTCCTCGACAAACGCCCTGCCCTTTTGGTCGACCGCCGTGATCCGAGCGCTGCCGGCCGTCATAAAGGCCCATTCGGAACCCAGATGCCAATGCAGTTCTCGGACACCACCGGAGATCAGCCGCATCTCCACGCCAGCCATTTTCTTCGACAGCGGGAAGTCGCGTACCGTTACCTGGCGAGTCCAGCCGCCTGCTTCGATGCGCTTGTGCGCAAAGGCAAAGGGATACTTGAAGGGAGGCTGCCCACCGGCATCGGTCGTTGGCGGGTACATGGAGTCGGGCTCCTGCGCTTCCAGTCCCGGGTTTCTGGGCCCCAACTCCTTCTCGTTAGTCCCGGTATGGGTATCGCCGCTCAGGTCCCTTGTCTGCTGAGCCGCAGCCAGAATCGGAAGGCTCGCTGCCGCGACCAAAGCGGCCGAGGTCTTCCCCAGGAACGATCTCCGGCTCACGCCGTCCTTGCTTGAATTGCCGTCTTGCTCTGTCATTCAGCTTCCTCCCTATGTTCTTATCCAACGCAATCGAGACCTTTGTGGACCGCGCCATCAAAGCGCTCCATTGAACTTTGTTCGGACCGCAACCACAATGCCTGGAACGTCCTCGATCGTCGATTATGGCACTTGCATCTTGACTCGGCCATTCCCAGGATCGGTGTCATAGCACGCAGCTTGCCATCCGTCCAGGCTGAGTTTCAGCGTGTAGTTTCAGAGATATACTTCAATTGGGGGGAACGCGTTTCTCCGAGGGGTCCCATTGCGCGTCGGAGATTCGACGCAATGTCGCCTCTTCGACGGACCGGTGGCCGGGGTAATCGAATGACGAATCAGAATGCGGCGACGGTGTTCGTCATCGACGACGACGAAGAGATGCGGGGCTCCATCCAGGGATTGCTCAAGGCGGCTGGCTTGCAGTCCGAAGTCTTTGGGACGGCGGAAGAGTTCCTCCGCAATAAGGAACCGGATGGTCCAAGCTGCCTTGTCCTGGATGTGACGCTACCAGGTTTCAGCGGCCTGGAGCTTCAACGCAAACTGATCGACGCCGGTGTGCGCATTCCCATCATCTTCATAACCGGGTATGGCGATATCCCCATGACGGTGGCGGCCTTCAAGTCCGGCGCGGTCGAGTTTCTTACCAAACCCTTTATTGCTGAAGAACTCCTGCATGCCGTCCTCCACGCCTGCGATCGCGATCGCATTGCGCGCGACCAGCAGGGTGAGCTTGCCGGACTACGCAGGCGCTACGAATCGCTCTCCGCGCGCGAACGTCAGGTCATGGCCCTGGTGGTTTCCGGCATGCTCAATAAACAGGTCGCCTTTGAACTAGGGACGAGCGAAATCACCGTGAAGATCCAGCGCGGACAAGTGATGTCGAAGATGCAGGCGGAATCCCTCGCAGACTTGGTCCGTATGGCGACCAGGCTTGAAATTCCGGTGAGTAAGACGCAGTAATTCGTATTGGCCGGTCCATGGCGATGCCAAAGTCCGGCGAGCGATGGGAAAGATTCGAGGCAGTCTAATCAATGCATGAGAATTGGGAAGGATATTTAAGGAATGGACTCTGATGGCAGGATAAATTTGGCTCCGCGGCCAGCCTGGTCTATGGCGAGGCGATATGGGCTGGCTTTCTTCTCCGTAATTGTTGCTTTGGTCGCAGCACGGGTTCTTCTATACTTCCATTCGCCTCAGACTTTCGGTGCCTTTGCGCTTTCGGCGATCGCAGTCACATTCTGGTACGCTGGCACTGCACCCGGCGTCCTCTCCGCAGTGCTGTCGTCGATTGTTCGCGACTATTTCTTCGAGCCCGGAATCGGTACCGAGTCACGCCTCCTGTTCGATCTCGTGTTTCTGGTCTTTGCGTTACTGATGTCCCGAGTCGTGAAAGAACGCAACGATCTCGAAGTCCGGGTCGCCGCGAGGACGGAAGATTTGACGCGCTCGAATGAAGACCTCAAACGCAGGATTGCCGAGCGCAACCAGGCCGAATATCTCACCGGTCAGGTCTTCGAAAGCTCGCCTGACTCCATATTGATCATCGGAACTGACTATACGTATAAGAGAGTCAACCCGGTCCACGCACGGAATTGGGGGATGTCCCCCGAGAGCATCGTGGGGATGCAGGTAGCTAACCTGCTCGGCGCGGAATTCTTCGAGCATAAAATCCGCCCATTCCTCGACCGTTGCTTCGCGGGAGTCGACACTCGTTTCGAGGAGTGGTTCGAAACGGTGCGCGGTCGCCGATATCTTGCCGTCAGTTACTCCCCCCTTCGTTCCGGTTCCCAGCGAGTGGAAGCGGCGCTGGTCATCAGCCGCGACCTCACAGAGCACGTGGTCGCTTCGGAGGCACTCCGCCAAACGCAGGCGGACCTGGCTCACGTCAACCGGTTGACCACCATGGGAGAACTGACGGCCACGCTGGCGCATGAAGTCAATCAACCCATTGCCGCGGCATCGACCTGCGCCAGCACCTGCGTCTTATGGCTCACACGGGACGATCCCGATGTGGGAGAGGCGCGAGAGGCCGCATTGGGCGCAGTTCGAAACGCGAAACGTGCGGCGGATATTGTCAATGGCATACGAGCCATTTCCAGGAAAGGCGAATCGAAGCGCCAGCCCGTCGACATGTCCGAACTCATTCAGGAGATCGTCTCCCTTCTCCGCAACGAAGCCCAGCGATTCTCGATCACGATTCGCGCCGAGCTTGGCGAGAATCTACCCAGGGTCATGGCGGATTCGGTGCAAGTGCAGCAAGTGATGATGAACCTCATCATGAACGCCATTGATGCGATGAAGACTGTGGATCGGAAGCGCGAACTCACCATCCGTTCGCAGCTTTGGGAAGGTCCGCAGCTCATGTTTGTCGTAAGCGATACCGGTATTGGATTACCGCAACAGCAGGCGAGAAAGATATTCGACGCTTTTTATACCACCAAGCCGAATGGCATCGGCATGGGACTGCGGATCAGCCGCTCCATCGTCGAATCACACGGAGGCCGGCTATGGGCTGCCGAAAACTCCCCCTGGGGAGCACGCTTTCATTTCACTCTGCCGACCGAAACCGTCCCGGAGGATTAGACCTGCCTCATGGAGTTGGGATCATACCAACGTATGATTGCACCCTGGAGAATAGAAGCGCATAGTTTGTTCTATGACCCGTTGTGACGAAACCACGCTTGTAGCGATTGTCGACGACGATGACGCCGTGCGCGCTGCATTGCAAGGCCTGTTGAGGGCCGTTGGATTCTCATCGCGAAGCTTCGAATCGGCCGAGGCGTTCCTTGACTCTGGCCACCAGCGAGAAACCGGCTGCCTCATTGTGGACATTCGCATGCCAGGAATGTCCGGCCTGGAGTTGCAAGCCAGGCTGAACGCCGAACACTGCAAGATTCCAACCATCTTCATCACCGCGCACGGGGATGAGGAAATGCGATTTCAAGCGCTGAGGGCGGGCGCTGTGGAGTTTCTGCCAAAACCATTTGATGATGAAGTACTCATCGAGAGCGTTCGAGCGGCGCTTCAGTGCTGAATCCAAAGGGAAGGTACACCATGAACAGGAACCCTGCGATGGAGCCGACCGACGCTTACGACAAGAGCGATCCAGGATCTCGCCCTCGCAAATTTGAACAGCTGATCGGTGACAGTCCTGCGTTGGATAGCGTGCTCGACGGAGTCAAACGGGTCGCGCCCACTAGTTCCACAGTGTTGATTCAGGGAGAAACTGGCACGGGCAAAGAGTTGATTGCGCGCGCCATTCACAACATCAGCCCCAGGTGCGGACGCCCTTTCGTCAAACTCAACTGCGCCGCAATACCACTCGATCTGCTCGAAAGCGAACTCTTCGGCCACGAAAAAGGGGCCTTCACCGGAGCAATCGCGCAAAAGCTCGGCCGCTTTGAACTGGCCGATAAGGGTACCCTCTTTCTGGATGAAGTGGGAGATATTCCGCCATCGCTACAGCCCAAGCTGCTGCGTATCCTGCAAGAGCAGGAATTTGAGCGTCTCGGCAGCAGCCAGACGCATCAGGTGGATGTCCGCCTTGTGGCCGCCACACATCGCGATCTGGCAGGCATGGTGAGAAGCGGCGAATTCCGCAGCGACCTCTATTTCCGCCTCAATGTGTTCCCCGTCATGCTACCGCCGCTGCGAGATCGCCGCGAAGACATTCCGGCGCTGGTGGAGCATTTTTCCAATCTTCTGGGGCGCAGGGTCGGCCGCCAGATCGACCATATTCCCGAAGAAACCATGCTGGCGTTTTGCGCGTACGACTGGCCGGGGAATATTCGTGAACTGCAAAACCTCATCGAGCGCGCCGTAATCCTGTCGGAAGGCGGCGTACTGCCGAACCCTCTGCTGAACTCCGACTCACAGCGTATCGGAGTTTTCTCAACCCCAACCACACTGATCGATTCCGAGCGCGCTTTGATCCTTCGCACGCTGGAAGCAGCCGGCTGGGTGATCGGAGGTCGAGATGGCGCGGCAGCCAGACTTGGCCTCAAGCGCACCACGCTTATTTACAAAATGCAGAGACACGGCATCTCACGTCCCACGCTCGACTCCATTCTCGAAATGAGCGAGCAGCCAGAGCCGGACGAATGGCAGCCGCACTTACAGTAACAGCCATTCGCGCCTCGCCCGCAATTCCGTCCCGATTCGTCACGCCATGTCGGCCATTCGACACCAAGAATAGTCCCCGTGTCAGGATTTCCTACTATCCGCATTGATTCCAAAGAAGATAGTGAATGGCAGGCGTCGTGCTGCTTCTGGACGAGGCCAGGGATGCAGGAAGCCGTGCAGTCAAATGAGCTGAAGGTCCGCGACATGAGCTCCCGTTTCATCTCAGACGGGCGCAGGAGTGCAGTCACTCGCACGGCATGTGTTGTAGTCTTCTGCGCCATGCCTTTGACCGTGCAGATCATCCCCGCTCCCCGTGCAATGTCTCTGTTTTCCAATCCGCCCGAAGCTCACTCTCCCATCGCTCTGGCTGCAATTAATGATCCCAAGACGGGCAAGGCTGCATTCTGGTTCGAGGGGCGCGAAGCATCTCCCGGTATTCGGGCGATGCCCGGAGAAGACATTCGCATCACCTATGTGAACGCAACGTCGGATCACTCACAGGAAATATGCATCAATGATCTGGTGATGGATTTCACCGATCCAATCATCCGCGGAGTATCACTTTTTCACTGCCATCTGCTCGGTCATGAGGATAAGGGCATGATGGCCAAGATTCTCTTCCGATCGCGGACGCGGCAACCCACTATGCGAACCCTGAATCCGTTCCGCGATGGAGGCACAGATCGCTTTCTGATAGAACATGGATCTGAGAAATGAAGCTGCGAATCAAGGGGAATTCTTTACGGTTGAGAGTATCGCGCTCAGAAGTGGTATCTCTTCTTGCCGGCAGTTGTCTCGAAAAAACCGTTCACTTTACGCCAGAGCCAAACGCCAAACTCACGTATTCGTTGCAGACGGACTCCGCGGTGAACTCATGAGAGCAGAATCAGCATAGGTGTCCCCGATCAGGTATTTGTGCGGTTGGATTTTTCCTGGCAAAAAATCCAGGCTGGCATTTCTGCCGATGAGTACAGTTGTGTTGATTCTGCTCCAGCTGTACGTTACTCAGACAACGCGGTGACGATCAAGATTCCCTCCGATCAGGCGACGGATTGGGGCGTCACCGACCAGGTGGGAATCGCAGCGAACATCAGTCCCGGAGCGCAGGGTTCGCTCGCGCTGTTGCTCGAAAAGGACTTTGCCTGTCTGGACCGTAGCGACGAGGAAAACCAAGACACCTTTGCCAACCCAAATTCAACCGCAATATGTCTACCCGCGCTCTGAGCTGGATTTCTTTCGAGCGCGCGGGAAAAAGCCTCGATGGTGGCGCAAACGCCGGAACCATCTCAAGCGAGCCGTTTGCCTTATGCGTAAGGGCGCACAAACCAGCAGGAGGCGCTCCACGCGATCGGGTCAGCGCCTCAATACAAACAGGACCGCAACTCTGCATTTGAGCAAAGCGCGGTCCCATCATGCAATGGTGAACTTCATGTATAAGTCTCTCGATTGGAAGATAGAAGCATTTCTAAGATAAGCGTGCAAGGGCCTGAAATTTGTTCCATTTTCAACCGCGCCCCAGCCGCCTTACTGTCCGCTGAGTTGCGCTTCATGCTCCGCTTCCACGCGAAGTCTGCGAACTACCGTAACACCATCGCCATTCAGCAGGAAGAGCGTGCCGGTGGCGCTGTTTTCAACCCGCTCGGTAACACCGGGAATCGTGGCCAGTGCAACCGGTGTAGAGTTATTCGACGTATCCAACACGCGGTAAGTCTGCGGTTCGCTGGCAAGATAAGTGGTGGCGCTGGCAAGGACAACAAGCTGTCCCGTCTGTCCCAGCGATTCGGAGGTTTTCACTTCCGCGAATGCGGGCGCGGCTACCAGGACTGGCCTTAAGCTGTTCTTGACGTTCAGGAGAGCAAACCCGGATCCGTCGCGATAACGAAGCAAAGCTGCGTTGTCTCCGATATTCCGTATGAAGTCGAAGGCCGAGCCTCTGGGCAACTCGGTCTCGGCAACCCGCTGGATCTTGGCCGGGTCGGTTACGTCGAGCACTGCCAGGCCGCGTCCGTTCTGCACTTCCACATAGAGAAGCGCGGCTCCGTTGCTTGCCAGATGCAGGTAAAACGCCTGGGCATTCTCTTGCGCCAGAGCGGGGTTGGTCGCTGGAGTTTCGACGCGAATGAACTTCGATTGAGTCGTGGTTGCGGCCTGAACCTGTGCTCCGGTTCCTGCCAGGATTGTGGTGGCGATGACTGCGATGATTGGGAATTTCATGGTTTGTTCTCCTCTTCATTTACAAGTCTGCGGCGATCCCGGGAGAATGTCCAAGTAGAAATCGTTATTCCCTATAAACCGGTTCCCCATAGGACGGCAGAACCGCACACGCAAAAGAAGCCAAGGAGAATTCCATAAGGCCTTTCACCCGCGCAGAGCGTCATACACCATGAAGAAGTGCGAAATGATGATAGGAAGTTGGGCCTTTGAAGAATCACCCGGCTAACTTAAGAGCCGGTTGAAATCCCTGGCTCTGAGGAGCACGATGGAGAACTTTCGCCTGAAGATTTTTAGAACCGTGGCGCACCATCTTAATTTCAGCCGCGCCGCCGAAGAACTGCTGCTGACCCAGCCAGCCGTGACGCAACAAATCAAAGCCCTCGAAGAGGAATGTGAGGTTCCACTCTTCGATCGCAGCGGCGGCCATATTTCGCTCACAGGCGCCGGCCACGCGCTGCTTCCCTACGCACAAAAACTTAAGTTGTTGGTGGATGAAGCATTGACTGCCGTGAGCAGCGCTTCCGGACAGGACACGGGTCAATTGGCGATCGGAGCTTCTCAAACCATCGCAGTGTATCTCCTGCCGCGCCTGATGGCAGGATTTCTTCGACATCATCCGCGCGTCACCATAACTGCCTTAAGCGGAAACAGCGATGAAATGCTCGAAGCTCTCATGTCGCACCGCATTCATCTGGCGCTGATCGAAGGCCCCGCATTGCGGAAAGATATCCATGTTGAACCCTTCATGCAGGATAATATGTTGCTCGTTGTTCCAGCAGGCCACGAATGGGCGGATCAGGAGATCGATGTAGCCACTCTTAAAGAGGCTCAGTTGTTGATGAGGGAGTTCGGATCCGGGGCGCGTCGTGTCGTCGAGAACGCACTGGCCGAGGTCGGGATCAGGAAAAAAGACATCAATACGAGGATGGAATTGGGCTCGACCGAAGAACTCATGAGTGCCGTGGAAGCGGGGCTTGGCGTCACCTTTGTCTCCCGCTGGGCGGCCCGAAATCAATTGGCGTTAGGCAAGTTGAAGATCGCGCGCGTGCAGGGACTCAAGCTATCCCGGCAATTCTCGATCGTCTATCCCGGAGGGCCCGCTCCAACCGGGATCGCCGGCGTCTTTCGTACGTTCCTTCTGTCGCAAAGCAAAGACCTGTCACCCCACCCGGCAGCCAACTCTCCCGTTGCGAATCTCACCGGAGCGAGCAGCAAATTGCCTATGAAAAAGGCCGCAGGCCGCCCCATGTAGTGTCTCACTCAAGTTCGCCTCGGAGACTTGGACCCGAATCCCGGCTGGAACCAGGGAACCAGTTCCATCAGCTTTAGGGGAACGTCCGTTGGATTATGTCTCAAGACTTGAGCAATCTTGCTCATTTGCGTTACCTCAGTCAAATCGCAGTAAGCCACCCACTATTCGCATTCCTGCGCGCTCCCTCGTTCGACAGGTGGCCTCGGCGCGCCTCTTATCCGGAGCTGATTCGGGGGTCGCGCAGAACTACTAAGCGTTGGCTCAGGCATCCCGCAATTGAGTCAATGCTTCCAAGTCTTCAAAGGGGAATACTCGAATGGCGCGCCCTTACTGGTCCGGTCAATTCCAAATATCGCTTGTATCGTTCGGCATTCAGCTGTTCCCGGCAACGGACGCGAAGAGCGAGATTCACTTTCATCAACTCAATCGCAAGACCGGGGAGCGAATCCGACATCAAAATGTAACGGATGGCGATGGTTCCATCGAAAAAGATGAAATCGTGAAGGGCTACGAATACAGTAAAGGCGAATATGTGATGATCGAGCCCGAGGATATTGAGAATATTCGGATTCCCTCTCGGCAAGCTCTCATCGTGGAACAGTTCGTCGATCGGAATGAGATTGGTGATGAGTTCTTTGAGAGGCCATATTTTGTGGCTCCTGACAATCCGTCGCAGGCCGAGGCGTTTGCCGTGGTTCGCAAGGCGATGCAGTCGACCGGCAAAGCGGCTCTGGGAAAAATTGCGTTTGGGGGGCGAGAGCATCTGGTCGCAATCATTGCTCCCCATACCGACAATCAACTCGGAATGATGGCTTATACCCTGCGCTACGCCGAAGAGTTACGCGGTGCGTCGGAGTACTTCTCGAACATTAAACGGGTGGCCATAGACAAGGATCAGCTCACACTTGCCAAGGAATTGATTGATCGAAAAGCTAGTTCGTTCGTCCCGGCAAAATACACCGATGACTATGAAGCGGCACTGCGCGCGATGATCGAGGCAAAGATCAAGCATGCGCCGAAGCCCAAAGCCGTACCGACTCCAAAGTCAGCAAAGGTGATCAACCTGATGGATGCCCTGCGAAAGTCTATAGGTGCGGGCACTGAGGATAGAGGGGATCCTTCGACAAAGACGAAGTCGAAATCAGGGTCATCAGCCCGCGGGAAGAAGTTGAGCTTCCCGGAGCCGGCCGCTTCCCCGCACGCTTCTAAGGCCAAGCCTCGGAAGGCGGCTTCCGGTCGCAGGTCGGCATAGCCATGGCGACCAGGCGACAATTAGGCCAGGACCCCTCTAAACGTGCAAAAGCGTCCGATCTCGTCGATCAGCAATTGAAAGCCTATCGTTCCATGCGAGATTTTGCCGTTACCTCTGAACCATCGGGAGGAGAGAAGTCAGCGGTGAAATCAACAAGCGCGTTCCCATTTGTGATTCAGAAACATGCTGCGTCCCGTTTGCACTACGATTTTCGCCTGGGTTGGAATGGAGTGCTCAAGAGCTGGGCTGTGGCCAAAGGACCCAGCTATGTAACGAAAGACAAACGGCTCGCCGTGCAGGTCGAGGACCACCCCATCGAATACGGCGGCTTTGAAGGAATCATACCGCAAGGACAATACGGTGGCGGCACAGTTCTGCTCTGGGATACCGGCACGTGGGAGCCACAACCGGGTCACACGGACGTGAACGCTGGATTACGCGATGGGTCTCTCAAGTTCGTGATGCACGGAACCAAGATCAAGGGCAAGTGGGCCCTGATTCGCATGAACGGCAAGCTAGCCAATGCGAAGAAACCAAATTGGCTGCTCATCAAAGAACATGACTCGTACGAGCGTTCCGAAGACGATCCTGCCATAACCGATGACTCCCCTAAGAGCGTCATAACGGGCAGGAGTATAGAAGAGATTGCAGCACAGAAGGATCATGTGTGGGACAGTCAAGAAGCCACGAAGCCGGAGAAACCGCGACAAGAAAGGAAGAAGACGGCGAAGAATGCGGGCAATCCTAATAGGCAGAACGCCCCCGTAGCAACCGAGTTTCGACTATCCGGATATCCCAAAGAACAGCTTCCCGCCTTTGTGAATCCCCAGCTTGCGATGCAGGCCAAGTCCCCATCCGAACTGGCTGGATGGCTGCATGAATTGAAGCTGGACGGCTATCGCATTCAGGCCAGGAAAGATGGAGCCAGAGTCAGCCTGCTGACGCGCACCGGCCTGGACTGGACCCATCGCATGAAAGAGATCGCGTCGGAGGTATCGAAGCTCCCCGCAAAGAGCGCAATCATCGACGGCGAAGTCGTGGTCCTGGCGGCCGACGGAACTACCAGCTTTGCTGAACTGCAAGCCGCGTTTCGCGAGGGGGAGAAGCATCCACTCACATATTTCGCTTTTGACCTCCTGCATCTCAACGGGCGCAGCTTGCGAGCATTGCCGTTGATCGAGAGAAAATCCATCCTGGATTCTCTCTTAACTTCGATAAGCGGCGAGGAATCTATCGTTCGCATTAGCGAGCACGTGGAAACGGATGGCGCGGCGGTCTTTGCCCAGGCCTGTGCCCTGGGAGCGGAGGGTATCGTTTCCAAGCGTTCCTCCAGCAAATACACTTCCGGAAGAAGCAGCAGCTGGTTGAAGATCAAGTGCTCCTATCAGCAAGAGTTGGTTGTTGGCGGCTTTACGCTGCCGTCGAACGGCATTCACGGAGTGGGGGCGCTGCTGCTGGGCTATTATGACGATCACGGCAACCTTATCTACGCCGGACGCACAGGAACTGGATTCACGCAGAAGACCCATCACCTCCTGCGAGATCAACTGGACGACCTCCGTGCCAGGAGCAGCGCCTTTCTCGATGTGCCTTTATCGTTCCGCCGAGGAGCAATCTGGGTCCGCCCGAAGCTCGTGGCCCAGATAGCTTTCGCCAGTTGGACCTTTGATCATCTTGTGCGGCAAGCGGCATTCAAGGGGCTGAGAGAAGATAAGCCGGCAAGAGATGTGCGCCGCGAAATGCCCAAAGATGATGCAGAGCCTCCGTCGAAAGCCGCAGGCAAGCGAACGCCTTCGAAGGCTGCCGCCAAAGTCATATCATCGCGCGGAAGCAAAGCAACTGCGAAAGACGCCCCAGAACATGCCGCCGTTCGACTCACCCATCCGGACAAAATTCTGGACCCTCAATCGAAACTGACAAAACAACAGCTTGCCGACTACTACTGGGCGGTTGCCGATTATGTCCTGCCCTACATCGAGAATCGGCCGCTCTCGCTGGTGCGATGTCCAGAAGGGGCGACCAAGCCGTGCTTCTTTCAAAAGCACACCAGTGCATCCTTGCCACCGGGTATTGAAACCATCCAGGTTCCTGATAAAAAGACCGGCAAACCAGAGCCTTACATCACTCTATCCACGAGGGAATCGCTTGCTGGACTGGCACAGATGGGAGTCCTCGAATTGCACCCATGGGGATCCCGCAATGACGATCTTGAGCATCCCGATCGCATCGTGATCGATCTGGACCCTGACGAAGCAATATCGTGGAAGACCCTCGCGGAAAGCGCACGGCAAACGCGTGCCCTGTTGAAAGAACTGGGGCTGGAGAGCTTCCTCAAGAACACTGGCGGAAAGGGCTTGCACATCGTTGCGCCAATCGTTGCCGAGCACGACTGGCCAACCCTCAAGCAGTTCGCGCATGCAGTTGCACTGTCGCTCGAAAAGATATCACCGCAACTCTATCTGACGAAGATGAGTAAAGCAGCGCGCAAGGGAAGAATCTTTGTGGACTATCTACGAAATGAGCGCGGCGCGACGGCAGTTTCGCCCTTCTCGCCACGAGCCAGGTCGGGCGTCACGGTTTCGGTTCCATTGAGTTGGTCTGAACTGGACCTGCCTGACCGCCAGGTATTCCATGTATCGGACTTCGCCAATTGGAAGGGTCGCCTCAAACGAGATCCATGGAAAAGTCTCCCGGGGTTGAAGCAAAGAATTGACTTGGAGAAATCAGCGCGATTCCTGCGATAACATCGCCACAGCCGTGTCCGAAGCGACGTAGAACGCAACCGGATCCAGTGGGAGCAGTTGGTCTTCCTCGGAAACCCTGAATATGTCTGCGACCTCTACCCGCTGACCTTGTAGCCACAGCGCGCGGTGCGGGAATCGATGCCATACCGATCGATCATCCAGCAACCATAAGCTTCGCGCTGCTCTTGCGAATGAACCGGGCTGCCGCGGCGCGCGGTTCACGAGTACTCTGATCACCGCGGCCGACCGGTGTTCCTCCTTCGGCGGTGTGTAACGCTACTCAGCTTTTCCTGCAGAATGCTCTTCATAGACTTTTTGGATATATCCGAATGCCTGTTTCTTCTGGCCGGCTTCCGATACCAGACCTTTGCGATTGTAGCCATCCTGAAGTTTCGGGATATTCCGCGTGGTTGAACGGAAGTCCATGAGCACCCATGGAATTGTGCCGCGGAGTTGAGGAATTTTGTTGAACATCACGAATTGGTGCTTGAATACATCGACTTGCTGTTCTTCGGTCCAGCGCTGGTTGATGGCGCCGTGGTTGCCGAATTTCGCTTCTGCTCCGAACTCACTCATGAGAACTGGCTTCTGCGGAAAAATCCACTGAATCTTGTCGGCGTCTTCGGGAGTCAGTTCATACCAGCCGATGTATTCATTCTGGCCAATGACATCGAGCGCATCGCAGAGCGGATCGTTCACAACTCTCTCATTGCCGTTCGGTTTTGGCCCGAGCACTGCTGAAGTGATCAGGCGGGTCGGGTCAAGTCTGCGTGCTTCATTGGCGAGATCGGTGAGGAACTTGGTGCGAGTAGGATTGTTGGATGTTTCGTTGGATACGGACCAGAGGATGACGGATGCCTTGTTGCGGTCGCGGCGGATCATTTCCCTGAGCATTGTGACATCTTTGGCGTAGACTTCCGGCTTATCGAAGGAGATGTGCTGCCAGTTGGGAATTTCAGACCAGATCAGGATGCCATCGCGATCGGCGGTACGTTCCATGCGTTCGTCGTGGGGATAGTGGGCAAGGCGCGCGAAGTTGGCGTGGAGGTCTTTGAGGTAGCTGAAGAGGGTTGCGACGTCTTCGTCCGTGTTGGCTCGCCCCCCTCGAACGGGCGCCTCGGCATGTACGTTGACGCCTTGCAGGAAGATAGCCTTCCCGTTGAGGAGAATGCGAGTGCCATCGACTCGAATGTCGCGGAATCCGATGTCGTCGGTCAGTTTGTCATCGCCTGAAGCAAGGTTGACCTTATAGAGCTTCGGCGTTTCAGGCGACCAGAGGGTGAGCTTTGCGGCTCGGACACTGAAGGCCGCATTGCCGTCGGCATCCGTTTTTGCGACGGTCCGGGCATGTGCTTCAGGGATTTCGATTGTTACCGATGTACCCGCGGGCGCGTCGAGCACATGCACATAGCCGGTGAGTTCGGTCTCGCCAGGCGAGAATTGTGCTCTGTGAGCGAGATGGACGTCGTAGTCGTCGATGAAGGTCGCAGGCACGGCCACCAGGGAAACATCGCGGGTGAGGCCGCCATAGTTGAACCAGTCGTAGCCGACGGAAGGGATGCCATCGACGAGCCGCGTGGCGTCGACAGCGATGACGACAAAGTTGGAACCAGCGTGGAGAACAGAGGTGACCTCGCAGTCGAACGGCGTGAAGCCACCTTCGTGATCGCAGACCCGTTTCTGATTGACCCAGACGTGAGAGCGGTAGTTGGCTGCCCCGATATGGAGGAAAGTGCGGGTGCCTGGCTTGGGCTGGGCGTCGAAGTCTCGCTGATACCAGAGCACGCCCTCGTAGTTGAAAAGTTGAGGGATCTGAGTGTTCCAATCGCCCGGGACTTTGATCGTGGGTGCGGTAGCGAAGTCGTATTCCTCGTTGTGCTTGCCAACGATGTTGGGATGCTCGTTCATGGCGTAGGACCTGTCATTGATCCCGCCATTTCCGGTGTACAACGCGCGACCTGGGGCCTGGTCGACAAGGTAGTGCCAGTCACCGTTTAGACTGGTGACGGTTCTGTGGTCGATGCCGACGAGAAGCGTCTGGAGCGGCTGTTGCGCCAAAGCCGGTAGCATCAGTCCTAAGCAGAGCAGCAGGGTGGCAATTTTAGCGGGAATCAGGCACAACGCGGCGGAGCGGTTCGACGACTGAATCATTCTAAGTAATCCTCGAAAATGAGCATATAAGCTTCTGGGCGGGCAATGCGAGTATTAATTATCATGACGGCATCGACTGATGTAAGTGATCTCTGCATCGTAAAGTCTCGCCTTCAACACCTCAATTTCCTCCGTTAGGAGAATGTGAATGTCCGGCAATACCCTGAAATACACTTTGGTCTTTGTTCTGCCCTGCCTGTCTTTATTTGCGGCGTGCGCTTGCGCGCATGGACAGGTCGATGTGCTGACCCAGCACAATGACAATTTGCGAACGGGTGTGAATCTGCAAGAGACCATCCTAACACCGGCAAGTGTCAGTCAGACCCGGTTCGGGATGCTGTTCAAGCGGGTCGTGGACGACCAGATCTACACACAGCCGCTGGTGGTAACCGGAGTAGCGGTCGACGGAGGCACGCGCGACCTTGTCTATGTGACCACGGTGAACAACAGCGTCTATGCTTTCGATGCCAACGATGCTGAGGCCTCACAGCCCGTGTGGCATGTGAACTTCGGAACACCGGCCAACCTGCACAGTGAAAACTTCGGTTGTCTGGATATCAATGGACAGATGGGCATCATTGGCACGCCGGTAATCGACAAGGCGCGCGGAGTCTTGTACGTGGTTGCGCTGACGCGGGCGGGCACGGCGAATGGACCGCGCACCGGATTCCTGCAGAGACTTCATGCACTGGATCTGGCGACAGGTGCGGATCTCCCGGAGAGCCCGGTGACCATCAGCGCGCCTGACTTCAATGCGCTTATGGAGAACCAGAGGCCTGCGTTGATGCTGGCCAACGGCATGGTGTACGTGGGCTATGCGTCCCACTGCGACAAGGATCCATATCACGGGTTTCTCATGGCGTACGATGCGAGGACTCTGGCGCAGGTGAGCGTCTTCAATACATCCCCGACGGGCTCTGAGGCGAGTATCTGGCAGTCGGGTCAGGGGCCGGCTGCAGACGCGGAAGGGAACATATATGTAGTGACAGGCAACGGCAGTTGGGACGGCGTGAAGAATTTCAGTGAGAGTTTTCTGAAGTTGACGCCTCACCTCAAACTACTCGACTGGTTTACCCCGACGAACCATCTCAAACTCGACAAGGAGGACGCAGACCTCGACTCCTCGGGCGCGACTCTAATCCCGGGCACGCATCTGGTCGTCGGCGGCGGTAAGGAGGGCGTGCTCTACACCCTAGACGCGGAAAAGCTCGGACATCTCGGCGACGAACACGCGCTACAGCACTTTCAGGCGACAGCGTCGCATCTGCACAGCCTTGTCTACTGGCAAAGTGCTCATGCAGGCAAACTGCTGTACGTGTGGGGGCAAAGGGACAAAGCCAAAGTCTACAAGCTCGAAGGAGAGAAGCTTGGCGAGGAACCGTTGATGATGCGCGACGTGCCGAATGAAGGTCATCCGGGCGCGATGTTGTCGCTTTCAGCAAATGGCGGCAAAGACGGAATTCTGTGGGCAGCGATCCATGCGACGGGCGATTCCTGGCATGAGTCACGGCCAGGGGTTCTGCATGCGTATGATGCGGATGATATACGCCATGAACTATGGAACTCGCTCGAGGTTCCGGAGCGCGACGACTGCGGAGAGTACTCCAAGATGGCTCCGCCTACCATCGCGAATGGGATGGTTTATCTTGCAAGTTTTGGTACGGAAAATGTGGGAACAGGACAGTTCTGCGTCTACGGGCTGCTGCCGGCAAAGGACGCGATCAAGCCTGCCGCTCCGACTGGTGTAAGAGCAGCGATCCATCGCGGCCTTCTGACGCTTACCTGGAATGCTGTACCGGGTGCCAGAAATTACCGCGTCCTGAGGATGAGCACACTTGAGCCTGAGTCGAAGTTGGTGGCGGCGGGATTGACTACCGGCAAGTTCACCGAATCAGCGCCCGAGAGAGGCGAGTCCGCTACCTACACGGTTGTTGCGATCGGAACGAATGGCGTCAGCGAAAAGTCAGACGCTGTTAAGGTGACGTCGCCCAAGCCAAAACAGATGGAGGATTGAGGAACGATGTTAAAGGTGATAGTTCGAGCTTATGTTCTGGGAGCTTGCCTTGCGTCCATCGCGCACGGTGCTCCCGGTCAGACTCTTCCCTCTTCTCCGCTTCCCGGTCAAGGGCTGGCCCAGCACGACTTCTTATATGCGGGAGAGTCTCACGATCGCAAGATCTTCATCGTGCGCCAAGGCAAGATCGTCTGGAGCTACGAGGATCCCGCGGGTAAGGGCGAGATCAGCGATGCAGTGATGCTTTCAAACGGGAACGTGCTCTTTGCCCATCAATTCGGCGTTACGGAGATTACGCCGGAAAAAACAGTGGCCTGGAATTACGATGCCCCGCCCGGCCACGAGATACATACTGCTATTCCGATCGGAAAGGAGCGTGTGCTGTACATCCTGAACGGCGACCCTGCCGTGCTGCGGGTCGTCGATATCGCGACAAACACTCTGGAAAAGGAAATCATTCTCGCCGTGAAGCGCCCGTCAAGCACGCATGGACAGTTTCGTCATGCACGGCTGACGGATAAAGGCACACTTCTCGTCGCGCATATGGACCTGAACAAGGTAGTGGAATATGACTCCGATGGGAACGAGCTGTGGTCGTTTCCGGGGGTAAATCCCTGGGGTGTCACTCCGCTTTCAAACGGAAATGTTTTGATTACGGATCGAATCGGAGTGCGGGAAATTACGCACCGTGGAGATTGCGCGTGGAGCTTTACACCGTCCGATGTTCCGGGTTATCCGTTCGCCAGCCTGCAGCAGGCTTGGCGGCTGCCGAATGGCAACACAGTCATCAATAACTGGATCAATGAATGGACCAAAACGGAAGAGAACAGTCCCGGGGGCGTTCAAGCGATTGAAATTACTCCTGATAAGAAAGTCGTGTGGGCGCTTCGGTCATGGGCCCCGCCAACCGACCTCGGTCCAGCGACAACGTTTCAGTTTCTCGACCAGCCATCCATCTCCGAGAACGTTCATTTTGGCCCGATTCGATAGAAGTTCGTTGTTGTTTTGCGCCGAATTCCAGAAAGGACTTCTGGAGAACCGGTCGAAAGACGCAACTTCAAGAACTGCCCGGTTTCAGGCTCTACTCTGTTGCGCTCTGTCAACCGCTGTTGTTGAGCAATTCCTGTTTTAAAACCGAGACCAGATGTTGTTTGGGGAAATCAGAAAGACCGTAAGTTGTTGATTTTATGGTGACCCTGGGAAGATTCGAACTTCCGACCTCCGGTTTAGGAAACCGCTGCTCTATCCAGCTGAGCTACAGGGCCATGCCTTTATGGTATCGCAGCATCGGCGTAAGGGCCAGAGTCTGGAATTCGATATTCGGGGTAGGCAGCGCTTCTCCATAGCTGGTATCGTTCAGGTGTGGATTTTAACCGCACGATTCACGGGAGACCGGCATGGAACGACGCAGTTTCTTGAAGCAGGCCGCGACAGCCGCGGCGTTGGCAGGTATTGAAAGCGCCGCCAACAAAAGTGCTCACGCCAACGCCGCCTTGCAGGGCGCCGCCGCTCACACTCCGCTGCCATTTTCGACCGTAGTCAACGGAATCGGTCGCCGCAAGCTGGGCCGGGCCGACGCCGAGGTCTCGATTATTGGCATTGGCGGCTACCATCTGGGCCTCGGCAGTGTCCCGGAGGCAGATGCTATCCACATCATTCGCCGCGCTTTGGACGAAGGCATCAACTTCCTCGACAACTGCTGGGACTATAACGCCGGCGTGAGCGAAGAGCGCATGGGCAAGGCGCTGGCTGACGGCTACCGCCAAAAAGCCTTCCTGATGACCAAGATCGATGGGCGCACCGGGGCAGCCGCGACCGAGCAGCTTGAAGCCTCACTCAAACGGCTTAAGACCGACCACATCGACCTCCTGCAACTCCACGAAGTGATCCGCATGGAAGACCCGGAGCGCGCATTCCAGCCCGGCAACGTGATCGACGTGCTGAAGCAGGCGCGCAAAGACGGCAAGATCCGCTTCATCGGCTTCACCGGGCACAAAAGCCCCGAGATTCATTTGAACATGATCGAAGTCGCCGACAAGCACGGATTCACCTTCGATTCAGCGCAGTTCCCCGTCAACGCCCTCGACTATCACTTCGAGAGCTTCGGGCAAAAGGTGATCCCCGTCGCGCAAAAGCATGGAATCGCAGTCCTCGGCATGAAGCCGCTGAGCAATGCGGCAATCCTCAAGACCAATACCATCACCGCGCCCGAGGCCCTGCACTACGCCATGAGCGTCCCGGTAACGATGACCATTACCGGATGCCAGACCGTGGCTAATCTCGAGCAGGCGCTAAGCGTCGCGCGCAACTTTAAACCAATGTCCGTCGAGCAGAAAATGGCCCTCCTCGAAAAGACTGCGCCGGCCGCGCCCGAGGGTAAGTTTGAGGACTACAAGTCGTCGCATATATACGACGGCACCTATCACAATCCGCAGTGGCTGGGCTGAGTCCCACCCCAGGAGATGGTCATGGCAACCACCGCAATTCCCGCAGTCAAGATCGCGAAAACACCCGAACCGCCCACATTCCAGACTCTGGCCGAGGAGCGCCTGCATCGCAAGCAGCGACTCGCGTCGGCCTTCCGACTCTTCGCCAAATTCGGGTTCAGCGAAGGCGTCGCCGGGCACATCACGGCCCGCGACCCCGAACACGAAGACCACTTCTGGGTCAACCCGTTCGGCATGCACTTTTCGCAGATTCGCGTCTCCGACCTGATCCTGGTCAACGAAAAAGGCGAAGTCGTCGAAGGCACGCGTCCCGTCAACGAAGCGGCCTTCGCGATCCACTCCCGCGTTCACATGGCCCGGCCGGATGTCGTCGCCGCCGCCCACGCTCATTCGCTCTACGGCAAGACCTGGTCCTCCATGGGCCGCCTGCTCGCCCCGCTAACCCAGGACGCCTGCGCC
>Ga0182012_10002359_pt1 | contig 20402 bp, 13 predicted proteins | sample 612S2SmetaG_FD_120486 | JGI IMG/M metagenome (GOLD analysis project Ga0182012, IMG submission 120486) | Permafrost microbial communities from Stordalen Mire, Sweden - 612S2S metaG | ecosystem: Environmental > Terrestrial > Soil > Wetlands > Permafrost | place: Sweden: Stordalen | collected...
CGGCTGAACACGCACGTCCTGGCGATCGAGGGCGACGATCCCGGCGAGGCGACCGACTGATCCGAATGCGGCCCCGCAAGCGCCCGGCCTGTCGGAGAACCGCGAAGCGGCGGCCCCGGGCGGGACTCGCGCGCGCTTGAAACTAGAGTAGGATCGCGATGACTTGAACACGCCCGGGCGGCCCGCGGCGTCGCAACGTGCAGAAGGAGGCGCCGCATGTCAGGACCCAACAACGGCAGAAGTCCCCGCTCGGTGGCTTTGGTCGGCCCCTACAGCAGTGGCAAGTCCACCCTGTTCGAGGCGCTGATGGAAGCCGCCGGCGCCCCGGTCAAGCGCCCCGCCGATCCGCGCAACCGCCCGATGAGCACCGAGATCCGCCTCGGACACTGTACCTATCTAGGCGATTCGTGGTCGATCCTGGATTGCCCCGGCTCGATCGAATTCGCCCACGAGACCTCCGCCGCCCTGTCGGTCGTCGATCTGGCGGTGGTGGTCTGCGAGCCGGCGCCCGCCCGCGCGCTGACCGTGGCGCCGCTGCTCAAGCTGCTGGCGGAAGAAGGCATTCCCCACCTGATCTTCGTCAACCGGATCGACACCTTGGAAGGCAGCGTGCGCGACACCATCGCCGCACTGCAGGCCTACACCAAAAGCCCGCTGGTGCTGCGCCAGGTGCCGATCATCGAGGGCCAGAGCGTCACCGGCTATGTCGATGTGGTCCGTGACCGGGCCTACCGCTACCGCAAGGGCCTGCCCTCCGAGGAGGTGGCGGTCCCCGCCAGCCTCGCGGCCGAGGAGGAGGAGGCGCGGGCCAAGCTGCTGGAGGTGCTGGCGGACCACGACGACGCGCTGATGGAAAAGGTGCTGGAGGACGTGAAGCCCAGCACGGAGGAAATCTTCGCCGACCTGCACAAGGACCTGGTGCATGGCGACGTGATCGAGGTGATGCTGGGCATGGCGGAGGCGGCCGGCGGGGTGCGCCGGTTGTGGAAGGCGCTGCGGCACGACACGCCGGCGCCGGCCGAAACCGCCGACCGCAAGGGCGTCGAAGCGGATGGACCGCCGCTGGCCCAGGTGTTCCGCACCGTCTATGCCGGGCATACCGGCAAGCTGTCGTACGGGCGGGTCTGGCGGGGCACGATCAAGGACGGAGCGACGCTGGGCGGCACACGGCTCGGCGGCGTGTATCGTATGCCGGGCGCCGGCGACATGGCGAAGGAAGCGGAGGCGGTCGCCGGCGAACTGGTGGCGCTCGGCCGGCTGGACGGGGTGCCGACCGGGGCCACGCTGTCCCCCGGCGCCACGCCGGACCAACTGCCGTTCCCCGAGCCGCCGGCGCCGGTCTATGCGCTGGCGATCACCACCGCCGACCATAAGGACGACGTGAAGCTGTCCGGTGCGCTGGCCAAGCTGCAGGAGGAGGATCGCTGCCTGACGGTGGAGCAAAGCCAGGACAGCGGGGAGACCGTGCTGCATGGCCAGGGCGAGATGCACCTGTCCACGGTGATCGAGCGGCTGGCAAAGAATTATGGGCTGAAGGTCACGACCCACAAGCCGCAGGTTGCGTATAAGGAAACGATTCGCCGGCCGGTGCACGAGCACGGGCGGCTGAAGCGGCAGACCGGCGGGCATGGACAGTTTGCCGACGTGAAAATCGACGTGGCGCCGCTGGCACGTGGCGAGGGGTTCGCCTTCATCGACAAGGTCGTCGGCGGCTCGGTGCCGCGCAACTTCATCCCGGCGGTGGGCGAGGGCGCTGAGGAAGCCGCGAAGAAGGGGCCGTTCGGGTTCCCGGTCGTGGACATCTCCGTCACGCTGGTGGATGGGGGATTCCATTCGGTGGACAGCTCCGACATGGCGTTCAAGTCGGCGACCCGTCAGGCGATGCAGGAGGCGCTCTCCAAGGCCGACCCCGTGCTGCTGGAACCGATCGACCAGGTGACGGTCAGCGTGCCGGCCGAATTCACCCCGCGGGCGCAGCGGCTGCTGACCGGGCGGCGCGGCCAGATCCTGGGCTTTGCCGAGAAGCCGGGCTGGACCGGCTGGGATGAGGTGCAGGCGCTGGTGCCGCAGGCCGAGCTGCACGACCTGATCATCGAGCTGCGCTCATCGACCATGGGCCTCGGGACATATCAGCGGCGGTTTGACCACCTGGCGGAATCGCGGGCCGAGGTGAAGCGAGGCGCAGCGTAGCGAAGACGCGACGGCGGATGCCGGCTCGCGCTTAGCGGGACGGCATCCGCCTGGTGCCGCGAGTCGCTCACTTGCGGGGGCAATCGCCCAGCGCCGCCTCTGATCGCCGGGCAAGGGTCGGGCGTTGCGCACAATCAATGATGGGGGGCACCAATGCGGGCCGATGTGCAGACGGTTACGGCAACCGACGAGAACATCCGCCGCCCGGCAGCGTAACGAGCCACGGGAACGGCGTTCGATCTCCCCGCGGTCGTGCGTCCCTCGCGTTCCCAATGGATGCCACTCGATGGATGCGGCCCTAAGTGATTGGGTAATCCCTCATGGACCACGAGACGCTGGCCTTCACCCCGGCCGTTGAACTGGCGCCGCTGATCCGCGCGAAGAAGCTGTCACCGGTCGAGCTGATGCGTGCCCTGCTCGAACGGATCGCCCGCCTCGAGCCGAAGCTGAACGCTTTCGCCCATCTGGCAGCGGACCGCGCGATGGAGGGGGCCAGGCGTGCCGAACAGGCCCTGATGACCGGCGAGCGAATCGGCCGGCTGCACGGTATTCCGGTCACCATCAAGGACCTGACGATCACCAAGGACATGCCGACGCAGTTCGGCAGCAGGATCTTCGCCGGCCACCAGCCCGCCGAGGACACGCCCCTGGTCACGCGCCTGCAGGACGAAGGCGCCATCGTCCTGGGCAAGACCACCACCTCGGAGTTCGGCTGGAGCGGCATTAGCCGCTGCCCGCTGACCGGAATCACCCACAACCCCTGGCAGCACGGCGCCAACGCCGGGGCGTCGTCGGCCGGGGCCGGAGTCGCGGCGGCTTCCGGGATGGGGCCGCTGCACCAGGGCAGCGACGGCGCCGGCTCGATCCGCATGCCGGCGCATTTCTGCGGTGTGGTCGGGCTGAAGCCGACCTTCGGCCGCGTGCCCTGCTATCCGGTCAGCGTCGGCGACTACACCACCCACAACGGCCCGATTACGCGCACCGTCGCGGACAACGCGCTTATGCTTCAGGTGATGGCGGGGCCGCATCCGCTGGACCACACCACCTGCGAGGCTGGCCCGGCCGACTATCTGGGCCGGCTGCACGACGGCATTGCCGGCAAGCACATCGCGTTCAGCCCCGATCTCGGCCATGCCAGGGTCGATCCGGACGTGGCCGTGCTGGTGCGGGCCGCCGTCGCTCGGTTCGAAACGCTCGGCGCTACGGTGGAGGAAGTTGCCACGCCCTGGGCGGCGGGCGGCCCCGAGCTGGCCCGCTTCTTCTGGTCCGCGCACATGACTCGCCTGGCGCCGCACCTTGCCGCGTGGGAGCAGCAGATGGACCCGGGTCTTGTCGCGTGCATAAAGTCTGCGCAGGACTACCCGGTGAGCCGGTACCAGTTGATGCGCGAGCGCAAGATGGCCTACGTCGCCGCCATCCATCGCTGGTTCGAGGACTGGGACCTGCTGCTCACCCCGGCGGTCTCCGTCGCCGCCTTCCCGGTCGAGCGGTTGATGCCGGAGCATTGGCCGCAGCACGAGTGGGGCTGGGTGACCTGGGCCGAGTTCTCCTACCCGTTCAACATGTCCGGAGACCCCGCGATCAGCGTGCCGTGCGGCTTCACCGCCGAGGGCCTGCCGGTCGGGCTGCAGATCGTCGGAAGGCGCTTCGACGACCTTGGCGTACTGCAGGCCGCGGCGGCGTTCGAGGCGGTGCAGCCCTGGGCGGACAAGCGGCCGGTCGTATCGTGACCAGGGGAAACGCATGGCGGCCGTCATGACGATGCCCGCCATGACGACCGAGGACGTCCGCATCGCCCAGATGCTGACCGGGTTCGCGATGGCGGCGTTTCTCCTGATCGGCACTGTTCCGGCGCTGCGGCGCTACGCGTCGCCGCTGCGGGTTGCGCTGCTGGTGGCCTATCTGCTCGGCGCGGCCGGGTTCGCCGGTTACGTGCTGCTGCGTTGACGCGCCGGGGCGCCGCTCTGGCTGGCCCGGCGCGCATGGATGTATCACGCGCGACGCTGCGATAGGGCGGAGGAGCGTAGCGCTCTCCGCCATTGTCGCCCGCCGCACCGGAGGCGGTGGACGGCGCCTCGCTCGTCCACCCTACGCTCCGTGCTCCCGTTTGCGAATTACCTCGCGGAACCTCTGATATTACGGTGTCACCGTCACATTCGCCCGGACCACAGGGTCGCCCGGGATCAGGGTGACGGCGAAGGCATCGCTGCCGGTGAAGCCCCGCGTCGGGGTGTAGTCGATACGGGTATCGTCGCCGACGGTGTGAATCAGGACCTTGCCGTGGGCCGGCGGCGAGGTCAGCAGACCGGCTGAGAAGGGCGTATGACCCGGCCGAGCCACCGTGATCCCACACCAGCCGCCATCGTTGCCGACCTTGACCGCTACGTCGGTTGACTGCCCGGCCGTTAGGCTGGGAGTCGGCGCGTTGCAGGATTTTGCCGCGCCGGCCTGGTCTACGGCGTACAGGCGGGCCGACGATGGTGCGGCGGATTGTTGCTGGGCGCAGGCCGCGAGCAGCGCGCCGGCAGCGGCCATGGCGAGCCACGTAAAGCGGCCTCCATGCTGGGGATGTCCGTTGTGCAAGACTTACGCCTCCGATTCGGTGCTGGCGGGTCCGGCGGTAAAGGACGTTGCGCGGCCGGTCAACTTCCGTCGGCGCACGGGGGGCCATGCCGTGAAGCACAGGACACGAATGGCCCGCCCCGGGGGGCGAGGGCAGAGCTGCGACGACGTCATCGGCCTCCGGTCGGGCGTCCGGTCGGATGGCATTTTCGACTCGGCGACGATCGAGTCGTGATACGGTTACGGACGTGGGTTGTTCCTTTCACGCTGTTCGGCCATCGCGTTTTCGGAGGCCGGTAATCGTGCGAGGCTCGTTTGGCGCGTGGGTTGCCGCCGCGTCGGACGGGCGTGGGGAAGGGCCGTGCCGAGTCGGCAATGGCAGGATTGATCGGTGACGGTGACCGTTGATCCAGTCCCAGATGTCCGGGAACGGGTCCGCTCCGAACGACTGCGCGCCGTCACGGGGCAAATGCCGACGGTTCTCGGCGCCACCGGAATCATTGCCGCGTTGATCGCCGCGGTGCTGGCGGTATCCGCCGGTAATCCGCTGGCGTGGCTTTGGCTGGCGGCAATGCTGGCTTTGGCCGTCGCACGCGCCATCGCCTGGTGGCGGTTGCGCTGGAGCACGGACCGCCATCGCCTGTCACGTTGGGTGATCGGCGGCGCAGCCAGTGCCGGTGCGCTATGGGGAGCCCTGTGTCTGCTGACGTTTCCCGCCGCGAATACCTACGAGCTGCTGGTCGCCTTTGTGATCGCCGGCATGTGCGCCGGGGCCGTGGCGGCCTATGGCGCGTATTTTCCCAGCGCCGTTTCATTCATTCTGTTCGCCAGTCTGCCCCTGGCGTTGCGTTTCCTGCTCGATCGGCAACCGCTGCATCTGGTCCTGGCGGCCATGGTGCTGGTCTTTACCCTGGGCATGGTGCGCGTCGCCTGGATATCGCATCGCAATTTCGGCGCTGTGTTCCGGTTGCAGGCAGAAGCCTCGATGCGCACCGCGGCGCTGGACGCCGCAGAGGCGCAACTGCAGGTTGAACGCGCCGCGCACCAGGCCACCGAGGCGGCGTTGCGGCATGTGCAGAGGATTCACGCGATCGGCCAACTCACCAGCGGCATCGCCCACGACTTCAACAACATGCTCACCGCGATCAAGGGCAACCTGCAGCTCATTGCCCGGACTGCCGGCAAGGAAGGGGATTTCCGGCGCTACGTGAGCGCCGCCGAGCGGGCAGCGGACCGCGGCACCGAGTTGGTCGCCTCGCTGCTCGCCTTCGCCCGTCCTGACGGCCCCAGCGCGCCAACGGTACAGGTCAATCACCTGCTGCACGACTTCCTGCCGCTGCTTCAGCGCGCGGCCGAACCCTGCCGGCTGGAGACGCGGCTCGCTGAGAACCTGCCGGACTGCGCGCTGGGGGCGGCGCAATTCCAATCCGCTATCCTGAACCTGGTGATCAATGCCCGCAACGCCAGCCCGCATGGCGGCACGGTGACGCTGACGACGGCGCTGGCGGAGCAGCCTGCGGCGGTCGACCTGTCCGCCGGCCAGACCGCCGGCCCGGCGCGATTCGTCGCGGTGTCGGTGTCCGACACCGGATCGGGGATGACGGAGGACGTGGCGGCGCGGGCCTTCGAGCCGTTCTTCACAACCCAGCCGCCGGGCAAGGGCAGCGGTCTCGGATTGGCGCAGGTGTGGTCCTTCGCCCGCGAGGCCGGCGGTCATGCCACGCTGCAGAGCACGCGAGACCAAGGGTCAGTGGTGACGTTGTTCCTGCCGGCAAGCCACGCTGCACCGACAGGACCACCCCAGGGTTAGACCGAGAAATACTTCGCATGCGGGTTCAACACGATGATCGCGCTGGTGGACTGTTCGGGATGGAGCTGGGACTCGTCCGATAGCGCCAGCCCGATCCGCTCGGCACCCAGCAGCCGGAGCAGCGGCGCCTGGTCCTCCAGCCGCGGGCAGGCGGGATACCCGAAGGAGTAGCGGCTGCCCCGGTAGCCCTGGGCCAGCAGTTTTTCGATGTCGCGGTCGTCCTCGGCGGCGAAGCCCAGCTCGGCGCGGACGCGCTTGTGGACGTACTCCGCCATCGCCTCGGCCATCTCCACCGACAGGCCGTGCAGGTACAGATAATCCTGGTAGCGGTTGCCCTCGAACCAGTCGTGCGCCACTTCCGACGCGCGGGCACCCATGGTGACGACCTGCAGGCCGATCACGTCGCGCTGGGCGTCGTCCACATCGCGGAAGAAGTCGGCGATGCACGCGCCATCCGCTTTCGGCTGGCGCGGCAGGTTGAAGCGCGCCAGTTCGGTCGATCCGTCCTGGTCGAAGATGATCAGGTCGCTGCCCTGGCCGGCGGCGAGCCAATAGCCGTAGGCGGCCTGCGGTTTCAGGATCTGTTGCTCCTCGCACAGCGCCAGCATGCGCTTCAGCACCGGGCGCAGTTCCTGCTTCGCCCAGCCGAGGAAATCGTCCAGGCTGCGGCCCTGCTTCCGGAACCCCCACTGGAATTGGTACAGGCTGCGCTCGTTGATGAACGGCACCAGCGCCTTGGGCGCCACCTCAATCACGCGCGCGCCCCAGAACGGCGGCGCGGGCACCGGCACGTCATGCGTGAGCCGCCGCCGGCGAGCCTGCGCGGCGCCGATATCCACCGGCAGGAACGCGCGCTCGTCCGCCTGTCCCAGCGTGCGCGCCGGGTTGCGCGGTTTGCCGGCGCGCTTGCGGTGCACCGCGGTGAGGTAGTCGTCCAGGTGGCCGCCGGTGACCTTGTCCATCAGGTGCAGGCCATCGAATGCGTCGCGGGCATAGGCGACCCGGCCGCTGTCATAGGCGTTGACGCAGGCGTCTTCGACGTACGACCGGGTCAGCGCCGCGCCGCCGAGCAGCACCGGAACATCCAGCCCCTGGCGCGACATCTCCTCCAGGTTTTCCCGCATCACCACGGTCGATTTCACCAGCAGCCCGGACATGCCGATCGCATCGGCCCTGTGCTCGCGCACGGCGGCGAGCATGTCGGCCAGCGGGACCTTGATGCCGAGATTGACCACCCGGTAGCCGTTGTTGGTCAGGATGATATCGACCAGGTTCTTGCCGATGTCGTGCACGTCGCCCTTCACGGTGGCCAGGACGATGGTGCCTTTCTCCTGGCCCTCGACGCGCTCCATGAATGGTTCCAGGTAGGCGACGGCGGCCTTCATGGTTTCCGCGCTCTGCAGCACGAAAGGTAGTTGCATCTTGCCGGCGCCGAACAACTCGCCGACCACCTTCATGCCGTCCAGCAGCACGGTGTTGATGATGTGCAGCGGTGCCAGGGTTTGCAGCGCCTCGTCCAGGTCGTCGGACAGCCCCTTGCGGTCGCCATCGACGATGCGGTCCTTCAGACGCTCCTCGACCGTCTCGGCCCGCTGCTTGCGGACGATGTCGGCGGCCTTGCGGTCGGCGAACATCGCCAGCAGGGCTTGTAGGGGATCGTATCCCTCGCGGCGGCGGTCGAAGATCAGGTCCTCGGCGACCTGCACCTCCTCTGGTGCGATCAGGTGGAGCGGGCGGATTTTCGACACGTGCACGATGGCGCCGCTCATGCCAGCCTTTACGGCGTGATCCAGGAACACGCTGTTCAGCACCGCACGCGCGGCGGGGTTGAGCCCGAAGCTGATGTTGGACAACCCGAGAATGATCTGGATGTCGGGGAACGCCGAGCGGATCGCACGGATGCCTTCCAGCGTCCATTCGCCCAGCTTGCGGTCGTCCTCGTTGCCGGTGGCGATGGTGAATGTCAGCGGGTCGATCAGCAGGTCGGATTGCGGCAGGCCGTGGCGGGTGCAGGCGAAATCGACCAGGCGGCGCGCGACCGCCAGCTTGGCATCGGGAGTCTTCGCCATGCCCTGCTCGTCGATGGTCAGCGCGATCACCGCGGCGCCGAACCGCTTGGCGAGCAGCAGCCGGTCGGTGGCGGCGCCCTCGCCATCCTCGAAATTGATCGAGTTGATGATCGGCTTGCCGCCATGCAGCTTCAGCGCCGCCTCGATCACCGGGGTTTCCGTGCTGTCGATCACCAGCGGGGCGTTCACGGACGCGGTGAAGCGGCGGACCACCTCGGTCATTTCCGCCATCTCGTCGCGCCCAACGAACGCGGTGCAGATGTCCAGGCTGTTGGAGGCCTCGGCGATCTGCTCGCGCCCCATGGCGACGCAGCCATCCCAGTCATGCGCCTGCTGCAGCTCGCGCCACTTCTTGGAGCCGTTTGCGTTGCAGCGTTCGCCAATGGAGAAGTAGCTGTTTTCCTGCCGCAGAGCGACCGGCTGGTACAGGCTGGCTACCGACGGTACCCATACATAGGTACGCGGCACCGGTCCCGGCCGGAAGCGCCCGCCGCCCGCCGCCCGCCGCCGCAGCATCGCATCGAGCGCGGCGATATGCGGCGTGTTGGTGCCGCAGCAGCCGCCGACCAGGTTCACGCCGTCCTCGGCGACGAAGCGTTCCACCCAGGTCGCCATCTGTTCCGGAGACAGTGGATAGTGGGTGTGGCCGTCAACCAGTTCGGGCAGCCCGGCGTTGGGCTGGATGGAAATCAGGCCGGGCCAGTTCCGGGCGAGCCAGCCGACATGTTCGGCCATTTCCTGCGGACCGGTGGCGCAGTTCAGGCCCATCAGCGGCACATCCAGCGCGTGGATCACGGTCGCGGCGGCGGCGATGTCGGGGCCGACCAGCAGCGTGCCAGTGGTTTCCACGGTCACCTGCACAAAGATCGGCGTGTCGGTGCCGGCCTCGGCGCGGGCGATCTTGGCGCCGTTGACCGCGGCCTTGATCTGCAACGTATCCTGGCAGGTCTCGATCAGGATCGCGTCCACGCCGCCGGCGATCAGGCCGCGGCATTGCGCGGCGAGCGCGGCTTCCAGCGGGTCATAGGCGATGGTACCGAGGCTCGGCAGCTTGGTCCCGGGGCCAACGCTGCCAACCACCCAGCGGTGACGGCCATCGGCGAAGGTCTCCGCCGCCTCCCGCGCCAGTTCGCCAGCCACCTTGTTGATCTCGAACGTTCGGCCGGAGAGGTCGAACTCGGCCAGCGTGATCGGAGAGCCGCCGAAGCTGTTGGTCTCGACCATGTCGGCGCCGGCTTCGTAGTAGCCGCGGTGAATCTCGCGCACCAGGTCGGGGCGGGACAGGTTCAGCACCTCGGTGCAGTTCTCCTTGCCCCAGTAGTCGCGCTCGACATCCAGCGTCAGCGCCTGCACGCGGCTGCCCATGCCGCCGTCGCACAACAGGACGGTGTCGCGCAGGGCGTCGAGCAAGTGAGGACGGGACATGGGCGGGTTCTTTCAGACGGCGAGTTCGTGGGAGCGGGCGGCGGGGGCGTCGGCGAGGCGCAATGCAGGCCACAGACGCACGGTGAGCGGACCTTGAATGGTCAGGGCGGGAGCCGCGTCCAGGCCGGCGTCGGTGAGCAGCGCCTGCATCGAATCGTCCGAAAATCCCGGCCAGCGATGCGCCAGCTTCCCGGCGAGGTCGGCACGCGCATGGCTGGCCAGATCGATGACGATCAGCCGCCCGCCGAGGCGCAGCACGCGGGCCGCTTCGGCCACCACGCCGGCCGGGTCCTCCGCGTAGTGAAGCACCATTTGCAACACGGCCAGGTCGAAGCCGCTATCGGCGAGCGGCAGCCGATACATGTCGGCGAGCCGCACCGAACAGTGGGACAGGTCGGCGCGAGCGAGGCGGGATCGGGCCAGCGCCAGCATCGCCTTCGATGCATCCACGCCGAGCCCCTGGTCGATGCGCTGCGCCAGCAGTTCCAGCACGCGGCCGGTGCCGGTGCCGATGTCGATCAGCCTGCCGGCGCCGGCTTCAGGCACCAGGCGGAGCAGCGCTGCCTCCACTTTGTGCGCGGGCAGGTCCAGCGCGCGCATCTCGTCCCAGTCGGCGCCCTGACGGCGGAAGCTTTCCGAGGCGGCGCGGGCGCGTTCAGCGAGGACCCGGGCAGCCTGGCGACGGTCGGCTTCGAGGATCGGGTCGTCGTCCGGCAGGCGGGCCAGCAACTCGCGGGCCAGGCTCACATGGCAGCCGGACGGCAGGGCAAACCAGACGTTTGCGCCCTCGCGCACACGTTCCAGCAGTCCGCAGTCGCACAGCAACTTTAGGTGACGCGACAGGCGGGGCTGGGACTGGGCGAGGATCTCGGTGAATTCAGTGACGCAGAACGGGCCGCGGGACGCGAGCGCGAGCAGGCGCAGCCGTGTCGGCTCCGCGGCGGCGCGCAGGCTGGCAAGCAGGCGTTCCATCGGCTACTAATGACATAAAGATATCCTTATGTCCAGCTCGGGAGGCGGTCGTGGACGCCAGGGTGCCATTGCGGATCGGGGTGTTGGCCGAGGCCGGACCGGACGACGCACTGCTGGTCGAAGGCGATGGCCCGGCGCCGGGCGGGCCGCCGGTGGAGCGGTTCCGTCTGCCCGTATTCGTCATCGGGCCGGCGGGGCCACACCGGATCGGATGCGCATGCTGCGTGCCGCGCGGGCCGGTGGCGGAGGCCTTGGCGCGCCTGTTTCTGGCCCGCGCTCGGGGCGATGTGGGGTTCTTCCGGTCGGTGCTCGCCGTGCCCCTGGGGGCGGCCGGGGCGGCGGCGATCCGCGCCGCCCTGGAGAGTGACCAAGTGTCCGCGTCACGGTTCCGTCTTCTGGATGGAGGCGATGGGGCTTGAGGCCTGTAACGCTTCGTTGGCCCGGCTGTCCCGGCACGTTGCAGACGATTTGCCCGGACGTACTCGTAACTATCTTGCAATCACCACACCAGCAGAGCAATGCTATGTCGGTTTGGCAGCTCCAATAAGACCACTTAAGCGCCTGTTGCGTCGCAAGGCGTGATACCACTGTTAAGTTATCGTTTGGGCTGTGCCTTTTGCTGTCCTGGACAAGCGGCGCCGCGGGGTGGCAGGCGGAGCTTATCGGACGCCGGACAGCACGTACTCGGCCCTTGGGATCTTCGTTGTTGCAACATCCTTGGCCAGAGAGTTAATATTCCTGACGAACGCCGAATCTGGCGGGCAGCTTCGTCGCATCGAGGGCAGGTGGTAAGCGACCGTTGAGTACGACAGGTTCAGCTCATTATCGAGGGATGCGGGTCGTAGCGCTTTAAGTGTCTTGTGATCAGGCGGCGGGTTGGTCGATCTAAAAAGCGGTGAAAGGGGAAAAAAGTTCGTGTTGATTATTGTACCGTCGTCCATGACGTAGACCGTAAGATCAACGCAAAGAATAAACAAAACAAAAATGGCAGACTTTTTACATCAGCTTGTCAAGCGTCGTGAAATGGAAGCGAACCAGAGCATCTTCACCGGAGATGCCGAGGAGTCAGTCGCGAATTTCAACGAGCAAGAGAAAGTCGTGGAAAAAGCAGACTTTACCGAGAACTCGATTGCTTATTTGACCAACTCAGGGCTGTTCGATGCTGAATACTATCTAGCGACCTATCCGGACGTCGCCGGCGCGCCGATAGATCCGCTTCTCCATTTTTTTCACTACGGCTTTCGCGAGGGGCGGCGCCCAAACCCATATTTTGATCCACTATGGTATCTGGACACTTACCCGGAAGTTCGCGAAGCCCAGGTGCAGCCTTTGCTACATTATGCCGTCTTTGGTGACAAGGAAGGGCGGCTTCCATCCCTGACTTTCGATACGATATGGTACCGAAAAAACTACCATCTTGCCGAACATGTCGGCGCATTGGCGCACTATCTGCAAAACCGGAGAAGCGGGCGCTTCAGCCCGATCCCCGACTTCGACGCCGAATTCTATGGCAGGGAGAACCCCGACGTCGCTGCGGCAGGCGTCGATCCGTTCGAGCATTTCATCAACCAGGGCTACCGCGAGCGTCGCAACCCTTCGGCCGAATTCGACGTCAAATTCTACACCCAGCGCTACCTGGGCGGAGACACGAGCCAAAATCCGCTCCTGCACTACCTGGCGCACAAGCACGAGCCCGGAATCGTCGGGCGGATGCCGGATGATGAATCGACCGTCTGGCGGGAGGTCAAGCGGTTTTCCAAGCCCGGCCCGGATTTCGAACAGTTTCGGCCGCTGCCGGCCTCCGCCGCGCATCAGTTCAAGCTGCTGGTCTATTATCTGCCCCAGTTCCACACCATCCCGGAGAACGACGCCTGGTGGGGCAAGGGCTTCACCGAGTGGACGAATATCGCCCGCGGCGTCCCCCGGTTCAAAGGCCACTACCAGCCGCGAATCCCCCGGGATCTCGGCTTCTACAGCCTCGACGGCATCGAGCCGATGCGCCAGCAGGCCGCAATGGCGCGCGCCGCCGGCGTCCATGGCTTCGTGTTCTACTACTATTGGTTCAACGGCCAGCGGCTGCTGGACCAGCCGGTCCGCCGCTTCCTGGAGGATCGCAGCGTCGATATCCCGTTCAGCCTCATGTGGGCGAACGAGAACTGGACCCGGCGCTGGGATGGCGCCGAGAGCGAGGTGCTGATCTCGCAGGACTACCGGCCGGACGACGACGAGCGCATGGCGGCGGAGTTTGCCCTCCACTTCCGGGACCCGCGCTACATCCGCGTCCAGGGCCGGCCCCTGCTGATGATCTATCGCGCCGGCCTGATCCCGGAGGCTGCGAAAACGATCGCCCGGTGGCGCGATATCTTCCGGACCCAGCACGGCGAAGACCCGATCCTGATCATGGCGCAGAGCTTCCGGGAGTCCGACCCCACGCCGTATGGCATGGACGGCGCCATCGAATTCCCGCCGCACAAGCTCACGCAGCACATGCCGCCGATCAACGCACGGGTCGAGTATTTCGATCCCGAGTTCACCGGCAACGTCTACAGCTACGACGACGTGGTGCAAACGTCGCTGGACGAGCCCGCGCCGCCGTACCCGCTGATCAAGACCGCCGTGCCGAGCTGGGACAACGACGCGCGGCGCCAGGGCACCGGGCTGGCGATCACCGACTCCGCGCCGGCAAAATACGAAAGCTGGCTGACCCGCCTGGGCGAATTCGCCCGCGAACATCCGTTCTTCGGCGAGCCGATCGTCTGCGTGAACGCCTGGAACGAGTGGTGCGAAGGCGCCTATCTCGAACCCGACCTGTACTACGGCTCGGCCTACCTGAACGCGACCGCCCGCGCCGTCGCCGGCTTGTCCCGCCGCACCGCCGCCCCCCGGCTGCTGCTGATCGGGCACGATGCCTTCCCCAGCGGCGCGCAGCACAACCTGCTGGCCCAGGGCCGCGCCCTGCGCCGCAGCTTCGGCGTGGAAATCGAGTTCCTGCTGCTCGACGGCGGCAAGATGGAGGAGGCCTACCGCGAGGTCGGCCCGCTGACCATCGCAACCACCGATGCCGCCGTGCGCGCCAAGCTGAAGACGCTCGCGGCGCAGGGCTTCGTCCATGCCATCATCAACACCACGGCCGCCAGCCACGTCGTGCCGCAGGTGCGCGCCGCCGGCATCGAGCCGATCGTCCTGGTGCACGAGCTGCCGCGCATCATCCGCGAGAAGAACCTGACCGCCGGCGCCCGCGCCGCCATCGAGCAGGCGAACCATGTCGTGTTCGCCGCCCCCTTTGTCCGCGACGAGCTGTTCACCGCGCTGGGCGTGCAACCGACCGACCGCGCCATGATCCTGCCGCAGGGCTCCTACAAGGATATTGCATACAATCCCGAAGCCGGCGCCAAGCTGAGCGCCGAGTTCGGCCTGACCCATCGTGACAGGCTCGTGATAGGCGTGGGCTACGCCGATCTGCGCAAGGGCTTCGACCTGTTCCTGCAGCTATGGCGGCTGCTCCGCACGACCCCGATCTCCACCGGCAAGCGCCAGGGCCGCGTCTGCCTGATCTGGGTCGGCGGCATCGACCCCGGGCTCAAGGACTGGCTCGCCACCGAGATCGCCGACGCCGAAGCCACCGGCACCTTCCGCATGGCCGGCTATCGCAACGACATGGACGCCGTGTTCTCCGCGGCGGACGCGTTCGCGCTGACCTCCCGCGAGGACCCGTTCCCCACCGTTGTGCTGGAAGCGCTCAGCGCCGGCGTGCCGGTGGTGGCGTTCGACCGCTCCGGCGGCATCCCCGACATGCTGCGGGAGACGGACCAAGGCACGGTCGTGCCCTATGGCGACGTCTCCGCCATGGCCGCCGCCATCGCCGGGCAGCTTACCGCCGGCATCACCGACCGGCAGCGCACCGACCGGCACGCGCTGATCGCCGAGCGCTTCAGCTTCAAGACCTATGTCCGCCGGCTGCTGGACCTGGCGATTCCGGGGCTGCCGTCGGTCTCCGTCGCCGTGCCGAACTACAACTACGCGCGCCACCTGCCGCTGCGGCTGGGCAGCGTGTTCGGGCAGTCGCACCCGGTGCACGAGGTCATCGTGCTGGACGACGCCTCCACCGACAACAGCGCCAGGGTGATTCCGGCGCTGGCGGCGGAGTGGGAGCGGGAGATTCGGTTCATCCCGAGCGCGATCAACTCCGGCTCGGTTTTCAAGCAGTGGCGCCGCGCGGCGGAGCTGGCCACCGGCGAGTTCCTGTGGCTGGCCGAAGCGGACGATTCGTCGGAGCGGGATTTCCTGACACGCGCGCTGGCGCTGCTGGGCAGCGATCCCGCCATCCAGTTCGCCTTCACCGACTCGCGCACGATTGATGCCGACGGTGCGCCGCAATGGGCGAGTTACAAGCCGTATTACAGCACCGTGGTGCCGGGCGCGCTGACGCAGACCGAGGTGTTCGAGGCGGCGGATTTCGTGCAGCGCCTGCTGTCCGTGAAGAACCTGATCCTGAACGTGAGTTCGGTGGTGTGGCGGCGGGAGGCGTTGCTGCGCGCGCTGGCGGCGTGCGAAGCGGATCTGGGCGGCTTCCGCATGGCGGGCGATTGGCGGTTGTATCTGGAAGCGCTGACGCTGCCGGGTGCGAAGGTGGCGTATGAGGCAGAACCGTTGAACGTGCATCGCCGCCATGCGACAAGCGTGACGCATGCGCTGGATGCGGACCGGCACGTGGCGGAGATCGCGCGCTGCCACGAATTTGCGCGGCAGGCGTTTGGCCTGCCGGAGCCGGTGTGTGCGGGCCAGGCGGCGTATGTCGCCGAGGTGGCGGAGCAATTGGGTGCGGGGGACGCGAAGCCGCAGAAAGCGGCGCGCGAACCGATCGACAAGCGAAAGACGCCGGCGCCATCCGGGCGTAAGGCGGCGAGGAATTAGGGTCGGGGATATCCCGCCATCACAGAAGGATTTTTTGAGATGTACGTCCAGCCTCACCGAGCACGCGTGGCTTCTGGCGCAGCCAGCGTCGATGGCCGCGCTTCCGCGCAACAATCGGCGATGAGAGAAGGAACCTATATGTACGTACCGCCGTTCGACTCCCTGCTGCAAGCCATCGGCATGACCCGCGCCGAGTTTGAGACCTCGACCGAAGTTACGATCCCCAGCGAGTTGCTCAAGCTCCTGCTGCAGGTGGCCGTTGCGAGCGGCGATTTCAACGAAGCGGGCTATATGAAGGCGAACCCCGATGTGGCGGGGGCAGTTCGGGAAGGGTCGATCGAAAGCGCACGAGTTCATTACGTGGGCTATGGGTTCCTCGAGGGCCGCGCTGGGGCGACTCCAGAAGTCGATGAGGCTTGGTACCTTCGCACGTATAGCGATGTGGCCGAAGGCGTTGGGGCTGGGCAGATAGCATCGGCGGCCGAGCATTTTCGAGTGGCAGGGGCTTCGGAAGGGCGTAGCCCAAGCGCCGCCTATCGCATCGCGGCGGAGCAATGGAAGAGAGCGCTCAGGCCCTCTGGCGCGGGCAGGACATGAACAGGGCGAGACGACGGAAGACCCGCGCTACAGTTAAAGGCAAGTGATCAATGGATGATAGTCGTGCCGGCGAGATCCTCATAAAATACAAAAGTACGAACCCACATATTCGGTGGCCTGCGGATTTACGTCGCAGCATCGGGGGGCTTATCAACGAGAATTTTTCGAGTGACAAAAACTATCCTCTGTATCAAAATATCGAGGACTACCTTTTCGACGGAGCGCCCATTGTAGCCGATTTTGGCGAGCTATCGCCAGAGGACGCTGTATATCTGAGGAATATTTGCCGAATACGGGCAATTATTGCGAGAAGTGGCTCTTTGGCTGGAGACTTCGAAGTCTCTCACACTTCTCCCGAAGAGGACTTCTTGCAACACGATGGGGGTTGGGGGCTATTTAAGACGTTGAACTTCGCGCTTTTGTTGTCAATACGGCCTCAAAAGAGGGCCGCGATCGTAACCACAATACGTAACGAGGGGCTATGCATTCTCGAATGGATTGCCCACCACCGCGCTTTAGGCTTCTACGATTTCTACGTATATACCAATAATAATACCGACAGCTCTCTTGGGCTCCTCTACGAACTGAAGAAGTGCGGAATTATAAAGCTGATTGAGAATGAGGTTGGCTCTGGCGTGGCAATCCAGAGAAAGGTTTTCGGGCATTCATTACAGATGTTGGCAGAACTGCGTACATTTGAGTGGGCGCTATATATAGATGTGGATGAGTTCTTTGTTCCCAGAGTTGAGCCTGGTCTGGATCTAGACGCTGTTTTGTCTGCAGTTTATCAGCAATTTGGATCAGAGTCGCCTGCTGCGATCTCCTTTAACTGGAAATGGTATGGAAGCCAAAACGCCTACGATTGGTCTGACAACCTGGTAGTAGAACGGTTTCAACACTGTCATAAGACCGACGGAGTTAAGAGCCTCGTTCGTCTGAACGACGTGATTTCAATGTCTCAGGTCCATTTTCCAAAGCTTTTTAATGGGTTGCGACTAGTTAACTCGAATTTCGAGGAAATTCTACCTTCCTGCGGCTTCGATCCTGTCTACGGTAGTGGACAGATAAATCATTACTGGAACAAATCATTTGAAGAATTTGTTATCAAACGTGATCGAGGCAGGACACGCCCCGACGCGAAGCAGCTCGATTTTTCAGCATTCTTTAACTGGGGCGCTAACAGCAAAATTGGTGATTATGACCCGCTACCGAATAGGATTTTAGAACGAACTCGGAGAGCATATCGAGAACTGACAAGCGACCGGCTAATCCGGGAAGAGCTGGCTCTAGTCAAGCAAACATTCCTCGATAAACTAGCACGCATCGACCAAGAGCTGAATTTGAAAGCGGTATACCGCGATAACCTCGATATTCTGTACGGTATAAAGCAGGTTGACCAATAATGCCGATTGGGTGCGCGATCGATCTTGGGCCTAGTTAATTAGCTTTGAGAACATCTCCCACCGCATCCAGAATGGAAACATTTGGCCTACCTGCCACAGTATATGATGGCACTAAAGCGCTGCCGCCCTCGGCGCATTCGTTCCAAGAATATATGATGATCGCCTTGGCTGGACAGACCCTCGGATTATTGTGGACAAAGTTCACTGCTGCTTGCACATGGGAGGCAATTTCGTGCGGCGAGCCGGGCTGTATATATTCGTTCATTCCTACGCCTGCTACGTAACCTCTCGCAAAGGCGGGCGGGTTGAGCTTGAGCGGTCGCGTGTCCCATCCTGTCGTACAAACCGGGATGACTGGGGCGCCCGTCGCGGCCATCTCGTTCCAATACGTCCGTACGCTTTGATCGAGCACGGAAAAGGGTGTTGGATGAGAATGAGGCGGTACGCGGCCCATGTAATTGCTGATCGCATCCGCGTCGATTTCCGCCATTACGCGCGATGCCATGACCGGTTCACCCTCCATGATTACTATATAGGGACGCCCCAAGCCGGCACTCAGGCAGCTCTGTCGCAGTTCCGTGATTACGGTCCGAAACAGTATGCCGTAGCTGCCCCATTTCTTAAAGAACGCAGTTAGATTATCCATTGAGATATAAAGAAGAGGCCGCTGTCCTTCGACTTTCTGGTAATTCTTCTGACCAAAATAGCGAATATACGTCGGGATTAGCCTAGAGAAACTTTCTTCCGTCCCGAGCCCTGAAGCTCCCAAAATCATGCACCAATTGACATCGTTCGCATAAGCGCTAGCCTGATGTAAACGCCAGGCCTCCTGCATTGGGTCTGCCGGGCCATACCAGACGTAGGCCCAATAATTTAGACCAGCCGCCATCGCGAACTTAATCTCATCGTCCAGCAGTGATTGATGATCACCATCGATCTCAATCGTCGTCGGAGAAGTAAGTTTGGCATACCATGGAGCACGCCCCCTAAAATCTGGCGGGCTAAGCGACTTGTCCACGCCCTGTTCGATGGTGGTTCCTGTCGCATCCCAAGCATCCCACCGGATTGCGCCAGAAGCTAGGGTGGCAGAAGCGCGCGCAGACGTTAGGGGTGGCGTTGTTAGGAATGGGAGGCTGAGCGAAGCACCAAGCAGCTTGCGACGGCTAAGAGATCCGGTCATAATCGGCTCCAAGTAAGCTATGTTTTTTGCGGAACTGGGCCCCACCGTTCGATACCGCTCCGCCAGCTAAGGTATGCCAATGATACAAACACTCGATCAGGCGATCGTCAAGGCCTCGGGAATCCAAATTGGAGAGCGCTCCCCAGGGTTCTATCGTCTCGCTGAATCAGACGAATCTCCGCAACCTCGCCCGATGCTACAGCTACCGGAGTGCCCTGACGAAGACTGGGCGCCGGCTTTTCACATGAAAACCAAACGAGTCCACGCGCTTGGATGTTATCTAGCGAATGAAATTGTCCTGGTCAACAAGGGATTCCTTTTGTATCAAGGCGAGCCTATCTACCAACCCGACATTGTTGTCCCGTACATTGCAAATATGATAGAGAAGGAACCGCCGTCCGACATTAGGGCGGACGCCGGGAGCGGTGTAATTTCTCTGAAGAACCCGGCCTTGGTAGCTTGGGATGTTTCCGTGAAGACTTACGGACATTTTCTAATAGACGTGTTGCCACGGCTTTTGATTTTCGAGAAGCTATTCGATCAGGAATTGGGAAATTGCGCTATAATATTCCCGCATGACCTTCCAACCTGGGCAATCGAAATACTGAGGCAAGTCTTTCCCCGCTTGATGGAGAATACCAAACTTGTCGACTTTACGCAAAACGTCGTTCGTATGCGTCGCGCCATAATACCAACCCACTGTCACTATTATTATTATTTTCATCCACTTGCCAGGCTAATATTTGATGAGTTGTACGTCCGCAGCGCGGCCGAAAACGCCGAGATAGACGGTCGGTACAGCGGACTTCTTTTCGTCTCGAGGAGCTCGTTGAAGAGACAGACTGGTAGTCGGGATTGCCTTGACATTGAGGAGGTGGAATCTTATGCGCGACAGGCGGGATTTTTTGTTATTCATCCGGAGAAGATGCCTTGGAAGCAGCAACTGAAGTACTTTCGTTTAGCCCGTGTCGTCGTGGGAGAGTACGGTTCCGGTTTACATAACGCGCTGTTCTCTCCGGCTGGTGTTGTCACAATTGCCCTGAATCGGATTCAATTCCTTCAATCTTTCATTGGCGCGTTGAAAGGCCAACGTGTTGGCTACCTGCTTCCTCTGGATAAGGGGGGGGAGTCAGCGTGCTCTTGGTATCGGTTGGGCGTTGAGCGGGCACGGCGAGCGATTGATTTCGCTATAAGCCTCCGGTAAGACTTAATTTCGAGGGATCGGTTAGATGTTTGATCAAGCCCCGCAGCTCCATGATCTACGCCGCCATCGTTGCAGA
>Ga0182012_10002360_pt1 | contig 20397 bp, 25 predicted proteins | sample 612S2SmetaG_FD_120486 | JGI IMG/M metagenome (GOLD analysis project Ga0182012, IMG submission 120486) | Permafrost microbial communities from Stordalen Mire, Sweden - 612S2S metaG | ecosystem: Environmental > Terrestrial > Soil > Wetlands > Permafrost | place: Sweden: Stordalen | collected...
AATTGCCGTCTGGGTCGATGCGCGATATGGAGCAGCTTCATGTCGGCCATCCGGAGGCAGAACAGAGAGCCTATGCCAGACAGTTGTTTTCGCGCCTTTCGCCTGCTGCACAATCGATTTTCGACTGGCGCTGGCTCGGATATTCGTGGCGGGAGATCGGTGGAAAACTAGAGATGGACCACAGCGCCGTACGTCGTGCATACTTTCAAGAACTGGGGTTGGTGCTCCGTAGTCTTTCCCCTCCAGGAGAATCCCCAAAATGCGGCTGAGTTGGAGTTGGCCCTCGCGCGCCGAGGACCGTTTTGAATCATGGCTTGCGCAGAGCCACGAGGAGCGAGTGCTTGCCGGCGAAACGACTCCTGTCGGTCCGTGCCCTGATGAAGCCTTCCTCAGGGATCTGGCTCGAAAAGCGAAGCGGATTGCGTTGTCAGACCCGAGAGTCTCTCACGCGGCGAACTGTCCCACGTGCATGAGCCGAATTCATTTCTTCCGGCAGGAAAATCGCTCGCGCCGGAGAAAACGGACACTCGTAACCGCTGTAGTCCTCTGCTCGGTGATCGGCGCGGTCGTCATCACGGTCGCTCGACATGGAATGCACCGGCAACTTCCGTCGACGAATTTGGCCGTTGTATCCGAAGCGGTAAACCTGTGGGACGCCGGTACGATCCGAGGCAACGAGCCAGGTTCACTGCAATCTGTTTTTTTGCCGGCTGCAGTTGTCAGGGTTACGATCATCCTTCCGCGCTTCAGCCCGCCGGGCCAATACGCCGTGGCCGTTACGCAGGATCAGAATGGAAATGGCGTTGTAGCCCAGAGAAGCGCGCCGGCGACGATCAATGGCGACCACGAATCAGTGTCTGTCGAACTAGACCTGCGGGCGGCCAAGGCGGGAGCGTATTTTCTTGCCACGACCCATGAGCAGGATCAAGCGTCCTACTACTATCCCTTGCAAATCAGATAGGTAGCTTACGCGACCGCTGCGCTACACTAACAATCTCGCTGGTACAAAAGATCGGGCAGGCCAACACCATCATCCTTACAACCTTGCTCTGTGCTTCTCACTTATTTGAGTTCACTGCCTGCGTGTAAACGTCAAGCGTGATCCTGCTGTTCGCGTGCCGCAAGAGCTCCTGTACGGTTTTGACATCTTCTCCGTTAGCCTTCAGCAAGGTGCCGAAGGAGTGGCGGAAAGTATGCCAAACACTCTTCACCGGAACCGTCGCCAAGGTCGCAAGTCTCATCGCAATTGTCATCGGCGGATACGGATTCGCCCACGGCGAACCGGGCGCCAAGAAGTAGCTAAGTTGGATTATGCCAAGCGTTATCGAACTTAATCAACATTCCACCACCAGTTTGATCGGTAAATGATCCTGTTGTCGAAGTTGTCCCATCGAACAGCCTCCCACATTTGCCGTCCGTCAGTCCAAGTTTTCACTTGTGCGTTCAGGCTGTCATAGACCTCGGCTGTTATGTATGTTCCGTACGCATCAGGAAGTGTCGCAAGTTTGGCGGCATAGTTGGCTGCCCTACCAACCCATACCAGATCATTTGCGCCTCGCACGCCGGTCCTAGCCACAAACAATTTACTACTGTCGATGCCAACCACGTGCTTGAGAGTGTACGTTTCCTTCGGATACTGGAGGCCCTTCGCCGGGTTGATAATGAAGGATACGGCGTGATTGATCTTTAAGGCTGTTCGCACAGCGGATGTGTTCTTTTCGTCTCCAATGTAAACAGCCATGATCCGGTCGCCATCATAGGCGGTGATGATTCCGCTCTCGCTTCGAATGATCTTTGCTGCACAGTGCAGAAATGTCTTGTATATTTCCGCAGCGAAGCTAGCAGAACGGCCATCCACCAGCTTCGTTGAATCTGCCAGGTCGGCATAGAGTACTGTGGCATCGAGTTTGACAGCGTCGTTGCCAAGCTTAAGAGAATCATCAGCGGGTACGACCGTACCGTCGCGAGTTTCCCATGCGGCTCTGAAGATTGCCGCCGCCTCCCGTTCGAGATCGTCTTTGAGCCCCATAGAATTCGATCAGTTGTTCGGCCCGAGTTCCCTAATGACGGCCCGGATGCGGTTACACGCCGGTCCCATCGTAGCTGCAAGATCCGCGGGATCGTATTTGTACGGGAGAGCCGTGATTCCGGAAAGGTCGGAGGGCAGCTTCAATTCCTCCCCCCGCGGTTCAACCAAAAATGAGCGTAGTCTGCCGATGCGACCTATGAACAGACCCAGCTCGAAAATCACATTATCGCGAGGGGTCGGCAAGGATTTGCCCCGGCTGGAAGTGATGTCGTCCGGCTGTGCGATAGCAATTGCAAAATCGGATTGGTCAAGCTGACGTTCTAGACTCTCAACCGGATACCATGAGGCCCGGAAGACGCCGTCGGTCCACACGACAACGGTGAAGTCGTATTCAAAAGCATTTTGGATTGTTCGGGCAATCTCGAGTGCTTCAGCCGAAGAGATGATGAAGATGCGAATCTTCTCATGTGTGGCAGTCACATGCGCATTGCGCTGTTCGAGCCGACGAGCGAGTTCCTTCGCAATAAAACGCCAGATGTCGGGATATTGACGACCGAGCTCACTCAGCTGCGGCTCGGTCAGCACACAGAGAACCGACCTTTCAGTCGCAGTGTTGGTGGCCGAGCGCCTTTGTGTTGGTTGAATAGCAGCCATTTCGCCGACATGATCGTTCGCAAATCGACGTGCAACCTTGCGGCCGTTGACCAAGATATCGAATGCGCCGGCGATGATCAGATATACGTCATTGTCCTCCGCCCCTTGCTCAATGATGGTCGCTCCAGGCTCCACTTCCATCAACGTACCTATGTCCGCAATCCGCTCAGCTAGCTGTGAATCTCCGGCGACGATCTTTTGCGCACGAAGCGCTTCAACCAGGTTTAGTCGTCCGCCCTCGCCTCGAAAACGTTCAATCATCGTTCGGCTCCTTCGAGCACTTCAGGATTGCCAGCCCGAATTGCTTATGATCCCATTGTGCCAACGCGACGTGAGCAATCGCTACGTTTTCGCAGAGGCCCTGCCCGTGGCCAAGGGGTTCAGATAAAGAAAACTGATTCGATTGCGACCAACTCGGCGAATGATGGCTTCGACCCGCTCAGCATGGCAACGCTTGTACTTTTGTTGACTTCCACAGGGACAGGGTTCATTGCGCGAAGGGTGAGTTTTACCAAGAATGGCCGGGAACAGAGAGCTAAGGTGTCCTTCATTACCGTCCAGGATACCCAGCATGAATTCGGTGTAGCCATCGGCACCGTGTTTGTATTGTGGGCCGGGCCAACTCTGTGCACCTGTTGCATCGTAGACGAGCTGGCGTTCGAGAAATACCGTCACTTCGTCAAGAAATCGAAGAAGCCTGACAGGATCGTCCTTTTTCCATAGGGAGCAGGGTGGGAGCCAAAGGCAGAATTGGCCGTCACTCAGAATGTGACGATCTACGGAGGGCCGGAAATGTTTCGCGGCATCGTATGCTGTGGGTTCAGCATCAGGGTAGCTCGTCGGGAACTCAACCCGAATGCTAATCGGCGTAGAAACTCCACAGTCTGTTTTTAGAACAAATAACCCCTCTAAGAACATGCGATCGCCAGCTGGGTCAGTGCGAAACGTCAGGTTAGGATAGTGTTCGGCCACGACCTCACGCTCCCTATGCAGGAGTTCGCATCCGTTGCGATCGAACCGTGGCTTCGGCCTACCCGGCGAATGATGACGATGGTACAACTGAACGGCTCCCCGCAGTCTGCTGACTGCTGACTTTCGAACTTCCAGCGCTGGACGTGACATAAACCGCTTGCTTGAAGAGACCGGCCTTACGTGCGCGCTCGGCCTTGTCCTGGGTCAGATTTGTGGCTATGTAGACACTGCGATCCTTGTTCCAAATGAACAGTTTTTGAAGGTCTTCATCAAGATGTTCATGGATATGTGATGGGATCGCGATTTCTCCTCCCGCACTACCCTCCTGAATAGTCGCCGCATCCTCAACTGCATCGCCGATGCAAATGCGATCACGGTGGCCATGAGTGCCCAATTTAGATACGAGTGTTGTGCCGATCGAACTGCCGACGGCCATTCCGAGATCCTTTGCCTCTGGAAGAAGCGTCTTGATGACGAGTTCCATAGATGATTGGAGTGCAATCGCGGTGTCGACCGCGCGAATAGCGATGCTCGTTTCGTCTCTCTTGGGGAGATGGAATAGCGCCTGGACGCGGTCTCCCTGGAATTGAACCCTCAGGCCAGAAAAATCGTGCTTCACAATGGAGGCCATCTCTTTGCGAATTGCATGCAACACCCGAAGAGCGTCCATTCCGTTGTTTTGACCGACCGCATTATCGATGTACGCGGTGAAACCGGATACGTCGCCAAAGACAGATGCAGCAAGAACTCTCTTGTTATTGGTAATACCCAGGGAATCCAGATCGATCAATACCTCCGCATCGCTGTATTCGATCTGATTAAGTGGAAAAGTGGCCTTGTCATCCTTCAGTCGCTGAAGGCTCGCATCAGGATCCCATGCGATGCCGTATTCTTTGAGGTGCGCGTCCATCTCGTCTACCGGGACCGCATCCATCTCATACACGGTTACGTTGAGACGGCTATCTTGAATCTCGGTGAAGTAGGATTGCAAGCTGCCAGGCAGAGCGTCGTAGATTGCTGTTGTGGCACGAAGCGAGTCAGCTCCCGTGAGAATCTTCGCCGCGTAATTCGCGGGCGTACCCAGGAACAGGAGTTCGCGATCCCCACGATGACCGTTCTTGGTCCCGATTGCGTTGCCGATGTCTGCGCCACCCGAGACGGACAGGTTCGGTAGTTTTGGAAACTCCGGGTTGAAAATATTGCATACGAAATAGCGTAGAACCATCTGCAACAATACTGCGCGTGCAGCGATTTCCTCGGCATTGTCGATCGGGCGAAAGAACAGGGCGTGCAATTTTGAACCTTGAAAATGGACCCGGACACCGTCGAAGATGTCTTGTCCTTCGACGATTCTTGCAACTTCTCGTTCATAGACGTGGAGGGCTTGGATCACCCGTCGATACTCTTCACCCTCGGCAGATAATGTCGCCAAATCGGCGAAGTTGGGAACATCAACATAGACGTGCGCACCGAAGATGTCGCGGCAGCAGGTCTCGGAAAGTAAGCTCTGCAGGTCGGCGTCACGCACCAGTTTCTCGACCTCAATTTCGCCGAGACTCTCCAGATGTGCTTTCACACGGTTAAAACTTGTGTCGTAGTTCCAACTCATTGCCTCTCTCCTTTTCATAGCTTCGGTGTGTCTGTTGTCGGGTTCTCAATGGTGTAAAGGCAAACTTCGCCAATGCCTCTGATCGGCACATTGAAACTTGGAGTTAATTCAGGTTTCTCAGCAGGTCTCAATTGTTGGTAGGCGTCTTCAGAGACGACGATCGAGGCGTTCAGATTCTTGCATGCGCTCTCGCATCTTGCTGCCATGTTTACCGGAGGGCCAAGAACAGTGAACTGTCTTTTTAAGTCGCTGCCGATATTTCCGCAAAAGAATTTGCCGGCACCGAGGCCAACACCGATTCTTACTGGCTTTCCTCCGATTACCTTTTGCGCCGCACGCTGCACCATCGTTTTTGCGCAAGCGAACGCCTCGGACGCCTGGCTGGAGGATGCGAAAGGAAAACCCCAGACACCCATAATTGCGTCGCCGATGAACTTGTCCACATAGGCGTGATGGTCGAGTAGTATCTTGACCATCTCGTCTAGGTATTCCCCGAGCTGGCCCGCCAGCACCTCCGGAGGCAGGGTCAGGCTGGTGGTAGTGAAACCTCGAATATCGGCAAAGAGGACTATGCCCTCGATGAGTCGAGGTTTGCCGTAATCCTCGCCCGAACTTAACAGGCGAGACGTTATCTCTGGTGAAAGGTGCAAGTTGAAAGCGGCCATCAGTCGATGCTCGTTACGGTACCGGAACGCGCGTTCCGACGTAGCCTCCGCAAGCTTCGCTGAGACTATCGCCAAGAGATTGCGGGTAAATTGATGACTTGTTGTCTGGAGTTTGCTGATCTCGGTGTGGGGGATACGGAGTACCTCCACCGTACCACGGGCGATGGCAGTGGCTGTCCGGCATGAATCGGTGGTCAGGAAACCCTGCTCTCCGACGACTTCTGGAGCCCGTCGGGTCACCATGAACATGTCCAGCGAGAGGATCTGGACCTCTCCACGCAGTATCACCACTATGTCGTTTGCGGATTCACCTTGAACAAAGAGGTTCTGGCCGTCTCGATAGAAGCAAATCCAGTTTTCGATTTGGGTTTGGACGCGCGCAACATCGACCCCCGCAAAAAGAGGAATCTTAGCCACGTCGATCGTAGAGTTTGGCATTCGGTGGCACCTAAAACTGATTTCCGTGGTTCGCTACACAGTATACAGCATTTACCACGTTAAACATAGTTCGCTACTACTGCGAACGTTTACAGTTGACAAGTCCTTCAGTTCGTGTATGGTAAGGGAATGGATGAGACAGAAACTGTGGACTGGTGTGTATGCCTACAGTAGGGGAGCGCATTCGCGAGATCCGCGAAGAGATGCAGATTAACCAGGAGCAGCTAGCGGAACGCTCCGGTCTGAGCAAGGGATTTCTTAGCGACGTTGAGAACAACAAGCGGAACATTGGCTCTGAGAATCTCTTGAAAATTGCGAATGTCCTGGGGGCCTCGGTCGATTACCTTTTGCGAGGTGATACCACCGAATCGATAAGTACCGAGCCAATAGTCATTCCGCCTGAGCTTTCTCAAGCAGCCGAGGAACTGGAACTCACCTACGCGGCCACGATGGAACTACTTGAGGCCCATCGGTCGGTTATCGCGCGACGAAGCAGTAGGGGAATACGCAAGTTCTCGGTTGAGGATTGGAAAAACTTGCACGAGGCGATAAGGAAGGTGTTCGGCGATGTCCCCCCCCGCACTTAAGCGCAGCTATAAAATTCATGGACTGGCAGGCGATCTTGGGATCAAACCCTCTGGCGATCCTGTGCGTGAAATTGTGCGCTATTGCGAGAAGCGGGTTCGGCGGTTTCTGCGCGACTTTCCGGAGTGCGCGACTTTGTCGGAATTGCTCAACATCTCGGCTTCAAAGTTGGGCACAAAGTTTGAAGAAATTCAGTCCGATGCAGACCTCGATGAAGTCCGGGGGCGGTATCTGCGTCAAGGTGAAAAAGCATTCGCAGCCCTCCATGACGAACTGTCAGCGAATGTTTTTGGAGTAACTTTTCGGCGTTTGAACAGCAAGCCATGGGAGTTGCCGTATGTATCGGTGATTGACTGTCGCGAAGACAAGAAATTCCGGTCGTATTACACAAAATGGCATGAACTCGGGCACCTGCTTATATTGACAGATCAGATGCGACTTGCATTTCGCCGCACACATTTCGGACTTGATGATAAGGATCCCGAGGAGATGCTGGTCGATGTGATTGCCGGCTCGTTCGGCTTCCTTCCCGATCTCATTCGACCAATGGCGAAAGGGAAACCATCATTTGAAGAGATAGAAACAATACGAATGCACTTGTGTGCAGAGGCGAGCCAGCAATCGTCACTCATTGGAATCGTAAAGGCTTGGCCGACGCCATGTATTTTGATCCAAGCACAAATGGGACTCAAGCGAGGGGAAAGAAGGGAGCTTTCCCAGGGAGACTTAGGTTTCCATGATGGGCCGAAAGAAATGCTGAGGGCTGTTCAAGTGACTTCCAATGATGCGGCACGGGCAGCAAATCTAGTCATTTTTCCGAATATGCGAATACCCGATTGCTCGGTTATTAGGAAAGTCTTTGAGGGCAAAATCGCTGAGGGCGAAGCTACGGAAGACCTTTCTTGGTGGGAATCCAGCGACGGAGGCTGCTTGCCCAGTGCGAAAGTGCTTGTCCAAGCGCGAAGCGGATGGGATGGGGTGCGCGCCATTCTATCCCCCATTTAAAACGATTGGGGACGCTTAAGGTTCGTACGAGTGTAGTCGGCGGTGTCTTGATGGGAAGGAAGAACGGAGGAACCGATGACAAGCAAGAAAATATTTGTGGAGAAGCGTGAGCAAGGCGATTTTGCAGTGCGCAAGCCAAGCTCGGCGAGAGCGAGCGCCGTTCTGCCGACCCAGGCCGACGCTATCGATCGCGCGGGACAAATTGCTCCAGATGCCACAATCCTTGTGGAACGTGTTCGCGACACAAATCGCGGTGGCCGCGATAAGTGGCGGAAGCCATAGATCTCCGGCCCCCGCAGCGGCGACTGCTGCCAACCATCCGCGGCGAGACCACTGGTTGCGCCCTGTTATTCTCTGGTATCAATGTTCCACACTTCCCCAACTATATCCAAAACAATGCACAAATTGATTTGCCGAAGCGGCAATCGTTCGACGTCGGACGGGTCTGTTCCGCCACGGAGGAAAGATGACAGAGGTCCGGATTCACACCGTGGCGGAATTCATCACCGAACTGGCAAAATGTCGCCTCCAGAGCGAGCGAATTCGATTTTTCCGTGGCCATGCCGACTACCAGAAGTACAAGATCCAACCTACGATCTATCGAAATAGCAGTTTCATCCGCAACGAGAGCAATTTGATTGACGAAGCGATAATCCGGTGCCCTGCCGACTTCACCGAATCAACGACATTCTTTGAGAGGCTTGTGAAGTTGGCGCACTACGGGCTCCCCACTCGGTTGTTCGATGTGACGTCGAATGCGTTAGCGGCGCTCTTCTTTGCTTGTCGAGACAAGGAGAAGACACTCGGCGAGGTTCTTGTATTCGATATTCCTAAGGGGGACGTCAAGTATTTCAGTAGTGATACGGTCGCCGTAATTGCCAATTTGGCGCGGCGCCCATACACGTTTGACTTGGAGAATCTACCTTCCGATCAAGACGAATTCAATGACCATGAGGAAGTGGGAAGGTTGTTATTTGATATTCAAGCCGACAAACCGGGATTCCTGCCGCGCATTAAGATCGCAGACTTGCGACGGGTTCTCTGCGTCCGAGCTAAACTCGACAATGCGCGGATCGCGCGTCAGGACGGAGCATTTCTTCTGTTTGGAACGGGTGATCGGAAGAGACGACCAGCGCAATTGCCAGATGATTGGATCGTGTGTGGCCCAGGCAAGAAGAGAATTATCTTTTCAAACAAACACAAGATCAAGAGGGAATTGGAGAGCTTTGGCATCTCCGAACAGACGTTGTTCCCTGAGCTGGACTATCAGACGAAGTCAATTGTCCAGCGATTCAAAGGACGCTACAAGCGGAAGCCAAAGAAGATGGCGCGAACCGGTCGCAAAGCGTGATTAGCCAATGTGACAGGACCTAGGTTTAGGTAGCGCTGCGTCGTATGGCAGGATTCCACCCGTCCAGTTCAAACTTCGATCAACGGTGAGTAATGAGCTCGCGATCCGCGGCTTGCGGGAGTGCTTCCGCGAAAGGAAAACCTCAATGGATGAACTATGGGAGGCTGCGAAGGTTTGCCGTGCGCCAACGTCATGAGGAAACATGCCGGGATTCCGAACGCTATCGTACAATCGTTGGGCGTGTTCTGGGGGTTTCAAAACCAATAGTTTGAGAATGTTGGCCGAAGATGCCCGGCCATTTGGGCGCAGTTTCACTGGGCGAGCCAACATTCGAAAGTCTGCTTCTCAACTCAGGCGATTTTTTTCCCGCAGTTTTGAATTCTTTCAGTGCGTGCTGAGGTCCCGAGTCGGGGGCGGTGATAGTCTGAGGCTCGAAAAGGCCGACTAGCTCCGAAGTCAGCTTCATCAGCATTGTGACCAGCGCGCAAGATGAAGCACGGGGAACTCAAAACGATATGCAAAAGGGCGGGGTCAAGAGTTCGAGGGATAAGGCAATGTGCGCCGCGATGACATCCCTTCAAGTTCACGACTGGGTCGGCACTGTCAAAACGATTGATTCAAACAGTGACGGGAAGGGCGTGCTGGCAGTCTCGATAGCACCCGATGTGCTCGTCACCACGTGGAACAATTCCCTTTCTGACTTTGAGGATCACACATTGATTGAGCCGGGCACATCTGTATTTCAGACCGCCTCCGCGATGAAGCCGGGACAACTCGTGGCGTTCTCGGGGAGATTCTTTCCCAGTCACGAGGGTGATTGCATTCAGGAGAGCAGCCTCACCCTTGATGGGAAAGTGGCCTCCCCTGACTTCATCTTTCTATTTTCGGATGTGTCAGCGTACCGTTACGATCGAGCACCAGCCGCCTCCGAAAACTCCAAACCCTCCGCGTCTACGACTCAGGACCCGCCAGCGAATCCAGCCGTTGAACCCAGTCAGACTGATGTGCCAGTCGAAAATGCAAGTTTGAATACTGCATCAGCGGACGTAACGACAGGTTCTGAGGCGGACGCGGCGCACGAGCAGATTGCTCAGGCTCTTCAGAATTGGGCATCCGCTTATCAGTCAAACGACCCAACAGCCATTTCAAAATGCTATGCAGAACAAGTAGACCATTTCTTCTTAACTCAGAATGTTACGAACGCATTCATACGCGACTACTGGAATAACTGGTTCAACGCTCACGCTGACCGCGTGTCCCTATTCAAAGTCAAGAATTTGACGTACGAGAATGAGACGGCGGACAAAGTGACTCTCAGGCTCGTGAAGCAAGTGGTGACAACGGAATCCAGCGGAGCAGCAGAGCGGCTGACCCACTCCGAGCTATCCCTGACAAAGGTGGAAAACCTCTGGAAGATCACCAGCGAAAGAGATTTCAAATGACTGCACGTGGCAGGCGGCCCACCCTTCCGGTCTTTTGAGAACTTACCCCAACCCAACCTTGAGGGTGCCCCATCCTTTCTGCGCCCTTTGCGGGAAGGGTGGGATCGCAAATCGTTCGGATTCCGATTCCGTCCTCGAAAACGCCGTTTGCGACGGGAACCCTCGGCGGAACGGAGGGCACGATACTTCATTCGCCATGTCGACTTATCGGTTCAAATTGTCTCGTCCTGGTTGGCAGAACGAAATCAGTCAGGCTGATCTCCAGTTGCCACCTAGAGTTTTGAGTTGTGTATTAGTGGGATTGTTTCTTGACCTCAGCGCACTCCTTGAGGAACTTCAGATATACCTCGGAATTGGAGAATACTCGAAAAGCGCAATGATCGAGCATCATCATGTTGTATCGGTGCGCCTCATCGATCGAAACGCATGTGCTGATTCCACCAACAGCGGTTGCTTTCTCCAGATAAAGCATCGCTTGTTTAGGGCTAAGTGGATAATAGAGCTCCATTTTCTCCGGGACGTCCCAGCTCCCTCCCGGCGTGAGCATATTGATTATTGGCTGATCGGACGTGATGAAAGGCACCTCAGTATGGTTGTCGAGAACCAGAATCCGGAATTCGTTTCGACTCACGAAAAGCGATCCGCCAGCTTCGACGGCGAGGATATGGCTCAATACGTCCCACACTCGCTCCATGTCATCGAATAGGACGTTCTCTTTTTTGCACGCCCGCTCCCTTACGGCTTTCGTTCTCATGTACTGAACATAAAGACCATAAAAGAATCCGGACGCTTTTTGGGGGTCTTCATAGAAACTGAAATCGCGATTTTTGATTGCCTCAAGATAGGGCCAGAACCCGTTCTCGATGGCTGCGTGGTAGTTTTCGTTCAGATTCGAAATGACTACCTCTAGCTGTTTCATTGCCTCGGGATTTTGGATGCAGCTTTCTTCCAGGTGCCTCTTGAGTCGCGTAGGCAGAGAATACATTTCCAGAAAACGTCTATGCCCGTCCCTGCCGATTTCTCGGAGGCCGTCGATGAATAGTTTCAGGCAATCAATGTCTGGGACGGTCAGCTCTTTTAACTTATAGAAATCGTTCTCGCCTCCGACGACTGTAAGGCCGGAGCGGTCTACTTTGCCGTACCCATACCAAGCGATACGCTCATCCGCATCTGCCCAAGGCAGAAGGTATCGGCGGGGAGTGTGGTGGTGATAGATTTTTGCCTGTTCGGTTTCCATGGAATAAGCCTATCGCTCAGCCACACCGAACTGGAGAAGCCGCCCCTAATGAGGCTACGTCGGTAACGATAAGCGCCGATGTAGCCGGGAGGAATTCTGGCTCCACGCTGAGTCGCCGATGCTCATTTCGAGCGCTTTCGGTCTTGAAAACGTGCATCGGCCCGTTCACGACCAGAACTTGTGGCGTGGACTTCAGCCTCTAAAACCGTTGGCGATTGACCGCGACAAAGCGCTGGTCAACACGGTTTCGATGAAAGCAGTTGCCGCAGAAGGAAAGGCTAGCTGGACTAGGATTGGCGCTTACGCGGCCTCGTCCAAGTCGTCGGATTCATCCATTGGCTCGTCTTCGTCGGCTTCGGCAAGAATCTCCACTTGCTCGTCCGCATCCGACGCGGGCAACGGTGCTGACGTTGCTGCCGGCCCAATGTCAAAGAGGCTGGCATTGCGCGCCGGCTCTTGTTTCCTGGGCTCTGCAGGCTTGGGTGCCGCATCCGCTGGCTTCTTCGTCTCAGTTGCAACTGGTTCGGTCCCGGACGGCGCAGTCTTCGATGTCGCCTTCGACCGAATCTCCGCCCTTGCAGCCTTGGCCGCCGCAGCCATCTGCTCCTTGGCGGATTCGAGTGTGTTCCTCAGTTCGAGATGAGCGCCGACGAACTGGACCAGCGCGGAAGGCAGCTCGGCGTCCAGCTCTTCTGCCGTGCCTGCCACGCTAAGTGGAGTGGTGAGCGCATCGTTTTCGCTTTCGTTGAGTTTGCGGGGAATGACGTTGACGCGGATGGTGTCATCCTCCAAACGCGTCAGGATCATGACGACGGTCCTCTGCCGGAGCAGCGGACCCAGTTCTTTGAACATGGGTTCACCTTCCTGTGAAAATGAAACAGTCGATTGGATGGTTATTGTTCAGGGTCGTCCCAGCGCTCGGTGAATCTCGCTCCCAGAACAAGGGACTTGGCATATGCCTCACCGTCGTTTTCTTTCTTCCAGAGCAATGAGTAGACCGTGTTTACGGCCGCTTTCATGATCCCTTTCATCTCCTCATCGGAGATACGGGAGTAAGCGCCGTCGGCACTGCAGGTCGGACAGACCTTTCCCGCGTGCAGATCCTCGATGGGGCCATTTCGGAATGCCAGCGCAACGATCATCTTGGCTTCGAGAACCAGCGCCGGATCGACGGAAGATTTCTTCATGGTCCACCTGTATGCGAGACATTATCTCAGCTTCTTGCGTGCGGCCGATGAAGTTCTGTGAGTGCGCCTCTGTATCTTTTTCCAGAGATCGGGATCGACGCCCAATACATTCATGCGACCTGTTGACGCGTTGTAAAAGGCCCCGTGATGGGTGAGAGTGCCGTAGCGAAAGAGCCTCGCCAGCATAGCAAGTGCGCTTGTCGCCAACACCTGATTGATGAATGGCTCCTGGCGTTCGAGAGCCTCCGCCGCACTGCAACTGGGCAACGGATCCTCGCCTGCCTCCGTATCCGCAATTTCTGGATAAAGTTCCGCAACGGTTCTGAGCCGGGCCGCGCTGCGGCGGTTTGCGGCGTTCAAAGGCTGTCCAAGCACAAACTGGCCGCTGCTCGCGTTGTTGCCGAGGTCGAGCCAGTAGACGGTGCTGTCATTCGCTCGCGTGACTGCGGACAGGATTGCCTGCCGCGCCGCCCGTGTATCGACACAACCAATAACCAGGTGAGGGCCTGCCGAAGTGGTTCTCAGGGAATCCTTGTGAAAGTGTTCCGGGTGCGCTTGCCACCGGAGGCCCCAAAAGAGATTGACGCGGTTGATCAGGACAACGGCCTTATTCAGTCCGACATCGGCCGATGCAAACGGCTGACGGACGCAGTTGGTTTCAGTGACCAGATCTCCGTCCACCAGCATGACGTGGAGACCTCCCGCATGTCCCCAGACCTTCATTGCCTGGTGGAGATAGGGCAGGCCGAGCAGCACCGCGCTGCCATTGCCTCCCGCGCCGACAATCAGCACCCGGAGCGGCTGCCCGCTGCGGCGCAATGATTTCGGGAGGGTGTGTTCATTGATCATGACCGTGCCTCTTCCCAGACAAGAACTCCCCCACCGTTTCCGGCAATGCGATCAGCGAGTCAATGGGAAACTCCTCGTTACCGGCAAGGTCCTTCCAAAGCCCTTCAAAGCCGCCCGCATGTCGCGTGAGCCTCCCCACGTTGCCGTGCGTGAACTCGCTTTCATAGAAGCTCTGTTCCCACTGGGGAATGGAGGCGACGGTGGAGGCATCGGGAGCCCGCATCGATCCAAGGCAGACGCTCCCTGTGTCGTACACATTCCAGTAGGGAGCCACACAAAGCTTGGTATCGGCCGCGGGGCGGCGATTCTCCTTGAGCGCCCGGATCGAGAGCGAATGATCGATCGCCAGCCAGACCAGACCGGGGTGCGGAAAGACTGCGCCATTGATTCCGGCCATGTCGCCCTGCGTCGTTCCGAAGAACATCGGGCGTTTCTGTCGCGGCGTCCACCAGGCAATAAGCCGTTCGGTGCGCGCGATCACGCTGGCGGGCAGAAACTCCGCCTGCACTCGGCCTCCCAAGGCTTGGACCAGCGATTGAACGAACTCGATGGTCAGCGTCTTTGCCGGACCGAGTGTTGGTTGCTTGGCGCGATTCTCTGCGTTCACTTCGTGGTGGGTGATGAAGGTGTTTCCGAAATGGCCATGCTGGTTTTCCGTCGACCGATAGATCAGCAGGGCTTCACGCAGCGCGTAGTGATGGTTCTGTCCGATGCTCACGTTGACCTGCATGCTTCTCCTCCATCTCGCTCAACAGGGTAATCAGGCCGGCGAGTTCCATGTTTACCCTGAGAAAGATAGCCATCGTGCGAAGTGCCGTGTCGAATTCTTCGCCGACCTCCGGCCGAAAGCAGACCGCGCAAGACGGCTCATTGGTGGTCTCGTTATAGCGTTCTGACTCATGATCGAAGCAGGCTTGAATTGCGTCATTCTCGCGGAAGACCAGCAAGAGGCTCGGCACCGGCGGGTCGTCGTATTCCCCCTCGAAGCGCATGACCTGCCCCTTCAGCCGCGACAGCCGATGAAGCGTCAGCAGCCTCTGAATCCACACGGAATGCGGCCCCTGAAGATGCCTTCGCAGCAGCCTGCGCGCGCTGGGACATGTCCAGTCTTTCGTAGTCCGGACGGTTTCCGGGATCGCCTCATCGACCGCCGGGAACTCGTAAGCATCCCGGCTCTCGGGCTCGTCCTGCTCCATCCACTCATGCAGCTGCTCGTTGTAGCATTCTGCATCCGTATGGTCGTAGATGCGCATCCAGCGGTAGAGCGATCTCCGCAACAGGAAATAGAACGCCGCTCCGAGGAATCGCTCCTGCTCTTCGAGTGCGTCCAGCGCGGCTCCGATCTTGAGGTAGCCGCAGGCTTGGAGCTCGAACATGGCCATCAGCTTGCCTTCGCCAAGAGCTCCGCCCTGCCAATATCCGGTCCCAAGGCCGTCCCTGACTTCGAAGCAATAGTCGATCTTGTCTTTGAGCGCGTCGCCCGTGAAATCCTCGATCAGCTTCTGGATGGCGCTTCGCGCGAAGACCACAGCGACCTTTTCTGTCTTCTGCCAAAGATTTTCGTCCGCGAGATTCCGCTCCACGAGCGCCAAGCACAGTCGGTAAAGGCGCTCGCCATTTGTCTCCAGGCGATAGCTTGTGGGGATGCGGCGGAGGGACGGAAGGGTTTCATCGCAACCCAGGCCCAGCAGCGCTATATCAGTGGCGGCAGCAGTTCGCTTGGGGCTTCGAGAACCGGCATCGTGCCGGATGACGATCTCCTGGCCGCTTCCGCGACGGCGTGCGCCAGGCTTTGTGACTCTTCGCATTTCAAATGCCTCGCGATGAGCCGGTCGGCTCTCTTGGGCGGCTTGCTCTCAAGCCGACGGAGTTCCGCGAGCAGCTCGGTCTGATCGGCTTTGTTGTTCTTCATGATGTGCCGCCTTGTTTCGATGATTCGGGTAGTGACCAACTCCCTTGCAAAGCAGGCGCCGAACAGGGCCGCGGGAGAAGATCACAACGGGACACCGCTTGGAGTCTGAGGATCAGCCCTTGCTGCCGATGGCCCGGCTGAATGTGTAGCGAAGAGCGCCTCCGGTGTCCTCCGGCCCCGCCAGTGTCGCCGTAGCAATTTCCGGGTAGGACGGCGTCAGTAATTCTCTCACTTCTTCGACGGTCAAGTTGGGTGCGGGATCGGGGATGCGGGTTCCGTTGTAAAAGAACTCGCGATGCAGGGCTTCGACTTTCAGGCTGCTCATGAATCATCATCTCCTGGGTGGATTTGGGTTGTACATGGAATGTGGAGCGTGCGGGGTGCAGTTGAGGCGCAGACCCGCATTCGGTTCGCTGTCGCGGACCAATTGCAGAGGCGGTCCGAGCGTATTTGCTGCTACGTACCCAAGAGTCCGTGTGCCAGGCAAGCTAGCCGAACACCGGATTGGTGGTCAACGCCTGGGCTGGTGATTTGACCTATGGACCAATCGTCGATTGCGAATTCGAGAGGAAAAGTGAATATAATTGACGAATCATCGATGCTGTGCTCTATGTTCTATGCACCGGACGGCCTTGTGGGTCGACTGCGCCAAAGCTTGCAATTTCAACACCCCGGAAGAGTTAAGGCAATGCCACTCGATCCAGAATTCAAAAAACATCTGCACTCACTCATGGTTGAAGTCTATGAGAAGACGGTAGATGAAACCGAGCAGCATAAGCGCGAGCTTCTATTTAAGGCGCGGGCAACACACAATGCTGCTGCGACTCCAATTGCCTACAAGGATGCCGCGTTGTATGCAATGGAGTTTCGTCTAAGCAGGACGATTGAGAAGTACATTGAAGGCGTGGCTATTTGGGACTTCTCGATTGATACGGCCTTTGAAACAGACATGATTAAAGAGCTTTGGAGCCTCACAGCTGGCCCAAATCAATTGCAATTTCCGCCTGCAATAAGAGGACAACACGTTCAAGCGGTTCAAGGATCGTATGCAAGAGAACGCCAACGACTCGCAGCGCAGCTTGTCAGAGAAGGGACAAACAGACTTCGGGAGTTGAAGATGAAGATAAGGCAATCAAAACGCGCCGCTGAAGGAACTTCAAACAACATTTTCAATGCGCCTGTTGGCAATGCGTATATCAACTCATCGGTAGTGCAGACAACCAACAACATTACAATCACAGCACAGATACTTGATGATGTGGACCGACTGTCTGAAGGCCACTCTGAATTGCAATCTGCAGCGATTGAAGTACGCAATGCTCAGACTCACGACACAAACATAGTTGACAAGTTCCAGAAGTGGGCCGCTCTGGCCAACGCCGTTGGCGGTTTAGGCGAGCGAATTCGCCAATACTACCCACATATTGCGGCGCTTATTGAGCATTTCAAGCATGCCAAACCTTAGCCGATTGAGGCCGCAGTTGATCACAGTAAATCAAGGGAGGGCCAATCCATTGACGAAGCCGAAGATGGTTCGCTGCGAGGGAGGCGGTCAAGAGGTGGAAGGCGCAGACGAGCCGACCGGCACGGTCCAGTGTCACAAGTGCGGCAATAGCGCCCTGATTGTGAAGAGAACCTTGGTCGACGGTAAGGTACGCTATTTTGTACCCGCGCATCAGCGCCGCGCCAATCCCTTCCGCCGGAAGGGGGCGAAGACAGTACCCAGCAACCGGAGAATATCCCGGCGTGATTCTGGCAGGAGGCACTAATTCCCTTACCGAGCTCGAATGGGTAGACGTTTGCAGTCAACGTTCCTCAATGGAACTTGTTTCGTGTGTGCGAAACGGTTTGTGATCGCCCTAAGTTCGTGAAACGGGTTCCCAAACCGCATACGCTTCAGCAATCGGTTTCGTTATACATGATGTGGGAGTGATCCATGCGGGACAGAATCAATGCCTTTTACTACCCGGATTTTGTGGCTGATCTAGCCACACTGATGCGCGCGATTCTTTTGTTCGATGAAATCCACATGATGGACCGTCCATCCTTCCAGTTCGGTGAAGGAATGGGGAGCTTCGGATTAATCGGATCCAACTCTCCTTTGCGCCAAGTCGAACAATCGTTCAGGGATGAAGGAGTCCCTTTCTATGTCCATCCTGCTCCCAGCGGCCACCTCCCCCCGGAGTGGTATGCGGAGGTCGCAGCTGACGTTAATGACCATGAATTTCTGCGCCGTTTTCAAAAGGGCTTAGAGACATCCGAGACCTTCAGGAGAATCCAGATTGCTCGCGGCAACTATGGCGCAGTGGGTAATCATGACGATGTCGCCCGATCAGCGGTTGGGATCGACCTCTCGACGATCTTCGAGGGCTATGAAAGTCCGATGGCATTATTCGAAGATCCCAAAGTCCGGCATTTCGACTTCTCGACACCCGTTTCACGCGCCAAGAACCTCGTCGCCGAGGCGGTAACCTGTTCCACGAAACTAAATTTCGCTTTGCGCGTAGGGGTTGCCAACGATCTGCAGCCATTGGCAGATGCTAGGCCTTACGGCGACCTCCTCGGGAGAAAGTACGCGCGCGCCACTTCAGGGGGCGCGTCAATTTCTCCGAAGATGCCTCTAGCAGACCTCACTTTTGCGATTTTCGATGAGCTTATGCCTCTGGAGCGACTCAAGAAAATCACGATGAGAGACGCCGTCGGATATCGGAAAGCGTCGGCGGGAGCACGTGACGCTTTTCTGGAACACATGAGCTCACTTCATGCGAAGGCGGAAGAGATAGGAGCGGACGGGGACTACGAGGCGGCGATCAACAAAATCATTGTGACTGAAATCCGGCCGGCGGCACGCGACTTCCAAAACAGTCTCCAGAAAATCGATGACGACATGTTCGGTGCTTTGGGCAAAGGGGTCTTAGGGGTGATTGGTGGATCGTCTTTGATCACCGTCTTCACAGCCCTTTCGTGGGCGGCGATTCTACCCGCCATAGGGGCGGGTGCTGTTTATGTTGGCAAGGCAGCCATTGATGGCCTCATGGCAAGACGGGCAGCAGAACGGAATTGCAGGCTTTCTTATGTTTTGTCACTCGACTGATCGGAGATATATTCCCCTTATCCGCCGAGCTTGTTGAGATGGCCGCGAGCAGATTTAGATGATGAGGTCAGTCGGCGGAGCGGCGGCCAGCTTACATGAATTTCCGTTTCTTGCGCCTCGGGGGTCTCGATTTGCTGATCCAGACCTGATAGGTAACGCGAAGGCCGTCCAGTGTTCGCCGATCTGCCTGGGCATGATCCTGGGCTAACGAGACCGAGGCGCGTATCCAGCATCGCCACCTCACCCGACTCTCAGCACCTAATCTCGACGAGATCGGTTGCAACCGGGTCTTTCACGAGCATCCGCTGGTTTGACCACAATTGGAGCAGGTATAGCAGGTTCCGCTGGGCTTCATCAGGCCGCCACAGCTCACACAAGGCGGAGCGTCGCCGATGTCATAGGGGAATTGTGAGCCGTCGACCGGACCGGGTTTCAGCTCTCCGCCAGCGCTAATCTCGCCATTGCCTTGGCCGAATAGCGAGAGTTGTTTTCCGGACAGGAACCGCAACTCCATAAAGCGGAAAAGATAATCCATAATTGACTTTGCGTACCCGATCTGCGCGTTGCCGGTCCAGCCGGATGGCTCAAACCGTGTATGCGAGAGCTTGTCGCAGAGTACTTTCAATGGCACTCCGTGCTGGAGGCTGACCGAAACCACTGTGCCGAAGCACTCCATCAAACCGGCAATGGTTGATCCGGCCTTCGCCATGCGAATGAAGATCTCGCCCGGCTGGCCGTTGGGGTAGAAGCCGACCGTCAGATAGCCTTCATGTCCCCCGAACGCGAAGTGATGCGTGATGGCCGAACGCTCATTCTGCAACCGGTGGCGATTCGCCTCCGGCGGACCCAAAAGGTCAGACGCAGCTCCTGGCGCACCCTCTGCCAACTTGGTTCGATCATCAACGCTGGCCGGGGCGGGCGATTTCGAATCTTCTGCACCGCACTCTCGGGGTGTCGGTTCAAAGGTTTCCATCTCGGGCCTCCTGCGGTGGCGGGGATACTTGCGCCGTCCACTCCGCCGCGTTCTTGAAGGGTTTGTACCCCGAGACAGAAATCCGGTCAATTGAGTCGGAATGCGCCCGGTTGGAGTTCGAGCGTGCTTCAGAACAGCGAGCCCTGAATAGGAGTGACAGGAGTCTGATCCAATGGTGGAGCAGCAAGCTGGGGTTCCTGAGCACGCTCTGCCGCCGGCATCCTATACTTGCTTTCCAATTGGCGGAGCAGCGCAAGATCGGTTGCCTGTTGCTCTTCCGCCAGTCGCAGCTCATACCGCGCAAGGTAGTTGCGGTTGACGATTTCTCGCTGGATCGCCCTCTCGACATCGGAAAACGTGTATTCCGGATCTCCGTAGCAGGGGAATCGCAGTGT
>Ga0182012_10002361_pt1 | contig 20395 bp, 20 predicted proteins | sample 612S2SmetaG_FD_120486 | JGI IMG/M metagenome (GOLD analysis project Ga0182012, IMG submission 120486) | Permafrost microbial communities from Stordalen Mire, Sweden - 612S2S metaG | ecosystem: Environmental > Terrestrial > Soil > Wetlands > Permafrost | place: Sweden: Stordalen | collected...
AAGCTAGCCGATCACTATCGGAGCGCAGCGACGCTGGATGTTCAGATTGTCCGATGAAGTGATCGATTTGGTCAACCAAAATCTTGCTTCCGCACCCTCGGAGCGAAGCGACGCAAGATCCCCAGCGTAGGCCGGTCATCGGTCGGGGTGGGTGCCAGCATGCTCGCCCGCGGAAGCCCGGTCACCTCCGAAACGTCCCATGCCCCGTCCTGCCTCCGCATGAGCTTTCCGAAGTCGATGCCCTTCGACGTCAGCGCCTTCGTCTCTCCGGCGCGCATCCCATTCCGAATCGTCTGCAAGTCAGCGGTGATTTCCCGCGCCAGCATCTCCAGATAGCCCGCCCCAAACATCCCCGGACTCGCGCGCAGATTTCCCACGTTCTGAAGCGTCACCGGGCGCTGTTGAGCATCCACCGTTCCCCGCAGCGGCACGGTATCGGCGCGGTCGAACGTCGCAAAATCAAATCGCTGCCCCAGCACAAAAACGCTCGCCGCGAAATCGGCATTGCCGCCGGGGATACCGCAAGGCGAATTGTGACAGCCCGCGCAGGAGTTCGCATCCGGGCCGGAAACCCGATTGAACGCGCGTAGCCCGGTCAGCGGGGAAGTCGGGTCGCTGAGTGGCTGTCCGTTTCCTTTGCTCAGCGGCCCCCCCGCTCCATCTTGGGCGGTCCAATTCGCGCGAAAGGTCCGCAGTCCCCAATCTGCCAGTTCGTTCGCCGAGAGGCCGTACTCCTCTCCATCGGCCAGGTGGCGCTCCATCGCGTGTTCTTCGCCGATCTTATGCGGGGGCGCGCCGGATAGACGCCAACACGCGCAGACGAAACCTCATAGAAATACCGCAAGGGCCGCGCGCATACTCTCTTATACCTCAGATTTTGACCATGCCGCGGATGCCACAATGTTAAATACAATCATGCGTTTCCTCGCTCTCTCATTCCTCGTTCTTCCCGCTCTTTTCGCCCAGCGGCCGCTCACTTCCCTGCCCTACACGCCCAGCCTCGATCCGCACGCGATGGACACCACCGTGCAGCCGTGCCAGAACTTCTACCTGTATTCGTGTGGAACGTGGATCAAGGACAATCCCATTCCCGCCGACCAGGCGCGCTGGGACGTCTACGGAAAGCTGACTTACGAAAATGAACTCTTCCTGTGGGGACTTCTCCAGGAAGCCGGCAAAACCAGCGCCACGCGCACGGCCAATGAACAAAAGATCGGCGACTTCTTCCACGCCTGCATGGATGAATCCGCCGTCGAGAAAGCCGGCGCCGCGCCTCTCGATGACGCTCTGCATCAAATCGCTGCTCTGCAATCCCTGAATCAACTGCCCGCTCTTTTAGCCCGGCAACAACTGAAGCTCTATGCGAGCAGCATACTCTTTAACTTCGGCTCCAACCAAGACTTCGCGGATTCCTCCTCCGTCATCGCGTTTGCCGACGCCGGAGGACTGGGACTCCCGGATCGCGACTACTACACGAAGACCGATGCGAAATCCGTCGAACTCCGTCAGAAGTATCTCGATCATGTGGCGCAGATGTTTCAGTTGCTCGGGGATTCTCCGGCCATCGCCGCCGCGAACGCCAAGACCGTGATGCGCATCGAAACCGCGCTCGCCAACGCTTCACTCACGCGGGTGCAGTTGCGCGACCCTTATGCGATCTTTCACAAAATGAAGCTCGCGGACTTGCAGTCGCTCACTCCGTCCTTCCATTGGAACGAATACCTGGCCGCTCTGAACGCCCCGCCGATCAATGAGGTCAACGTTACCCAGCCCGCCTTCTATCGCGAGTTTGAAGCCAGTTTGAAGGCGAACTCGCTCGACGACCTCAAGACCTACCTGCGCTGGCACCTCGTCCATGCCAAGGCCCGCTTTCTTTCTCCCCCATTCGTCGAAGCCGATTTTAATTTCTTCAGCAAGACTCTGCGCGGCACTCCCGCCATGCAGCCGCGCTGGAAGCGCTGCGTGCAGCTGGTGGATCACAATCTCGGCGAAGCTCTCGGCCAGGTATTCGTCGAGAAGACGTTCACGCCGGAAACCAAAGCCCGCACCGTGGCCATGACCAAAGAGATCGAAACGGCGATGCGGAAGGAAATTGATGGCCTGACCTGGATGAGCCCGGCCACGAAGGAACAGGCGCTCCTCAAGTTGAAGGGCATTGCCAATAAAATCGGCTATCCGGACAAGTGGCGCGACTATAGCTCCGTTGTTGTGAAGCCGGACGATTTCCTCGGCGATGTCGAGCGCGCCGCCGCCTTTGAAGCGCATCGCGATCTGAATAAGATCGGCAAGCCGGTGGATCACAGCGAGTGGGGCATGTCGCCGCCCACCGTAAATGCCTATTACGATCCGCAGATGAACGACATCAATTTCCCGGCCGGGGTGCTTCAGCCGCCGCTGTTCGATCCGAAAATGGACGACGCGCCGAATTATGGCAACACCGGCGCCACCATCGGCCACGAGCTTACCCATGGCTTTGACGATGAGGGCCGCCAGTTCGATGCCAAAGGCAATCTGCACGACTGGTGGACCGCGACCGACGCCGCGGAATTCCAGAAGCGGGCGGATTGCGTTTCCGACGAATACTCCGGCTTCACCGTGGTGGACGACATTAAGATCAACGGCAAGCTCACCATGGGCGAAGACGTGGCCGACCTCGGGGGAACGCTGCTGGCGTACATCGCATGGAAAGCCGCCAACGCGGGAAAAACGCTCCAGCCCATCGACGGGTTCACGCCCGAGCAGCGCTTCTTTATCGGCATGGCGCAATGGGCTTGCGGCAGCGAGCGTCCAGAGGATCTTCGCATGAGCGCGATCACCAACCCGCATTCGCCGCTGCAATACCGCATCAACGGAGTGGTCTCGAACATGCCTGAATTTGAGAGCGCATTCTCCTGCAAGGCCGGCCAGCCGATGGTCCGCGCGAATCCATGCCGGGTCTGGTAGGGCCGGGTCTGGTAGGGCAATTGTGCTACCGTGCGTTTAGAGGGTTGCTGATTGAACGCAGGTTACTATTGGGCTCGCTTCCCGAACGTGCAGGAATGGATCGTTGTGAAGGTGGATGGGATGGGAGACGCGTGGATTTGCGGCAGTTTCGATCCTCACGGGATCGACGATTTTGTGTTTGGGCCGCCGCTTCCACCGCCGCCTCAGTAGGCCTTCGCGATAATCACGCGGCGGTCTACCGCTTCGCCGGTCAGGATGCATTTGCCGGGCCCGTCATACTCGTCGGTCAAGGGGATGTTCCGCACGCTGGCCTTGAATCCCTTGATGCGCGCGTCGTTTGCGGGATCGTCCTTCAAATGCGCCATCACGAATTTTCCGCCGCCTTTTTCGGCCGTCACGTCGTTTAAGAGGGATTCCACTTCGCCGATGGAGTTGGCGAGAACCGTGTTGTCGCTCAACCGCTGCCGGGCCCTGCGATAGAGATCTTTCTGAATCGCGTCAAGCGTTGCCGGCAGTTTCAACGCCGCTTCCGTTTGCGGGATGCTCTCTTTTACCCCGATGTCGCGTCGTTTGATCACGATGTTGCCGGCGGCCACGTCCCTGGGCCCCAGTTCGAAGACGACAGGCACGCCGCGGCGCTCCCAATGAAAGAACTTCGCGCCAGGGCTATGGCCTTCGCGAGTGTCGAGATGCGCGCCCAGTTCCGCAGCCAACCGCGTGGCCGTCTCCATCACCTGCGCGCGTTCTTCGTCTTTCCGGTAAATGGGAACGATGACCGCCTTCACAGGCGCCACTTTCGGGGGCAGCACCAAACCTTTGTCGTCGGAATGGGTCATGATCAGCGCCCCGATTAAGCGCGTGCTCACGCCCCAACTGGTCTGCCAGACGTAATCCAGGGCGCCTTCCTTGCTTTGAAATTTCACGTCGAAGGCTTTGCCGAAGTTCTGCCCCAGGTCGTGGCTGGTACCTGCCTGCAGGGCGAGCCCGTTCTGCATCATCGCTTCGATGGAATAGGATTTCAACGCGCCGGCGAATTTCTCCGCGCCGGTCTTGACGCCCTTCACCACGGGCATGGCCATAATGTCTTCGGCCACCTCGGCATAGAGATCGAGAATCCGCAGCACCTCCGCCAGCGCATCGTGATGCGTGGCGTGGGCCGTGTGACCCTCCTGCCAGAGGAACTCGGTGGTGCGGAGAAACATCCGCGTTCGCAATTCCCAGCGGACCACGTTGGCCCACTGGTTCACCAGAACGGGCAAGTCGCGGTAACTCTGTATCCACTTGGCAAAGAAATGGCCCACGATGGTTTCGGACGTTGGCCGGATCACATAGGGCTCTTCCAATTCCTTACCGCCGGCGATGGTCACCACGGCCAGTTCCGGAGCGAAGCCTTCCACATGCTCCGCCTCCCTGGTGAGAAAGCTCTGCGGGATCAACAACGGGAGATAGATATTCTGATGGCCGGTGGCTTTGAAGCGAGTATCGAGTTCGCGCTGCAGCACCTCCCAGACCGCGTAGCCGTTGGGTTTGATGACCATGCAGCCTTTGACGATCTCGGCCGGCTCGGCCATGTCGCCTTCGAGGACAACGTCTTGATACCAGGTCGCGAAATCCTTTTCGGGCGGAGTGATGGGTGAATTCGTCAAAAAACCATTATGGCTTTTGCGTGAAGTGGATTCGTTCTCCGCCGGTGAGCGGAAGTTTCAGAATTGCGGGAACCTGCCTTGCGGAAATCCACAGCAAGCAGGCGTCCGTGATACGGCTTCCAGATGCGCAGGTTTGCATACGAGGAAACCAGCACTTCGCTTAATTGTATGTTGGGCGGGACCAGTTTCTCTACTTTATTCACTTCGATGGCGATCAGCGGCGAGATGAATGCGCCTTTTGGCGCCATCAGGCAGCCTTCGTCGAGGCCGCAGTTTCCCTGACGCCTCACGGAGTTCGACAACTCAACGAGTTGGGGCAGCGTTTTAGAGCCGATCAGAATTTCGCCGCGATCAGCATCCGCAGCCTCGCGGACCATGGTCAGCAGTCGAAAATAAGACAGGTCTTGGGCGAAGAGCTCGGTGAGCCGCGGCGGCACTCGTGGGTTGCGCGCGTCCGAGTCACGAGCAAAGATATTGACCTCCTCCTTGCGACAAACGAGCCGCCCTTCGACGGAATACCAGGCCGTTCTTCATTCCGACCAAGTCACGGGATGCTTTGAATGTCGAAGCATCCTCTCCGGTCTCCAGCGTTTCCGCGCCGGGTGCGGCACCGGCACGAAAGATCGGTTCAACCACCTTGAGAGTGGATCCGGCGGTCAGGTCCTGTGCGCCGCTATCGCTGAAGTCCGAAGCAGCAGGTTCGCCGATTTTATTGATATTTCGCGGGAGGACGTCCGAAATTTTCTGCGCGAGCATAACTCCACCACCGGCCGGCAGGCAGCCTGCCGCTTCCAGAGATCCCGCGTAGTTGAGCAGCCACCCGGAAGGTTCCGCAGTGCCGGACCTGGACGAAACCTGGAAGGTGAGGTTCCCCTCGCCGGGGCGCCGGACTTCGATTCCCGCGCTTTCGGTACACGCATCTGGGTGAGGACCGGCGGGAGCGCGAACGGAATGAGCGGATGATCCTGGCGGGATCAATAATGTGGAGGTAAGACGAAACTTCGAGACACAGGCAGACGAGAGCAGAGCGCAAGCCAGAAGTGCGATTCGTTTAGTCAAGGTCGGCGAAGAGGTCAGCCAAAGAAATGCCAATCGGGGAATTCGCGACTTCAAGGATTCCGTTTTCGGGTTCGCGAAAATCACGAAACGAGCAAACGTGCGCACGTCGTTTCACGGGGTTCAAAACCCAAATGTTCGGAACTCCGAATGCCACATCATCGTCCACGCGGTCTTGCATGCTCCGCAATGTGTCGTCTTTGGAAAGCACTTCGATACAAATGAGGGGCGGCCTGGTGAGAATTTGCTCAACTTCCCGATCCCGCGAAACGACGCAGACGTCGGGGAAGCGGCTTGCGGAGACTTGCACGCGGTGTTCCGGAACCACATGGATTTTCCATTCGCGCCCGCGGACGTAGAAATGTCCTGCCACCGCCATCTGCATGGTGCTGTGATCCCACTCGCCTACGTTGCGTCCAGTAGCTGTCCATCGACCAGCACCCGGTCTGGCCGATAGCTGGTGGCCAGATATTCGCTCGGAGAAACCAGAGTTGCCGTCATACGCTCGCCTATTTTTTATCAATCTAATACAAATTGCGAAACTTTCCCGTAATGCGCGGTTTTACTTAGACAGGAACGTTGTTCCAATTTGGAGTCGCTAGGGCCGTTTGTCTCGGGGGAGGCAGGCGGCCCCTTTTTGTTGGCGAAGGCCCGTCCAGGATTCGCTGATCACAATAGAGTTCGCAGGGTTGCGCCGATCGTATTTCACACCCACTGCGCCGACGATAGACCAGCGGTCCGCCGGCAAACGATCCTGGAGCGCGGAAACGTCCTGAGAGGTGTTGTAGGTCATGCCCCGCACATCGTAGAGGTAGGAAATCTGGTCGTCCAGCACTTCGACGATTTCGCCGCCCCCCAGCTTGCCCGTCTCGGAAAGCGCCACGCGGCGCAGCGCTTCCAGTTCTTCAGGGGTTTTTCGCTTGCGGCGGAGCGAAAACACAAGTACGACAACAACGGCGCTCACGAGGAGGCCACCGGAAAGATATCCGAACCCCTCGTTGGTAAGAAAACCTGAACCCATTTCGCCGGTGAGAAGCTGAGGGCAAACGATGAGCTAGACGCCGACCGGAACCGGCGCGTCGTGGAAAACCTTGCTGTAGTCTTTCAGGAACTGCTCCAGACCTTTGTCGGTCAGCACGTGCGTGAACAGGGCATCCATCACCTTGAACGGCATGGTGCCGATGTGAGCCCCCGCGATGGCGGAATCGATGACGTGATTGGTGGAGCGCAGGGAGGCGGCCAGAATTTTGGTCTTATACCCGTAGTTCTCGTAGATGGTGACGATCTGGCGGATGAGGTCCATGCCATCCTGACCGATGTCGTCGAGCCGGCCGACAAACGGGCTGATGATGTAGGCTCCGGCCTTGGCGGCGATGAGCGCCTGGGCGGCGGAGAAGCACAGCGTGACGTTGACGCGATAGCCGCTTTTCGCCAACTCGTTGGTGGCGATGATGCCGTCCCTTGTGAGCGGGCACTTGATCACGACGTTCTTATGAATCTTGGCCAGGCTCTTGCCCTGTTCCACCATTTCGCGGTGCGTCACAGCGATCACTTCCGCGCTAATGTCTCCGTCTACGATGTCGCAGATCTTCTTGATCTGCTCTTCGATCGGATTGCCTTCCTTGGCGATCAGCGACGGGTTGGTTGTCACTCCGTCGACAATTCCCCAAGCTGCGCCTTTTTTCAGTTCGTCGAGATTCGCTGTGTCCAGGAAAAACTTCATTGAAATCAAATATCCTTTCAGGAAATCTCAGTATAGCTTGATTTACGGCAACGCGGCTTCGACGGGAGCGGACTGCGCGCTTTCGTTGCCGGTTTGATCGTAAGCGGAGACGGAGTAGCGATAGTGCACACCGGGCGCGACGGTGCGGTCGCTATAGCTGGTTGAGACCACGGCGCCGGCGATGAGCGCGCCATCGCGGTAGACGCGGTAGCCGCCCAGATCCGGCTCGGGGTCGCGGGTCCAGTTCAGCTCGATGCTGCGGGTCCCGATAATTGCGTTCAGGCCGGCTGGCACGGCGGGGGCGAAAGTATCGATGGGAGTGATGGTAACTTCCGCCGAGATTTCGCTTTCGCTGGCATTGTGGAATCCCATCACGAAATAGGTGTAGTGTTTTCCATATTCCGCCGTAGTATCCAAATATGGACTTTGTTTGGTCTCGCCGAGCGGAGCGAAATCGAGCGCATCGGTTTTCCGATAGATACGATAGCCGGGCGCTGAGCCGGTCCAGGAAAGCTCGACACCCTGGGCGGTGGCCTGAATCTTCACGTTCTCCGCGGAAGCGACGGCCGGGGTAATCGAGAGGGCGACGAAGTTGGACCAACCAGCATCATGCCCGTGGGCATTTTTGAGACGAACGGCGATCACCACATCCTTGCCCACGTAGGGACCGGCGGGCGTCACGTAGAGGGTCTTGTCCCCTTGCGGCGGAAGCGGCTTGGCAGTCTCCAGCCAATCCCGCATCTCAAATTTCCGGGCAGACGGGCCAATGCGGAGATCCACCTCAGGGACGCCTTTAACGGGCAGAGCTTCCGTGGTGAGCGCGGGCATGGCGAACTGGATGTAGATTTGTGCGCCGCGCTGCAGGGCCGAGAGATCGGTCACGCGAGCGGGAAGGTTTAGCGCGGGCGGATAAGGCGGCGCGATGGAGGCGCAGCCCCCGAGCAAGAGGGCGGCAACGCAGACGAGGGCTGCGCGCTTCACAGAATGTACCGGCTGAGGTCCTGATCCTTTACAATTTCCGCGAGCTGTTTATGGACGTACGCCGCGTCGATCTTGACCGTTTTCTTCTTCATGTCGGGCGCTTCGAAAGAGATTTCTTCGAGCAGCTTTTCCATGATGGTATGCAGACGGCGCGCACCAATATTCTCGCTGGTCTCGTTGACCTTGGCGGCATAACGAGCCACTTCCTCAAGCGCGTCGTCACCGAGGGTGAGCTTGATTCCCTCGGTATCCATGAGCGCCACATATTGCTTTGAAAGCGCGTTCTTGGGCTCTTTGAGGATGCGGATGAAATCCTCGACGGTGAGCGATTTCAGTTCCACGCGAATCGGGAACCGGCCCTGGAGTTCGGGGATGAGATCGCTGGGTTTGGAGACGTGGAACGCACCGGCGGCAATGAAGAGAATATGATCGGTGCGGACGAAACCATAGCGGGTATTTACGGTGGTGCCTTCAACGATGGGCAAAATGTCCCGCTGCACGCCTTCGCGGCTGACGTCCGGACCGTGGCCCGATTCGCGTCCGGCGATCTTGTCGATCTCGTCGAGGAAGACGATACCGCCGGTCTCGACGCGTTCAATGGCCTCGCGCGTGACCTGTTCCATATCGATGAGCTTGTTCTCTTCCTCCTGGGTGAGGTATTCGAGGGCGTCGGCCACGCGCATGGTGCGTTTGCGGGTGCGCGGCCCGAACAGCGCGGGCAGCATCTCTTTGAAGTTGATGCCGAAGTCTTCCATGTTGCCGCTGGCGGCGACTTCGATCTGCGGCGCGCGGTCTTTCACGTCGAGCTCCACCATGCGCTCGTCGAGTTTACCGCTGTTCAGGCGCTCCCGCAGCTTTTCGCGCGTGCGCTCGTTATTCTGTTCCGAGGCTTCGGGCGGAGGCGGCATCAACAGGTCGAGCAGCTTGTCGGCGGCCAGCTTTTCGGCCTGTTCGGCGATTTCATCGAGGCGCTCGTCGCGAACCATATCGATGGAGATGTCCACCAGATCGCGAATCATCGATTCGACGTCGCGCCCCACATAACCGACTTCAGTGAATTTGCTGGCTTCCACTTTGAGGAAGGGCGAACTGGCGAGCTTGGCGAGGCGGCGGGCAAGTTCGGTCTTGCCGACGCCGGTGGGCCCGATCATGAGGATGTTCTTGGGCATCACCTCATCTGCCATTTCGGGCGGCAGCTTCTGGCGGCGAATGCGGTTGCGCAGGGCGATGGCGACGGCGCGCTTGGCTTCCGGTTGTCCCACCACATACTTATCCAACTCGCGGACAATCTCACGGGGGGTGAGTTCATCGAGGGCCGGGGATTCGCCTACGGACTGTTTTGGCAAATAAATCACCATGGATTATTTTGCGCCCTTCGCGGGCGCGGGCGCAGGTACGGGCTCGGTTGTGATCTCTTCATAGTTGATTTGATCATTGGTATAGATACAGATTTTGGCGGCGATTTCCATGGCCTGCTCGGCCACCTGACGAGCGCTGAGCTTGGTGTGCCGGATCAACGCAGTGGCCGCGGAGAGCGCGAACGTGCCCCCGGAACCGATGGCGGAAACGCCTTCATCCGGCTCGATGACGTCGCCATTGCCGCTGACGATGAAGATGTTTTTGGCATCGGCCACCAGAAGCAGGGCTTCGAGATGCCGGAGCACCTTATCGGTGCGCCAGTCTTTGGCGAGCTCCACGACGGCGCGGGGAAGGTTGCCGTTGAACTGCTCCAGCTTGGCTTCAAAGCGGGAAGAGAGCGAGAAGGCGTCGGCCGTGGAGCCGGCGAAACCGACCAGGACCTTATCGTTATAAAGCCTCCTGAGCTTCTTCGCTGAGGATTTTAGGACTTCGCTGCCGAGGGTAACTTGACCGTCGGCGGCCATGACAACTTTGCCCTCACGACGTACCACGAGGACAGTCGTAGAGCGTACACGCTGTTTCATTAGGTTGAAACCTTTAGTGTATCGCGAATGGAATTGCCGGCAGGATGAAAGGGGAGAGGGTTCTTGGGTGTACCGGGTGGGAGGAAGCGGCGGGTTGGACGAGGTTTCGGGGTTAAACCCAGGGTTCAACCCAGGGTTCAACCCAGGGTTAGACCTGTGGATTTCGCTCCGTTCCCGGCGGAGGATCGGGCGGCGGTTCGTAGCTGATTTTTTCATCTAGGGGCTCCGTCGTAGAACCAGTACGTGGCCCACGGATCCACCGAATTGCAGCGGCGCTGGTTCTGTGCCCAGCGCAGTTCATGCACGATTTTCTCGCGCAGAGCGTCTTCGGTATTTCCCGCAGCCTGCTGGGCAGCGACGATCTGTTGCTGCAGTTCTTTCAATTATTTCAATGCGTTATGGGTTCCGGCCTCGATGCGGCGGAGATGCCGGCCGACGGATTCGAGGCTGGGGCCAGGGGGAGTCTGAAGCGATTCACTGGAGCCTTCCAGGGGAGGTTCGGGGTGCGTTTCCGTGGTTGGCGGAACGGACCCAGATTCGGGGTTGAGAGCCTCCAGAATGTGGATTTGCTGGTGGATGTGCTGGGTGAGGTGCAGCTTTTCGAGGAGGCGGACGCGGCGCATGCGCCAGTAATTGTCGGTAATTTGCAGGGAAATCGCACCGCAGGGGTCTCCACGGCCTCCCAGTCATACCGGAAGAGAAGCTTCTGTTCGCGCATGGGAGCACCTTGTCCAGGGCCGTCGAAGGTGAGACAGTTATAGCCGCGCCGCACTGCCGCGGCGCCACCGAAAAAGAAAAGCTCCTCGACGCTTGAGTCAAATCCACCGTGGAAAATAAGCGTGGGGCGCGGCTTACCGGAATTGTCCACCTTGTAAAAATATCCGGGCAAGGTGGTCCCTTCGTAGGGAATTTGCACCGGCTCCCAGGTTGGGCCGGCGAGCCTGGCTGCTTCGGCATACGCTTTCTGCGATGCCCTGGACTCCGACAAAATGCGCGGGTCCGCGGGATTGCCATGGAGATAGAACTCAGCCGTCCGAAAGTAGGTGGATGCGCGCAGATATCCTTCGCGCGCGCTTTCCAGGTGACCCGCGGCCAAACCGGCATCGGCCCGCGAAAGAACCCGACGCCCCACCTTGTCCCATTCCGTGAACCAGCTCTCGAAGTCACCTTCCTTGATCTTTCCGGCGGTAGCCATCATTTCGCCCAAATCCGCGCCCCCGTAGTAGGTGAAGCCCAGGTTGCGAACGAACTCGAATGCAAACGAATCATCTTTGAATGCGACCTTCATTTTTCCCTCCAGTTTGTATTTGGCCGCCGAGGCCTTCATGACCTGGCGAATATCCGATTTTTGGCAAGTTTCAGGTTCCGGATCTGGCCCGTGGCTCTTTGGCCTTCAACCTCAGAGCGCCCAGGTCCGTTCGAGAGTACGCCTGCGCAGGTGCGGAGCCAACTTATGACTGGATATGCCGTCGTACTCTCCTTGAGATCGTTCAGCGAGAAACTCAGGCGCTATCCAGGACTACGCCGCCAGGCGGGTCGGAAATGCCGGCATTTGGCGTGCGATCTCTTCCGGCGAAAGAAAGCGAAGACCATGCTTGTTGAAGATCTTCATCGTTTCCTCCAGGTTGGCAGTAGCATATGTAACCGAGTCCGAGGGTATTTCCATTTTTTCGGCGGGCGTCGCCATGGGTGCAACGACTTTCATAAACCCTCCAGGCGTGATAAGAGTCAGCATGCGGATCTCGGGCGATCGAATGAGAAATGCATGGGGCCTGCGCACAGGGAGAAATACACATTCCCCTGGTCCAACCTGGAAGACCTTGTCGTCAACGTATGCATCCAGTGACCCATCCAGCACATAGAAGAATTCATGTTCCTTCGTGTGAACGTGAGGCGGAGGTTCAGTCCCGCGTTTCATATTGGCGAGTACGAGATCGAAAGCTCCGCCTGTGTTTTCGTCTGTCGCCAGTTGAGTACTCAGAATGCCTTTGTACCAAGTGGATATATCCAGGGTCGGCGTATGTTTAAAGGGATTGAGATCGGTAAGTTCGTTATTCATTGTGTTTTCCTCTAATCTTCTTACGGCTTTGTGGCTGGAGATCTCAGTGAGGAGATCGCAAAGGCACTCTCGGATTCCCCGGTTCATTGACGATCCCCTCTGATTGCAGTCCATCCCGATACCTGGCCAGAACCTCACCGAGGTACTTCACCGTGCCCTCGAGCATGAGGTCCGTAGACCCCGCGATATGGGGCGTAATAAAGATACGTGGCTCTGCCAGCAGCGGATTCCCTTCGCTCACGGGTTCATTTTTCACCACATCCAACCCCGCCCCGTAGAGGTGCCCGCTCTTCACCGCCGCCAGCAGAGCCGGTTCATCGACCAGGGTCCCCCGAGCTACGTTCACCAACACCGCATTCTTCTTCATCGCGGCCAGCACGGTCCCGTCGATCAGGTTTTCGTTTTCCTTCGTTGCCGGAATTGCCAGAATCAAGTAGTCCGCCTGCGCCGCCGCGACCGTTAACTGATCGTGCGCGTATCCTTTGACCCCATTGGGCGCGTGTTCCGGATGGTTATCCACGCCGGTCAAGACCATCCCGAATCCACGGAGCCTTTCGATGAGCAGATCTCCGATTCCCCCCAGTCCCACGATGCAAGCGGTCTTCCCGAAAAGCGCCCGATTCCCTTCCCGTTTCTCCGGCCGGCTCTGCGCGCTGTCATGTGTAAAGGCCAGTTCCTCATTCAGCCGGCGAGAGGCCGCAAGCATCAGGAGTACCGCAACTTCGGCCACTGACTCGCCGTTGCCCGTCCTCGTCGTCGGGGCTGAGCCCACCCAGACGCCGAGCTTCGTTGCCGCTTCAACGTCCACTCCTTCGTAACCCGCGGATGCCATCTGAAGCAGACCAAGCTTCGTCTGAGCTTCGATTTCCTGTGAGTCGACCTTGCCGACGGCAATGACCACCTCCAATTCCGTCGATGGCGCCTTCTCGCCCGGCTGCCATGCAAAAAACTCGTCTCGGGGGTCGTCCAACTGAAGCCGCCTCAACATCTCCAGCGCAAATGAACTCTGTTTTCCGAAATAACCGATCTTCATGAGAACCTCACTCCTGTGTGCAGATGCCGGTGCGCGTCCGCTTTGCGGATGAGGCGCTCATGGGGCGCCCGTAGACCATGGTCCAGACAGCTTTATCCCCTTCGCGGTACTCATTGCCTTCCCATGGGCTGCCACAGACGTGCAAGTACGCGTATGGGGTCCCGGCAAACATCACCCAGGCGCCCTTGTCACGAACCGTGGCCGGAAGACCATTGGCCTCTGCGTCGAACGGCCAAGTGATCATCCAATGGGGCCCTTTGGGGATGGCGGGGCTGGTTCTGTCCGATGGATCGAAATTGCTTCTCTGCGTTGCCCCGCACAGCATGTAGATCATTCCAGGGGCGGTATTGGTTGGCGCGCTCTTTCCCTGCATCGCGTCCATCATCCACCGCAGCCCCATCGGATTCATGCACATCGGCGGATCGCCAACTTTGTTCTCGTCGCCGGGCGCGCACACCCACTCGTTGGTTCCTTTTACCAGAACAGTCATCGTTCCGCCCGCGCCCACGGCGACAGTTGCGTTCTTTGTCACGCCTTCAGGCCTTGAAAGACGCGCTCGCGCGATCCTTGGATCTTCCGCCTTATCTTTCATTCGATAGACCTCGCTTTCCCTTGTTGTCTTGCAGAAACAGAGCGCAGTTCGCGTATAAGGACTAAGCGGCTTGGGGCACCAGGCGAGGCGCACTTTCAGACAGACGGAGCAAACCAAGCGTATTGGTTGAGAAAATCTTTCTGCGGTCTTGAGCGTCGGGGATCGTGTTGTCCACAAGATCGATGTGCAGCTTCGGGCTCATGGGAACCGGCCCGAAATCGGTTCCGAACAGCACGCGGTCAACGCCGCACATTTCGATCATGGCCTTCAGGCCGATCGCGCTGGGGCCCATGGTATCCACATAGATATTCGACTTGAAATATTCCGAAGGCTTCCGGAGGTTCTTATCCACCTTCTGGATCGGTGGATTTTGAACGCCGTTGTAATTCAATTCCCAATTCCAATCGAGCCGGCAGATCACGGGGGCGAGTGCTCCACCCATGTGGACGAACAGAACCTTGAGCCTGGGGTATTTATCGAAGACGCCGCTAAAGATCATGCGCGCTGCCGACAGCGCCGTATCGAATGGCCGGCCTACGGCTTCGATCAGCCTGTATTGCTGCATTGCAGACGCGCCGATCGATACCAGAGGCGGATGAATATGAACAAGAACATCCTTGGCTTGCGCGTACTCCCATAGCCATTCGGCTTTGGGGGAGTCGAGAAAAACCTGATCCGCACCGGCTCCGTAGCTGGTCGAAATGCTGATGCAGCAAGCTTCCTTGTTGGAAATCAGCGGATCGATGACATCTCGCGTATTCTCTTCCAGCGCATGAGCGTTGGCCATGCAGGCAACCTTATCGGGGAACCTGTCGCGAAGCTCGAACGACTCGTCGTGCAGGAACTTGAGCGTGTCGATGGTGCTCGCCTTGATGATGTGCTGGGCGAACGTCTCCACCTCTCCTCCATAGCTGTTCACGCAGGACGACACGCCGCTTTGCCGCTGAACCTCCATCGAATAATCGACGTCAACCGACTCGCGATAGAAGAACATTTCGCCGGCATTGGCCTGCGGCAAAGGCTTCGAGTCGTCAAAGCCTATATTCTCAACGAACTTCTGACGCAGCTTGGGCCCGAAAATGTGCCGGTGCGTGTCGATGATGCTTCTGGTTGATTTAGTTTGGGTCATTTGGAATTCCTTAAGAAATGGTGGTGATCTTACGCTGAAGATAGACAGTACGGGAAGTACGATCTGGAAGGCCTGTTGTAGTGCTGGTGTAGCGGATTGTCTTTCTGCGGAAGGCTACTGATTGCATCGCATTCTGATGGCCGTTCACTCCGGCGGTTGCACGGCCCTTCCCGGCGTGAGGCGGAGCGGCCGCGGTCACCATTTCGTAGCGCTGAATGATGAAATCGAGCGGGCCTGGAAGGTGGTCGACCCGCTGATCGGACTTGTATCTAACAGCCCTTCTGTTCGGCGAAGATACAATGAGGATCAGATAAGGATGAGTCAGCTTCCGGCCAGCCTGCGCCGCAAAACGAGACTATTCGGTGCCCGAAGATCAGGCAGCTTGGGGCCTCGCGTCGTGCAAAAGGCGCAGGAGACGGTCGCCGGGGACGGCGATTGGACGCAGACGTGCGCCCCCAGTCGTCGCTGCACTCAACCTCGTAAACACCTGAAGAAAGCATCTCGACGACCGTGCCGACCTGGCCGCGATAAAGCCCTTCCGCCGCGAGATCATCCAACAGAGCCACCACGGATAGCATTTCGAGCTCGGGCATTCGCCACCTTCACTCCGTTAATACAAAACATGTCGAGAGCTTTCGAAACGAGTCCGCCGCTAACACGATCCAGCGGCGGGCAGTGACGCTTCGAACTCCGCGAACGCACTGGAAATCAAGTGTGTACCGCTGCCCATATTGGTCGCCCTCGTCCACAATGAGCGCCACGGGTTCTGAGGTCGCCTCGCGCCTCAAGCCCTCTTCGCCTGCGGCTTCACCCCATGCGCCGCCTGCCAATCCTTAAAATCCTGAATGGTGGCTAATTTCATCGCTTCGCCAGCCCGCTGAAGCCACTTCGCCGGTCTCTTCTTTAAATCCGCGTCAATCAGTTTACCCGCGCCCTTGGTCCCCAGGTGCACATTCGCCGTTTCAAAACCCATGGCATGCAGAAGCTTGGATTCCTCGCGCTGCTTGGGAAGCGTGGCGAGATCCACCCGCGAACAATAAGGCGAAAGCCGCCGCACAATCCAACCTTTCTTCACCCGGACACAAGGGTCCAGTGCGCGAATCGAGGTCTCCAGAATGTCCGGATACATGGGCTCGTTCGATCCGCCTTTGACCCCGGCCCAAACGGAAGCGGACGAGCACAGCGCCTTCGCTTCCCTCGCCACATGGGAGCCATTGAGGTAAGCCAGCGCCACAAAACGCTGCCGCCCCAGGCTGCCGAGCCCCGCCACACGGTGGCTGATGCGCTCCACCGCCGCGCCCACGGGCATCAGTTTGTCGATCCCGCGCATCGCTTCCTTTGGCACCGTCACCTTACACGCGCCCATTTCCTCCATCTTGGCCCAGAACAGAACCGGGTCGCGCAGTTCACCCGTCACGGTCTCCCGCAGCCAGCGATGTTGTTCGGCCAGAATAAACGGGCAGCCACCGGAGGCAATTCCCGCCTTGTATCCTTCCAGAATGGAAGTGCATGCGTCGTCCGGGCCAATCGCCAGATGGTTCTCATCGGCGGCGATGCGGGCACTCACCGCCAGGCGGACCAGATCAATCGTATAGGCGAACGGGTACACTTCATCGAAGTCATTGATACCCCAGACCAGACGGCCGTCAATGTCCCGCCACGTTCCAAAATTCGCGACGTGCAGGTCCCCAACGGCCAGCACCTTAGGCGCGCGCGCGGCGTCCCCGGCGTGCTCCTTCCATATCTGCACAAACCGGTAAAACGTGGCGCGCAGGAACGGAAACACAGACTGGGCCATGGCCGCATGCTTCTTTTCCAGGTCTTCCGGGACGATCTCAAGCAGGCCGCCCAGCCATTTTTCATACGATGCAGTAGATTCGACGATAGTCATGAGTGACAATCAATGTTTAACATTATGTTCCAAACGGAGGCTTCGTGATGCATAGATTCGCCCTTCTGCTGCTCCCTTTCTGCGTACCTTTCTTCGCGCTGGCCGCTACGCCGACATTCACGAAGGACGTTGCTCCCATTCTCCAGAAGAATTGCCAAACCTGCCATCGTCCGGGAGAAGCGGCCCCCTTCTCGCTGCTCACCTATGAGCAGACGCGTCCCTGGGCGGCCGCGATCAAGGAAGCGGTGCTCACGAAGAAGATGCCGCCCTGGTTTGCCGATCCACACTACGGCAACTTCTCAAACGGCAACACGCTCACCGAGAGCGAGGTCGAGACGCTGGTGGCCTGGGTGAATGCGAAGGCCCCGATGGGCGATCCGCGAAACATGCCGGCGCCCGTGCAGTGGACGGAAGGATGGGCCATCGGGAAGCCCGATCTGATTCTGGAGCTGCCGTCGGTCTATGACGTGCCTGCTTCGGGCGTGATCGAATATCAGCATGTGATCGTTCCCACCGGGTTCACGGAAGATAAGTGGGTGCAGGCCGCGGAGGTTCGGCCCACGGATCGAGCCGTAGTGCATCACATCATCGCGTTCGTGCGCGAGCCGAATTCGCGCTGGTTCCAGGGACAGAAGCCCGGAGTATTTTTCGTCGCGCCCCCGGTGAACAAGGAAGAGGTTCCGGATACCAGCGCGCTTCCCAGCGATTTCCTGGTGGGTTACGCGCCGGGACAACCAGCCGAAATTCTACGCCCTGGGCAGGCGAAACTGATCAAGGCGGGTTCGGACATCATCTTCCAGGTGCATTACACTCCGAACGGCAAACCGGTTCACGATCGAACACGATTAGGGATTGTCTTTGCCAAAGCGCCGCCTGCCAAGAGGGTGCTCACGCTCTCCGCGAGCAATGGCACTTTCAAGATTCCACCGGGCGACCCGAACTATCGCGTAGACGCCAGTTTTCAGGTGGGAACGCAAGTAGAACTCTCCGGCCTTCACCCGCATATGCATGGACGCGGGAAGGATTTCCAGTATCGCCTGGTCTACCCCACTGGCGAAACCCAGACTATCCTGAGCGTGCCCCACTTCAACTGGCACTGGCAGAACTGGTACACGCTGGATCAGCCGATTGTTCTGCCCAAAGGCACCATCATCGAATGCTCGGCGCACTTCGATAATTCCCCAAACAATCCCGATAACCAGGACCCGAAAAAGGAAGTATTGTGGGGCGACCAAAGCTGGGACGAGATGATGGTCGGCTTTTTTAACTTAGTCTTCGACGCGAAGACGCCGGTGAAAGATCTGTTCCCGGCGAAGAAGAATCTGGCTGACATTGCGAGCCGCTAACGGAATGAAGTGGATTGCGGTTCTGGCGATATTCGCGGCTGTTGGAAGCGCGCAGACGCCAGAGCACCCGCGCAAGAAACTGCTGGTGATCGGAGAAGAGAAGGGATACCGGCATGAGGCCGTGTCGCATGCCATGGCCACCATTGAGCGCCTGGGGCACGACACCGGTCTCTGGGACACGTTCATCCGGACCGATACGGAAGCGCTCACCAAGAAGAAACTGGAGTACAACGCGAAGAACTTAAATGACTTCGACGCAGTGGTTTTTTACACGGGCGGGAATTTGGAAATGGACGATTCGCAGAAGGCGGATTTCCTCTCGTTCGTCCATGACGATGGCAAAGGCTTTTTCGGAATCCATAGCGCCGGCATCACCTTCACCAACTGGCCGGAGTATGTTGACATGGTCGGGGGAACCTATGATGAGCATCCCTGGATGACCTTCAACGCACCTATCATCGTGGAAGACCCGAAGTTCCCCGGCATGTCGCAATTTCCGCCGGCCTTCACCATCAGAGACGAGATCTATCAGTTCAAGAATTTCTCGCGAGACACATGCCACGTTCTGATGCGGTTGGACGCGAGCAAGCTCGATCTGGCGAACCCGCGCGTGCACCGGGCGGACCATGACTTCGCCGTGACCTGGACGAAGATGTATGGCAAAGGCCGCGTCTACTACACCTCGCTGGGACACGTGGAGGAGAATTGGGACCGGCCGGATTTTCAGAAGATGGTCACCGAAGCCATCAAGTGGGCACTGGGATTATGATTACCAGACGGGCATTCCACCTGGCTCTCGCCGGCGCCGCGGTTCTGGGTGCGGCCGAACCACTGAACATAGGCGTTGGAACCTTCTCCTACCACAGCCTTTCCATCGATCAGATGATCGAGCGGCTGAAGGCTCTCGGGATTACGGAGATCGAGATGTCGCGTGGGGAGTTCATGCTGATGACTCCTCCGACTCAGCAGATGTGCGAAACCGCGCGCGCGCGTTTAGACCGCGCGAAGATCCGTTGCGTGTCTTACTATACGGCCACCATCAAGTCCGATCAGAACCTGGACGATGCGGTACGCAATGCCAAAATCTTCGGCGCGACAAATGTATCCGGCGATGCCACCGGGCCGATTCTGCGGCGCATTGACGAACGCTTCACTCATGAGGGGCTCACCTTCGGAATCCACAACCACTGGTTCCCGCAAAAGTTCGCTTATGAGACCGTGGACGATGTGCTGGATGGTCTTTCCGGCTTGTCCCGGACGTGTGGCTCCACGCTCGATGTAGGCCAGATGGCGGCATGCGGACAAGATCCGGTGGATGCGGTGGTGCGGCTCGCGCCCTATCTCAAGGTGGTCCATCTGAAGGATGTGGAAGCGGCGGGCGCGGAACATAATGTTCTGTTGGGCAGCGGGATTGCCAAAATTCCGGAAGTCATGCTTCAGTTGAAGCGCATCGGATTTAAAGGTTTGGTTGCCATCGAGTATGAGAAAGAGGGCGACGTGGATCGGGACATGCGGGATGAAGTGGCGTACGCTCGGGAACGCGCTTAGGCTGGCCGCCGCGCTGGCTGCCCTGCCCGCCTTCTGCCACGATCCAATAACCACAAATCTCACATGGACGAATGAGATTTCGCGGCTAGTCTACAGGCACTGCGCAAACTGTCACCGGCCAGGCGGAACTGCGATGTCGCTGCTGAGGTACCAGGATGCGCGTCCCTGGGCGAAAGCGATACGCAATGAAGTCCTGACGAGGCGCATGCCGCCTTTTGACGCGGTCAAGGGAATCGGCGAGTTTCGCGACGACCCGAGCTTGACGCCGCCCGAAATGGATGTGTTCGTGGCCTGGGTTGAAGGTGGAGCGCCTGAAGGTGGAGCGCCGGAAGGTGCTCCCACGTCTGTTGCGCCCGCCGTACCGCAAGCTCCGGCACGGGCCACGTGTTCAGGCCAGCCGATTCGCCTAAGCCGGTCCACTCAACTGGCTGCTTCGACGACGCTGTGCGGGATACAGCCGGAAGGCCCTTTGGAAGTGACAGCGCTGTTGCCGGATGAATCCGTG
>Ga0182012_10002362_pt1 | contig 20394 bp, 12 predicted proteins | sample 612S2SmetaG_FD_120486 | JGI IMG/M metagenome (GOLD analysis project Ga0182012, IMG submission 120486) | Permafrost microbial communities from Stordalen Mire, Sweden - 612S2S metaG | ecosystem: Environmental > Terrestrial > Soil > Wetlands > Permafrost | place: Sweden: Stordalen | collected...
GTCTAGCGTCGGCCGAAGAAGGCAGACAGCGACGAAACCTCGGGCTTTTTGGCCGCTTCGTCGGGGGTACCGTGCCTGAAATAATTGCTCTTGCGGTGGACATTAGGCTTGGGGGTGGCGGCCTTGGCGTCGGTGGGCGAGGGCTCGTCGCTCTTCATGGCCAGGCGCTGACCGTCGAACACCGTGGGCTCGCAGGGCCGCTCGCTTTCGGTCAAGGCGGCGCAGATTTTCGCTGCCGCCGCAGCGTCGTCGAGCGGACCGGCGACCAGCCGCAGCTGCATGCCCAAGCCGCCGCTGCCTTCCCTGACGACGATGATCGGATCGAGCTTCGACAGCGCCGCGTTCGACTTCATCAGACCGCGCCACATCGCACGCAGGCCACTGACTGAGCTCGCACCGCCGACGTCGACGGCGAATTCGGTGCGCTGGATGACGGGTTTGGAAGGGGTCGTCGGGGATGGATCCGGTTCCGTCGACGCCGAGCTGACTGGTGGTGGAGGGCCTGCAGGACTGGCAGATGCGGACTTCTCCGGTTCGATCAGCTTCGCGGCGGCCGCATCGGGTGGGGCCATCAGCGATTGCGACGCCATCAGCGGCGTTGCCGGCGAGGCGGCCGACATGCTCGCCGCCATCGGTGTCGCGGACGAAACCGTCGCCGGACCTTGGTCGGTGGTGTCCATCGGGGGTCTTTCGGCGGCTTTGGTGGGCATGGTCGCCGGGTGGGACGAAAGCTGGCCAGTGCTAGGATTTGGCGAGGCCGAGGCTGCTTCCGTGGCTGGCGAAGCCGGCGCGGCGGCCTGCGACGATGCCGTGGCGGAACTCTGCCGGGCCAGGGCGAGCGTCGGCGGTTTGGGTGCCGTGGTTGCGACCGGGGCCACCCGCGGGGCCGGACCAGGATTTTGCGGCGGCGAGGACGGTTCCGGCGTCAGCGAGCCTGTCGAGGCGACCTGGGGCGGTGCCGCCCCCGCATTCTGCCGGTACAGGCTGCCCGCCGCCGGCGCGGATTTCGCTGCCGTGGGCGCTACCGGGGGGGCCGGCGAGGCATGTGCCGGAACCGGAGACGAGGCCGGCGGCGGCGCGGCGGAGGTAGCGGCGGCCGCTTGCGCCGGTGTCGTCGCGGAGGCTTGCTGCCCCATCGCGGCGATCTCCGGTTTGCCAGCCGGAGCGGCGGCCGTCGGGGCGACCGCCTGAACAGACTCGGGACTTGGCGCCATCGGAGGCAGCTGCGGCGTAGCCTCTGCTTCCGGCCATGCCGTGGCCGAGTTTTGCCGCGCCAGCGTGCCGGTCACGGAATCCAGGCCCTGCTCGAGGACGGTGATGCGGGAGTATAGCCGGTCGCGGTCGCCATTGAGCGTATCGATCGCGGAAGCCAGCCGGCGGGTCTCGTTCTGGCTCTCCTTCGTCAGCAACTGGATCTGCTGCGACTGGCGCATCAAGTCGCCCGCCAGATCGCGCCACGAGGCCACCGGAGACTGGCTGGAAATCATCGCGGCACCCACGAAAGCGAACGCGGCAAGGCCCCAGAAACCAAGCCGTAACTTCAAACGCCGGTCGAGGGCAGGCTCTTCAGCCAGAAAACCGTTCAGAAGACCGCCGGTTTTCGCAGTTTCGAACTTGCCGGCCAGATGGTCGGTATTCCTTGCCATACGACGTTGTCGCCCTCCCCCGAATGCCCGGTCCGAATCAGGCGGTAAACATTAACAGTAAATCCGACTTCCGCCTCAATCCGGGCCGTTGCGGAAGGGAAACACGTTTCCAAGCGGCCGGAAAACGCTCTAAGACGGCGACGCACCCGCTTTCCGTGCGCCAATCCAGGGATCCGGATGACTGATCGAACAAGCCTTACGATCGTGCTCGCCGCCGGCGAGGGCACGCGGATGCGCTCTTCGACACCCAAGGTCCTGCACCCCATCGCCGGTCAATCGCTGCTCGCGCATGTGCTAAGCGCGGTCCCAAGCGGACCCGGCGCGGCGCTTGCCTTGGTGATCGGGCCGGATCACCCAGAGGTCGCGGAAGAGGCGCGGCGACTGCGCCCCGGCCTGGGCGTCTTCATTCAGAACGAGCGGCTCGGCACCGCCCATGCCGTGCTCGCTGCCCGCGAGGCCATTGCGAGAGGGGCGGACGATCTGCTCGTCGTATTCGGCGATACGCCGCTGATTTCCGCCGCTACCCTCGAGCGGCTGCGCGCGCCCCTAAAACACGGCGCGGCGCTTGCCGTGCTGGGCTTTCGGGCCGCCGATCCCACCGGCTACGGCCGGCTCGTGGTCGAGGGCGGTCAGCTGCTTTCGATCCGCGAGCACGCCGATGCGACGCCTGCCGAGCGCGCGATCACGCTCTGCAATGCCGGCGTGATGGCGTTCGATGGTCGCCGGGCGCTGCCAATCATCGACAAAATCGGCAATGCCAACAGCAAGGGCGAGTACTATCTGGTCGATGCCGTGACCATCATGCGCCAACTGGGACTGGAGGCCATCGTGATCGAAACAGACGAGGATGAAGTGCGCGGCATCAACACCAAGGCCCAGCTCGCGGAGGCCGAGCAGGTGATGCAGACGCGGCTGCGCAAGGCGGCGCTCAATGCCGGCGTGACCCTGATCGCGCCCGATACGGTTTACCTCGCCGCCGATACCACCTTCGGCAAGGACGTCACCATCGAACCCTTCGTGGTGATCGGTCCCGGCGTGTCGATCGCGGACGGCGCGGTGATCCATTCCTTTTGCCACATCGTCCAGGCGACGATCGGCAAGAATACCTCGGTCGGCCCCTATGCGCGGCTGCGGCCGGGCACCTCGCTCGGCGACGGCGCCAGGATCGGCAATTTCGTCGAGACCAAGGCCGCGACGATCGAGGCCGGCGCCAAGGTCAATCATCTGAGCTATATCGGCGATGCCCATGTCGGCGAGGGCGCCAATATCGGCGCCGGCACCATCACCTGCAACTATGACGGCTTTTCCAAGCATCGCACCACGATCGGCGTCGGCACGTTCGTCGGCAGCAATTCCTCGCTGGTGGCCCCGGTGAACATCGGCAACGCCGCCTATGTCGGCTCGGGCTCGGTGATCACCCGCGACGTACCCGATAATGCGCTCGCGGTGGAGCGCAGCCAGCAGACCAACCGCGAAGGCGGCGCGGCGCGCTACCGCGAGATGAAGACCCGGGGTAAGCCAAAGAAGACCTGATGGCGGGACGCCGTTAAGCCTTCCGCTTAACCCTGTCGCAATCCGCAATAATTATTGAGTACCTGAACGTCGGCGTTTCTCGTTAAGAGGTGCGTCAGGCGATTTTGGCAAATTATTAGACAATTAAAGGGGTATTGATCCGCATGTGCGGCATTGTCGGCATTCTCGGGCGCGGTCCGGTCGCCGAGCAACTGGTGGACTCGCTCAAGCGCCTTGAATATCGCGGCTACGATTCCGCGGGTATCGCGACCATCGAGGGCGATCATCTCGATCGCCGCCGCGCCGAAGGCAAGCTGAGAAACCTCGAGCTGCGATTGCGCGCCGAGCCGCTCGCGGGCCACACCGGCATCGGACACACGCGATGGGCCACCCATGGCAGGCCGACCGAGAACAACGCCCATCCGCACGCCACCGCCAATGTCGCGGTGGTCCACAACGGCATCATCGAGAATTTTCGCGAATTGCGACAGATGCTGGAAAAGCAGGGCGCGAAGTTCGCCAGCGAGACCGACAGCGAAGTCGTTGCGCATCTGGTCAATTCCTATTTGCTCAAGGGTTGTTCGCCCCAGGATGCGGTGAAAGCCTCGCTGCCGCAGTTGCGCGGCGCCTTTGCATTGGCTTTTCTGTTCAAGGGCCACGGCGATCTGATGATCGGCGCCCGCAAGGGCTCGCCGCTGGCGGTCGGCCACGGCGACGGCGAGATGTATCTGGGCTCGGATGCGATTGCGCTGGCGCCCTTCACCGACACCATCAGCTATCTGGAGGACGGCGACTGGGTGGTTCTGACCCGGGAAGTCAGCGTGATTTACAACGAACAGGGCGCGGTGGTGAATCGCGACCGGCTGAAATCCGGCGCGTCGTCGTTTCTGGTCGACAAGGCCAATTATCGCCACTTCATGGCCAAGGAGATTCACGAACAGCCCGAGGTGGTCGGTCACACGCTGGCGCGCTACGTCAATATGGCGACCGAGCGCGTCGCGCTGCCCTTTGAGCTGCCGTTCGACTTCAGGGATATCCAGCGGATTTCCATCGTCGCCTGCGGCACCGCGAGTTACGCCGGCTACGTCGCCAAATACTGGTTCGAACGCCTTAGCCGCCTGCCGGTCGAACTCGATGTCGCCTCGGAATTCCGCTACCGCGAGGCGCCCCTGCGCAAGGGCGACCTTGCGATCTTTGTTTCGCAATCCGGCGAGACCGCCGATACGCTGGCCGCGCTGCGCTACGCCAAAGAGCAGGGCGTACATACGCTTTCGGTGGTCAATGTACCGACATCGACGATCGCGCGCGAGAGCGAGATCGTGCTGCCGACGCTCGCCGGGCCGGAAATCGGCGTCGCCTCCACCAAGGCCTTTACCTGCCAATTGATGGTGCTGGCCGCGCTCGCGGTGGCCGCGGGCGCCGTGCGCGGCGAGCTGTCGGATACCGACCAGGCCAGACTAGTCCATGGCCTGATCGAGATTCCGCGCCTGATGGCGGCGGCCCTTGCCACCGAACCGCAGATCGAAAAGCTGGCACGCGACATCGCCAAAGCAAAGGACGTGCTCTATCTCGGCCGTGGCACCAGCTATCCGCTGGCGCTGGAAGGCGCGCTGAAGCTGAAGGAAATCTCCTACATCCATGCCGAAGGCTATGCCGCCGGGGAACTCAAGCACGGGCCGATCGCGCTGATCGACGAGCACATGCCGGTGGTGGTGATCGCGCCCTACGACCGGGTGTTCGAGAAGACCGTCTCCAACATGCAGGAAGTGGCGGCCCGCGGCGGCAACATCATCCTCATGACCGACGCCAAGGGTGCTGCCGAAGCGACCATCGATTCGCTGGTCACGATCGTGCTGCCCGACATGGACGCCACCTTCACGCCGATGGTCTACTCCATTCCGGTGCAGCTATTGGCCTATCATACCGCCGTCATCATGGGGACCGATGTCGACCAGCCGCGAAACCTGGCGAAATCCGTAACGGTGGAATAAAGCGTCATATTCTCGAAGGTAGTTGCAGCCTTCAAAAGTCTGCTAGGATGGCTTAGCTGGCGTCATATGAAGCCGCTTCGACCGACCTGGAACCTCCATGAACCGCGACGATCTGCCTCCGCCCGCACCCCCGGCTGAAGTTTCGCCGGACGTCCATAGCGGCCTGATGGCCCGTTTCCGAAATTATTTTCTGACCGGCCTGATCGTCGCCGGACCGATCGCCATCACCTTCTATCTGACCTGGTGGTTTGTGACCTGGGTGGACGGCCTGGTGCGGCCGTTCGTCCCCATCGCCTATCGGCCGGAAACCTATCTGCCGTTCGGGTTGCCAGGTTCCGGTCTGATCGTTGCGGTGGTGGCGCTGACGCTGTTGGGCTTTCTTACCGCCAATCTGATCGGGCGGACGCTGGTCGATCTCGGCGAAAAGCTGCTCGGACGCATGCCGGTGGTGCGCGCGATCTATCGCGGCCTGAAGCAGGTGTTCGAGACCTTGTTCTCGGGCCAGGGATCGAGCTTCCGCCGCGTCGGCATCGTCGAGTTCCCATCGCCTGGCATGTGGTCGATCGTGCTGATCTCGCAGTCCCCGAGCGTCGAGATCGCCAATAATCTGCCCGGCCAGCAGGAACATATTTCGGTGTTCCTGCCCTGCGCGCCGAATCCGACCACGGGCTTCTTCTTCTATGTGCCGAAGAGCAAGGTGATCGAGATCGAGATGAGCGCCGAGGACGCCGCGACCCTGATCATGTCCTGCGGCGTGGTGCAGCCCGGCTCCGACCCGCAGAAGAAAATTGCCGCGCTCGCCGAGATGGCCAACGCCGCGCGGATCGCCAACGCGCCGCCGCCGGCGCGCGAGCCGGCGAAGGCGGGGTGAGGGACGATCCGTCATTGCAAGGAGCCCTGGCGACGAAGCAGTCCAGTGTTTCGTTCCTTGGCAAAGATGGATTGCTTCGCTACGCTCGCCATGACGGGGATGGAGTTGGCATCGCCATTGCCTCTGTTTAGCCCGCGCCGAGCAGCGGCAGGGCTTCGTCGCGCTCGAACAGATAGAGCAGGCAGCGCAGCGCCTGACCGCGGTCGCCAGACAGCTTCGGATTGTCCTTCATGATGCACAGCGCCTCCTCTCGCGCTTGCGCGATCAGCTGGGCGTGAACGTCGGATCGCGCGATACGGTAGCCGGGCAGGCCGCTCTGCCGGATGCCGAGCACGTCACCTTCGCCGCGCAGTTTGAGATCCTCCTCGGCGATGCGAAATCCGTCCGTGGTTTCGCGGATCACCTTCAGCCGCGCCATCGACATCTCGTTGAGCGGATCCTGGTAGAGCAGGATGCAGGTCGAGGCTTCGGAGCCGCGGCCGATCCGGCCACGCAACTGGTGCAGTTGCGCCAGCCCGAAGCGTTCGGCATTCTCGATCACCATGATGGTGGCGAGGGGTACATCGACCCCGACTTCGACCACGGTGGTGGCGACCAGAAGTCCGATCTCGCCGGCGGCGAACTGCGCCATCACGCGATCCTTGTCGCTGCCGCGCATCTTGCCGTGCACCAGCCCGACCTTGTCGCCGAAACGCGCCTTCAGGACATCAAAGCGCTGCTCCGCGTCGGCGAGCTCAACGGTTTCGGATTCCTCGACCAGGGGGCAGATCCAGTAGACCAACCTGCCTGAGCTGAGCGCGCGCCCGACGGCATCGATCACTTCAGCAAGCCGGCTGTTGGGCACCGCTCGGGTGTCGATAGGCTGGCGGCCGGCCGGCTTTTCGCGCAATTCCGAGACATCCATGTCGCCGAAATAGGTCAGCACCAGCGTGCGCGGGATCGGGGTCGCGCTCAACACCAGCACATCGACCGCAGCGCCCTTGGAGGTCAGGGCCAGCCGCTCGCGCACCCCAAAACGGTGCTGCTCGTCGACCACGGCCAGCGCCAGTGCGTTGAAGGCCACCTCGTCCTGGATCAGCGCATGGGTGCCGATCAAAAGATCGATCTCGCCTTTGCCAAGTCGCGCCAGCAGTTCGCGCCGCTCCTTGCCCTTCTCGCGGCCGGTGAGGATTGCGACCCCAAGGCCGGCACGCTCCGCCAAAGGCACGATCGTCTTGAGATGCTGGCGCGCGAGGATTTCGGTCGGCGCCATCAGGGCGGCCTGTTTGCCGACCTCGGCGACGGCGGCCGCCGCCAGCAGCGCAACGACGGTCTTGCCGGATCCGACATCGCCCTGCAGCAGCCGCAGCATGCGGACCGGCTGGCGCAGATCCTCCGATATGGCGGCGACCGCTTGCCGCTGCGAGGCGGTCAATGCATAGGGCAGCGCGTCGATGATGCGCTGGCGCAGATGGCCGTCACCGGTATGACGGTCGCCGGCGGGACGCCGCAACTGCGCACGCACCAGCGCCAACGCCAGTTGACCGGCCAGCAACTCGTCGAAGGCGAGCCGGGACCAGAAGGGACCCTCGGGCAGGATATCCGTCAACTCGACCGGCATGTGCAGACGCTTCAGCGCCTCGGCGATGTCGGGGAAATGGCAGCGGCGGATGACCTCTGGACTGATCCATTCCGGCAATGCCGGCAGTTTCGCCAGCGCCTGCGCTATCGCGCGTCGCAGCGAACCTGCCGCCAGGCCCTCGGTAAGTGGATAAACCGGATCGATGCCCGACAGTTTTGCGAAACCGGCCTCGTCCACGACCCGATCGGGGTGCACGATCTGCAGGGTGCCATCGAACATCTCGGCGGTACCCGAAACGTAGCGCTTGGCCCCCACCGGCAGCAATTTCTCGACATAACCGGGCGCGGCGCGAAAATAGGTCAGCACCACATCGCCGGTATCGTCGCTGGCATAGACCAGATGGGGCGCGCGCGGATTGCGCGGCGGCGTTGGCCGATGACGGTCGACCGTGACCTCCAGCGTCACCACGGTTCCCGGCACCGCGTCGCGGATCTTCGGGCGCGCCCGGCGGTCGATCACGCTGCCCGGCAGATGCAGCAGCAGATCGACAAGGCGCGGCGTCTCATCGCGGCCAAGCAGATAGCGCAACAGTTTCTCCTGCTTCGGCCCGACGCCCGCAAGGCTGGTGACCGCCGCAAACAAGGGATTAAGCAGGGGAGGGCGCATCCTTGAAGACCTAACGCGTCGTGCTTCGTAACTTGAGACGTGCGAAAGACGCGCTTTTTGCCAAAGGGAGATTTGAGTCGATGGCGCGGACGTGTGCAGCGTAATGCGCCGTCGATCTGGGATAAAGAGGCGGTTGCGCTGTCGGCCGGGCGCGCCCTGCGGTCGCCCGGCCGCCCACCGACGTGAGCCATCAGCCCCGCCGCTTGCAAAACGGCCGGCATGGCTGGCTTTCAGGATCGGCGTGTGCGTGCCCAGGCCTCCAATCGGACGACGCTCTGACCAAGCGTGGCCGGCCATGAACTGTCGGGCCGTGTCGCAGGCGGTCATCGGGCCGCGTGGCGGCGACCCCGTGATCGCGGCCTGTTGAGCTGCTTACTCGAGGGTGATGGGCTGGTATTTTCCGCTCTTGTCCATCGCGGTGCCCCAGATCTTGTGGGAAGCCTGGTGCTCCGCGCGTCCAAAATTGAGCGGGGTTCCGAGGCCGAGGTCGATGTCGCGCATGGCCTCCAGATTGTCGATCAGCCGTTCGGTGTCGAGCTGTGCCCCGGTGCGCTTCAGAGCCTGGATCAGAACATTGGCGGCGACGAAACCTTCGAACGACACGTAGTCTGGGGCCTCGCCTGGAAAATATTTGGCGAGTGCGCTCTTGTATTCGAGCACCGCGCTCGAATAGCCGCCGACCGCAGGAACCACCTGGGTAACGATGACGCCGCTGGCATATTGCGGTCCCAGCAGCATCAATTCGTCAGCGAGCGCGGTGCTGCCGACAAAGGATACGTTGGTGTAGATCATGTTGGGGAAGAAGTTGCGGGTCTTTTCGATGAACTTAGCGGCGGCGCGATAGGCCGCCACCATCACGACGGCCTTGATTGGGAGCTTCTGCAGCCGCAGCTGCTTGACCGCGTCGTCCACATCCACGGTATTGCGCTTGTATCCAAGCCTGAGGATGGCGGAGTCGGTAACGCCAAGCGCTCTCATCGCCTTGGCGACGCCGGCAAAACCGGCATCGCCGTAGGAGTCCTGCTGGGCGAACACGGCGATCTGCGTCGGCTGCAACTTGCGCAGCTTGATAAGGTAGCGCACCACCGCGTCGGTCTCTTCGGAATAGCTGGCCCGATAATTGAAGACGTAGCGGTCGGGCGGATCATTGCGGAGCATATCCGCGCCGGTGAAGGCGCCGAAGAACAACGTTCGCCGTTCCAGCGCATAGGGAATGGCGACCGCCGCGGTCGGGGTTCCGACGTTGCCGATGAAGCCGAAGACCTGCTCCTTGTCGTAGAGCTGCTTCATGGCATCGAGTGTGCGCGACGGCTCATATCCGTCGTCCGCTGCGAACAGCCGGAGCATGCGGCCCTCGACGCCGCCGGCATCGTTGACGCGGTTGAAAGCCGTGTCGATACCGAGCTTCATCTCGCGGCCGAGTTCTCTTGCCGAGCCGCTGAAGGGAGCCACAATTCCAAACCGAATTTCGCTGTCCGACACGCCGCGGGCAGGGCTTGAGGCGGGGGAAGCAGCGATCACGGCTCTGGGCGACGTCGCCGCCACCATCGGGGTCGAGGGCGCTGTCGCCGCCACGGCCGATGACGGCGCCATAAGACCTGACAGCGATGTCGAGGATTGCGATGGCGATGTTGGTGGCGGCGATACGCCGAGACTCTGTTCGAGAGAGGAAAGCTCGCGCTCCGCTACCTTGCAATCGATCCGTCCGCTCGACACGGCGCTGCGGCCATCGGCGACATAGCGATCGAGCAGACGGCCGAGGTCGACACGCTCGGTCTCGTTGGACGTGGCTTCCGCGATCACGGCCTGGAACTTGTCGGCGATCACCTGGACGCGCGGCCGGACGATGTCACGACAGGCCGATGCCGACCCGATGACGGGTCCGACACTGCCCGCAAGGTCTCGTACCAGCGCCAAATCGTCGGCGGCCGCGACCGTTGCGCTGCCGACAAACGCCGCCAGGAAGAGGACAGGCATCCAGCGAAGGCCTCGACGCGAACTCCTGGCGGGGGTCGCCTGCGACCCGTGATCAGACATTGCCGCTGTTTCGTTCATGGGTCTGCATTTGCTTCTATCGGGATGAATCATTCAGGCTGGCCTTTTCGCGCCATTCCAGGAATTGCCGAAGCAGCTGTCCCGAGCGGTGCTGCCCGCTGCTGTGGTTGGCTTGACCCGATGTCGTCAGCAGCCCCCTGAATTCCGCAAGCGCGGGCTTTGATTCCTCTTCGGTCCGAGTGTCGCCCGGTGCGGCCGGCGTCGAGTTTGCCATGGTGGACCCCGGCGACGAACTGGCGCTCGGTTGGCGGACAGCGGGCAGCATGATGGCGACAAGCAACGCGACGGCAACCGAAACACCGACCGCCAGCGCGAAGCCGGCGACCCGGGCCACCAGCCGCCGGTCCGCGCCGCGCTCGAAAAAACCGGGGGGTTCGGGCATGACTTCCGGATCGAGCGAATGCCGCAAGGATTCAAAGACCGCGTTCTCAAGTTGCAGATCGAGCGCGGGCGTGCGCCCGACGGCATATCCGGCCGGCTCTGGCTTTATTTCGCCTTTATCGCGCAATTCGCTGGAGGAGAGTGATTGTTGTACCTTCTTGTCGCGCAACCATCGCGGCGCATAATTCGAAGGATCCTGCTGGGCGCTCTGACTTTGTTCACTCAAGTCGCTCATGCTACACTCCCCAGACCTGACGCTTGACTGTTACACGGATACTTTCTTGCTGGCTTCTTCAGACTAAATAGACAAATCAAAGAGATGCAGCGCAAAAAAGATCATGTCAGGCGTCGGGATCGTCGGGAATTTTGAAGCCGTTCTATTGGTCACGCAGCGGCCGCCGACCTTTTCTGGAAAGGCTGCAAGCTCTATTGCGCAACCGGGCACCAAAAACCCATTGCCCGCCCCGGGCAACGTTCCGCTACTCATAATTGTCGATGGCTAGCGCGAGTTTTCGCCTTTTATGTGATCAAACTGAGGCGCGATAATTTAGTAAAATTTAAAATAGACATAACGGATCTGACGAAATTGATAGTCGCGGAGATCGTCTGTTGGTCCCCATCGCCGGACTTCGCTTTGCGTCCGGCGCGGCTGAAGCTGCAATCGCCAGGTCGGCCCACCGCCGTGAGGGCGATAAGGCTCTTGCAAATCCCAGGATGCGTCGCGCCACGCGCGAGAACGCGCTTTGGAGGGCTCTCAGTAAAACATTCAACCTGGGGGAGCCCCCTGCTGGCCGGCCGCGCCGGATCTCCCGATCCCTCGCCCCAAGCAGAGCTGCGGGCCGAGGTGATAACAAGTCCATCCCGCCGTCACGCCTTCGCAATGACCGACTTTGGCGCCTATTTGCCCGGGAAACGGTACTGACATTCGCCTAGGACGACGCTATATCAACCTCGCCCGGCATGTCCGGGCTTTCTGCGTTGGCATTGGAAGTCTTGAAACATGACGGGATCGACACGATCGAGCAGTGGCCTGGATGAGCGCCGCAAGCGGCTGTTGTTTCGCTGCTGGCACCGCGGCACCCGTGAGATGGATCTCATTCTCGGCCGATTTGCCGATGCTGCCATCGCTGGCCTCAGCGATGGCGAACTGGCAGAGCTGGAGCGTCTGATCGAGGTGCCCGACCCCGATCTCTACGCGGCGCTGACCGGTAACGCGCAGCTATCGCGCGACCATGCCGGTTCGCTGTTCGACCGCGTCAGGGCCTTTCGGCCGGCGGAAAACAAGGCATGAAACAGCCGGTACGATCGCCCGCCGAATTGCTGGCTCAGGGCAGCGCGCTGACCTTTGCCAATGTGGCCGAAGGCGCCGAGGGTCTGGTTGTTTCGGATCTGGCGCGGGCGGTGGCCGCGCGGGGAAAACCGCCTGCGGTCAGTCTGGCGGTCGTCTGCCGCGACGGGGGACGCCTGCAGCAACTGGCGCGCGCTCTGGAATTTTTTGCACCCGATGTACAGGTGATGCAGTTTCCGGCCTGGGATTGCCAGCCCTATGACCGGGTGTCACCGCATGGCGGCATCCTGGCGCAGCGGCTGACCACGCTGGCGCGACTGTCGCGCATGACCGGCAGCGTCAAGCCGCTGATCGTGCTGACCACGATCAATGCGATCGTGCAGCGTGTGCCGGCACGCGACACCGTGGCGGCGCAGGCGCTGTCGGTGGCGCCCGGCCACGTCGTGCCGATGAACTCGATCGTCGCCTGGCTGGAGCACAATGGCTACAACCGCGCCTCCACGGTGCGCGAACCCGGCGAATATGCCGTGCGCGGCGGCATTCTCGATCTGTTTCCGGCCGGGCTCGATCAGCCCGTGCGGTTTGACTTTTTTGGCGACGCGCTGGAGTCGATCCGCACTTTCGATGCGGAAACCCAGCGCACGCTGTTGGACATGCGTGCGCTCGATCTGGTTCCGGTCTCGGAATTTCAATTGGTCACCGAAACCATTCGCCGCTTCCGGATGGGCTATGTCGCCCAATTCGGCGCGCCGGAGCGCGATGATCTGTTATACGAGGCGGTGAGCGAGGGCCGGCGCCATCCCGGCATGGAGCATTGGCTGCCGCTGTTCCACGAGCGGCTGGATACGCTGTTCGATTATCTCGGTGATGCCCCCATCGTGATCGAACCGCAGGGCGAGGATGCCGCCCGCGAACGCTTCAAACAGATCACGGACTATTACGAAGCGCGGCGCGAGGCGATGGGCCATCCCGGGGGCGGCGCGATCTACAAGCCATTGCCGACAGACCGGCTCTACCTGACCGATGACGAATGGACAAGGCGCCTGCAACAGTCGGCGCTGGCGCGGTTCACACCGTTCGCGATGCCCGACGGCAGCCCCCACGTGGTCGACGCGGGCGCACGGCAGGGCCGCAATTTTGCGCCCGAGCGCACCGATGCGGCCGTCAACGTCTTCGAGGCCGTGGTGGCGCATGTCGGGGCCCTGCAGGCCCAACGCAAGAAAGTAGTGATCGCGCTGTGGAGCGAAGGCTCGCGCGACCGCATGGATAGCATGTTGCGCGACCATAAGCTCAGCCATATCACCAGCGTCAACTCCTGGCGAACGGTGCAGGCGACGCCGCGCAATGAAGCCATGCTGGCGGTGGTCGGCATGGAAAGCGGCTTTGAAACCGACCAGGTCGCCGTCATTACCGAGCAGGATATCCTGGGCGACAGACTGGTGCGGCCGCGCAAGGCTAGTCGTAAGCTCGACAACTTCATTTCTGAAGTCACGAGTTTAGCGGCCGGTGATCTCGTGGTTCATGTCGAGCACGGTATCGGCCGTTTTATCGGCTTGCAGACGCTCGACGTTTCCGGTGCGCCGCATGATTGTCTCGAGCTGCACTATGCCGCGGAGACCAAACTGTTTCTCCCGGTCGAGAATATCGAGTTGCTGTCGCGCTACGGCTCCGATCACGCCAATGTCGAACTGGACCGATTGGGCGGCGGCGGCTGGCAGGCGCGAAAGGCAAAACTGCGGAACCGGATCCGCGAAATTGCCGGTGAGCTGATCAAGATCGCCGCCGAGCGGCAGTTGCACGAGGCGCCGAAATTGCCGGTGCAGCCTCATATCTATGACGAGTTCTGCGCGCGCTTTCCCTATGAGGAGACCGAGGACCAGCTCGGCGCGATCAAGGCCACGCTGAAGGACCTGGAAAGCGGCCGGCCGATGGACCGGCTGATCTGCGGCGACGTCGGATTCGGCAAGACCGAGGTCGCGCTGCGCGCGAGCTTCGCGGTAGCGCTCGACGGCAAGCAGGTTGCGGTCGTGGTGCCGACCACGCTATTGGCGCGGCAGCACAGTCGAACTTTTGCCGAGCGCTTTCGCGGCTTTCCGGTCAATGTGGCGCAGGCCTCGCGCCTGATCGCGCCGAAAGAGCTGACCCAAGTGAAAAAGGGCATCGCCGACGGCTCCATCGATATCGTGGTCGGCACCCACGCGCTGCTCGGCAAGTCGATCAAGTTTCGCGATCTCGGCCTCTTGATCGTCGACGAGGAGCAGCATTTCGGCGTCAGCCACAAGGAGCGGCTGAAGCAATTGCGCGCCGAGGTGCACGTGCTGACGCTGAGCGCGACCCCAATTCCGCGTACGCTCCAATTGGCTTTGACCGGCGTACGCGATCTCTCCATCATCGCCTCGCCGCCGGTCGACCGGCTCGCGGTCCGCACCTTCGTGGCGCCGCATGATCCCCTGATGATCCGCGAGGCGCTGTTGCGTGAACGCTATCGCGGCGGCCAGGGCTTCTACGTGGTGCCTCGGATCGAAGACCTTGCCGGGGTCAAGAACTTCCTCGACAAGAACGTGCCGGAGATGAAGGTCGCGGTGGCGCACGGCCAGATGCCGCCGACGGTGATCGAGGACATCATGTCGGCTTTCTATGACGGCAAATACGATATCCTGCTGTCGACCACCATCATCGAGTCCGGTCTCGATATCCCCACCGCCAATACGCTGATCGTGCACCGTGCCGACATGTTCGGGCTGGCACAGCTCTATCAGCTGCGCGGGCGCGTTGGGCGCTCGAAATTGCGCGCCTATGCCTTGTTCACGCTGCCGGCACAGCAGAAGATCACCGCCCAGGCCGAGCGCCGGCTGAAAGTGCTGCAGTCGCTGGAAACGCTCGGCGCCGGGTTCCAGCTGGCGTCACACGATCTGGATATCCGCGGTGCCGGCAATCTGCTCGGTGAGGAACAATCCGGCCACATCAAGGAAGTCGGCTTCGAGCTTTACCAGTCCATGCTGGAGGAGGCGATCCTCAACCTCAAGGCCGGCGTGGTCGAGCCTGCGGTCGACCGCTGGTCGCCGCAGATCACGATCGGCATGCCGATCTTGATTCCGGAGGACTACGTCAACGATCTCGCGGTCCGGCTGTCGCTGTATCGGCGACTCGCCGATCTCGACACCGACGACGGGATCGACAATTTCGCCGCTGAACTGCGCGACCGTTTCGGGGTGCTGCCCGATGAAGTGCGCTATCTGTTCAAGGTCGCTGCCATCAAGAACTATTGTCGCCGGGCCAATGTCGAGAAGGTCGATGCCGGACCCAAGGGCGCGGTGATCACATTCCGCGACAACAAGTTCGCAGAGCCGGACCGGCTGGTCTATTTCATCCGGCAGCATGGCCAGGCGGCGCGGGTGCGGCCGGACATGAAGGTGGTGTTCTTCCAGGAATGGAAAACGCCGGAGCAGCGGCTTGCCGGCACCACCGAAATCCTGCGCCAGCTCGCCAACCTCGCCGAGGATCGCAAGGCGGCGTGACGTGATGCGTCATCCCAGGTCACTGCGAGTTGAGGCTTCGGACGCTACGGAACCCAAAAATAGCGCGCAAGAGCCGGTTCGGTTCACGACGCGGCGCGGCGGGCCTGATGGTACAGCCGTGCCAGCAATGAATTCGCCGAATCCGATGGCTGCAGGGTTGCGAGCGTCACGACCGGCTCGGAGCGCGCGTCGCGTCGGTCGTGGGCCGTATGGCGGATGACGCTGGAAAGCCGCCGCACAATCATGTGGGCGGTACGCAGATCGGTCTCGGCGAACACCACGATGACCGCTGCGTCCTCGCCGAGCGCGCCGAAATCCATCTGCCGCATCAGCCGGCTGAGGATGCGCGCGCCATCGAGCCGCGCCCGCTCGTGGCCGGGATCGAAAACAAAGCGCGCCACCGATAATCCGCCGCCGCGCGCCAACGCCTGGTCGACGGCGGTAGCGAAGTCGCGGGTAAAGGCCGCCCACGTCATCAGGCCGGTTCGGGCATCGAGCAGGCCGCCGGCATCGATCGCGCGTAGCGTGCGGGCCAGGTGGGTCTCAAAAGCGTGCTGACGGATCAGGGGCAGCGCATTGGCGGCAATGTGCGCGGGGGCGCCGGATATGATTTCGAGATTCGGCAGATCATAGTCAGGCGCGAGGCCGTCCGATGTCAGCACGACCGGCAGATTGCGAAAGCGCGCGCTCTCGGCCAGCACCTTGAGAAAGACATCCACCACGCGCAGGGTGAAACCCTCGCCGAGCACGACGCCGTCAATATCGCGCACACTGAGGTGCTTGGCCGCCGCTTCCATGCTCAGCGCGCCGACGATCCGCATCCGCTCGCCCAGCGACACCGAGAGCGAGGGGTAGCTTGGGCCACGGCCGATCAGCAGCACAGTGGCATCGCGGGAGGGATTGGGGTCCGTCGGCGCTGGACGTGCCGCCGAGGTGTCGTGGTGCCGGCGCATCAGCGTGCCATGCAAGGACCTCACCCGCAATGCCGCGCGCAGCCGCGCCAGCAGGCGATCAAAATTGCCGCCACTCTGCGCAAACGGCAGGGCGTTCTCAGGTAGCGAGATCAGGGGGTCGACGACGATCAGCGGCAGGTAGGGCTCGGCTGCGGCGATCTGTTTGGCCAACGCCGCGAAGCCGGGCTCGCTGGCCTCCGAAGAACCGACCAGAACCGCCGCCGGTTGCAGTTGCTCGACGGCACTGGCGGCATCGGCCGAGGACAGGTCGATCACCGGGAACATCTTGGCTTCATCGAGGGCCGATGCGAACGACGGCCGCTCGGCGTTTGCAACGACGATGATCGGGCCTTGCTGGGACATATTGAAAAAACTCGGATCGATGCAATCGATGGAAGCCTCGGCACCCTAGTTGGCCAGGCTTAATGCCCCGTCAACGAAGCGCGCGGGCCTGATCGGGATGCGCCGTCAGGCGGTCTGGGACCGATCGCGAAATGCTTCCACCATCAGCGGGTTGAGCCCGAGTTCGGCCAGCGCCTCGCGGGCGCGGGCGTTGTCCCGGGCGCGACCGGCAAGGCGGTGCCCGCTGAGGCGATCCGGCAGCGCGGTCAATAGTGCGCCAGGACCAAGCCGTCGAGCCCATTCCTGCAGATCCTGCGCCAGAAACCGGTAGCCGCCGACCGCCATGATACCTGACGGAGGGGAGGTAATGCAGATCGCGCCAGTTGAACGGTCAAGCCGCGCGGAGTAGTCGGTATCGACATAATCGCGCGGCGGCGGTGTCGACAGAGAGGCCGCCGCCGGCGGCAGCGGCGCATAGGCCGCGGGCGTCACCATCGGTCCGCGCAAACCCAGCGTTCCCCTTGATGTCAGCAGGAGTTCGCCAGATATCGAGGAGCCCGGGACCTCACGCGGAGTGCCATGGAGGCCCAGCCGGACCAAAGCCGGAGTACCGTCGGCGGCCCGGCGCGCGCCAAAAAATCCGGCTTCGCCAAACAGATAGACATCCGTCAAGACAGATTGGTTGGTCCAGACGGGGCTCGTTGCGACTTGTTCCGGAGCGCGCCAGAGACCGATCACGCGATGCAGGCCTGGCAAACGCGAGTTCAGGTCGCCCTCGGCCAATCGCAGCACCAGCGGCGCCGGCGCGATCAGCGTGTCGCAGGACTGCTCGTTGATCTGCTGCTCCAGGACTTCGCCGTCGAACGGATGATGCAGCGCCAACGTGGCGCCCGATAGCAGCCAGACCGCCAGCGATGACGTCAGGCCCGCGAACGACGCTGCCCCGAATGCGGACATCAGCGTCGATCCCTGCGGTATGTCGCTTTCGAGCGACAAAGCAAGTCCTCCGGCGATCAGGTTCAGGTGGGTGCGCGGTACGGGACGGAAGCCATCCGAGGTAACGTCGAATGAAATGATCGCCGCGCGCCGGCCATCCGGGGTGACCGCGCGGGTCGTGGTCGGTTGGGTTTCGATGGCGACATCGAGCGAAGCCATTCCTTCCGGCAGATCGCTGCCGAAACCGCAGACATGGCGGATCGAAAATGCGTCGGCCGCGGCATTCATGGCGAGGTCGGCATGGCTGACACCATCGATCTTGGCCGCGGTGACGATCGCCCGGGCGCCGATCCGATTGAGCGCCACTGTCAACTCCGCCTGCCGCCACAGCAGCGGAAGCAACGCGACGACAAGCCCGGCGCGGTGCGCGGCAAGCACCGTCAGCATGAATTCGACCGTGTTCGGCAGTTGAACCGCGACGACCGAATTGTTCGGCAAGCCGGCCTCGATGAAATGCGCCGATAGCGCTGTCACCGCCCGGTCGGCTTCGGCGTAGGTCAGGCGTTTTGGCGGGTAGCCCGTGATGCGCTGCTTGTTGAGGGGGTCAAGCAGGGCCAGCGCATCCGGCTTGCGCGCCAGTATCCGTTTGAACAACCCGTCGAGCGTCGGCGGTACGTTGGTCTGGATCACGGGATCACTTCGGTTCAGGGGCCGGCCTTTGCCACCAGGTTTCTGGGAGGTAGCCTGTCAAGGCCGTGGTTGAAGGCCTTTCTATCCGATTCCAGCGCGCGATCCATTGCTCTTGAACGCTAAACAGAGGGATAGCGTAGCTGCCCGAGATCAGGACCCGGTCCAGTGCCCGCACGGCCGAGACGAAGGCTGGACGCCCGCGCGCGCTCAGCATCGCAGCGATCATGGCATCGATGGCGGGATCCTTGGCCCCCATGTAGTTGCGGGTGCCCTGAAGGTCCGCGGCCTCGCTTCCCCAGTAGAATGACTGTTCGTTGCCCGGCGACAGCGACTGATCCCAGCGATTCTGGATCATGTCGAAATCGAAGCCGAGCCGGCGTTGATCGAACTGAACGGCGTCGACCGCGCGAACCGAGACCTCGATGCCAGCGCGCTTCAGATCGCGGGCATAGGCCAGCGCAATCCGCTCCTGATCGCGGCTGGTCACCAGAATTTCGAAGGTGAGGGGGGCCTTGGTCGCGCGCCGTCGCAACACCGTGCCGTCGAGGTCGTAGCCCGCCTCGGATAACAAGGTGAGCGCGCTGCGCAGCGTTGCACGGTCGCGGCCGGAACCGTCGCTGACGGGAAGCCGGTAGGTGCCATCGAGAATATCGCTTGGTATTTCCGCTTCGTAGGGCTTCAGTAGTCCCCGCTCGCGGTCGTCGGCCGGGCGGGTGTAGGCGGACAGCTCCGAGCCGGCGAAGAAGCCGGCAGAGCGGCCATAGAGCCCGAAGAAGTAGTTGCGGTTGATCCATTCAAAATCAAACAACAGCGTCAAGGCCTTGCGCACCCGGATGTCGGAGAAGACCGGACGGCGGGTATTGAATACCAGGAACTCCGACGGCTGCGGCAGCCCGGTCCGGATGGTATCGCGAACCACCGCGCCATCGCGCACCGCGGGAAAATCGTACCCGTTGTGCCAGCGCAGGGGCTCTGTTTCGACGCGGAAGTCATAGAGACCGCGTTTGAAAGCTTCGAAGTAGCCGTTCGCCTCGCGATAGAAATCCAGCCTGATCACGTCGAAGTTCCAAGAGCCTCGATTGACCGGCAGGTCACGGCCCCAATAATCGGGATTGCGGGTGAGCGTCACGCTGCTGCCGGGGTTGACCGTGCTGACGCGATAGGGCCCGGAACCAATCGGTGCCGCCATCGTGGTTTCCTCGAAGGTCGCGACGTCGACGGCATGCTTGGGCAACACCGGCATTAGACCAAGGATCAGGGGTAATTCTCGGTCGTCGGTGTGACCGAGATCGAACCTAACGGTGAGAGGGTCCGGCGCCTCGGCCTTGACGACTTTGGAGTAATACTGACGATGGTTCGGACGCCCCTTGTCGCGCAGCAATTCCCACGAAAACAGCACGTCTTCGGCGCGTACCGGCTGCCCGTCGGAGAAACGTGCCCTGGGATCGAGATGGAAGGTGACGTAGCTCCTGCTGTCGTCGGTTTCGATGCTCTCGGCCAACAGGCCATAGAGCGTGAATGCCTCGTCATTGCCCCGCGCCAGCAGGCTTTCGATCACATATCCTCTGATTTGCTGTACGGCGATGCCCCGGACGATCAACGGGTTGAGGCTATCGAAGGTGCCGAGAATGCCCTGCACCAGGCGGCCGCCTTTCGGTGCCTCGGGATTGACGTAGGGCATGTGAGGGAAATCGGCCGGCAAACCGGGACTGCCGTGCATCGCGATCGCGTAACTGGCCTCCGCCGAGGCCCCGTTGGCCGAAAGCGGACAAAGAACCGAAAAGAGCACCCCGCACACGACATATCGAAGACCGTTGCGCCAGGAGACCAGCGAGAGAGCACGCTGAGGTGATTCGAGATTACTCACGAGAAGATTTTAGCATTGGTGCCGGATTCGGTCCGTTTGGGCGGCAAACCCGTTTGTCGGCGGCATTGATCTTTTCGTCTGCCGCTGTATGAAGGCGGGCAAATCACCAAGATGGCA
>Ga0182012_10002363_pt1 | contig 20392 bp, 18 predicted proteins | sample 612S2SmetaG_FD_120486 | JGI IMG/M metagenome (GOLD analysis project Ga0182012, IMG submission 120486) | Permafrost microbial communities from Stordalen Mire, Sweden - 612S2S metaG | ecosystem: Environmental > Terrestrial > Soil > Wetlands > Permafrost | place: Sweden: Stordalen | collected...
CCATCCTTCGAGACGCATCGCTGGCGCGATGCTCCTCAGGATGAGGACAACTCGGCGTCGAAATGAAGAACAGACTTTCATGCGCAGTGGGTCGGCCGCGCCGATGGGGAACTCAGGATGAGGACCGGGGAGACCTGACGATATGATCAGAACTTCAAAATCGCTCGTCTAGGCAGGATGCAGCTGGTGGCGAATATGTTCGGCCAACCGATGGCATTGATTGCGGATGTCGGGAACAGCCACGATTTCCCAAAAGGCTGCGCGCGTCAGAGGTCCGATGGCGAAGAGCCATGTGGACGGCTGTCCGGCCGCATCAACGAGAGCGCATTCATTGGTGGAGTCCAGGCCGATGCCCAAGGGATCGATTCTGGCAAGCCCGTGGTCGAGCAGGCTACGCAGGACAGGATTGCTCGTGCTATGCGGGATCGGATTGATACCCGTGCATTTCACGATGTGGTCGGCGTGTAGCGACTCGGTCGTCGGGCTCCCGCGCGGCCTGAACTTGACGAGCGGCACGCCATTGCCATGCTCGACGGACTGAATTTTCCCGGCCATGATTTTGACGCGGCCCGAGGAGATGGCCTGGGAGATCAACTCGTCGACCTCCGGCGCCATGCGATGGCGATGAACATCCCACCATGCCCGTGCGTGCCGCAGGAACCTCTTGCGCGCCGGAGGGGAGAGGCTCTGCCACAACTCCTGGGTAAAGGGCCTGATGCCGTCGACCACGCTGCGCCAGTCGCCACCACGCTGCTCGGCGATGCGGGTCGTCCTGCGGAGCCAGCGAAGCAGCTCAGTGATATCACTCCCGAAAGGCACCTCAGCACGCTCAATAGAAAATGGAACAACGGGGCGATGGGGCCGGGAGAGAAGTCCGCGGCGGGAGATCGCGGTGATCGGTCCCCGATGTCCGCCATGCAGCAGGGACTGAACATGGTCGACCATCGTCAGCCCAGTGCCGAGGATCAGAATATGAGCATCCCCCTGGATGCCCGTCTCAGCTGGAGCTTTCCATGGGCTCGCATCAAGCCTATCCGCGGCATGCACCCGACAGGTTTCGTTTCCCGTAGCCAATACAACGATCTCAGCGCGGATGCCTGAACCGTCCCCCAATTTGACAATGGCTCCGGTTGAGCTTGGCGCAATCGCGATGCATTCGCCCTGGACGATTTGCAGTTCGCCGTCGTCGCCGAGGGAAATGGCGCGCAGCAGTCCTTCGATGTAACGTCCATAAACCTGGCGGGATACAAAGCAGAACTGATCTGAACCGGCGGCAGCCAGGTTATTGGTCTGCAACCATCGCCAGAAATGACTTGGATCGTCCGCGAAGGCACTCATGTTGGCGGCGCGGACGTTGAGGAGGTGAGCCGGATTGGCGGTGCCGTAGGCGATCCCGCGGCCGATGGCCGGATTCTTTTCGATCAAGGTCACCTTGATGGTGCCGGCGAAACCACGCAGCAGATGGCAGGCGAGCAGCACGCCGCTCGCACCGCCGCCCACGATGACGATGTGCGCTCTTTTGCTCATTCGGGGCCTATCGGCTCTATGACAGGCGATAGCACCACCGAAATCAGCCGGAAGCATGTCTGGCGGGCAGCTCAACCAAGCCGCACGTATACGCTGGCTGGACTGGTCACGCCGCCACGATGCTGGTCGCCGACCCCTTGAGGCAAATTAGCCAGGGAGCGGCGGAGCGGCTGCTTCACGCCGCTTTTGCGGCGGCAGACTTGGCCGACTTGGTGCGAGCAATGCTCCGCCGGCCATCGACGCTGACGGGAACATCGCCATCGATCGTGGCCCGACGCACTACGCGACGCTGGTCGCCGTAGTCATTGACGGCAATGTGCTGGGTAGCGCGGTTGTCCCATATCGCCACGTCACCCGCCTGCCATCGCCAGCGTACGGTATTTTCAGGCGCGGTAATATGCGACTGGAACAGGTCGTACAACTTCTGACCGTCGCTTCTCGAATAGCCGACAAAGCGCTGCGCGAAGTTACCCAGCAGCAGCGTGCGCTCGCCCGTCTCCGGATGCACGCGGACAACCGGATGCTCGGTTTCGTAGACCGTGCCCGTGAAGACCTCATCAAAGTGCTTCCTGTCGTCCTCGGTCGCTTGGGTGCGAACCGCGGCATAATCGTAGGCGTTACTGTGAACAGCCCAGAGCTCTTCTGCAAATCGGCGCAGCGCCGGTGGCAGGCTGTCGTAGGCGGCAGCCGTATTGGACCAGATGGTGTCGCCGCCGAATGCGGGAATTACGACGCCGCGGAGCACCGAAAACTTCGGGTAGGCGTCGACGAAGGTGACGTCAGTATGCCACTGATCCGCGCGTCCCCCGCCGCGGCTGGAATCCAGTTCCAGGATCGAGGACGTTCCCTTGACCGCGCCGACGGTCGGATGCGGCACCAGATCGCCGAGGCGCTGCGCAAAGCGTTCCTGCTCGGCATCGTCGAGATCGTGCTGGCCACGGAAAAACAGCACCTTGTGCTGCAGCAGGAGTTGATGGATGGCGCCGATCACGGGCCCAGGGAGATCGCCGGCCAGGCGGACGTGATGGATTACCGCGCCGATGCGGCCGGTCAGACGGACGATGTCTGTCGTCGCAATGGCGGAGTCGATCGTCGATAAAGTCATGGTAAATCTCCCCGGGAAAACGCGACCACTCCATCTTCAAGAACATGATTCTCCTTGCGCATCGGTCGCCATAGCGAAGGAGCAAATGCAAGTTGCCCAATCGACGCTATCCGATGTCCATCAGAATTGGCTTTCAAACTTCTTGCTGGTTGTGGAAAGGCCGGCCCCTCTGCCCGGTCAGCCGTGGAATAAAGTCCGACGAGCGCAACCTAATCCGCTGCCAATCCCAACGACGCGGAAGCAAGGCTCGGTTGGATGCTTTGAGGAACACGGCAATGCAGGTACGTGGCTTTCCTTTCACAATGGGCCGCCCGCAGAGAACATATGCTTCATCCGCCCCCAGGCTTTGGAATTCAATTTGCCTTGCCGGTGCGCCATTCTCCTCCCGCCAAAGGGTGGAGACGCCAAGATGAATCTCGATTTAGGATGGAGCAAAAAATCGCAAGACCCGGGCGTGATCAATGCGGACTCGCGGTGGCGCCTCGACCGCATCGTGGCGGAACTGCGGACGTCACGCGACATTACGCACAATATCCGACAGGACGGTCCCGTGCGCCGGGCGCCATCGCGCGACGCCCTGGAGGAGGTTTTGAGTTCGCTGGTCGAAGCCGTGTTTCCGCGTCACTACGGCCGATCCGATCTCGATACTGAGAACATCGATTATTTCGTCGGCAATACCCTGAACGTGGCGCTCAACGCCCTGCTCGAACAGGTACAGCGGGGCAGCCTGTTCGTATCCGACGGAGTGTCGCCCGAGCAGTCGCACCGGGACGCCATCGAACTGACCCGGACCTTCGCCTCCACGCTGCCGGCAACCCGCGGCGTGCTGGTCAGCGATCTCCGCGCTGCCTTTGTCGGCGACCCTGCCGCCAAAAGCTTTCCGGAAATTCTCATCGGCTATCCCGGCATGACCGCCATCATCCATCACCGGATTGCCCACGAACTGCACAGGCTGGGAGCTACCTTGGTGGCGCGCCTGATCGCTGAGATCGCCCATACCAAGACCGGCATCGACATCCATCCAGGCGCCAGCATCGGCGCCAGCTTCTTCGTCGATCACGGCACCGGCGTGGTGATCGGCGAGACCGCTGTGATCGGCGAGCGGGTCCGCATCTATCAGGCCGTCACATTAGGGGCGCGGCACTTCCCGACCGATCAGGAGGGAAATCTGATCAAGGGCGCCGCACGCCATCCCGTGGTCGAGGATGACGTCATCATCTACGCGGGCGCCACCATCTTGGGCCGCATCGTCATCGGTCGCGGCTCGACCATCGGCGGCAACGTCTGGCTGACGGAGGACGTACCGCCCGACAGTTTCGTCACCCAGGCGACCGTGCGCAGCAAGGTGACGGCGCGGTAGGGCTTGCCTTTTCCGAAGCTCGCAGCAAAATCGCCATTCAGCCCTATCGATGACGCTGTGGTCGCCGATGAGCAGAAGACCATCGATCTGTATTTTCGGTCGGGCTTGATCAAGAACAAGCTCCACGCGACGGGCGTGGTTGACCGGTCATTCGCCGCCGCCATTGAAAAGGGCGCCGGCCTTTGGGCTTCGAACGCCGTCATGCCGGCGCGTCCGGGAACGACGGTCTCTGGCAGCCGGGGACGACAGCAAATGCTTCTCTCTTTCCAGGAATTTTCGCAACGAATTCGAGCTTGAGTAGAATGTATTTCTATCTATCATGCCTTCGCTTAGATGAATTGGAAGAAAGTTCCAAATGGCTGACACTGCCGTCGTCTCCGAAACTCCGCGCCGAATTGACGCGATCGACCGCAAGATCCTGCGGGTGCTGCAGGAAGATGCCTCGCTCTCGGTCGCCGAGATCGGGGACCGCGTCGGCCTTTCATCGACACCGTGCTGGAAGCGAGTCCAGCGCATGGAAAATGAAGGCATCATCATCGGCAAGGTCGCGCTGGTCGACCAGAACAAGATCGGATTGGGTTTGTCGGTGTTCGTTTCGGTCGAGAGCGGCGACCATTCCGAGGCTTGGCTGAGGAAATTTGCCCAGGCGGTCAGTGCCATGCCGGAAGTGATGGAATTCTACCGCATGGCCGGCGACGTCGACTACATGCTGCGGGTCGTGGTGGCGGATATGCAGAGCTACGATGTGTTCTACAAGAAACTGATCAGCGCGGTGGCGTTGAAGAATGTGACCTCGCGCTTTGCCATGGAGAAGATCAAGTCGGTCACCGCGCTGCCGGTTCCGGCCTATGAGGCGGCTTAGAAGCGCCGCGCCGCCGCCGCCTTACGCTCGCAATTGCGAGGTGGCCGGCACGAAATCCGTGCAGGATGACCGCGCGCTGATAAAGCGGTCGTGCCGCAGGCAGATGCCGTCATCCGAGCGCGCCGATCCATAGGCCGAGCTGAGGCTCGTCAGCCCCTTGAAGGCTATTTCAAGATATTTGGCATCGTTGCGGAAGTGCGCACAGGCGCGGCACTGACGCGGCGTCTCATGGTTGCTCATGGGGGGCGGCTTCCTTGAAGGCCCGGTGAGGCACACTTGTTTCCGTCATTCCGGGCTCGCACAAGAGCGCGCCCCGGAATGACGGCGAGTAGGACACTAGCGCGCGAGGCTTTCCCAGTGTGCCGCGAACACGAAAGCTGACAGAATAAAGCCGATGATCACGTTGACGACAGCTCCGGCGCTGAAGGCAATGAACGGCTTTTGGCCGGCGCCCGCCAGTTCCCGGAACCGGGTGGTCAGGCCGATGCTGAGGAAGCAGAAGATGAAGGCCCAGGTGCGCAGATCCTTGATCGGTCCGACCAGCGCGGGCACTGCGGTCTTGTTGAAGTCGGCAAGGCTGTAGCTGGCCGTGACAGCGGTGATGATCAGCGAGGCGGCCAGAAAGCCGAACACGAATTTCGGAAACCGCCACCAGATCTCGGCGGCCTCGGGCTTGCGGCCGGTCTCGGTGCGCTCCCACTGCGTGGTCGCGATGATGGCGAGGACGAAGGCCCAGATGCCGATCCAGACATCGCGGCCGACCACCTTGATCAGCGTGTAGGCGAAGACGGCCTGGTCGCCCGTGCCGGCAACGGCCCCGCTGCCGGCAATCGTGCCATAGGTCTGCGCGGCGGCGAAACCGGCCGCATCGGCGAATTCGGAGGTGCCGATCCAGGCGCCGCCGATGCCGGCTGGCAGATGCAGCCACTGCGCGACGAACGGCAGCACGAAGATCATCGCAATCGCCCAGATGATGACGACGGTGATCGCGATCGGCGCATCTTCCTTTTTGCCGCCGACCGCACCGGAGATCGCAATCGCTGCCGACACCCCGCAGACCGCGCCGCCGGCGCCGAGCGTCGCGGCGAGCCGCCGGTCGATGCCGAGCCTGACCGCGACGCCATAGATCACCAGGAAGGTGATGACCGAGACGATCGAGGCCTGCACAATGGCGATCGGGCCCGCCCAGATGATCAGCGTGAAAGGCAGCGTGGCGCCCAGCAGCACGATGCCGGTCTTGATATAGAATTCAACTCGGAAACCGGCATCGAGCCAGCGCGGCAGGCCGATGATGTTGGACAGCAGAAGGCCGAGCACCAGAGCTACCAGCGGCGGCTCGAGGTTATAGGAGTTGGCCTGGTCCCACTGGCCGAGCGCAAAAATGATGATCGACAGCGCATAGAGCACGATGAAGGAGGGCACGAATTCGCTGGGCTTGTGGCCGAGTGCGGTCAGCGCGACCGTAAACACGGCGAGCCAGGATGCGAACTGGGCGACATAGCGGACGTAGTTGGCGGCAAAATGCGCTTCGAGTTGAGAAAAGCTCGACCACTTGGCGGGGGTGACCGCGATCCAGCGAATGCTCGAGCCATTGGCAAAGAACAGGAACGCCACCAGCACAATGCCGAGGCCGAGCCAGATCGCCCACCAGTCTTCCTTGAGCCACAATTCGCGCCAGCGCAGCGAAGCCGCGGGCGCATGAGTGCCGTGGAGTTCAACATTCGCCATTGTCAAAGATCCTGAAGTACGATCCGAGATCGGTGGGCCGCCCACGGCGGCGCACGGTTGTCCCACGGCAAGTTAGAAAAAGATGTTCGGTAGCGGCAATAGGGCGGCACAAATAAGAAGGATATGGCGTACTGAAGCTTTTTCGCAGAATTTTCTTATTAATCGAGCGCTCCGGCGCGACACGCATATCTCTCGTCATTCCGGGACGCGCCTTCAGGCGCGGGCCCGGAATCCATAACCACGACTGTCAGATTGAGATGCCGGGATAGAGATCCACCCAGCCCGGGTTGCTTTCCTCGATCAGGCGTATCTTCCAGTCGCGACGCCATTTCTTGAGTTCTTTTTCGCGGGCGATGGCGGTGATTGCATCGTCGTAGATTTCGAACCAGACCAGCTTGTCGACGCCGTATCTCGCTGTGAAGCCGCCACTGCTCTTGATTCGGTGTTGGTATCCGCGTCGCGCGAGATCGTTGTCACGCCGAGATAGAGCGTGCCGTGCTTCCTGCTCGCAAGGAGGTAGACGTAGTAGGCCATCACGGGCAATGGGGGGTTACGGATTCCGGGCTCGCGCCTTAAGGCGCGCCCCGGAATGAAGTCGTGTATTAGTTGTCGCAGTATTTCGCGGGTTGAGCGCCAAGCCAATAGCTCGGTTGTTGGGTCGCTCCCGTTCAATCCGCACCGTCATTCCGGGACGGGCTCTTGCGCGGGCCCGGAAATCCATAACCACCGCTGCCAAGTTGAAATGCCGGGATGGAAATCCACTGCGGCCGGGAATGACCAGAGAAATATCTTATTTTCGATCGCTCGACATCTTGCAACGATCGCATCGTTGCGGGGAGGGCGGGCAGTGCTTCCATTGCTATTTTCGCTCCGCCCTCGACAGCCATGGCTGACGGCACCATCTTCTTGCCTCAGCTTGCGATCTAAGGGAGTCTTGGCGGGTGAGTATCGATCAGCCATCGAAAGCGAATGTTCTCTGGTTCCTGCCCACGCATGGGGACGGCCGCTATCTTGGGACCACCACCGGTGGACGTGAGGTCAACTACAATTATCTGCGCCAGATCGCGCAGGCAGCCGATCAGCTCGGCTATTTCGGCGTGCTGCTGCCGACCGGGCGTAGTTGCGAGGACTCCTGGATTGTGGCCTCTGCGGTAGCGCCCGCCACCGAGCGGTTGCGCTATCTCGTCGCGGTGCGCCCCGGCCTGCAATCGCCCAGCGTGGCCGCGCGTATGACCGCCACGCTTGACCGGATCTGCAACGGCCGGCTCCTCATCAATGTCGTCACCGGCGGCGACCCCGTCGAAAACGGGGGCGATGGCGTCTTCCTCGATCATGGTGAGCGCTACGCGCTGACCCGCGAGTTCCTCAACGTCTACAGCGATCTCTTGTCGGGCAAGACCGTCAACGTGGAAGGCCGGCATATCCATATCGAGGATGGACGCCTGCTGTTTCCACCGGTGCAGTCGCCGCGCCCGCCGCTCTATTTCGGCGGCTCGTCGGATGCCGGCATCGATGTTGCCGTAGATCTGGTTGACAAGTATCTGACCTGGGGCGAGCCGCCGGCCCAGGTCGCTGAAAAGGTAGAGCGGGTGAGGGCGGTTGCGGCGGGGCGCGGGCGCGAATTGTCCTTTGGCATCCGATTGCATGTTATCGTTCGTGAGACCCCCGCGGAAGCCTGGAAGGCAGCCGACGAACTGATCCAGTATGTCACCGACGAGACGGTCGCCTCGGCGCAGCAGATTTTTTCCAGGATGGATTCGGTCGGCCAGCAGCGCATGTCGCAGCTGCATGGCGGGCGCCGTGACCGGCTCGAGATCAGCCCTAACCTCTGGGCAGGCGTCGGCCTGGTGCGCGGCGGCGCGGGGACGGCCCTGGTCGGCGATCCCGCCACGGTCGCTGCAAGGATCAGGGAATATCAGGATCTCGGCATCGATACCTTCATCCTGTCGGGCTATCCGCACCTCGAGGAGGCCTACCGCTTCGCCGAACTGGTCTTTCCGCTGTTGTCGCTGCGAGAGCCGGCCAAGGTGACGCAGCTTCGGGTCAACACCGGGCCGTTCGGCGAGACCATCGCCAACGAGCACCGTCCGCTGGTGAGGGCCTCGCAATCATGAGCGTGATCGAAACCCTGCCGCGGGTTCGCGGCCCGCGCCTGCCCCGCGCCGACGGCATGGTGCAATGGATCGTGCCGCTGGCGATCATCCTGGTCTGGCAGGCCGCCTGCGTGGCCGGACTGGTGCCGACGCGGGTATTGCCGGCACCAAGCAGCGTGGCGGCGGCGGGCTGGAAACTGCTGCTGTCGGGCGAACTGCTGCGCAACATCTGGGTCAGCTTCTGGCGCGCCGGCGTCGGTTTTGTCATCGGCGGCGGCATCGGCTTTGCGCTAGGGCTGGTCAACGGCCTGTCGCAGCTCTCAAGCCGGCTCACCGACACCACGCTGCAGATGGTGCGCAACATTCCCCACCTGGCTCTGATCCCGCTGGTGATCCTGTGGTTTGGCATCGACGAGACCGCGAAAATCTTCCTGGTCGCGCTCGGGGTGTTCTTTCCGATCTATCTCAATACCTTGCATGGCATCCGAAGCGTCGATCCGCAGCTGATCGAGATGGGACGCATCTATGGCATGTCCGATGTCGAGCTGTTCCGCCGGGTGATCTTTCCCGGCGCCTTGCCGTCGATGTTCGTAGGCCTGCGCTTTGCGCTGGGGATCATGTGGCTGACCCTGATCGTCGCGGAAACCATCGCCGCCTCTTCCGGCCTCGGCTACATGGCGATGCAGGCGAGGGAATTCATGCAGATCGATATCGTGGTGCTGTCGATCCTGATCTACGCGCTATTGGGGAAAGTGGCCGACAGCACCTCGCGCGTGCTCGAACGGCTGACGCTCGCCTGGCACCCGGCCTTCCGAAAACCGTGAGACCGCGCATGCAAGAAGCCCTTCGTTTCCTGGTGAGCGATGCCGAGCCCGTGGATCGCACTGAATTCATCGAAAGCGCACGGCTCCAGCGGGATAGCAGGCCAGCTACCGGCCGTGGGCTTGCGCTGACCATTCGCGGTTTGCGTAAATCCTTCGGACCTAACGAGGTTCTGCGCGGGGTCGACCTGCATATTCCGGCCGGGCAGTTCGTCGCGGTTGTCGGCCGCAGCGGCTGCGGCAAGAGCACGCTGCTGCGCCTGATCGCCGGCCTGGAAACCATCGACGATGGAACGATCAGCTTCGGCGAGCCGGCGCGGGCCGAGGACGTGCGGGTGATGTTCCAGGAGCCCCGGCTGTTGCCCTGGGCGCGGGTGCTGTCGAATGTCGACGTCGGCCTTGGCCGCGAGCGCGCCAGCCCCGATGCGCGGGCGCGGGCGGAACAGGCGCTGGCCGAAGTCGGCCTTGAAGAAAAGCGCGACCAATGGCCGGCCGTGCTCTCCGGCGGGCAGAAGCAGCGCGTGGCGCTGGCGCGGGCACTGGTCAGCCAGCCGCGGGTGCTGGCCTTCGACGAGCCGCTCGGCGCGCTCGACGCCCTGACCCGGATTTCCATGCAACGGCTGCTGGAGCGGGTCTGGCGGGACCAGGCCTTCACCGCGATCCTGGTGACGCATGATGTCGCCGAGGCGGTAGCGCTGGCTGATCGCGTGCTGGTGATCGAACACGGCCGTATCGCGCACGACATCCCTGTCGATATCGAGCGTCCGCGCCGGCGCGGCTCGGCCGAACTCGCGGCGCTCGAAGGATCCATCCTGCGGGAGCTCTTGCAATCCGCGGACGATGGATCGGATTTGTGAGGCTGCCGTGAACTCCTTCGCCCGCACCGCTTCCGTCGAGCCCCAAGTTTCGTCCGAGCAGTTTCGCGGCGCCATGCGGCATCTGACCGGCGGCGTCTGCGTCATCACGGTCGGGCGCGGCAGCGACATCACCGGCATGACGGTGACGTCGGTATCGTCGCTATCGCTCGATCCGCCCACGCTGATCGTCAGCATCAACCGGCAATCGTCGTCCTGGCCCCTGCTGACACGCTACGGCTGCTTCGGCGTCAATATCCTGACCGGCGACCAACTCGATATTGCCGAGACATTTACCGGCAAATCCGGACTGAAGGGCGCCGAGCGCTTCGCCGGCGCCAAATGGACCACCGGCATTTCCGGCGTCCCGCTTTTGACAGGCGCGCTCGCCGCCATCGACTGCCAGGTCGATGACATCATCCAGCGGCACTCCCACGCCATCGTGATCGGGCGTGTGCTCGGCACCAATAGGTCGTCGCGCACGGCCGCGCTGGCCTATTGGCAGGGCCGGTATGTCGCGATTGACCAGGACGAGGATGCCGTCAAACTGGCGGAGGTCAGCTTGCCGTCCACACCGGTGCTGCGGCGGACGTAGTGTTCTGACTCTAACAATTGTTTCCGTCATTCCGGGGCCCGAGCGTAGCTCGGGAGCCCGGAATCCATAACTACGATTGGGGGTTATGGATTCCGGGCTCGCGCAAGGGCGCGCCCCGGAATGACGCCGATAAGAGACGAAGCGTGAGAACCAGAACAGTAGCATCGTCTGCGGCGCAAAATCCACCCGCAGTTCGCCCCACTCAGAACGGACCTCACATCAAAGGCAATTCAGGCCGCACGGCCAACCGAGCGGATGAAACGTTTCAGGTAACGGCGGCGAAACGTTGCGCCCTCGGAAAGCGAAACGTTTCACCGCCCTTTCGGAAACAGGATGTGCAACAGGACCAGAGCAGAGCAGAGCAGAGCAGAGCAGAGCAGTGCAGAAACAGAACAGACGCGAGCGCGCCCCGGCTGTTTGCTGCGGGTGTCCTGTGATCGGGTGGAAACTTTTTGTTGACGCCGAATCGCAAATCAGATTTGGCTTCGCGTCGGCCGGTACCTCTTTCACCCGCCTGGTGGCTTGTGTCCGCGATTTGAAAATTCTTTCGCGGCATGGCGCTTTCGCGTCGGGTTTTACGCCATCGAATTCCGATAGACTTCCGAATCGGCCAGCGACACTCTCGGCGAGTGATTCGCCGGATTGAACGCGTTGCCCCCTGTTCGGAGAATACCTCGGAGCCGTTCAAGGTCGGTGGGGCTGTTGGAATTTCAGATTTCAACCCGGGGCACATCGTCATGGCACGCACTCTTGTTGTCGACGACGATCCATTGGTATCCACGCGTAGCTGGCGATGGCCCTGGAGATGTCGCAATGGAATCGAGACTCGCGGCAGCATCGCGATGGACGCCGCGAAACCTGGCGGAGCGGCTTTACGTGCAGTCGCGCTACTTCCGGCCCGGCAGCCTGCACGCCTATGAGCTGGCGCTTGTCCTCGTCGCCATCGCGACAGCCCTGCGTGTGGCATTGGCCGATTGGCTGCCCGGCACGCAGTTCATCACGCTGTTTCCGGCTGTCGTCGCGACCGCCTTGATCTGCGGAATGGTCGCCGGCTTTTTTGCGGTCGCCGCGTCGGCGCTGTGTGCCTGGTACTTCATCCTGCCGCCGATTTTCTCGTTCCATCTGGTCGCCGGTCAGGCGCTGGCATTGATGTCCTTTACCGCCGTCGCCAGCCTCGACGTCCTTGTCATCGGAGCGATGCGAGCCACCATTGTTCGAGCCCACAACCTCAACAGCACGCTGAAGACGGTATTCGACGCCAACCCGGACGCGATCATCCTGATCAATAGCCACGGGCGCATCCTCAATGCCAACCGGCAGGCCGCCAAACTGTTCGGCGTGGCGGCGAATGAGCTGATCGGAGGATCGATCGAGGGCCTGTTGCCCGAGCGCTTCCGCGAGCTTCACGTCCACCATCGCGAAAACTTCATGAACGATCCGCGGCTGCGGGCGATGGGGATCGGGCTCGAACTCTTGGGCCGGCGCGCCGACGGCTCGGAATTTCCGGTCGACGTGCAGATCGGTTCGATCAGTCTCGGCGAAGAGACGTTCGCCATCGCCACCGTGCGCGACCTGACCCAGCAAAATGCGCTGGCGCGGGAACTGGCCGAGAGCCGACGGCAACAGGACATCCTGGCGGAGCGGGAGCGGGCCGCCGAGGAATTGCGGCTCTGGGCCGATGCCTTCCAGTGCGCGGCGATCGGCATCGAGATCTCCGATCCGAAAACCGGGACCATCCGCTTCGTCAACCCCACCCATGCGCTGGCTCACGGCATTGGCGTCGAGCAAGCCAAGGGCATGCCGGTGGCCGATCTCTACGCCGAGGAAGAGCGCGCGCGGTTGCCGGCGCTGTTTGAAACCGCCGACAGCGAGGGCCATGTCAGCTTCGAGTCGCGCCATCGGCGCCAGGATGGATCGACGTTCGCGGTCGAGATCGATATCGCGAGCAAGCATGATACCGACGGCACCGTGGTCTATCGCCTGGCCTCGTGCCGTGACGTCAGCGCCGCCAAGCTCATCGAGCAGCAGCTGCAGCAGGCCCAGAAGATGGAGATGGTGGGACAGCTCTCCGGCGGCATCGCCCACGACTTCAACAACCTTCTCACCGTCATCGTCGGCAACGCCGAACATCTGGGCGAACAGCTCAACTGCCGGCCGGATCTGCGGCACTTCGCCGACGACATCTGTCAGGCCGGCGAACGCGGCGCGGAATTGGCGCAGCGGCTGCTGGCGTTCGGGCGCCGGCAGTTATTGCAACCGCGCCCGACCGATTGTCATGATCTGCTCGACTCCATGGAAAAGCTGTTGCGACGAACCTTGCGCGAGAACATCGAAATCAGGACCGCCTACGATCCCGAGGCGGTGGTTGCCTTCGCTGATCCCGCCCAATTGGAGTCCGCGTTGCTCAATCTGGCTCTCAACGCCCAGGACGCGATGCCCGCCGGCGGGCATCTGACATTGGCTACCGGCGTCGCATCGCTGGACGAGCACTGTCAGGGCCTTCATCCGGAGATCAAGCCCGGCGATTTCGCCATGATCGCCGTTACCGATGACGGCGAAGGTATGACGCCGGAGGTGCTGGCCCGCGCCTTCGAGCCGTTCTACACCACCAAGGAGATCGGCAAGGGCAGCGGACTGGGGCTGAGCATGGTCTACGGCTTTGCCAAGCAGTCGAACGGCCATGTCTCGATCTACAGCGAACCCGGCCTCGGAACCACCGTGCGGATATATTTGCCGTATGTCCCCACCAAGGCACCGCGCGCCTCGGAGCCTCTCCCGGCAACCCTGGAAGCGGCTCTGCGAGGCCATGAGACCATATTGGTGGTGGAGGACGACCCCTTCGTTCGCTCTTCCGTGATCCTGAGAGTGGAAAGCCTGGGCTATCAGGTGGTGATCGCGGTCAACGGCAATGAAGCGCTGCTCAAACTCAAAACCGATCCCGGGATCCATTTGCTGTTTACCGACATCGTGATGCCCGGCGGCATCAGCGGGTGGGAGCTCGCCGAGCGCGCGCGCCGGATCCGGCCAGGCCTGCCGACCGTTTTCACCTCGGGCTACGCGCTGGAGACCCTGGTCGAGCAGGGTCGCGCTCCCGCGCAGTCGATTATTCTGACCAAGCCGTACCGCAAGGCCGACCTCGCCCGCCGCCTGCGCGAGGCCTTGGCGGTGCCGGCGTTGGTTTCATGAGATAACAATCGAGGCGCGATCGCCTGCGTTGGCCGTATGGCGAGGGCCGCTTTTGGGTTGAGCAAGCTGCAATGAGAGTAATTTGACCACAATGTCGGGTAAACGACCTGGCGCCACGCGCAAGGTCATCACGAAGCTGCTCGCGAAGGCAAAGGACCTCTCTCAGTCGCGCAAGTCATGAACCGCCGGGGAATTGAATTCACGCTTACTCAGGCTCAGCCGGGCTTGTGGCATTGGCAATTCCAGATCGGCGAAGCGCCATGAACGGCAAGACCGAACCAGTCTCCGGGGCATGGCCGTTCACAGGGTTCAACAGCGGATCCTCAATCCGCGTCAGCGCTACGACGCGGTGATGGCCGCGGACGGATTGTTTCAGGTCGAGCAGATCGAGTAGGCGACGGCAACCCCGCGCCCGCGGCCCTCGCGCCGCGGGCGCGGCGTCGCCGCTCGCGTCGCAGCCCATGTTTTGGTTCTAACGCACCGAATTTCGCTGTCCTGATTGACTCGGGGCACGCAGAATTGTAAATTACAATCTTAGATTGGAGATTGGTGAAGGGCTTATGTGGACCCGATGGTTGGCTTTGGTCGTACTGACCGCGCGGCCGACCGGTGCAGTAACCGATTGCAACAGCCAAGATATATTATAAGGACCAAGGTATATTACGAGGGCCAAGATATGAAGGCCAAGACCTGAGGCCAAGTACTGAGGGCCAAGAACTGAGGGCCAAGACCTCCATCTTGTCGATGGCCGAAACATCTGCATCAAAACGCGATACTGCGACGAGTATGTTTATTACGACGACGCGATTTTAAAAATAGAACTCGCCTGATGGCTACAACGTCGGTGAGCTTTGTTGGATCGAATGTCAGCAAATTAAAGTTGGACGCCTGCGCCAGCAAAGCAGGCTTTTGAAAGCAGCACGACTGGCGCGAGCCTCGACCATCGCGTCAACGGTGATTTTCCATCTGTGGGAGAGCAGCATGATATCCTTAGCTTCACGGACTCGACGCAGAGCCATGGTGATCTATTCTCTCAGCCTCATTCCGAAGCTGTTCGGCGGACGGTGGCCGATCGCCATGTACCTTATCGCCATTGCGGCGGCGACTCCGCTCGCCGCCGAAAACGCGCCGCCAGCGCCGGCGCAACACCCGCGCCCCTCGGTTGAGGAGCGGCGGACTTACGAAAAGCAGATGGAGGCGCTGCGGCCGACCAAGCCGGGATGCTTCGAAGCCCATTATCCAGACAAGAGCTGGGTGGAAACCGGGTGCCTGCCTGCGCCTCGCACGCCGAACCCGCATGCGAGCGGTCCCCTTCCCAACACGGTCGGCGCCGGCACCGATCGGTTCGCGATCGTCACCAGCGGAAACATCTCGCAAGCCACCGGGTCGTTCGACAGCGTCTCTGGAGTCGCCTCGATTGAGGGATTCAAAGGCAAAAACGACACCACGACTGTTTATCCTGATGTCTACGAGCTGCAGATGAACGCCAACAAGTTCACGACCACCGTCGGCGGATGCAACAATGACGCCAACTGCTCGGGATGGGAACAGTTCCTGATGAGCCAGTCGCAGTGCGGCTCTCAACCCTGCGTTTTCATCGAATACTGGCTGCTCAATTTTCCCAATCCGAACAACCTCGCCAATCCCTGCCCCACCAACGCCTCCTGGAACTGGTATCCGGGCACGTCGACAACGACGCCGGGATGTTTCCTCAATACACAGGCCAAGGGCCTGTCGGCGATTCCGGTCTCCGACCTCGCCGGCATCAAGATGAACGCCGCGATCGCAAACGGCATCGATACCGTTACCATATCGGATGCCAGCGGCACGCTCGGGATCGCCAACAACACGAGTATCGCGAATTTGGCCGCCGGCTGGACCGGCGTGGAGTACGGCCTGTTCGGCGACTGCTGCGCGTATGAAACGTTTTTCACCGCGACCACCAACGCCACGCTGAAGGTGCGGGTCGCCGTCGTGAACGGGACACAGAACGCTCCGAACTGCGCCACCACCGGCTTTAACGGGACCACTGCGGAAACCAACAATCTGAACCTGACCGGCGCCTGCACGGCCGTGTCGGGTGCCGACCCGGCGATCGTCTTCACCATGAGCGGCGGCGGATCGTTGCCGCCAGGCATCAGCGTCGGCGACCCGCATTTGACCACTTTCCACGGCGCCCACTACAACTACCAGTACTCCGGCGAATATATCCTCGCTGAAGCCGATCCCGACTTCCAGGTGCAGGTCCGCCAGGTCATCATCACTCCGCCGACCAAGCCGGCGATCGCCTACAACACCGGCGCGGCCGTGCGAATGGGCACGGAACGGTTCGCCGTCACCTTGAAGAGCGTCGAGGTCGACGGCCGCCCCAGCGTCATCCGCGACGGAGAAACGATCCACCTTTCGGGCGATGTGACCGTCGATCGGCGCGGTAGCACGTACACCGTCTCGCGTCCGATCGGCGACATCGTCCACATCAACGTGCTCGGCGACCACGTCGACATCTCGGTCACGGTCGGCGCCACCAACGCCGCCTCGGTGCGGGGGCTGCTCGTCGGCAGCGGCGACGCGCAACGTCCCTTCGTCGGGCGGGACAAGAAGCCCGTCCAAGGCCTGCTGACCACCGCCGCACTTCGCGACTTCATCGAGAGCTGGCGTATCGAGCCGAACGAGTCCGTCTTCTCCGATGAGGGCCGCCCCAGCCCGAGCGGCCCTGTGGAAGGGCTGACCGTCGATCAGCTGGACCAAGCCAAGGCCAATGAGGCCAAGAAGCTGTGCATGGATCGCGGCGTGAAGGAGACGACTGCGCTGGAGGATTGCGTTCTCGACGTGGCTGTGACGGGCAAGCCCGAGCTGGCCGACGGCTTCGTTTTCGCTTCGAAGCCAAAGCTGGTTGTTCCCGAGCACTGATCACGCTGTTGCGCGGAGCCCTTAAATCCATAACCTCGATTCGTGGTGATGGATTTAATGGCTCCCGAGCTGCGCTCGGGCCCCGGAATGACGGCGCGTCGTGCGCTTACAACCTCTCTTTATGAGATAACCCATCGTCGGGAAAGCCGCTCCCTTGGTCGTGGTCGCCTGGCTGCAAGCGGGCGAGGGCACCAGAGGGTCGGTTACCCAAAAAAGCATGCAAGGGGGTAATGCTGGGGCTTGATTGAAAAGCCGGCCCCGGTAGGTTGCCGCCATGGGGCAGACCAAAGCAACCGCATCCGTCGACGCATTCATCCAGCGCTGGCAGGGGCAGGAAGGCGGGCAGGAGCGGGCCAATTACGCGCTTTTCCTGACAGAGCTTTGCGATCTGATCGGCGTTGAGCATCCTCAACCGGCAGGTGCGTCGCGCGAACGCAATGACTACGTTTTCGAGCGCGTCGTGACGCGGCACGTGGGTTCGAAACTCACCGCTTCCACGAAAAGCCCCGCCTTAGCGTCGCCTTAGCGGGGCTTTCAATCATGCGCATGCCACCCGCTGAAGGGGTGGGACCGCTTGTGGGCACCCCATCGCGCCGGTCCATTTCTTCATTCGATGATGGAAAATGGTAGGGCAACACGGCTGCTCATTCTTTGTGATGAGTTCCTCCACTAGCTGACCGATCTTATCCAAGATCTTTCCACCCTCAGGCTGCGCTCGCGGACAGGCCAAATAGAGGAAACGAATTGCTATGTCAGCCGGACCATTGATAGGTACCTCGCCCTTCTCCCACCTCGCAACCGTTTGATCAGTAACGCGCAGACGGCTCGCCAATTCCGCCTGCGTTGATTCCATCTGCCCGCGCAAAAATTTGATCTCTTTTGCAGCAAGCACCTTTCGCTCTGTCACCAAATAGCGGGCAATCGCCTTCCATAGGTTGTCCATATCTTCAACGGTCGTGTACTGCTCTCCGTCTATTGTCTCCCGGGTGAACCCGTTGATCAGATAGACGTCATCCAGACCACACGCAGTGTAATGCAGTGGCTCACCCGCTGGATTTCTTCCATCAATCTTCATCAACTTTAGGGTCATGATAAATCTTCCCACTCCACGGTTTTGACGAGAAGGTGCGTACCTTTCACGGTGACCACCACCACGCCGACTTCGCGCCGCCCCTTGACGGCACGAGTCATTTTTATTTTCCATTCATCCGATTTGGCACCTGCCTCCACAGGACCAACAGGCTCTCCTAGTCTCATTACATCAAGCGCAACTACGTCGGTAATACCGCGCTCGTCCATACGGGCGAACGCGTGGTCGGACCACTTGACATTGTCCGAGTTGGCCGCGAGGCGGCGGACCATCTCTCCCAATTGCGACAGCCGAGGGACAATGGGGACTGGAATCCCCAGTCTGATAGGCTTCGGTGATTTGGTCATAACACCTATCATAACGATAGGTTCCGGCCTGTCAAGATGATAGGTAGTCATCAATCGCGGTTCATCAATAGCCGGGATTCGACGCCACCAGGTTCACGGATACCGCCTCTAACATGGCCGTCGCTCCCGTGGCCTATGCAGGCCAGTACCGAGGCGGCCTGCCAGCGCGCTTCGCCGTGCGCGGCGGCCGGCATCGCGGGACGGTTTCGCCAGCGTCGCGCAGGCTCACCAGGCTGCGGCCATCGGGCAGCACGATCGGGTCCCCGAACGGGCGCGACCAGTCGGCAAGGTTTTGCGTCATCGCGCCCGGTGGCGCTCCCGGGCGTCGGCGTCGGCGGTGAGCACGTTCGCGAGCTGGTCGCGACCGGGGGCCGCCTTCAGCGCCGACCAAGCGGCGCGGAACGCCTGCTTGGCCTCATCGAGTCCGCCGGCGGTGCCGCTGGCCGCGCCCGGCAGGCTGATGGTCACGTTCCACATCCAGATATCGGCCGCGCGCTCGCTGGCGCGGCGGATGCGGCCGACCGGCTCGCTATGATCGAGCACGGCGTAGTCGTCAGGGGATAGTGCGCGGAGGACAAGCTTGGCGGCCATTTTACGGGAACGCCTAAACGGCAATGTCAGGAAGCGTCGGGACGGGTAGGTCGATGCAGCCATCCAATGTGATGCGCCGGACCGATGACTGCGTCTTCCCGATATAAAGTTCTAACCCGTCGCGCCGAACGTAAATGTTCGCGGACGAGTTAGGCCGCTCCGCCCACGCCCGTATGGTCGCCAGGGATACGATAGAAACAAACTTCCGGCAGTCCAAGATAGTCGCCACTACATCCTTACCGACGGTCATACCGCGGCTGAAAGCTTTGGCGGCAACGTCGCGCTGACTGTCATTTGTGTTGATGACTCCCAGCGGCAGATCGATGCTCTCTAAGTGACGGAGAGCCGTACGCAGTCTTGGCAAGACCTGTTTTCGAGCGGGATCCACCAACAGATATCCCTCGATCGAAGCATGCGGTACGAAAACGGGGCCGCGGGGAGTGTCTTCCAGGACCTTCAACTGTCCGCCATCGCGTAAAAGCTGCCAAAGATCGACACCAATATCGCGGCGCAAGCGCTGTCCCAAAACATCCTGGAGAACGTCAATTTGCTCGGCCATCGGAATTGCGCGTTCGAGCGCACGGATAGCTTCAAATCGCTTGTCAAGATTGGCTGTCAAATAGCTGATGGTCGCCGCACGGCGCGTACGTTGATCGAGTTCCTGGATGGCGCTGTCATGTCCCTCGGGATTTAGCGATCTGAAACAATCGCGGCCCATTAATCGGATACAGCGGGAATTTGGAAACCAGGCGATGAAGCCGGTTCCGAACTTCGGATGTCTAGGCCAACAGCATGGGCATGGTGACTCGACGCCCTTCGGGAGCCGGAAATCTGCAACGTATCGGATCGCCTGTGCTTCGTCGGCATCTGGAGCGGCATGCGTGTGGCCGCGCCAGGCCCAGGGCGGACTATGCTTCACCCATTCGCGCACCTCGGCGACCAAGTCCGGTCCGGGGAAGTCGGCAAATACCGGCTTGGCGGCAAAGGCCTCGGGTGGAATGTCGATGGGCTCGGGCATTGAAGAAATATCCCGTTCGAAAGGGGCATCTTCTGTGGCTGTTCCGCTTTTATTTAGTTGGGGAACACGCCGTGAACAACTGATCCTGTTTTTGGGGCTGGTAAAACCGCATCTGTTTGCCGTCCGTGCCGAGTTTGCCGGGGTGCCGGACCTCGAAAAGCCGATTGAATATAGGGTTTAATTGGTGCCGGTTGAGAGGATTGAACTCCCGACCTTCGGTTTACAAAACCGCTGCTCTACCGCTGAGCTAAACCGGCTAAAGCATTGAATAGCGTTCATAATTACGGGTGGCCCCGGTTTGGAAA
>Ga0182012_10002364_pt1 | contig 20388 bp, 16 predicted proteins | sample 612S2SmetaG_FD_120486 | JGI IMG/M metagenome (GOLD analysis project Ga0182012, IMG submission 120486) | Permafrost microbial communities from Stordalen Mire, Sweden - 612S2S metaG | ecosystem: Environmental > Terrestrial > Soil > Wetlands > Permafrost | place: Sweden: Stordalen | collected...
CCAATAGCTCGTTCGACAATGAGCTTCTACAAAGCCAAAGCAACAGCCCGGGAAATGCTCCCGGAATTCTCAAAGTTTGACTGCCTCCCCGGCAGAGCCGGGGGAACTCCCGATTGATTAGCCCGCCGGAGCCGGAATTCTGCGGATTAATGCCGCTTCAGAAACTCCACCACCTTCGGCCCAATCTGCCCGGCACACTGCATCTGCGCCAGGTGGCCGCACCGTGGAATCACCACGAATTCCGATTGCGGAACCAGGCCGTGCATCGTCTCGCCATGACGAAGCGGCATAATGCGATCCTCGGCGCCCCACACAATCAGCACAGGCATTTTGAGTTCCGGCAGCACGTTATCGGTGGTGTCCTTCCCGCTCAACATCGTCGCCAGCGCCCGTCGAATAATCCACGCTCTCTGATTGCTTACGCGCACAACGTCGCGCGCGACAAACCCTGGCACAGTGGACGGATGGGGCATCAACAGCGCTTCCAACTGGTCCAGTTCTCCGGCCGTCTGGGGCGTAAACAGCCGTGTATCCCAGTCCGGAGCCTCGGCAAGGCCCGCACTGTCGAAAAGCATCAGCCTTTTCACCCGCTCCGGATGCCTTGCGGCCACAAGCTGCGCAATCCAGCCGCCCATTGAGCTGCCTCCGAGGTCCGCCTGCTTCAACCCCGCAGCATCCATGAAGGCGGCTACCACAGCGGCCTCGTCCGCCACAGAATAGGAGAAGTCTGCCGGCTTCTCACTGCGTCCGTAGCCGGGCAAATCGAGCATGTAGACACGAAATCCGGCATTGACCAGGTAAGGCGCCTCGTTGCTCCACTCCTCCGCGCTGCCGCCCAACCCATGCAGCAGCACCACCGCCGGCCCAGCCGCATTACCCTCCGCCACATAATGCACGCGATAGGCGCCAACCTGGACCGAGCGGCTCTGAGCGCCAGAGAGGCACTCGTGCAAATAGATTGCGTGATTGTAGAACCAGAGCGGCCGCAGCCAGAACCCGATCCCGGCAACGACCGCAAGCCCCAGCACAGCACCCGCAACCCATTTCGACCCTCGAACCAGCTTCAAGCGCGTTCCTGCCTTTCCTTTTCCAGCACGCGCGCCCGTTGCCAGCCCATCTCGATAACCCTCACGGCAACTGGGTCCAGTTGTAGCGCGCTGTGGCTGTTCCACTCCGCCCGCTCCACCCAGCGCACAGCATCCGCGTCCGAGGCCGCCCTCAATTCGCCGCCGGTCACCTGGCACAGGTAGTCTGCAATCACGTAGTGATAGCGGACCCGTTCCCCCTCGCGATGAATCCGATCAAGCAGCTCGATCAACTCCAGAGGTTCAACAATGAGTCCGGTCTCTTCCCTCACTTCGCGAATCAAGCCGGCCCCAAGCGATTCACCCAATTCCACCAGTCCGCCCGGCAGCGACCACTCGCCCTTCAGCGGCTCACTTCCGCGCTGCACCAGCAGCACGCGGCCGCCGTCAACCACCACCGCGCCCACTCCCACGAGCGGCGCCTCGGGAAACTCTCTTTGCATGGTCCTCCCCGTTGCCGTGAACCCTTTACGATAGCGCCCTGACCGCCCTGTCGCGCAACTTCCGAGCCGGACTATCATCCAATGAAGGCGGGAGAACAAAATGTCCGAATTCACACTGCGTATCGACGGAATGCACTGCGGCTCGTGTATTCGCCGCGTAAGCCAGGCGCTTTCCGCCACGGCGGGGGTCAATGTAGAAGAGGTCCGCTTGGGAGCCGCGCGGTTCACCTCCACTTTGGACCCCGCTCCCGTGCCCCCCGTGCTGGCCGCCCTGGCCAAGGCCGGCTACACCGCTCGACTGGAGCAGTAGTTGCCAATGCCCGCTACGGAATCGCTAAACCTCCCGGTCCTCGGCATGACCTGCGCATCCTGCCAGCATCACGTGGAAGAGGCGCTTCGCTCCACCCCCGGAGTCGAGTCGGCACACGTCGATCTCATGGCTCATCGCGCCAGCATAGTTTTCGATCCGGCTGTCACAGCACCTGCGGGGCTGGTCGAAGCCATTCGCGGCGCGGGCTACGACGCGGTGCTTGCTCGCGCGGGCGAGCCCACGCCAGGACAACAATCACAGGATCATACGGCTGAGTCCGGGCGTAAAGCGTGGGTCACGCTGGTTGCCGGCGCTGCGGCCATGTTGCTGGCCATGCCGCTGGACGCAGACATGGGCTCGGCAGGCATGGGTTCGATGGACTACGGTCTGATGCACTTGATGCCGTGGCTCTATGCCATACCGGAGAACATCCTCCGCGGGTTTCTGCTGATTCTTACGGCAATCCTTATGGTCTGGGCCGGACGCGGGATCTATGCCAGTGCGATTCGCGCGTTAAGTCACGGAACCACCAACATGAACACGCTGGTGAGTCTGGGAACAGGCGTGGCCTTTGCCTACTCAGCGTATGCCACCATTTGGCCGGCCAACGACCGCCAAGTCTATTTCGACGCGGTTTTGCTCATCATTGGATTTCTGCTCCTGGGCAAGTCGCTGGAGGCTCGAGCCAAGCGGCGCGCCCTGGCCGCCCTGGACTCACTCTCCCATCTGCGGCCCGCAACCGCCCGCCTCCTTCGCTCTGGCGTGGAAGCCGTAGTGCCTCTGGGTGAGATCCAGATCGGCGATCGTGTTCTTGTCCTGCCCGGCGAGCGATTTCCAGTGGATGCAATCGTCGTCGATGGCCGCACCACGGTAGACGAATCCATGCTCACCGGCGAACCTACCCCCCTGCCCCGCGAGCCCGGCGGCCGTGTTCTGGCCGGCTCGCTCAACTACGACGGCGCAGTCACCTGCCGGGCGCAGTCGCTGGGCAGCTCAACGGTGCTGGCGCAAATCACCCGCATGGTCCTGCAGGCGCAGAGTTCCCGCGCACCCATGGAGCGGCTGGCAGACCGCGCCAGCTCTATCTTTGTCCCTGTGGTGCTGGCTTTGGCCGTGGCCACATTTGCAGTCTGGTTCTTCGCCGCGCATTCCATCCCGCTTGCCCTGGCCAACACCGTCGCTGTTCTGGTCATTGCCTGTCCCTGCGCCATGGGCCTGGCCGTGCCGGCAGCTCTCACAGTAGCTGTTGGCCGGGGAGCGCAACTCGGGGTACTCTTCAAAGGTGGCGAGGCACTGGAGCGGCTTACCCACCTCGACGTGATTGTCCTCGACAAGACCGGAACGCTTACCGTGGGACGGCCGGTTCTGGAGGCAATTCATCTAGCCGGATCGCCGCCGGGCTACAAGGAAAACGTTCTTCTGCGCATGGCGGCCGCGGCCGAGGAGCGGTCGAATCATCCCCTCGCTCATGCTGTTGTCGACGCCGCCCGCGCACGCGGTCTCGCGTGGCCGGCGGCTGAGGATCTCCAGGTTTTTCCGGGCCGGGGCCTTTCCGCTACAGTCGAAGGAAACGACTTGCTCCTCGGCAACGAAGCACTATTTGAGGACTTCCGCATTCCGCCTCCGCCAAACAACATGCCCCCGGCCAAACCAGGCACAACCAGGCTGTTGATGGCTATCGGCCCGGTCCCCGTAGGCTGCTTCGACGCCCACGACGCACTGCGTCCCGACGCGGCAAAAGCTATCGCCGTCTTGCGTCAATCCGGCCTGCGCGTCCTCATGCTGACCGGCGATTCCGCCGTCGCGGCCGCGCCCATTGCCCAGGAAGCCGGAATCGCCGAGGTCGAGGCTGCTCTCGATCCCGCCGGCAAACTGGCCCGCATTCGCGCTCTCCAGCAAACTGGCCTGCGCGTAGCCATGGTGGGCGACGGCATCAACGACGCCGCCGCCCTGGCCCAGGCCGATGCCGGCATTGCCATGGGATCGGGCGCGGATCTGGCCCAGGAAGCAGGCGACGTTCTTCTCCTTCGCGCGCAACCTTCCTCCATCCCCGCCGCACTCCAATTGGCCCGCCAGACTCTCCGCGTAATGCGCCAGAACCTGGCCTGGGCCGTCGGATACAACCTGCTGGGCATTCCCCTGGCTGCCGGGGCGCTCTACCCCAGCTTTCACATTCTGTTGACACCCTGGCTCGCTGCCGCGGCCATGGCGCTGAGCTCAGTCTGCGTACTGGCCAACAGTCTTCGCCTGCGCGGCTGGCAACCCATCCCGGCAAGATAAACTAACCTCAGAGCCTGTCCGTGCGCATCCTTACCCGTTACATCCTCGGCGAAATCCTCACCAACGCCCTCATCGGCGGCGTGCTCTTCACCTTCATCCTCCTCATGAAGGAACTCCCGCATATCCTTGACGCCGTGGTTCGTAACAGCTCCACGTTCAGCAGTGTCATTCAGGTTGTTCTCTTTCTGCTGCCCAACTTTTTCATGGTCACCATTCCCATGGCGGTGCTGGTAGGTGTGCTGCTGGGACTAAGCCGGTTGGCCGCAGACAGCGAAATCATTGCCATGCGCGCCTCCGGACTGGGCATCGGCTACTTCGTCCGCGTCGCCGCCATTGTGGCAGTCGGCGGCACGCTGCTGGGTCTGGCGAACTCCCTCTATGTGGCGCCGCGCGCCAATCAAGCCATCCTAGAGATGAACAAGGCGCTGGCCTCGCAGGCATCCTATGAAATTCAGCCTCGCGTCTTCGACGAGGACTTCAAGAACACCGTTCTCTACGTGCAGAACGTAATTGCAGGCTCCGGGGCGGCCAACTGGCGTCAGGTCTTCATGGCCGACGTAACCGACCCCTCAACCCCCAAAATCACTACCGCCGCCTCCGTCACCGTCGTCAGCGATTCGGGCCAGGATATCCTCATGCTGCTGCGCAACGGCACCGAACACGAAATCCCCTCCGACAACCCGCAGCAATACAACATCTCTAAATTCGAGACCACCGACCTTCCCCTGTCCCTGAACCAGCAGGGCGAGGGCCATCTGGGCCGCATGGATACCGACATGCTCGCCATGTCCATGGAAGAACTGCGCGCCCACCTCCACTCGCCGGACGGCAGGCGGTTCCTCATCGAAATCCACAAGCGCTTTGCCTATCCTGCGGCGTGCCTGGTCCTGATGCTGGTCGGCGTTCCATTGGGCGTCACCTCGCGCCGCGGCGGGAAAAGCTCGGCTTGGGTGTTCACCATTGCGCTGGTCGTCGTCTATTATTCGCTTTCGCTCATCGGCACCGCCCTCGGGCGCCAGGAAAAAATCCCTGCATTCGCCGCGGTTTGGCTCGCCAACATCCTCTTTTCCGCCGGCGGCCTGTTTCTGCTGTGGCAAATGGCCAGCGGCGGCCGCGTTCTGGCAGCAATCGCAAGCTTCGCATCGCGCTCAACCAAACCCGAGTCCGCGGCCAGAGTGAACGGCGTCCGCCACGCGGGCCTTGTGAGCCGCTTTCAGCCCCGCGCAAGGCGCCGTGCAGGCCGCAGTGTCTTTCCGCGCATTCTCGACAAATACGTCGTCTTTGAGTTCCTCAAGGTGTTTGCTCTGGTTCTCATCGGCCTTGTGGTGCTTCTGCTCGTTTTCACGTTCTTCGATCTGGTGGGCGACATCCTCCGCAACCACATCGCGCTACCCATTGTGGGCGAATACCTCATCAACCTCACGCCCGATATGCTCTACCAGATCGCTCCGCTCGCGGTCCTGATTGCCGTACTCGTCACCTTCGGCGTACTCAACCGAAACAGCGAACTCATCGCCATGAAGGCCACCGGCATCAGCCTCTACCGGCTGGTGGTTCCCATTGTCACCATCTCCGCCATCCTGGCCGTCAGCCTGTTCCTCTTCGACGAGTATTACCTGCCCCAGGCCAATCGCCGCCAGGAGGCGCTGCGCAACATCATCAAGGGCAAACCGCCGCAAACCGTCCTCCACCCCGAACACAATTGGATTTTCGGCGAACCCCGTCCCGGCGAGCCCGGCCGCATCTTTTACTACCAGTTCTTCGATCCCGGCCAGAACGAGTTCGCCAACCTCTCCGTCTTCGAGTTCGATCCCTCCACCTTTGCCATGTCGCGCCGCATCTTTGCCGCCCGCGCCATCTGGGACCCAGAAAAATCCACCTGGCGCTTCCGAAACGGCTGGCAGCGCGACTTCGAAGGCGCAGCGGTCGTCGAAAACAGCTATCGCACCTTCCAGCAAACCACCTTCGCCGAGATTCACGAAGACCCCGGCTATTTCACCAAAGAAGCGAAGCAGGCGCAGGAGATGAACTTCGGCCAACTGAACCGCTACATCGCCGACCTGCGCCAAAGCGGCCTAGACACCATGGTCCTCCGCGTCGCCCTATGGCACAAGCTCGCCTACCCGCTCATCGCCATCGTCATGGCAATCCTGGCCATTCCCTTCGCGCTCTCCATGGGCCGCCGAGGTTCGCTTACCGGCATTGCTGTCGCCATCTTTGTAGCGCTGACATACTTCGTAGCCGACTCGCTATTTGGAGCCATGGGCAACCACAACTATCTTCCCGCCGCCCTTGCCGCCTGGTCCCCCGACATTCTCTTCGGCCTAACCGGTGGCTACCTCCTGCTGAGAACGCCGACATAAAACAACACTCAGGCAAGCGAATGAACGTCTACCGTCACCCCAGCAAAGGCTGGGGTTGCCGGCCCTCAGTAGTGCTCTTCATTGACTCCGCGACTGCGCTTTCCCTCATTTCGAAAAGGCTGGACGGCGATGCTCGCAATGGACTAGGATACGGCTCGATTGGGATTGCCGGAAGAGATGCAGAGCAAGATGTGCGCGGCTCAGAAGTGAGGCTCGGATTCTGCGGTACTCTTCTGACGGGAAATGCGCTGTCATCCTAAGGAAAAGAAAATGTTCCGACTCGACGCCGATAAAAAGGTGCATTTCTGCGACGGCGTTACGCGTCGTGATTTTCTTCACGCCGGGTCACTCGCGTTCCTGGGCCTCTCAATGCCCCAGTTTCTTCGGCTCAAGGCGATGGGGGCGGTGAAACCGGGCAAAGATGTCAGCTGCATTCAATTGATGCTGGTGGGCGGGCCGAGCCAACTCGACACCTGGGACATGAAGCCGGATGCTCCCGCTTCCATTCGAGGGCCCTTCAGGCCGATCAAAACCAACGTATCCGGGATCGAGATATCTGAAATCTTTCCCCGAATGGCGAAGCACGCCGACAAGTTTGCTCTTTTGCGATCCGTCTACCACACAGCGGCGGCGGTGCACGACACCGGATGCCAGATGATGCAGACGGGAAGGCTGTTTCAGGGCGGCCTTGAGTCGCCCAATTATGGGTCGGTACTTCGGTTTGAAAAGGGGCCGCTTGGAGATATGCCTCCCAACGTCCTGCTTCCCTATCCGATTGGGCAGCTTGGCGGAAATCTGCCGCACGGCGATACCGCCGGATTTCTTGGCAAGGGCTACGATCCCTTTGTGTTGAATGCCGACCCCGCCGATCCCAACTTCAAGGTGCCGGATCTCCTTCCGCCCGATTACATCTCGGCCGTCCGCGTCGATCGCCGGCGAAGCTGGCGTCAGGAAGTCGACAAGTCAGTTCAATATTTCGAAGATTCAAATCAGGATTCGAAGCTGATGGATTCTACGTTCAATCAGGCGTACACGCTGATGACTTCCGCCAAAGCGCGTGAGGCTTTCGAACTATCCCAGGAACCGGACGAGGTCCGCAAGCGATATGGCATGAATCGTTTTGGCCAGGGTTGCCTGCTGGCGCGCCGGTTGGTGGAGCGAGGCGTTCGCTTTGTAACGCTCAATATGTTCGAGACTGTTTTTAACGACATCACCTGGGACATTCACGGCTCAGCTCCTTTCAGCCCGATTAGCTGCTACAGCGACCTGGTAGGCCCGATGTTTGACAACGCATACAGTTCATTGCTCGAGGACTTGAGCCGGATCGGACTGCTCGATACCACGCTCGTTTTGGCAACGGGCGAGTTCGGGCGCACTCCGCGCATCAACCCCGCGGGAGGCCGCGATCACTGGCCGCAGTGCTGGACCGTCGTGTTCGCGGGAGGCGGAGTCAAGGGCGGTCAGGTCGTCGGCGCATCGGACGCAACCGGGGGTGCGCCTCAGGACCGCCCGGTAACTCCCGCTCACATTGCGGCTACAGTTTACAAGTGCCTTGGAATTCCGGTCGATACGGTATTGAAGACTCCGCAAGGACGCGACGTGCGGCTTGTGGATACGGGATTTGACCCCATCGATGAGTTACTCACTTAGGCGTCGCGCAAGTTAGCAAGCTATGACGGAAAGCTTGCTTTCAATTGCAGCAATATGGAGAAACCATGAAGCCCCGCAGGATTTTACTGCTCGTCGCAATGACCGTTGGGTTCATGGTCTCGTGCGCTCTTCTCGGCTCAATGGCGGGGCAAACACCGTCGTCTACTGCCGGGCTTTCTCCCGGTGATTCTCAGTATCATTCAGCAGGCGGGTCGAAACCGGTAAGGGGAGTTGTCGATTCACCCAACACGGCGAAGACAACGCAGGCTGCGAACCAGGGCCGCTCTTCGCTTGCCCTGCTGGCAAAGATTGCAATCCTTCCGTCTTCAATCTCCATCAGAGGACAACGCTACAGCCAGCGGCTGCTTGTCGAGGGAACCTTTGCCGACGGACATCAGGAGGAACTGACGTCGCGCGCAACAATCGCGATCTCCGATGCAAACGTTGGTGCGGCCGATAAGGACGGCGTTATAATTCCGCGGGGTGACGGCCAGGCGACAGTTACCGTAACCGTTCAGGGACATCGCGCCACCGCACCTTTGATCGTGAAGGATTACTCGACGGCATCCATGTGGAGCTTTCGCAACGATGTGCTGCCAGTAATGACGAAGATGGGCTGTAACTCAGGTCCATGCCACGGCGCAGCTGCGGGAAAGAATGGCTTCAAGCTCACGCTGCGCGGCTACGATCCAAATACCGACTATTACACGCTCACGCATCAGGCCCTGGGCCGGCGTACCAATCCAATCGAACCAGCCAGAAGCCTGATGCTATTGAAGCCAACACTCACAATCCCACACGGCGGCGGCAGGCGCTTCGATGTCGGCTCGCCGGAGTACAAGGTGATTGCCGGGTGGATTGCCCAAGGCATGCCGGCCCCGCGCGAATCAGATCCGCTGGTTACCGGCATCCAGGTTCTTCCCCGCGAAGCTTCACTGCAGCCGGGCGCACAGCAGCAGTTGATTGTGACGGCGATGTTTTCCGATGGTCACACCGCGGATGTGACCCGGTGGGCCAAATACGACAGCGGGGATGAGGCTGTTGCCACCGTCGACAACAATGGCCATGTCGTCATGCAGGGTGATGGCGAAGCGCCGGTAACAGTCTGGTATCAGAGTTATGTTGCGTTCTCCAGACTGCGCATTCCATTCCCATACAAACTGCAACCGGCGATGTTCCTCAATGCTCCTCGCAATAACTTCATCGACGATCACATTCTGAGTCATCTCGAGGCTCTGCATATTCCGCCTTCGCATCTCTCGAGCGATGCGGAATTCATGCGCAGGGCATATCTGGATGCGGCAGGAATTCTGCCCGTTCCTTCCGAAGTTGAAAAGTTTCTGCGCGACCCTTCGTCCGATAAGCGGAATCGGCTGATCGACAGTCTGATGAAACGGCCGGAATTCATCGACTATTGGGCCTACAAATGGTCCGATCTGCTCCTGGTTTCGAGCAATCGCCTCTCCAATGATGAGATGTGGAGCTATTACAACTGGATTCGCGACAGCGTTCAAAGCAACAAGCCATGGAACAAGTTTGCGACGGAGATTGTTACGGCTACTGGCAAGACTCTCGATAATGGCGCAGCCAACTACTGGGTGATCCATCGCGATCCACTCGATACGTCTGAAAACATGGCCCAGGCATTCCTTGGCATCAACATCAGCTGCGCCCATTGCCACAACCATCCTTTGGCAAAGTGGACCCAAAAGGACTACTACGGCATGGCCAATCTCTTCGCGCGAGTGCGGCTCAAGACATCCTCGCCATCTGGCTTTCGTCCCGCGGTTGGACCGCTCTTCAATGATGTCACTGTCTATTCCGCGCCCACCGGCGAGTTCATGGACGATCGCCTGATGATTCCGCTACCTCCTAAACCGCTGGATGCCACAGCACTCTCCAGCGAAGTTCCCGGCGACACCCGTCTCTATTTCGCCAACTGGCTCACGTCTCCCGACAATTCCTATTTTGCTCGCAACATTGTCAACCGCGTTTGGCGCAATTTCATGGGGCGGGGACTGATTGAGCCGGTCGACGATCTGCGAGACACAAACCCGGCAACCAACGATGAACTGCTCAACGCATTGGTAAAGGAATTCATCGCGCACAATTTCGATGTGGATTATCTGATTCGCACCATCATGGAGTCAGCCACCTATCAAGCTTCGTCGAAACCACTCAAGGAAAACTCCGACGACGATAAGTACGGCTCGCATTTTGTCATAAGACGCCTTCCTGCTGAAGTACTTCTCGATGCTTATTCGCAGGTAACTCAGGTTGCCGAAAAGTTCGACGGATATCCGGCCGGGATGCGAGGCATGCAACTGCCGGATACCGCGGTGAAGTCCTACTTCCTCACGGCCTTTGGACGCCCGCTGCGGCAGCAAACGCGCGAAAGCGAACGCACCTCCGTGCCCACCATTACGCAGGCACTCCATATGATTAACGGCGACACCGTGAATAACAAATTGCGCGCTCAAGGTAACTCGCTCGATATGCTGATTCGCCTTGGTTTTTCCGATGAGCAGATTTTGGACTATCTCTGCATGGCCTCACTCAGTCGTCATCCCACCGACGCAGAGCGATCCATGCTTCTCAACGATCTAACTTTGGCCGAGCAAGAAAAGATGCAGGGAGTGGACGATCAGCGCCGGGCAGCGCTGATTGACATGTCGTGGGCGCTGTTGACAAGCAAAGAATTCATGTTCAATCACTGATCTGCCCCATTTGCCGAATACCGAACTTCCAGTGCTTGTTCAACAAGGTCGAACATCAGGAAAACAGGTAGAGGATGTCGAACTGCCAACAGAAGCTTCGAGCCGTTTGCAGGACTGCTGGTCTCGGGATCGTTTGCGCGCTGATTCCAACGACGTGGGCAATTTTTCAAACCGGCACGGCGCAACCGCGCGTGATGGCCGCATCCACTCCGAGTTTCAGCGCGGATGTTGCACCCATTCTGCAGAAAAACTGTCTTGCCTGCCACTCAGGTTCCGTGCATAAAAGCGCCCTCATCCTCGAAAGCTATAGCGCGTTGATGAAAGGCGGCAAACACGGACCGTCCATCCTTCCTCATGACGCAAATGGAAGCCGCATCATTCAGATGCTTGAGGGGGACATCGATCCGCAGATGCCCGCCGGCGCCGACCCGCTTCCGTCCTCCGACATCGACCGCATCAAGGCATGGATCAATGCGGGGGCTGAAGGCCCACCCGCAAGCGAGGCTGCATCGGCCCTGAAAGTTTCAAATGCTCCAGACATCCAACCCGAGGTAGCCGTAGTTTCCCCGGTAACGGCGATCAGATTCTCTCCTGACGGCAAAGTGCTTGCCGTGGGCGGCTATCGTGAGGTTCGTCTCATCGATCCCGCTTCAGGCAACGTTCTCGCCACGCTTTCCGGACACTCCAACTATGTGCGCTCCATTGCGTTCAGCCCCGACGGGAAACTGCTCGCCGCTGCCGGCGGGTCGCCTCAACTCGAAGGCGAAATCAAGATATGGGAACTTCAGTCGCATCAGCTCATCAAGACATTAGTCGGCCACAAGGATTGCATTTACTCCATTGCATGGAGCCCCGACGGAAAGGTTATCGCTTCGGGGAGTTATGACAAGATGGTGAAGCTTTGGGACGTGGCTGCGGGAAAGGAATTGCTCAATCTGCAGGATCATATCGATGCAGTGTTTGCGGTGGCGTTCAGCCCCGACGGCCAGCACCTCGCTTCGGCCTCTCAAGACAGAACGGTGAAGATTTGGAATGTAGCCACCGGCCAGCGCCTGTACACACTGAGCGACGCTTTGGACGGCTTGACCGGCATTGCGTATTCCCCTTCAGGCGACCAGATTGCCGCCGCCGGCTACGACAAGACCATTTACGTCTGGCAACTGGCGGGGGACGATGGTCATCTTAGCCAGTCATTAATTGCGGACGAAGAAAGCCTCCTCGCATTGGCCTGGTCGCCCGATGGCAAGACCATTGTTACCGCCTCATCCGACGGGTCCATTCGGTTCCGCGATGCCAAACTCGACCTGGTCAGCGCTATCGACAACCAAACCGATTGGGTGCAAGCGCTCGACATCAGCCCAGATGGAAAATGGCTGGCCGCGGGCAGGTTCAACGGCACGCTCAGTTTGTATGACCTGAAGACCTACAGAGAAGTCGGAGGGCAGAGACCAGTCTTCGATTCTCTCAAGCCTCACAACGGAAACGAAGCCAGGGAGGCGGCCGGTCGATGATTTCTGTCTTTCAAGTTAAGGGAGGTTATGGGATGACCCGAAACCTGCTTCTCTTACCCTGCGTTGCGCTTGGATTGTGGCTGGCTTTGCCCTCGTTTGCCGATGAGCCAATGATTCCCCCCAGCGTTGACAGTATCTACCCGGCCGGAATGGAGCGAGGGAGCACCGCCGAGTTCACCATCAATGGCCGAAATCTTTCCGGCGCCACTGAAGTCATCTTCGACGGGCCGGGCATAACCGGAAAGGTGACCGGGATCGCCGATGTGCCGGAAAAGATTACGGGACCACGCGCCGGGGAAGACCTCGGTGCGCAGGTACCGCTCGGCAAAAAGCAAACGGCGACACTTCAAGTTACGGTCGCGCAGGATGCGTGGCCTGGCATCCATCGGCTCCGCGTAAAAACGCCGCTGGGAACAACCAACACGATTGCATTCGCGATTGGAACGCTGCCGGAAGTGAAGCGGCACGCGAAGATGCCTTTGGATTCCGGGACGCCAGCCCAAATGGTGGAATTGCCGGCTACCTTGATTGGAACGATTGCTTCACCCGGCGACGAAGACACTTACCAGTTTCACGGCAAGGCCGGCGAAGAAGTCGTCTTCAGGGTGCAGGCCTCGCAGCTTGGTTCCGCGCTTGCATCCATGCTTGTTTTGAGAGATAGTTCCGGGCAGGTTCTGGCCAGGGCGGGTAAGAGCGACATTCGACCCGATGCGGCATTGCACTGCAAACTCCTGCAAGATGGGCAATACACTTTATCCATTACCGACCGCAATCGCGGCGGAGGCGGCGGCTATTTTTACCGTCTGGACGCTGGTCCTCTGCCGTATATCACCGGCTTTTTCCCTTTGGGCGTGCGGGCGGGATTTACGACGGAGGTCGCCGTCGAGGGAGCCAACCTGGGCACCATTCGCCAGGTGAAGGTGAATCCGCCTTCCTCGCCTTCGGGCTGGACGACCATACCTCTTGGGGCCAACATTGGCGGGATGCGCCCGCTCAACGAACCAAGGGTGGAAGTCAGCGATGTGCCGGAGATTCTTGAGCAGGAGCCCAACAATTTCATTGCTCAGGCGCAAACTGTATCGATTCCCGTCACCATCAACGGGCACATCGACGGAGGGGCGGGAGCCGGCGGGAAGCCCGATGAAGACTACTTTCGCTTTCAAGCAGGCAACGGTGAAAAACTAAGCATCGATGTTGCCGCTGCGCGATTGGGTTCCCCGCTGGACTCCGTAATTGAAGTGCTTGACGCCAATGGGAACGCCATCCCGAGGGCCACGATTCGCTGCCTCAACCAGACCACAACAACGCTTTCCGACAGGGACTCGAGGGGCGTCGGAATCCGGCTTGTTTCCACCGCGGAACTTCGCGAACGCGATTACCTCATGGTCGGCGACGAACTCAATCAGATCGACTTCATACCCGATCAGCCCGATGCCGACACCATTCTGAAAGGAATGGATGACCTCCGCCTGGCTTACCTGGGGACCTCCGCGGATGTCCACGCCATTAACACTCCGGTTTACAAGGCGCAGATTCTGCCACCTGACGCAATCTTCGCATCCAACGGGCTGCCAGTGTTCCACCTTGCATGGCGCAATGACGACGGTGGCCCGGGTTACAGTGCGGACTCAAAACTTGATTTCGTAGCACCAGCCGACGGCGACTACCTCCTCCATCTCTTCGACGTGCGCGGCATGGAGGGGCCTGACTTCGCTTACCGGCTCACTATTCGCGAAGCAACTCCCGACTATCGGCTTAAGGCGGAGCCGGCCAATCCCAACATCCCCCGGGGAGGCGCCATTCCTGTGACCGTCTCGGTGGTTGCAAATCGAGGATTTGAAGGTTCGATTGATATCGACGTGAAAGGTCTGCCTCAGGGAGTTTCAGCGAGCCCGGCTACTATCGTGGGGGGGCAGGACTCTGCTGTTGTCGTCTTGACGGCGGGTTTGGATGCGCAAATTGACGCACATCCGGGTGCGATTCAGATTGTTGGGCATGCACGCGTAAATGGACATGAATTGGTTAGGACGGCGAACTCGTTTGGAGGGGCGGATCCGGGGCTGCAACTGGTCTCCGTTATTCCTCCGCCGGATGTGGTGGTGACTACGGATTCGCGGGAGGTTTCGCTCGAACCGGGGAAGGAAGCCACCGTCACGCTTCATATCCAGCGGCAAAACGGGTTCAAGGGCCGCGTTCCCTGCGACGTTAAAAATCTGCCTCCCGGCGTTCGGGTTGTGAATGTGGGATTGAACGGAGTGCTGGTCACCGAAGACCAGTCGAGCCGGACATTTACGCTTCGCGCCGAAGATTGGGCTCAGCCGGTCGAGCAGCCCATTTACGTGGTGGCGACGGTCGAATCGAATTCGCCTACCATGCATCCGTCCGCGCCTGTGCTGCTTCAGGTGGCACCCAAAAAGGAGGAATAACTCGAATGCTTATATCCCGCCGCGCATTTCTCGCTCAGGTCGGAACCGGACTGGCTGCGCCGCTTCTTCTTGGAGCTACGAATAAGTCCGGCAGCAAAAAACCACGGCTTGGTTCCGGGGAACACGTCTATGAAGTAACGCACGACTGGGGCGAACTGCCCGCCGATATTCAATACGGGAATACGCATGGGGTGTGCGAAGACTCGCAGGGACAGATTTACGTCCACCACACCGTATATGCAACGAGCGAAAAGCCGGACAGCATGGTGGTCTTCGATCCTAAGGGGAAGTTCGTCAAGAGCTGGGGCAAGGATTTTCGCGGCGGCGCGCATGGCCTGCACATCCGCAAGGAAGGCGGGACGGAGTTTCTTTATCTGTGCGACACGCAGCGCGGCCTGGTGGTGAAGGCCACACTGAACGGCGAAGAGGTTTTTACGCTGGGCTATCCCAAAGATTCTGAAGCCTATAGCAAACCAGGTGCCGACGGCAAGCCGTTGAAGTACAGTCCCACCAACCTGGCAGTTGCGCCCAACGGCGACCTTTATGTTGGCGACGGCTACGGCTCCAGCTATATCAACCAATACAACAGCAAAGGCGAATATCTTCACACCTTCGGAGGGCCGGGGAAAGAGGCCGGCCAACTGCTTTGCCCGCACGGCATCCTTGTGGATACGCGCGGTTCCGAGCCGATTCTTACGGTGGCCGATCGCGCGAACAAGCGGATTCAGCGCTTTACGCTCAAGGGCGAACACATCGACTTCCTGTATGGAACCAACGCGCCATGCCACTTTAATGTGTTCAAGAACGGCGATATGGTGGTCCCGGACCTGTTTGCACGGGTCACGCTGATGGACAAGGACAACAAGATCATCGAGCACCTGGGCGATGACTCAGGGAGCGACTACATGGCCACGCGCAAGCTCACGCGCGACCACTTCACGCCCGGCCGGTTCGTCTGTCCGCACGGCGCTTGTTTTGATCACGCGGGGAATATCTTTGTTGTGGAGTGGGTGGAAGTGGGGCGGGTTAGCAAGTTGCGAAGGGTGTAGGCGAGCTTCTAGCTTCTAGCTTTTAGCTTTTAGCTCTCGGCTGGCGGCGAGGACGCCGCCAGTACAGCCGGCCGGGAGGCCGGCGCTACAGTCGGCTTGCGCGTCGCCGTGGGTGTCGTACTTTGCACAGGCTGCGACGTGAGTAGGGACCACGGCGCGTACGCATATCTGCGGATGCAAACGCGTGACAAATAGTGCAAAATGACGCAAACGAAGGCCGTTTTAGTGCGAAATAAGCGCTAATAGCAGCGCTTTTGACGCTCCATTGACGCGTCTTTTTGTGCGCAGGATCATTTTCTTGCATGCATTGCATGCAATGCATGCATGGTTCCGGTACGATGGATTCATGGCGATGATCACAATCCGCGACCTCGACGGCCAGGTGAAACAGAAGCTAAGGGTCCGCGCCGCGGTGAACGGGCGATCGATGGAGGCGGAAGCGCGGGCGATTCTTACCGCGATCGTGACCTATGTGCCGATTGCCGAAATGCCTGGGCCGGAGGCCGCCGCTCCTGAAAAGGAGTAAGTCTCCGGGATGTCGGCGGCTCGCTCAGAGCACGGATCTCGCCTTTCCGGTTCTCTTTGGGCGCATCGGCGGTTTGGCGCAAGCTGTAGGTGGGGGAATAGGTATCATGTCCCCGTATTACCCACAAGCTGAGGGTGGGGGAATGGGTATCATGTCCCCCTATTACCCCAACCGCCCCGTTTTCGGACTTGTGCGTACGATGACGGCGGCCGCGGCAACGAAGAAATTCGACGCGCAGCGCTACATCGAGCAACAAGGCGTCTGAAGCGGTCGGCCCGGCCAGCAGGCCGGGAAGAGTCACTCCAAGTCGTGAGAAGCCGCGCCCCGTTCATCGCAGTCTCATCGCGATGAGCGGGCGGGTGGCCCGGTCATCCGCCGATAAGTCGAAATCAAGCTGTGCCCCGTTCATCGCATCAAGGATGTCAATCGATCCGATCAGTTGAACGCGATGAGCGGGCGTTGGGTTAAGCTGGAAATAGGGGGACATGTTACCTATTCCCCATTGAAATGCCCTCGTCGGTGCATGGCCGAATCCCAAGCCCCAAACCGACAGATGAAGTCTCGTCGCCGAACAGCTAGAATTGCTGTGAATATGTATCATGTCCCCCTATTCCCACCCTATTCCCAACTCAAGGCGGATGAACGCGTTGCGGTCACCGGGCGGCGTTGCTCTCGAGACCGTTGCGTCAAATGAAGGTTCGGATTTGCGCAGCATTCAAATATAATCATTGAGATCGGATCGTCTTTAATCGTTATGAAGCCTTCGCAATTGGACTTGGAAATGAACGTCGTCGCTGAGGAAACGTTCTTGGTGCCAAGGCTGCACCTTGGGCCAAACCCCGATTTTGGGGATTTTTGCGAAAAGCGGAGGGCCCCGAAAAAGGTCGAAGCGCCGTATGAGCGCAAAATCTCTGCGGGAAAGAACTCCTATGTCTATGATGCCCACACATATCACACCAAGGTCCCGCCCGAAGGAATTAGTTCCTTAATCGAGCACTATACACGGCCAGGTGATGTTGTTCTCGACCCATTTTGCGGCTCGGGCATGACCGGGGTAGCAGCCACTTCGCTTGGTAGAAAAGCCCTACTATCCGATTTGTCCCCCGCTGCTGTGTTCATTGCGTATAACTTGAATACGCCGATAGATCACAGCCGCTACATGAATGCGGTTCAGGAGGTTCTCAAGCAGTGTGAAGATGTTGAGCGTGACCTGTATTCCACGCACTGTCGGTCCTGTCTTCAAGCGACGCCCATGCTATATACGGTGTGGAGCTACGGTATGCTATGCAACAAATGCGATAAGGAATTCGTGCTCTGGGATGTCGCGCGTGACGAACGCGACAGCGTTCGCGAGAGCAAGATTTTGTCGGAATTCAATTGTCCACTTTGCGGCGAGTTCATCAAAAAGCGGAGCTTGAGGAGAACACATCGGCATCCAGTGAGTGTTGGCTATCGTTGCTGCGGAGCGGGATTGAAGGAATGCACTGCTCCACCGGACGAATTCGATCTGCGGCTGCTGGGTAGATTAGAAAACGGACCGCCGCGTGATCTCTGGTATCCAACGGATCGGTTTGAAGATGGAGTAAACACTCGTCAGCCCATTGCCGCTGGCGTAACCTCCATTGATAAGGCATATACACCAAGGGCTTTATATGCAATGGCGTTGCTTTGGAAAATAGCATCGTCGTGGCCACAGGTCGATGTGCGCGAAAAACTACTATTCACGATTACATCGTTGTATCAGCGAGTTACGGTGTTTTCAGAATTCAGGTTTTGGGGCGGGAGTGGAAATACTGCGAATTATAACGTCCCGGCAATTATGAACGAGCAAAACGTGTTTACGACATTCGAGCGAAAAGCCAAGACGATTAGCTGGTACTTTCGCGAAGCTGCATCGTTGGCTCGAGATGTCGAAGTCAGCACGCAATCCGCTTGCAACTTGAGCCAACTGTCGGACGCGTCCGTAGATTACATCTTCACGGATCCCCCATTCGGCGCGAACATCAATTACTCAGAGATGAATTTTCTTTGGGAGAGTTGGCTGCAGACGAAAACGGACACTCGCGACGAAGCGATTGTCAATAAGTTTCAGAATAAAGGCTACGAGGACTATCAGAGAATACTCTGTCGCGCGTTCTGTGAAATGAGGCGTGTTCTGAAGGATGATTCGTGGCTTACCGTTGTCTTCCACAACTCTTCTGAAAAAGCATGGAATGCGATCCAAACGAGTCTAGATCAGGCAGGGTTTAGCATTGAGGGGACGCAGACGTTCGACAAAAAGCACGGAACATTCAAGATGTTTGTCTCGGACAATGCTGTGGGGTACGACCTTGTCATTCATTGTCGAAAATCGAACAAGGCCGTAAACTACCTCGAAATCCATACCGCCGCAGATGGACACGAGAATGCCCGTGAGTATATTTCGCGCGCTTTGCTGAAGAAGTCGGAGCCTTATCAGGTTCATTATCTTCATGTTGCGCGGGAAGATGAGTTCGACTATCGAAGGCTCTATGCCGATTGGCTGAGCGAGGCCCTTCCGCGCAGGTTGGTTTCCGTCAGTTTTGAGGAATTCAGGTCGATTGTTGATGAATGTGGAGCTTCAATATGACCCAATCCAAAATCAGAACCTTGCCTGCGTTTACGAATAAAGAGAAAGAAAAGGCCCATACGCTGCTCGCTGTTCGCGTGGCGCACATGATGGGTCGAAAGCTTGAAGAGGGCGATTGGGCCGAGGTCTACTGCCGCGCGAAAGACATACCCTTGAGGGGATGGAGCAATCTTGATATCGACGTAGCTCACGGATCGCTTGGCGTGGAGCATAAGATGATCCGCTACAGTTCAAAGGGCGACCTATCTGAAGCCTGCGGCATTACAATAATGCACCCCTCGGCGACACGTTCCATACGTGTCCCGCCAACGGCAACCGACCCAAACAATGCAATGTATGATGTCTTGTCTCAATATGGAGATTTGATTCGCGCCCGAACGGAAAAAATACGCGAAACGTCTGGGTCAACCAAGAAGCCAGATATGCGAACAGGCTGGCTGCTCTGGCAGGACTCACTTCGGCAATTCCTCTATTTTGAAGAAGAGATGGCGCCGCCTGATCCACGTCAGTTTGAAGCGAAATGGGTTCAACGAGTAAGCAAGAGTGGATCAAGGAAGCCAAGCACAAATTTATGGATATACGATCGAAAGACCGGGGCCAAACGCTACTCGGTGACGACAGAAGCCGGGGCGAAGATTCAGCCGTACTTCGATGTGCCACCGTTGACCGACCCTAACGTCTACATTTTCACTGTCATTGGTGAAACCATACGCGCCGGGTTCGTTCGAGTCTGGCTTACTGACGCTACTGCGCGGGAATTGAAGCGAATTGTTGGTTCACTCGACACGAAGACGCTGAGCAAAGCGGTATTGGACACCGCGAAACTTGTAGAGAAGCGAGACGTCACCGAGGAAGCGGAAAGGGAAATCGCACACCCATTTACGATTACACTTGAGGCGTACGATGCCTTACAAGGCGCGTTTCCTGGCGTGAGTGACGAACATTGCTTTCAACTCCTAGCTAGCCAGCTGCGCGGGTAGGTGCTCGGACCGAGTGGGGGGGAATATGGGGACATGATACCCATTCACAACAATTGTAACTGCTCCGTGGTGGGAACTTCGCCTGTGGGTTTGCGTCCAGGGGCACGCCGAGCGATCCTGCGGCCTAGTAGATTCTCCAAGCCGGTGACGAACTCCGGTGCGCCTAGTGGGCGTCCCGTGGCTTCGGCGCGGCGCAGGTCGCTGAAATCGTCCTCCGTTTCCACTTGCAGCAGCTCTTTCAGATGAGGAATCCTATCCAGGACTGGCCGCACAGTAACCAGCGCATCGTCGAGGCCGGAAAGGTGTGTCCTGACGCTGGACCACTTCCACTCCTCAGGCCGCGCCACCAGGCGGGCGCGCACCGGGTTCATGCTCACGTAACGAACGGCGCGGATCAGGTGAGTATCGTCCAGCACAACCGAGGCAAAGCGACTCTGAAA
>Ga0182012_10002365_pt1 | contig 20385 bp, 17 predicted proteins | sample 612S2SmetaG_FD_120486 | JGI IMG/M metagenome (GOLD analysis project Ga0182012, IMG submission 120486) | Permafrost microbial communities from Stordalen Mire, Sweden - 612S2S metaG | ecosystem: Environmental > Terrestrial > Soil > Wetlands > Permafrost | place: Sweden: Stordalen | collected...
TCGGGTCAGCAACGACACGAGGCCGTTTGGCAGGAACAGCACCAGCAGCACGATCAGCGCGCCGTAGGTGAACTGAAAATACTGCGGCACAGCGATGCCGATGACATTGTAAATGCCGTACAGGATAAACACGCCCAGCAGCGGACCGCTCAGCGTCGTCGCCCCGCCGAACAGCAGAAACACCGTCGCGAAAATCGACACGCTTAGATCGAATGCCGTGTCGGGATAAAACACCGAGATGTGCCAGGCGAACACACCGCCCACCAGGCCGGCGACCAGCGCCGACAGCAGCCAGGCAATCGTGCGACCTCGAACCACGGACACCCCCGCCATGGCCGCACTGACCGAATCATCCCGGATCGCCTGCAACGACATGCCGAACCGCGAGTTCCGCAGCCACACTACCAGCAGCAACGCAATCGCCAGGATGGCCAGCGCCACGTAATACGAAAATGCCGGCGCAAACACGTCCGACAACGACACGCCGTACGGCCCTTTGGTGATATCCTCCAAATCCGGGTTCGCAACGACCTCATAGACCGCCTGCGCCGCGGCCATGCTGGCAATGGCGAAATACGCCCCCGACAGCCGCAGCAACGGCAGCAGGATCACCGCCAGAACCAGCGCCGCGCCGGCCGCCGCCGCCATGCCGAGCAGCGCCGGCACATGCAGGTGCATCACCACCAGCGAGAACCCATAGGCCCCCGCCCCGTAGAACCCGACATATCCGAACGGCAGATAACCGGTGAAGCCGTAGATGATGTTCAGGCCCTGCGCCAATGCCAGGAACACGACGAAATTGAACAGCATCAATTCATTCGAATAGAACCCGCGCACCACGCCCATGAAGATCACCACCGCCGCGGCGATCGACGTGTCCAACACAACCCGCCGGATTAGACGGCGACGGGCTTCCGCCGCGGTGTCAGGCACGCCGCACCGTCCTTCCCAGCAGACCCTCGGGCCGCACCAGCAGCACCGCGATCAGCAACAGATTCGGCAGCAAATTCGCCCAGGAACTCAGATAGGTTTGCATCAGCATCAACGACACGCCGTAGATGATCCCGCCCAGCAGGGTCCCCAGCGGATTGCCCAGCGTGCCGACGACAATCACGGCAAACGCGGTAATGTTAATGGCAACCCCCATGTTCGGCGTAATACTGCCCAGGATGAACGGCGCGAACACCCCCGCCACCCCCGCCAACGCAATGCTGATCCCGAACGCCACCGCCGAAACGAAATTGACATCGATACCCGTCGCCAGCGCCTCGTCCCGGCTCACCATCACCGCGCGCGTCAGCGTCCCCAGCCGCGTGCGATACAAATACAGATACACCAGCAGCACCGCAATCGCACTCGCCGCCGCGCTGAAAATCCACGCCTTCGGCAACCTTGTGCCAAACAGGATCATCGGCCCGACCCCCAGCAAGCGCGGCGGTAACGATCGCTCCGTCGCACCCAGCCCGATCGTCGTCACCGCCTCGATCATCTGCGACACGCCAAAGAACAGGATCAGCGACAGCATTTCGGAATCGCGCGACCGCAACAGGCGCGGCACCACCAGATAGTAGATCGGCAACCCCGCCAGCACGAACACCACGATCACCAGCACGGCGGACCACAGCGGATGCAGCCCGAAGCTGGAAAACAGCCACCACGCAGCAATGCCGCCCAGCATCAGGAAGTCGCCATGCGCCAGATTGACGATCCGCATCACGCCGAACACCAGGTTCAGGCCAAGCCCGACCAGCGTGTAATACAGGCCGAACACAATGCCGGCGATGATCGCGCCGATCAGCATGCGGGAACGCTGTCCCGCGTCACTTGCCGATGATCGCCTTGCCGTTCGCCAGATCAGGCGGATAGACCGCGACGAGGTTCAACGCATCCTTCCCGGCCGCCTGCAACTGGCCCAGCGGCGTCACCTCACCGATCTGGGCGCCGTCCTTGCGCAGCTCAAACGTGCCGTCCAGCGTCTTCAGCTTGAAGGACTGCGCGAACACCGCGTCGTGGATGTCCATCTGATCCAGGCTTTTCGCTGTCGCCAGCGTCTGCCCCACCACCAGGCCGGTCATGTAGCCGTAGATCGCATTGCCGCCAAAGGCGACGCCCGATCCCGGCGGATATTTCTTATCCCACGCGGCATGAAATTCCTTCTGCGTCATGCCGACCTCGGGCTTGTAGTCATAGTTCGACGCCGGAACGTAGCTGAAAATGTTGGTCATCGCCGAGACGCCGACATTCTTCTCGATTTCGTCCTTTTCGGTGCCGGCATAGATCGAGAAGACGAAGCGGAACTGGTTGCCGCTGTCCTGCAAATTGCGCAGGAAAGCGATATCGTTGCCGACATAACCCAGTTCCAGCACCGCATCCGGGTTCAACGCCGCGATATTGTTGATCAGCACAGTATAGTTGGACGTCGTCGTTGGCACGCCTTGGTAGTAGATCACCTTGACCTTGCCATCCCGCTCAAAGAAGCCCTTCAGCGCCGCGGCCTGCGTCCCGGTGAAATCATTGGTCGAATAAAGGATCGCCACCGTCTTGATTCCGGCCTTGGCACCCTCGTCCGCCAGGAAGTCCGAGATATAGTGCGGCCAGATCGTCGAAACCGGATCGGCCATAAGCGCTATATACGGATTGTCATCGGTAAAGAACGCCGCCCCGGTGCCGGAAACGTCGAACAGGAACTGCTTGTGCTCCTTGGCGATCGGCACGGCGACAGACGTCAGCACCGAACCGGAGTCGGCGATCAGCAGATCCACGTGATCCTGGGTAATCAACTGATTGTATAACGTCGCCGCGGTCGCGGTGCTGCTTTGGTCATCATAAGCGATCAACTTGATCGGAATCTTCTTGCCGAACGCCTTCACCTCCGCCCCGCCATCCGCGTTCACCGCGTCCACCCAAAGCTTGAACGCATCGAACACCGGCATCGAGATGCTCGCATAAGCCCCGGAACTGGCATAAAGCGCGCCGATCTTGATCTCGCTCGGTGCCGCCGGCTGAGCCTCGGCCGAACCGGCGGCGACCGCACCCAGCAAGCCGAGTGCCAGAAGCGTGGACCTCATTGGCGTTTCCTTCCTGCGTCGTATCGCCTCAATCCATACCGCCGGAACCGAGGTGCGGCGGCATGTGATACAGCGCCCCCACCCCTGTCAATTGTCGCATCCGCTACTCTGGACCCCCCTCGGTTTTTGCCGCACGCTGCGGCTTTCCGGCCCGCCCCGAGGATCCCGCCCATGACCCATCGTCCGACCGTCTATGGCACGCGGCATGCGATTTCCGCGGGCCACTACCTCGCAGCCGCAGCGGGATTCTCCATCCTCGAAGCCGGCGGCAATGCGATCGACGCCGGCGTCGCGGCCGGCATCGCGCTCGGGGTTCTGCAACCCGATCTGGTGAACTTCGCCGGCGTGGCACCGATCCTGATCCGCCTCGCCGACGGCACCGTCGAAAGCATCGCCGGGCTTGGCTGGTGGCCAAAGACGATCCCGGCCGACCTGTTCATGCGCGAGCATGGCGGCAAAATCCCCGACGGCGTGCTGCGCACCGTCGTCCCCGCCGCCCCCGATGCCTGGATCACCGCGCTGCGCCGCCACGGCACCATGCGCTTCGCCGATGTCGCCGCCTCGGCGATCCGTTTCGCCGCCGACGGGTTCGCGGTCTATCCCCTGCTGGAGCGCTCGATCGCCTCGCACGCCGACGAATACCGCCGCTGGGCGTCCAACACCGCGATCTTCCTGCCCGACAACCGCGTCCCAAAGGCGGGAGAAAAGTTCGTGCAGGCGGACCTCGCGCGAACGATCCAGTTCATGGCCGATCAGGACCGCGCCGCCGGCCCCGACCGCCTCGCCGGCCTCCAGGCCGCCCACCACGCCTTCTACCGCGGCGACATCGCCCGCGCGATCGTGCGGTTCCAGGAACAGGAGGGCGGCTATCTGTCGATGCAGGACCTCGCCGAATACAGTTCCGCCATCGAGCCGGTGGTTCGCCGTCCCTGGCGCGGCCATGAACTGATCACCTGCGGCCCGTGGTGTCAGGGACCCGCCCTGCAACAGGCGCTCGCTTTGGTCGAGCATGTCGGCATCCAGGGCCTGGCGCATAATTCGCCCGACTACCTGCACCGCATCGTCGAGTGCCTGAACCTCGCGCTGGCCGACCGGGAGTATCATTTCGGCGATCCGCGCTTCGTCGACGTTCCGGTCAGCCACCTCCTCGATCCGGCCACCATCGCTCGGCGCGCCGCCGCGGTCCGCGACGACCGCGCCTTCGGCCAGATGCCGGCACCGCTGGACCTGCCGAACCGGTCTTACGCGGGCACCGACTCGGCACTGCCGAGAGTCGAGGCCGACACATCATACTGCTGCGTCGTCGACCGCTGGGGCAACGCCTTCAGCGCCACCCCGTCGGACGGGTCCGGCAACGTGCCGGTGGTGCCGGGTCTGGGCATCACCCCGTCCGGCCGAGGCTCGCAAAGCCGGCCAGATCCGCGCCATCCCGCCGGCGTCGCACCCGGCAAGCGGCCGCGGCTGACCCCCAACCCGGCGCTGCTGGTGACTGACCAGGGCGGCGTCATGCCGTTCGGCACGCCCGGCGGCGACGTGCAGATTCAGGCCATGCTGCAGGTACTGCTGAACATCATGCAGTTCGGCATGGACCCGCAATCCGCGATCGAAGCGCCCCGCGTCGCCTCCTACTCGTTCCCGTCCTCCTTCGCCCCATTCGAGTACTTCCCGGGACGCCTTGCCGTGGAAGGCCGGATCGACCTGGCAACCCGCGACGAGCTGGCGGCGCGCGGCCACTCCATTCAGGACTGGCCGGACTGGACCTGGCTGGCCGGTTCGGTCGAGGCCATCCTGACCGATCCGCAAACCGGCCTGATCGGCGCCGGCGCCGACCCGCGTCGCCCGGCCTACGCGATCGCGATCTGACGGCCCGTGCAGCCAGACCAATCGCCTTCAGAAACAACACCGGAATACCACCGGCCAGGGCCTGCTCGACAATGGCACGACCTTGGTCTCCGGCCTCCACCTCAGCCGTCGGGCTCACATCTATGCCAGTAACATACGCCCAGACTCGATCCCTGGTTCCGTGCTGCTGACCGCATACGATATGGCGCATTCGATAGCGCTCGCCACCCGTTATATCCGGCTCGGTTTACCAGGCGGCAATATCGTTTTGTATTGCAATCCAATCGTGTTAGTGAGAGTTGATCAACGGCTGGGCTCCCCCCTGGCGTACGCTTGACACAATAAGCGAGATTATATGGCGCCAAAGCTTCAATCGCAGGCCCGATCACGCAGCGCCGCCGCCTGGCTGCTGGCCGCACTGGCTCTGCTGCTCTTCAGCAACGTCCCCGTCGCAACGGCAGACTCACCGGATCTCAAGGTCCCCAATGCCCCGCTAAACGAGCAAGTGCTTCGCATTCCGGGTGAAGATCCGCCGGCGGTGACCTTGCAGGTCACGACGTTCCGTCCCGATGGCGACGGGCCATTTCCCCTGGCCGTTCTGAACCACGGCGCCACCGCAGTATCAGCCGGCCACAGGGGAGACCGCTACCGCCTCACCTATACAGCGTTCTACTTCCTGTCACGAGGCTATGCTGTGGCGCTGCCCATGATGCGCGGCTTCGCCAGTTCGGGTGGAGAACTCTATTCCTACGGCTGCGATCTCGGTGCCACCGCCACCGCCAACGCCCGAGACATTCGTGCCGTCATCCGGACCCTCAGCACCGATCCCCACATCGACGCCAGGCGGATCGTTGTGTCAGGGCAAAGCTTCGGCGGCTGGAATACGCTGGCGCTGGGAACACTGAACATCCCCAACGTCAAGGGACTGATCAACTTCAACGGCGGCATTCGCTCGTCCGCCTGCAAGACCGGAGACGCCAGCCTGATCGAGGCCGCCGGCGGTTTCGGCGCCCATACCAAATTGCCGTCGCTCTGGTTCTACGGCGACAACGACGAACTCTTCCCGGTCCCCGTGTGGCACGCCATGTATGATCGATATAGCGCTGGCGGCGGCCATGCGCAGTTGGTGGATGTCGGCGTCTTCATGACGAACTCGCACGAGTTTCTAAACTATATCGAAAGCATGCCGATCTGGGTGCCGAGGGTTGACCGGTTCCTCGACCAGATCGGCATGCCTTCCGCGATGGTGGATCGTCGCTACATGCCGCTGCTGTTTCCACCGCCGACGCAATTCGCCGCCGTGACCGACGTCCCGGCAGTGCCCTACCTGTCCGACACAGGCCGGGACCTGTACCGCAAATTCCTGGGCGCACCATTTCCGCGCGTCTTTGTGATTAACGAAGCCGGCGGCGTCGCCAGCATGAATGGCGGGTTTGACCCCCTTGGTCGGGCTATCGCCTCCTGCCAGAGCAGCACGGCCAGATGCGGCCCCTACGCAATCGACGATCAGGTCGTCTGGAAGCCGTTCGTCGGGGAACCGCCCGAACGTGCCTACAATGTCGCCGTAAAGCCTGATCAGACCACAACAATCGATTTCGCCTCGCGGCTGAACCCCGATTGCAGTGTCAAAGCGCTGGCAAATTTCAGGCTGATACAACAACCGGCACACGGCCGCGTCGATATCGGACCGAAGGACGATCTGCCAAAGTTCGCCGCCACCAGCCCATTCGCCATCTGCAACAAAACCCCGGTGCGCGGGGTCGCTGTCACCTATACACCGGCGAAGGGCTTTTCCGGCCAGGACGTCTTCAGCTTCGTTGACGAAGGAGCAAAGACGCCGGCTCTCAAAATATCGGTGACCGTCAAGTAAACGCCGTCAGCATCTCCCACAACCCGTCCGCCCCGTTCGCACATGCATAACCGCCCACCCTGGCCGCCCATTCCGGATCCGGCCCAAACTCCTCCCGCCAAGACCAAAGCCTCCGTGTCGAAAACTGCAGCGCGTACTCCTTGGTAAAGCCAATCGCACCATGCACCTGGTGCGCGATCTCGCAGGCCAGTGTCGCCGCCTCGCCGACCCGCGTCTTCGCCACGCCGATCAGGAACAGTTCCTCCTCCGCCTCCCGCTTGCCCAGTGCCTCGATCGCCAGATTGGCCGCCGCCACCGCCGCCGCCGTCTGTCCCGCCAGCACCGCCAGGTTCTGCTGCACCGCCTGAAACTTGGAGATCGGACGGCCGAACTGCACCCGCTCCTGCGCATAATTCACCGCCAGATCCATCGCCCGCTCCAGCGCGCCGGACATCATCGTCGCCCGCGCCAGCGCGCCACGACGATAAAGCGCCCCGCGCGAGACACCGCGAACCAGCGGCCCAACCGCGTCGGCCGCCAGCCGAACCCGCGTGAACGCCAGCGTATCGCGCGCCTCATTGGCGATGTTCTTGCCGGGCGTCACGACCGCCCCGCCGGTCCCCTCGAGCGCCACCGCCATTTCCCCGTCCGGCCCATCCGCGATCAGCACCGTCTTCGCAACGTGCGAAGCATACGGAATCCGCGATGCCCGGCCGGACAACAGCCAACCGTTGCCGTCGCGCACCACCGTCAGGCTATCGGGACCGCACACCGGCCCGACCGTCATCGGCCCGTCGGACAACTCCAGCCCGGCCGCCGCGGCAACCCATCCCGCCAGCATCGTTTCCGCCAACGGCAGCGGAACCGAATACCGCCCCGCCACCCGCAGCACGGCGAACAGGTCCGACCACTCCGCATCCGAACCACCCGACGCTTCCGGCAACGCCGCCAGCGGCACACCCGTTTCCGCCACCGCCTGCCAAAGCTCGGAGGCGAATGTGCCGGTCTCCGAACGGTCGATCACCTGCTTCGTTGCCTTGTCTTCGAACAACCGCGTCATGCTTTCCAGCAGCATCCGGGTCTCATCACGAACGGCCATGCAGCAATCCCCCTTCAGCGCAGGCCAAGGCCGCGCGCAATGATCCCGCGCAGGATTTCCCGCGTGCCGCCCTGGATCGAAAACCGCGGCGCGTTCATCGTCGAACGGGCAATCATCGACACATACGTGTCCACTGCCTCAAGCTCCGGTTCCATTGGAAACAACTGCCGAGCAACGACGGGAATATCTTGCTCGTAACGAGTTCCGAGGTCTTTCACCACTGCCGATTCGTTATTCGGCGACAATCCTTCATGCAGCATCCCCGCGATCGACACCGACATGCTGCGCAGCGTCGCCAGTTGCGCAATCAGTTTGCCCAGCGCCACCGCGGTCGCCCGGTCAGGCGACGGACCCGCCTTGCGAACCATCTCACGCAACATCTGGAACAGCACCAGGAAGCGATCCGGCGCACTGCGTTCAAACGCCAGTTCGCTGGTCAACTGGTTCCATCCGTTACCTTCCTGCCCCAGCAGCCGGTTCTCCGGAACCAGCACGTCAGTCAGAAAGATTTCGTTGAAATGGTGCTCACCCAGCAAATTCAGCACCGGCCTGATCTCGATCCCCGGCAGTTTCAGGTCCAGCAGAAACTGCGTCGCGCCCGCATGCCGGTCGTTCGGGTCGTAGTCGCCGCCGGCCATCTTGCAGAACAGGATCGCGTAATCCGCCCGATGCGCGTTCGACGTCCACAGCTTGCTGCCATTGATCTTGTACCCGCCATCGACTTTCACCGCGCGGGTCCGAGTCCCGGCCACATCCGACCCGGCATTCGGCTCGCTCATGCCGATGCAGAACGTCAGCTCTCCAGCCGCGATCTTCGGACAAAAAAACTGCTTCTGCTCCTCCGTACCGAAACGCAGGATATTCGGGCCGCTCTGCCGGTCGCCGGTGTAGTGCGCCGACAACGGCGCCCCGGCCGCCAGCATTTCCTCGATCAAAACGTAACGCTCGAACGCGCTCCGTTCATGCCCGCCATATTGTTTCGGCCAGGTCATCCCGATCCAGCCGCGCCGCCCCATGGCCCGGCTGAATTCGCGGTTGAAGTCGCCGCGCGGGAATTTCATCACCTCCTGATGCTCATTGATGAATGCCCGCACCTCCCGGCGCAGCGCCAGCGCCTCGGGCGGCAGTTCAACAGGGTCGAAACGGAACATCGGCGTCGCCATGGTGGTTTCCCTACCAGTTCGTGTTGAAGCCCGCGAACGTATGCGGAATGCGATGAATTTCGGTCAGCAGTTCCTTCATCAGGCCAACCGGCGTGCCCGCCGGAAAATGCAGGTCGATCGAGTCCGCCAGACCACCGAAACGCTCGCCGACCGCCGTGGCCAGCTCGCCATAGGTCCCGCAGGCCGCGAAAATCCGCACCGTATCATCGGACACTTCCGCCCCCATCCGGTCCCACTGCCCTTCCACCGACATCCGATGCAGTTTCGCACCCAGATCTTCCAGCCCATGCAGCGCCAGGATCGGCAAATAGGTCCGCGTCGACCCGTAAAACCCGATACGCCGCCGTGCCTTTTCCATCTCCGCAGCAACCGCCGCGTCATCTGGCCCGGAGCACACGAAACCGCCGCCATGCACGTCGAAGTTCAGCCGGGACCGCCCGCTCCGCCGCATCCCCTCCATCATCTGCGGCAGGCACACCTGCTCGAGATACGCCCGCGAGCACAACGGATGCAGCCGCACCCCGTCGCCAACCTGCCCGGCCACCCGCAGCATCGCCTCACCCACCGCGGCCACCGTCACCGGCACCATCGGCAACCCGGTCGGCTCCGGCGAGAAATCCGGCGTCATCAGCGTCAGCTTGTAATGCGGGCTGTCGAAATTCAGCCGCCCCCGCGTCTCCCAGGCCTGCCACACCGCCCGCAGCGCCTGCACATAATCGCGCATCCGAGGCGCCGGCGCGGTCCACGGAATCCCGAACCGCCGCTCGTTGTGCCCCTTCACCTGACTGCCCAGGCCCAGCACAAATCGGCCGCCGGAATTTTCCTGCAAATCCCACGCCTGCTGCGCCAGCGTCGTCGGGCTGCGCGGAAACGCCACCACGACGGACGGCGTCAATTCCACCCGATAGGTCTCCAGCGCGGCAAAACCCAGTGGCGCCAGCGGATCATGCCCGAGTTCCACCGTCATCAGCGCATCGAACCCGGCTGCCTCGGCATCGCGCGCCGCCGGCCCGACCTCCCGCCAATGGCGCTGCGGGAGTATGGTATAAACGCGCATCAGCCGCGCGCCAGCCGGCGTTCGACGAATTCCAGCCGGTCCTGGCCCCAGAAAATATCCTCGCCGATCACATAGCTCGGCGCCCCAAACACCCCGCGATCCAACGCCGCCTGCGTATCCGCCAGCCGGCGTTCCGCCCACATCGGATCCGCCCCCGTCCCCATCACCTCATCGGGGTTCAGTCCGATCTCGGCAATAAGCCCCGTCAGCACCGCCGGATCGCCAGGGTTCTTCTCCTCCTGCCACAGTGCCTTCAGCACCCGATGCGCCAGCCTGACCGCCGGCTGATCCCCCAACGTCTCCCGCAGCCCGATCACGCACCCGGCCGTCAGGTGCTCGCTCGCCGGGAAAAACCGAGGCGCTACATGGATCGGAATGCCCAGATGGTCGCGCCAGCGCGCCAGTTCCTGCAACCGGTACGCCTGCCGCTGCGGCGAGCGCTGCGGCAACGGCAAACCGCCCGATTGCGCGAAAATCGCCCCGAAATCGACCGGATAGATCCGCAGCGACGCACCATGCGCCATCGCCATGGCCTCGATCCGTGCCGCCCCCAGATGCGTCCAGGGCGAATTCAACGACACATAGTAGTCGATATGCAGGCCCATCCGATTCCTCCAGCCTTTCCCGCGATCTTGCGGGAGGCCGCGGATTGGCACAAGTCAGCCAAACCGCGCTAGGTTGGCGCAACCGCGGGAGCAACCAGGATGAAGTGGACCATCGGCGACGTCACCGTGACGAAAATCGTCGAACTCGAGATGACCGGCGGCTCCCGCTTCCTGCTGCCGCAGGCCACGCCGGAAGCCATCCTGCCCATCACCTGGCTGCAACCGCATTTCGCCGACGAAAACGGCCGGCTGCGCATGAGCATTCACAGCTTCATCGTCGAAACCCCAGACCACCGCATCGTCGTCGATACCTGCCTCGGCAATGACAAGCAGGGCCGCCGCATCCCGCACTGGAACGATCGCGACGGACCGTTCCTCGCCGATCTCGCCGCCGCCGGTTTCCCCGCTGAGTCGATCGATACCGTCCTCTGCACCCATCTGCACGTCGATCATGTCGGCTGGAATACCAGGCTCGAAAACGGCAAATGGGTGCCAACCTTCCCGCGCGCCCGGTACCTGATGGGCCGAACCGAATACGACCACTGGCGCACCGTGCAGGACCGCCCGGACATGGCCAACATTCTGGCCGATTCGGTCACCCCGATCGTCGAAGCCGGCCTCGCGACCATGGTCGAAACGAACGAAAAGATCTGCAACGAAATATCCCTGGTCCCGACCCTCGGCCACACCCCCGGCCATGTCAGCGTTATGATCCAGTCACAAGGTGAGCAAGCCCTGATCACCGGCGACTTCATGCATCACCCCTGCCAGATCGCCCACCCGGAATGGAGCACGCTGGCCGACAGCGACCCCGACCAGGGCATCGAAACCCGCCGCCGCATGTTCCAGCGCCTCGCCGGCACCCCGGTTCTGATCATCGGCACCCATTTCGCTGGCGCCACGGCCGGGCGGCTCGTCACCGACGGCGATACCTACCGTTTGGATATTTAAAGGAAACCTCCCATGACCCACCTCAACAGTGGCATCTTTCTCGCACCGTTCCATGACATGCGGGAAAACCCGATCCTCGCACTGGAACGGGATATGGAACTGCTGCAGCACCTTGACGCACTGAACTACACCGAAGCCTGGATCGGCGAGCACCATTCCGGCGGCTTCGAAATCATCGGCAGCCCCGAGGTCTTCATCGCCGCCGCCGCCGAACGCACCAGACACATTCGTCTCGGCACCGGGGTGGTTTCATTACCCTACCACAATCCGTTCATCGTCGCCGACCGCCTCGTCCAGCTCGACTACCAGACCCGCGGCCGCGCCATGCTCGGTGTCGGCCCCGGCTCGCTGGTGCACGACGCGAAAAAGATCGGCATCGACCCCGCCGACCAGCGACGCATGATGAACGAATCGATCGATGTCATCATCGAACTGTTCCGCGGCGAGTCGGTCACCCGCAAAACCGACTGGTTCGATCTGCGCGACGCCCGCCTGCAACTGCCGCCCTACACCCGCCCGCGCATGGAGATGGCGGTGGCAGCCGCTCGCTCCCCCGCCGGCGCGCTCGCCGCCGGACGGCACGGCCTCGGCATGCTGTCGATCGGCGGCACCAGCGACGACGCCATGAAGCACCACGCCAGCAACTGGGAGCTCTACGCCACCACGGCGCGCGAGAACGGCCACGTCCCCGACCGCAAGAACTGGCGCCTCGTCACCCTCATGCACATCGCCGAAACCCGCGAACAGGCGCGGGAGAACGTGAAATTCGGCCTCGACAATTTCTGCGACTACTTCCGCGATGTCGCCACCTTCCCGATCGTTCCGAACGATATCACCGATCGTTACAACTTCATGATCGAAAGCGGCTCCGCCTGCATCGGCACCCCCGACGACGCGATCGCCTTCATCGAGCGTCTGCTGAAAGGCTCCGGCGGCTTCGGCGTGATCATGGAACTGGCGCAGAACTGGGCCGACTGGGCGCAGACCAAGCGCCACTACGAACTGATGGCCCGCTACGTCCACCCGCATTTCCAGTCGTCGCGGGAGTGGCGCACCGAAAGCTACGGCTACGCCCGCGACCACCACGAACAGTTCACCGGACAGTCCGCCGCCGCCGTGCAGGCCGAGATCGACCGCCTCGCCGCAAAACGCCGCGCCGCGGAGTAATCCCGCCAGACACACGCTCCCGGCCCGCACCAGCGACCGGGAGCGTGACGCCCTCTAACTGTGCTTCGCAAGCACCGGCGCGCGCCGGACGGGCCAGAACTGTGCCGGCCACAAAAACAAAGCCCGCCAGTCCGCGACGCGCCGAAATTCGATATACCGGTAGCTGAACGCCGCCAGCACAAGCAGCACCAGCAACGCCGGCAGCAGCCCATGCGATTCCAGCAGCGCATCCATCACCGGCGCGTGCCAGATATACAGGCTGTAGCACATCATGCCGGCGACCTGCAGCGGCGCGAAGGTCAGCACCCGGTGGTCGCCGCCGCCGGGGGCCAGCGCCGCCACCACCACCCCGACAAGCCCCAGATCGAGCACGTTGTTCAGCACCGCCATCGTAACCAACGGAAATCCGCGATACTGGCACTGGTAGAACCCCGCCCATGCCAGCAGAACCAGCCCGATCCCAGGCCAAGTCATCCGCCGCATCCACGCCGTAAAGCCGCCCTCGACATAGCCCCGGGCGATCGCCATGCCGATCACGAACTCATCGATACGGCCAAAGATGTTATCGGCAATGAAGTTCGGGCCAGTCGGATGGATGTCCCAGATCCGCCCCTCAATCCGCGCCGCCAGGGCAAAAACCAACGCAGCCCCCAGGATCGGCAGCATGCCAATCCGCATGATCGCAACCACCGCCACAGGAAAGACAAGACTGAACAGGATTTCCACCCCGATCGACCACAACGGAAAATTGATCGCCACACCGAAGTGATACGGACGCAGTACAAACCGGACCGTCGCCAGATCGATCGCCAGACCGCGCAACGCCGCCGCCCCGAGTATCGGACCGGCCAGCACCAGCACCACCGCACCGGTGAAATAATACAGCGGCATCAACCGGACAAACCGAGCCTTGTAGAAATGCCAGAGATCGGAAGCCGACTGCATGGTCCGCCGCTTTGCCGCATACGGCAGAAACAGCACGAACCCCGACAGGATGAAGAACAGGTTCACGCCCGTCCATCCGTTCGACAGCAACGGCCGCACCACCGGAACGGCGTCGCCGAACGCCGCCATCGCCCAGCCGAAGCCGATGTGCTGGAAAAGCACCCCGATAATAGCCAGGCCGCGCAAGCCATTGACGACGGCGATCCTGTCCACCGCAAAATCCATTCCTGCTCGGGCGAGGCCGCAACCTCACTGATTTTGCCGCATGCAAACGCATGGTCCGACAAACCGCAAACGCACCGATTTCTCATCGATCGGTCCAGCGATGTCTACGTTTTTCTGTCGACCGCCCACCCAAGCGCCGCCAGCGCCACCGCTTGGCTCAGCGCACGTAAACCCGCACCTGGCTCGCGGCCAAGGCCGGATCGGTGCGCAATCCCAGATGAATGCGCGTCTCGGGCACCCGGTCCCGCATAATCGCCCGCATCACCCCAATCGCACGCTCCTGCCCGTCGCGCGCCTCCGCCGTATCCTTCACAACCGACACCACATCGTATTGCACATCCGCATCACGCGCTTCCGCCGCCCGCACCGCATCGTGCAGCAATTCGCCGTAGTCGGGCGATCCAACCGTGTAGTCGATGGTCACCAGCGGAGTCCGCGTATCCAGCACCACCGGCGCCTGCGGGGGCGCCGGCTGCGCCTTCGCCTCCGGCGCTGGAGCGAACGTTTTCTGGTCGATCAACGTGCAGCCGGTAAAGCTCAGCAGAGCCACCACCACAGGCAAAACGCGAGTCACTGGCGGTACTCCGGCACGTCGCGATCCAGTTGCCGCTTGATACTCTCCAGATGCAGCCGCGGCGAGTCCCGCCCGCCCTCATGCCGCATCTGCGCCGCCGTCGTCGCGGCAATCTCAGGCGGAACCGGCACCACCGGCCGCCCCGTCGATTGCGCCAGGCGCTGCACCTCGCAGGCGCGTTCCAGATAATACAAATCGTCCCACGCCTTCGCGATGCTCGGCGCCAGCACCAGCACCCCATGATGCCGCATGAACACGATGTCCGCGTCGCCCACGCTGGCGGCGATCCTGTCTCCCTCCGACTCGTCCAGCGCCAGCCCGTTATACGCTTCGTCCACCATCGTCCTGCCGTAGAATTTCAGCGCGGTCTGCCCCGCCCAGATCAGCGGCTCACCCGCCACCATGGTCAGCGCCGTGGCGTTCGGCATGTGAGTATGGAATGCCGCCCGCGCCCGCGGCAGACGGGCATGCAGCCGCGCGTGAATATAGAACGCCGTATCCTCCGGCACCCCGACCCCGGCCACCACACGCCGATTGAAGTCGCAGATCAGCAGCCGGGACGCCGTGATCTCCCCGAACGACCAGCCGTCCGGATTGACCAGGAACAGATCGTCGCGCCCCGGCACCATGAACGACAGATGGTTGCAGATGCCCTCGTGCAGCCCCATCCGAGCCGCAGCTCTGAAACAGGCGGCAAGGTCCACCCGCGCCTGCCAGACATCAGGATGATCAAGGTCGGTGGTCCGCAGAATCGAGGGCGTCGTCATGCGGTCCAGGCTTGCAGGAAGCCGCTCGCTGAGCAAGATGCCGCCCCATGACCACACCATCCCAGCCTCTGACCAACCAGCGTATCGACGGCAAGCGCCTGTGGGACAGCCTGATGGGTTTCGCCGAAATCGGCGCCACGCCAAAGGGCGGCGTCCGCCGTCTCACCCTCACCGACGTGGACAAGCGCGCCCGCGACCGCTTCCGCGCCGAGTGTGAATCACTCGGCCTGACCGTCCGCATCGACGCGATCGGCAACATGTTCGCCCGCCGCCCCGGCCGCGATCCGTCCCGCGCCCCGGTCCTGTTCGGCAGCCACCTCGACAGCCAGCCCAGCGGCGGCAAATTCGACGGCGCGCTGGGCGTGATCGCCGGGCTGGAGGTCATGCGCAGCCTCAACGACCTCGACCTCGTCACCGAAGCGCCGCTGGAACTGATCAACTGGACCGACGAGGAAGGCAGCCGCTTCGGCCACAGCCTGATGGGATCCGGCGTCTGGGCCGGCGTCTTCCCGCTGGAAAAGGCCTGCGCCCTCACCGACACCGAAAACGTCACCGTCGCCACCGCGCTCGACAGCATCGGCTACCGCGGCCCGGAACCCGCAGCACCCTTCCACGCCGACGCCTATTTCGAACTACACATCGAACAGGGACCGATCCTGGAGCGGGAGGAAAAACAGATTGGCATCGTGACCGGCGCCCAGGCCCAGGTCTGGTACGATGCGGTTGCCACCGGCCAGGACAGCCACGCCGGCACGACCCCGCCCTCCGCCCGCAGGGACGCCCTCGTCTGCGCCGCCCGCATCATCGATCTCGTGGACCGCATGATGCGCGCCCGCGGCGAGGCTGGCCGCGGCACCGTCGGCCAACTGCACGTCTCACCCAACAGCCGCAACGTCATCCCCGGCGAGGTCCGTTTCTCGATCGAATTTCGCCACCCCAGCGACGCCGAGGTGGATGTTCTGGACGCCGAATTTCAGCCCGCGGCGCAGACCATAGCCGACGCCTGCGGCATCAAGCTGGACCTGACACAGCTGTTCAAAATCCCCGCCCAGCCATTCGACCCATCCTGCGTCGATCTCGTCCGCCAGGGCGCGGCGCGTCTCGGCTACACCACGCGGGAAATCGTCTCCGGCGCCGCCCATGACGCGGTGTATGTGGCCCGACACGTCCCGACCGCGATGATCTTCACCCCGTGCAAGGATGGTCTGTCGCACAACGAAGCCGAAAGCATCGAGCCCGAGGAAGCCTCAGCCGGATGCCAGGTCCTCTTCGAAGCCATCCTCGCTCGGGCCAACCGCCCGCTGTGAGCGGCGCACCCACGACATCACCTTGCAGCGGCACCCACCATAAGCCGACCATCCAATGTGAAAAACTGACCGGCGTCAGTCCAGCATATGGCCGAAGCGCACCGCCTTGGTCGCGAGATACCCGTCATTCACACCGTTCGGCGCGAACATATGCGGCTCGCGGCCAACCACCTCGATCCCGCACGCCGTCAGTGCATCCAGCTTATCGGGATTGTTGGTCAGCAGCCGCACACGTTCGATCCCCATGATGTGCAACATCGTCGCCCCGATGAGAAAATTGCGCTCATCGGCGTCCCAGCCGAGCGCGCGATTCGCGTCCATCGTGTCGAGCCCGCGATCCTGCAACCCGTAAGCCCGCAGCTTGTTGACCAGCCCGATCCCGCGGCCTTCCTGCGCCAGGTAAAGCAGTATCCCCGAACCATCCTCCGCAATCCGGCGAATCGCTCCTTGCAGTTGATCGCCGCAATCGCACCGCATGCTGCCAAGCAGATCGCCGGTGAAGCATTCCGAGTGAATCCGAACCATCGGAGCCGCGCTCCGCTCCGGCTCACCAATCACGATCGCCAGATGCTCAACCGCCGAACCGTCGCTGCGAAACGCCACGACGCGGCTGTCCGGTGCCCCGCGCAGCGGCACGTCCGCAGACACGATCCGCCGCAGACCCGTCACCTCAGCTTTCGCATACCCCAGCACGTCGGCGGCCGCGACCTCCAGCACGCCGAGCGCGGTCGCCATCTCCTGTGAGACGCCAGTCAGACGAACCGCCACAATCGCCGGCAGCAGGCGCCCGATCTTGGCGAGTGCGATCGCCGCGTCGGCATGCGGCGGTGGCGCGACAAGTTGCAGAACATCGCGCACCGGCGGTTGCGCCGCCAATGGATCGGCAAGCGCTTGGCATATCTCGATATTCCAAATCGAGTCCGGCAGTGTCACGGCCACGGCATTGCCGCCGGCCGACATCGGCATCCGCGCGATCGCAGCGGCCCGCGCCGGCGTCAGAACAAGCATCGGGCGATCGACCATAGCGGCTCGCATTTCCGCCAGACCGTCGGGACCGGCCGTCTCAGCAGCAAGGACCGCTATCTGATCGCCATCACCCTCGATGATCACCGGCACGCCCCGGCGAAGGTCCGATGCAGCCCGATGGACCTGCCTCAGGCGCATCCTTGCCCGATCGGGAACGATCACGCGGTCATTCGACATACAACACCTAAAACAGATCCAAAACGCCGACCGGTACTGGACAGATTTGCTGTCGGACGCCCCGGCCAGCAACCGGAGGAATGCCGTATTGGCAAACTTTATTTAGTATGCCCGTGCTCTCACCGACACAAGCCTGGATTCGGGCGCGCGGCGCCTAGACCCGAACCGCCCGCCGCAATCAGCCTCTGCAAACCCACCCAAAGGCCCGGCCTTGCGCATTCCCGTTTTACGGATAGTCCCGCCGAACTCCGGCTTCCAGATTAACGCAGTCGACCCGCGCCAATCACCCGCCCGGATCACGCCGGCAGCGGGAATTTCTGCAGATACGGCATGTAGTCCGGCTCGACATCGATCTGCAGTGTCGCCAGCACCCGAACCACCGCATTGTAGAAGCCTATCGTCAGCGTCAGATCGACCACTTGCTCGTTCCCGAGTTCCGCCTGCAGCGCCGCGAACGTCGCATCGGTCATCGCCCCCGCCTCGGTCATCTCCCGTGCCGCCTTCAGCACCAGCTTCGACAGCGCATCCAACGCCGTCGGCTCGCCCGCTGTGTCGTCGATCAGCGCCTGCACATCCGCGTCGCTGACACCGAAATCGTGCCCGAGCTTGACGTGATGCGACCATTCGTACGGCGAACGCGCCAGCCAGCCGACCTGCAAAATCGCCAGTTCCCGCAACCGCGGGTCCAGCTTGCTGCCATAGCGGATATAGCCGCCCAGCCCCGAGAACGCGCGCGCCGCCTTGGGCGAATTGACCAGCGCCTTGACCAGCGAAATCGGCCGCTTGAGCAAGTCCTGATCCTCAGGCGCGAGGTCAGACACTTCCAGGTATGGGACGCGAGCCATTGGTTTCCTCCGTTTGTATGGCTGGACCCTATAACGCCCGCCGCCGCAGTGGAAATATCGCCACGTCCAGAGGATGATCCGGCCATGCGCGCAATCGTCACCCAAGACGGCATCCTGACGCTCGGAACCCAGCACTTCCGCGCCGCACTCGGCCGCGGCGGCGTGCGCATCGACAAGCGCGAGGGCGACGGCGCGACCCCCGCCGGCCTCCTCCCCCTCCGTAAACTTCTCTACCGCCCCGACCGCCTCCCAGCCCCCCTCTGCTCGGTGCCGCTGCAAGCCATCGCCCCGGACGACGGCTGGTGTGACGATCCGCAACATCCCGCATACAACCAACCGGTCCGCCTGCCGATCGCAGCCACTGCCGAATCGCTGTGGCGAGACGACGCCATCTACGACATCATCGGCGTCCTCGGCTGGAACGATTCGCCCGTTCGCCCCGGCCTCGGTTCAGCCATCTTCCTGCATCTCGCGCGCCCCGACTTCGCCCCAACCGAGGGCTGCATCGCGCTGTCGGAACCCGATTTACGCCAGATCCTGGCGACCGGCCTGACCGAAATCCTCGTGACGATCGGATAGCACGCGTTCCCGAAGCGTCCCCTCCATGCCCGCCCCTCACTCTACGCCGGCACCCAGCACCAGTCCGGCGGGCAGCGCTTCGCCCCACAGCGCGGCCCCGTCCGAACGCCCCACCGGCATGAACGCCTTGATCGTCGCAGTGCGCAGCGGCGCCACACCGGCGTTCTCCAGCTTCCGCGCGATCTGATCCCGAAGCGACTTGGGAACATCCAGGTTGCGGTCGTCCACCACACGCGCCGCCCGCAGGAACAGCGGGTGCATCTCCAGCAGCTCCGGCTCCGCCCAATCGAACACCTCAAACGCCGCGTAAGCCCGCGCGACGAACGCCGGCGCCACCACCGTCTCCGGTCCGCCATACAGCGGCGCCCGGCTCAGCAGACCGCCCAGCGCGGCCAGGTACGGCGCGCAATGCTGCTTCATCTCGATGCGCTGCAGCACCTGCTCAATGAACGCCTCGATCAGCGCCGCCTTCGTCTCCCCGCCCAGCCGTTCCAGCGATCCCGCCATGCGGACAAGTTCCGGCGACGCCCGCCCGGAGCGGATAACATCGCGTTCGCCGGCCAGCAGCATCTCCTGCCGTTCAGCCGAAAGCCCGCCCGCCACCCGGCGCCACAGGATGCATTCCTGGACTTTGCCGCGCTTGCCCGGAAAGCACAGTTTCGCATCGCGCAGCCGCCACAGCGCGTCCATGCGAATCCCGTCCTGGGCAAAGCCGAACCCCGGACGCAGCAGAAACCCGGCCAATGTAAGCCAGGCTTCTTCGTGCTCCACCGACAGCTTCCGCCCGGTCGTCCGTTCGTTCAGCGCCGGCCACAGGGCACGCAACAGCGCAGCATTCCACTCGTAGCGGGGCAGCCCGATGATGCCTTCCAGCCTCTTCAGGACCGCATTGGCCGTCAGCTTGTCGGATTTCGGCGGCAGGCGAGTGAATCGCGCCGTGAGGTGATCCCGCGCCGCTTGCTGCGCTTCGCTGGAGGCATTCGGCTCAACGCCCGCCGAAGCCATACCGGCAAGCAGGTCCGCGCGCCCCTGTTCGAGTGGCCGCAAATTGAATTCCAGCGGCCAGGACTGCGGTCGTCCCGGATCTACACTGGCGCAGGAGATCTGCAGCAACCCCAGCGCATTCATCTTCGCCGCCA